>MDTB01018531.1_pt1 | contig 52846 bp, 58 predicted proteins | sample 811161 | NCBI WGS metagenome assembly MDTB01 (sample SAMN05326650, study PRJNA326480) | marine metagenome | isolation source: seawater | place: Mediterranean Sea | collected 2009
CAATGGGTTTCCAACAACTACGCCGTCTAAAACCGAAGCTATGTCATGTAATGAACTAGGAAGCATGCTGTGCCTCCGAGCTCATCAATCCGAACAATCGAGCCACTTCGACCCGATCGGAATACACAAAGGTTTTTTGACCGGTAACCTGCGTATCTTCATGGCCCTTGCCGGCAAGCAAAACCAAGTCATTCACGGCCGCATTTTCAATAGCAAACCGAATCGCTCGAGAACGATCCGGTTCCTCCAGAATTGGACTCTTGGTCATGCCAGCACGAATATCATTCAAGATATTCTGGGGCGACTCAGAACGTGGGTTGTCTGAAGTGAGAACAACATGGTCAGAAAGTTCTGAGGCCACACGACCCATCAATGGTCGCTTACCAACATCTCGATCGCCACCGCAACCAAACACCGACCAGACCTCGCCATGGCAGTGGGCCTGGCACGTCTTAATTACATTCTCCAGTGCATCCGGGGTGTGTGCGTAGTCAACAACAACTGTGGCAAAATTTGGAACTCTGAACCACTCCATGCGCCCAGGAGCCCCACGCAATCCGGGGATCGCCGCAAGCGCCCGATCGATATCACTGGGAAACAAGGCAAAAATTGCCGCGAACGCTGCTATCACGTTCGATGCGTTAAATGCACCAAGGAGGCTCAATTGCAGTTCATGCCTAATACCACCAATCGATACGCGAATATCGCATCCACTCGCGGTTGGCTGTATTAGCTGTATATCGATATGCTCTGCGCCACTACCGTAAGTAATGGCGGTTGCTGATGGAACGGTTTTCCAAAGTCGTCGACAGAATGCATCGTCTGTATTGAAGACGGCAGCCTTTAAATCGAAATCTTGAAATAGACGCTTCTTAGCTGCGCCATAGGCCTCCATTGTCCCATGATAATCCAAGTGATCACGAGTCAAATTAGTGATTAAACCGACACAAAATGGAATTCCATCCACTCGGCCCTGATCGAGAGCATGGGATGACACCTCCATCGCAACGAAATTCACACCGTGGTCTCGGAGCTCGGCAAAAATTGATGCTAACGTGATAGCGTCGGGAGTGGTTCGGTCTGACTCGATTAATTTTTCTGCGCCGATCGAGACGCCGAGCGTTCCAATACAGGCGGCTTTACAACCCAAACGTTCGGCAATCTGGGCGATTAGGTGAACAGTCGTAGTTTTTCCATTGGTCCCCGTCACCCCAACGATATCCATCTGCATGCACGGATTTCCGAAGAACGAATGCGCTATGCGCCCAACTTTGTGTCTCAATCCTGGCACGTGCAGTACTGGAATGACCTCGGGTATTTCACCATCCCATTCGTCATAAATGATGGCGGACGCGCCAGACAAAATAGCGGCATCAGCGTAGTCCATTCCATGCTGAGAGGATCCCTCGATAGCAACAAAAAGGGTTCCATCAGTCACTTTGCGAGAGTCAAGTGTGAGATCCAATACATCAATGCCTGATGCTGGCTCGAATTGAACGTCAATGCCAGCGAGCAACCGGCCTAACCGCATCACCTAGCCCTCTCCGCGAGCATCGCACTATCAATCTTATCTGGGGGAATGTTGTAGATGCGCATTACGTCATCCATTACATCTGCAAATACAGGAGCCGCAATCTGTCCACCGTAATAATCTTGAGACTTCGGGTCATCTACCGAAATGGCCATTACAAAGCGAGGATTTGCTATCGGCGCGAGACCAACGAAACTCGAAACATACTGACGACTAGCGTAAGAACCATCGGTATATTTCATCGTTGTCCCGGTCTTACCGCCAACGTGGTGCATGGGCAACTGTGCCCGGCGAGCTGTGCCACCTTCTTCAGTCACCGCCTGAAGCATTGGCAACACTTTCTGAACTGTGTCTTCTTTAAAGATCCTTACAGCCTCTGGTGTCACCCCCTCAGCTAACAAGGTCAGCGGCTGCAGTATTCCACGATTCGCAAAAACGCTATAAGCTTGAGCCAACTGAATAGTTGTAACGTTCAAGCCATAACCATATGACAGAGCGGCACGATCAAGATCTGGCCAGGTCGCATAGCTCGGCAGAAAACCCTCCTCTTCACCGGGAAATCCGGTTCCTACAGGTCGACCGAGGCCTAGCAATGCAAGTCGATCCCTCAACGCCGAAGGCTCCATCATCATTTCGATTTTAGTGACGCCTACGTTGGATGATTTAGCAATTACAGTACTAACATCGATCTCACCATAATTTCTGATATCACTGACAACGTGCCTTTGTATCCGCATTCGACCCGGCGATGTTTCGATTAACGTGTCTGGCTCGACCAAACCGAGATCTAAAGCTGTCGCAACTGTGAATGGCTTAATCGGAGAACCAGGTTCTATAAGATCGGTAACCGGTCGATTACGGACTCTCTCCGGCGTGCGAGTTGCCATATCGTTAGGATTAAAAGTAGGCTGCGCGGCTAAAGCCAACACCTCACCAGTCCAAGCATCTATAAGGACCGCACTACCGCCAGCTGCCCGTGCTCGCGCCACTGATTCCTTGAGTGCGCGATATGTAAGATACTGAAGACGCAAATCAATCGAAATACGAAGATCTTTACCCTGCTGCACCTCTTGACCTGCACTCACATACCGAACCACGTTTGCACGACGATTCCTTAACACATGACGAAGTCCATCCTGTCCGGACAGCCATTTGTGATAAGAAAGCTCGAGACCTTCCTGACCTTTGTCTTCAATATTCGTAAAGCCAACCAGATGGGCAGTCACCTCTCCAGCTGGATAGAAACGACGAAACTGCCGCACTACTTCAACGCCCCGAAGCCCAAGCGTTTCAATCTGAGTTGCCCGCTCTGGCGTAACGTACCGTGACAAATACAAAAATGGAGAAGAGCTCTGCGCTACGCGATTGCGCAATACCTCAGCGTCAGAATTTATCAATGATGCAAGCTTTTCATGCCATGAGGAATCCGAAAGGCGCTCAGGTCTGACGGCAATTGCGGCCACTGGAGTTGAAACTGCTAGCGGCTGCGCAAATCGATCAGTGATTATTCCGCGATAAGCTGGAATTTTTTGATAGCGAATCGTAATCTCATCGCTAATATCCCTTAGATATTGCGTCTCCAAGACGTGCAACCAAACTAGGCGAACGCAGACTGTCAGCACTAAGAGACCTAGAATAGAACCAACTAGCCAGAGCCTCCAACGACTTGATGCTTGACGTTTTAACCCACTCATTGTGGACGCTCCATCAGTATCAGATCAGCGCTGTGGGGCGGGCCGAGGGATAGGCTGGACCGAGCTATAGCATCTATTCGCATATCAGCAGATACAGCGCCACGCTCAAGCATTAACCGACCCCACTCAATTGTGAGCCGATCACGTTCGGAGCGAAGGTCTTGTAATAACGAATACAGCTGGCGTGTCTGGTACGCGGTCTCTACAACGTAGACTGAGGTAATCACGACACTAATTCCCAATAGAATCGACAACCAAATATCTGAGCGATGAAACCACTGCATCAGATGGCTTCCGTCCTCTCAGCGACGCGAAGTACCGCACTTCGCGCCCGCGGATTCGTCCTCAACTCGCCAGTGCCTGCCTTAATCGCCTTGCCCATAAGCCTCATCCTTGGCTTCGCAACACTGTCGGGTAGAGGCATACGCGGATCGCCCTGCGGAAAACGCGAAGCATCGCGTAACGCTCGTTTCACCAAACGATCTTCCAAGGAATGGAAAGAGATCACAGCCAATCGGCCTCCCACCTCAAGCCGTTTCACGGCGGCCTCAAGGCCCTGCTCAACTTCAGAGAGCTCTTCGTTGATATGCAACCGAATAGCCTGAAACGTGCGCGTGGCTGGATGCTTGTTCTGATCTTTCTTAGGCTGCGCATCGCTGACGATCTTACTCAACTGAGCCGTAGTAACGATTGGCTCAACTTTACGCGCCTCACCGATCGCTCTCGCAATTCTGCGTGAAAACCGTTCTTCTCCGAGTACCCAGAGAACATCAGCAATCTCATCAGTATCAGCGCCAGCAATCCAATCGGTAGCCGATTGACCTGAAGTAGGATCCATGCGCATATCAAGCGGGCCATCAACCTGGAAACTAAAGCCACGCTCCGCCTGATCTAGCTGAGGAGACGATACGCCCAAATCCATCAATACGCCGTGCACGCGAGCAATAGCAATAGAATCAAGCGCGGACTCAAGCTCGGAGAACGCCGTATGTACAATCTCAAATCGCGAATCTTCCTTAGCAAGATCTTGGGCAGCAGCGACGGCTGATGGGTCGCGATCAAAACCGATCAATCGACCACCTTCATCAAGCGAAGCCAAAATAGCGCGGGAGTGGCCTCCGCGACCAAATGTGCAATCGAGATAGATCCCATCGCTCCGAATACAGAGGGCGTCCAGCGCTTCGTGAAGTAGCACCGGTATGTGACTCATCGTGCCATCCTCTACAACGACAAATTAATCAATTCAACAGAGCCATCTTCATCAACGGTTTCGTTGAGATATGCTTCTGTCATCGAAGTCCAGCGCGCCTCACTCCAAATCTCGAACTTCTGACCCTGGCCGACCAGAATTAATCGCTTGTCAAGTTCAGCATGATCTCGATGCATTGTAGGAAGGAGAAGACGATTTGCCGCATCAAGATCAATTTCGGTCGCATAACCAACCATTAGATGTTGAAGGCGCCGAGCCGCGCGGCTCGTTGAGTTCGGGAGAGCATTGACTTGGGACTCAATCACTTCCCAGTCAGTAAGTGGATAAAGCAGAAGGCAGTGGTCGAACGGATGCACAGTAAGGACCATATGACCATCACACCTATCAGTTACGCGGCCGCGGTATTTAGCCGGTAACGCCGCGCGCCCTTTTGCATCCAAGTTTATCGGGTTGATCCCGCGAAACACCGTCTTCTCCTAGATCAACTGTTAGTCAAAACACTAATCTTAACCACAATTCACCACTTTGCCCCACATTAAGACTCTATTTACCCACTTAGATACAGTCAAATCATAGCGACGTCATAACACTCAGACTCTGAAACAAAGTATTCAAACCAAACTTTAAGGCATTAAAAAAAAAGGGATTTTTATTTTTTCCAACACATAAAAAAAACATCGCAAATCACAACGAGTTCTTTGTGGTACGAAATAGAGAAAAGTTGAGTTAGCCGATAAGCCGGGTTCTGTCGTGGACAATCATTCATCTAGGCATAGCGTCACCGTTATGCTCAAGCGACCTACCCGAATCCAACGCGAGGCACGCCAAACGGATTCCTATTTGGTCTTGCTCCAGGTGGGGTTTACCTTGCCATCAAGTGTTACCACTGATGCGGTGCGCTCTTACCGCACCCTTTCACCCTTACCGACAAAGCCGGCGGTCTACTCTCTGCTGCACTTTCCGTAGGCTCACGCCCCCCAGGGATTACCTGGCACCTTGCCCCGAGGAGCCCGGACTTTCCTCTCCTGTAAAACAGCAGCGATTGCCTGGCTAACTCGCACGCAGTGTCCATGCTTCAGGCTAATCAGTCAATTGGCGATAGAGGGTTCGCCTAGGAATCCCTGTGATTTCGGATACTAATGCGGCGGCTTTAGTCGGCGGTAATTCGCGAGTAAGGATCCGAAGAATCCGGTCAACATCAACACTCGATTGTTTGTGCCCGACGCCCGTAGGCCCTACCAAGACAACAAATTCGCCTCGAATTCGATCAGCATTCTCCGAAAACCAATCTGCACAACTTCCTGCAACGACACGAATAAGTTGCTCATGCGTTTTTGTGAGCTCACGGGCAAAAATGACTTTCCGCCCAAGAGCTTTCTCATCAAGTCTTCCTGCGAGGTCTACAATTCGATGCGGGGCCTCAAAAAAAATGAGAGTCCCATCATAAGAGAGTGCGCGTTCGAGCTCTTGATCGCGCGCATTTGTTTTCGTGGAAAGAAAGCCAAAGAAATGTGACGGTGTGGCGGGAAAGCCACTAACAGATAATGCTGCCGTCAACGCAGAAGGACCTGGAATAGGAATCACCTGAAATCCCTCTTCAACTACCTTATCAACAAGCAACCGTCCCGGATCACTAATCCCGGGGGTTCCCGCATCTGAAATCAGAGCTAGCGATTGTCCTGATTCAAGTGACTCAATCACTCGACCAGCTTTTCCGGACTCAGAATGTGCGTTCAGCGACACCATCCGCGTCGACACTTTGGCAAATTTAAGTATCTGGCCACTAACTCGAGTGTCTTCGGCTAGAATCACATCCACACGGTCTAGTACATCGATCGCTCGAGACGAGAGGTCACTCCATTGACCGATCGGCATTGCGACAACGTAGAGCGCTGATGGTAGAGTGTTGGTTTGTTTGTTTTGTGACACTGTAGGTACCAAATTGTTCTCACGCTTAAAGCCTGCACGAAAAATCATTATTAGAACAAGTGTTTTAGTCGGTCTCACGCTCATCTCTGGATGTCAACAGCAAGTCAGACCACCTGTCACAGAAATTCCTAAAGCGGAAATACCACAAAGTTCTTCTTCACAAGCAAGCGAGTCCAGCGAGGGTAATCAGGAGCCAGAACTGCCAAACCAAATCGACTGGAATCGACGATCCCGCGAGATTACTCGTACCGAATTATCACCGATTACACGACAGATACCGCCGACCAGAAAAGTTGATATAGACGCTTCGCAGACATCTGGCCTTTCAATTCAACAGCAAACTAGGGCCATCCCGGTTGAAATAGCGCCTTCAATTCAGCCGCTCGACGAAAAATCTGCGATGCCGGTTGCACCAATCGCGTCGATCGAGTCGATCGAGTCGACCGAACTTAAGCCAATCGCACCAATTGTCGTTGAGCCTCCGAACGAAACCATCCAAGTCATAGAAAATCCGATTGAAAAAGCGTCTGCAAAACTCTCTCAAAATGAACCCGAATCGGCGATTCTGACGATCAATACAATTGACCCAAAACCTCTATCAGACGAACAAAGAGCCGCTGTGCTGCGTATTAAAGCCCAAGCATATCGTCAGCTGGACATGTCGATCGCCGCACTCCGTTTCGATGCAGAGCGCTTGAGGTATCTGCACGATAGTGCGCTGAATGTAGCTGCACTTGAAATTCTCGAAAAACTTGAAGAGTTACCTGATCGTTTACTGCAGGATTTAAGCGTTGGAACTGATCTACTAGCGGGCATGGCCCATGCTTTTCGTTTAAGAAAAACCCGTAGTGAAGATGGAATATTGCAATGGTTAAGGAAATACCGAACCCATCCCCTGTTGAAAGCAAATATAAAGGAATATGAATTTCTAACGGCGGTTGAGCCACCGAAAGACTTTGATATTACTGTTCTACTGCCCCTATCAGGCGATCTTGCGAACGCTGGGCGTGCTGTTCGTGATGGGATTTTATTTGAGTACCAACAGCAACAGGCTGAGGTCGGAGTTGCCCTGAACATAATTGATACTGAAAATCTATCAAACAGTGAACTCACAACAATCGGACAGTCCACCAACGCTGAATTCATAATCGGTCCGCTACGGAAAGATAAAGTGATCAAATTAGTTGGATCGAGACCACGTATTCCAATTTTAGTTTTGAATCGCGTCAAAACCGATCTAATCAATCGCTCATCGCCAGCCTATAGCTTAAGCTTGGCAATCGAAGATGATGCCGAATCAACCGTCAACCAAATTGCCCGCCAGGCTGATCGCCCGCGAGTAGTCGTGTTTCACGCCGATTCACCACTGGGACTCCGCGCATCTGAGGCTATCAACAAGCAGCTTATCCTCGTCGGCGGATCATCCGGTGGGAAATTCGCTTTAGATAAGGAAAAGCCTGAAATAGCCATCACCGAAGCTTTCGGAGTCACTGATAGCGACAATCGACGGCGCGAAATGTCAAAAATGCTCGGTCTACGCCTTGAACACACACCCAGAATTCGACAAGACATGACCGCGGTTGTGGTGCATACGGATCCAAAAAAAGCACAACAAATCAGACCACTGCTTGACTTCTATTATCTTGGTCCCACTCCAGTCTATTTAATTGGAGCGTACCGCCCAGATCTTAAAGGAATCGCTGAAGATCTTCGCAATACACAACTAATGGTGACACCTTGGGACTTAGGTACAGTTGAAAAAGAAGCGCTTGCAGGCCGAGTAAATGCGCAAGGTATTTTCGGATCATTGGTTGGTGTCGGGATTGACGCGATGCGAATGGCGATCCAGCTAGGATTTGGTGGTTCGACTTCCATTCAAGGGCAATCGGGCTATCTTACATTGGGTTCCGATTCGATCATCCATCGACAACTCTCCATGATTCAAATCACAAATAAAGAGCAAATACAGTCGAACCTGTGGGAGCCATCTCTCTCACTGCTGCAAATGGAGTTGCTCGATGCAGAACAATGAGTTTTTAGAAGAAAGGATCGCGATGCGGATCGCAAAAGCGACCGACGCGCTAGAAAAAAGTTTCGGGCTCGCACCAAGCCTTGTGACGGCAGCAAAAAATCTGAACGATTGCATTTTGAATGATGGCAAGATTCTAGTTATCGGAATCGGCTCATCTGCTGCAATCTGCCAAATATTTGCGGCGCACCTCATGCATAAGTTTGAGCGAGATCGGCCAGGGCTTCCGGCAATCGCTTTAAACGCCGATGGCATCGCGATAAGCGCACTCACCGAAGAGTCCCACTCGGAGAAGTACTCGCGTCAGGTCAAAGCACTCGGTAAAGCCGGTGACAGTGTGCTGATCATATCAGCAACTGGTGCACATTCGAGTCTCATACAATCAGTCGTCGCTGCCCATGAAATTGATTTGCCAGTGATTGCCTTAACTGGAGGAGATGGTGGCGAGATTTCAACACTGCTGAATCACGGGGATACAGAGATTCGAGTAAACTCTGATCACCCGACAACAGTTCGCGAGCAACATTTGATGCTTGTGCATTGCTTAAGCGAATTGATCGATCTACAAATATTTGGCTAATTCAAGGAGTTGATGATGCGTTTTCCTCTGATCTTAGCGGCCCTAATGCTAGGCCTTCTAACAGGCTGTGCAACGGTCATTGATTCAACAATACCAGATCCTATCTCTGACAATCGTGGAAGTCGGACCGCTGGCCAGTTCCTAGATGATCAAACTACCGAGATCGCAATAGCAGTAAATTTAAAAAAGGCGTCTCCTGAGCTCAAAATCAGCAATATTAATGTCAAGGCATACAACGGTGTCATATTAATCGCAGGGCAAGTACCATCTGAGGATGCCAGGCAGGTCGCAGAAAAAGTTGCCACACAGCACCGAGGTGTTGTCCGAGTGATCAACCAGCTAGAGATTGCGGGTAAAACAACTATCATTTCCGAAATTAATGATCTGACTATCTCAACGCAGGTGAAAGCCTTCATCCTAAGAGACCTCGGACGCGACATCTATCAACGGACTTTGATAACTACAGAAAACAGTGTGGTATACGTGATGGGATTCGTATCGAAAACTGAAGCTGCCGCACTAGAAAACGTGGTGAGTTCGGTGCGGGGCGTTAAACGGATCGTACGAATATTTGAATATATCGACTAGTCATCTGGCTTCACGATGCGCAATACAGGCCGCTCGCGTTTGGGCAGCGCGGGGGCATCTGCGTCCTCCTCTTTGACTGGCTCAAAGGTGGGGGTCAGCGCATCGACGCTTGGTAGTTCAGGGATACCGCCTGGTTCCTGACCAAATGCCATTCCAAGCCCAGATTCTTTACCGTAAATCGCTGTAATCGCTCCATAAGGTAATACTAGGGCTGTCGGGATTCCACCAAACCGTGTCTCAAACATCAGCCCGAAATCTGACATCTCCCAAGCGTTCAGTGCCTGCGGTGCAAGATTCAAAACGATCTGTCCGTCCTTGATGTGTGATTCCGGAACCTCAACACCCGGGTAGAAACAATCCACCACCACATACGGGTCCTCGCCGCCATCAACTATCCAATCATAGAGAGCCCGAATTAAATAGGGACGCGAAGAACTGAGGGCCATAGCTTAGGAGCGAGGCATTTCCCGTTCAGCTTCCGACAGACTTGCCTGGAACGCATCCCGGTTGAACATCCGATATTGGTAATCCTGAAGTCCTCGCGTTTGCTTAGGCGGCAAATCAAGACCCAAAAATGTTAAACGCCACAAAATCGGTGCAACTGTGCAGTCAACGAGTGAAAATTCCTCACTCATGAAGTAAGGCATTTCTTCAAAGATCGGAGCGACTGCAATCAATTGCTCTTTTAGCTCCTTTACAGCCGACGGCGAACGTTTATTGTTGTGCTTAGCTGCTTCAATTGTGCGAATAAGCGGAGTCCACTCTTTCTCAATCCGATGCAGGAACATGCGAGCATTCGCACGTGCAACCGGATATACCGGAAGCAATGGCGGATGAGGAAAACGTTCGTCTAGATACTCGATCATGATGTTGGGTTCATACAGCACTAAATCACGATCCAAAAGGGTCGGAAGATTGTTGTACGGGTTGATCTCCGACACTTCTGCTGGAATATCATCCGGATCACAATCAACTACATCGACAGTAACCCCTTTTTCCGCCAGCACGATACGCACACGATGTGACATGTGGTCGGTTGGGTCTGAGAAAAAGGTCATAGTTGAACGCTTCGTCACAAGTGACATAGTTATTTCAATCTCCGTAAAAAGACAAAACAGCCGGCGTAAGCCGGCTGTCCATAGAACTTAGGCCTGGTTGCCCTCAGTGGACATCCTTCCAGTATTCCCGCTTCAATAAGTACGCGAACACAAAGAAGATCATAATAAATAGCAACACATATATACCTAAGCTGTGCGCATTAGCTTTTGAAGGCTCGCCAACGTATTCCAAGAAGTTTACCAGATCGTAGATCAACTGATCGTATTCGGCTGGTGTTAACTTGCCGGTCCCCTCTACAACCTCAAGAAATCCACACTGATTCTCAGCCAATGTCTGATCTACTACTGGATCAGCCTGACCTGCTGCATACGGACGAACTTGCGCATCTTTGCAGACGGACGTTTGGATACCCTGAAGGGGCTCGAGCACGTGCGGCATGCCAACTTTCGGGAATACTTTATTATTAACACCGAGTGGACGCGATGGATCACTATAAAATGTCTTCAGATAGGTATAGACCCACTCTGGCGAACGTTTGCGGGTCACAAGAGTAAGATCAGGTGGTGGTGCACCGAACCACTCTGCAGCGCCCTTCGATGGCATAGCAATTGTGCCAAGATCACCAATTTTCTTATCGGACGGAACAATTGCCTGAACCATAACGTCTGGATCTATACCAAGGTCGGTTGCTGTCCGCTCATAACGCTGAAAACTCAATGAGTGACATCCCATGCAGTAGTGGGTGTAGGTAGCAAGCCCGCGTTGCAACGATTCTTTGTCACTATAATCGGGTTCGATGTACTCGAGTGGGTAACCAGGTCCGCCAGCAGCAGCCACGATTGACGAGGCAAATAAAAGAACCAGTGTCGAAACTAACTTCATTTCGTCACCCTTGTAGGAACTGGTTTCGTCGACTCCCAACGGGTGTACCAAGGCATTGCGAGGAAGAACAAGAAGTATATCGCCGTACCAAACTGAGCTAACGCAGTGCGCATGGGCGTTGATGGTAGGGCACCAAGAACACCAAGCATCACAAATGCTATCCCGAAAAATACCAGCATGATCTTCGACAAATTACCTTTATAACGAATTGAGCGCACGGGACTCCGGTCAAGCCATGGCAAGACAAACAAGATCGCGATCGCAGCACCCATTACGACCACTCCCCAGAACTTGGCATCAAGACCAAACATTGGGAAAGTGATCGCGCGGAGCATCGCGTAAAATGGCGTGAAGTACCAAACCGGTGCGATGTGTTCTGGGGTCTTCAGCGGATTCGCAGGCTCAAAGTTTGCGTATTCAAGGAAGTACCCTCCCATCTCGGGGAAGAAGAAGATCACTACCGCGAAAACGAACAGGAATACCGCTAAACCCGCCAAATCTTTGACCGTATAGTAGGGATGGAACGCGATACCGTCGATAGGTTTACCGTCACTGTCTTTGTTGTCTTTAATATCTATGCCGTCTGGATTATTCGAACCAACTTCGTGCAGAGCCAGAATATGAAGCACTACAAGACCTGCAATAACTAATGGTAACGCTATGACATGCAGAGCAAAGAAACGGTTTAAGGTAATACCGCTGATGAGATAGTCGCCACGAATCCATTGGGCCAAATCCGCCCCTATCACAGGAATCGCGGAGAATAAAGACACGATCACTTGCGCACCCCAGTACGACATTTGGCCCCAAGGCAGCAGATATCCCATAAACGCTTCGGCCATCAACAATAAATAGATAGTCATGCCAAAGATCCAAATCAGCTCTCGCGGTTTCTGATATGAGCCGTACATAATCCCGCGAAGCATGTGAAGGTATACAACAACGAAGAAGGCTGACGCACCAGTCGAGTGCATGTAGCGAATCAACCAACCCATCTCCACATCACGCATAATATATTCCACGGACGCAAACGCGCCTTCGGCGCTCGGTTCATAACTCATGGTGAGCCAGATACCTGTCAAGATTTGATTTACAAGAACCACAAGGGCAAGCGAGCCAAAGAAGTACCAAATGTTAAAGTTTTTAGGTGTCCAGTACTGTGCGAGGTGGTTATTCCACGCATCCATAATCGACAAACGTTGATCGATCCAACCAACTAACCCTGTTGCTTCGGTTGTACGAAGGCCCATTACGCGTTCTCCTCATCAACCCCAATAACTAGGACATTATCGCTCTCGTAAGAATGCGGCGGCACAATCAAGTTTGTTGGCGCAGGGACGGACTTGTACACGCGTCCAGCTAAATCGAATGATGAACCGTGACACGGACAGAAATATCCCCCCAACCAATCATCGCCGAGATCAGCAGCACCTACTTCAGGCCGAAATTGAGGAGAGCACCCAAGATGCGTACAAATCCCGACCAGCACAGCAATCTCAGGATTGATTGACCGTGCTTCGTTAGTAGCATATGAAGGCTGTTGTGGCTCCTCACTCTTCGGATCCGCGACTCTGTCTGAATTGGCCTTGAGGCTTTCAAGCATTTCTGGAGTACGACGGAGCACAAATACTGGCTTCCCTCGCCATTCAGCGCGAATCTGCTCTCCTGGGAGGATCTTTGAGATATCGACTTTGACAGGAGCGCCAGCCGCCTTAGCCTTTGCGCTAGGCTGCCAGGACGCAACAAACGGCGTCGCTACACCGACTGCGCCGACCGTACTCAGTGCTGTCGTAGCACCAACTAAAAATTTTCGACGAGACGTGTCGGTGGGCTGTTGCCCCTGAGTTACGACTGCATCAGTCACGATCCCTCCTATAGATCTACGATGGACAAGTTTCATACACAATGGTAAGGACTGAAGACGGCTCAAGCAAGCGTGTTATCGCGATTCTGCCAAAATTAATGGGGCCTTAAGCACAAAAAACCTGCAGAGCAGGTTTCCCCGCCGAACGAATGTGAGTTAACGCTTTGAGTACTGAGGACGCTTACGCGCTTTCCGAAGACCCACTTTCTTTCGCTCGACTTCACGTGCATCCCGAGTCACGTAACCTGCACGACGCAAATCGACCTTGAGATTTTCATCATACTCAATCAACGCGCGAGTAATGCCGTGACGAATAGCACCAGCTTGCCCCGATGCTCCACCTCCATCAACGGTGATCACAACATCGAATTTCTCAGCCATATCGATCAATTCAAGCGGCTGACGAACAACCATTCGCGAGGTTTGCCGACCGAAATACTCGTCGAGTGCTTTACCGTTAATCGTGATTTGGCCAGAGCCTTGGCGCAAAAACACTCGCGCTGTCGATGTCTTTCTGCGGCCAGTTCCATAATTTTGTGTAGTTGCCATGTCTTGTCCTATGACAGAGTCAGGGTTTCAGGTTGCTGGGCATCATGCGGATGCTCTTGGCCAGCGTACACCTTCAGTTTGCGATACATTGCGCGTCCGAGAGGGTTACGTGGAAGCATGCCTTTTACAGCAAGCTCTATCACTTTCTCTGGTGAACGTTCAATCATTTGAGTGAAGGTTGCTTCCTTCAGTCCACCTGGATGCCCTGTGTGGCGGTAGTACGTCTTGTCAGACGCTTTCCGTCCTGTAACTTTTACTTTCTCCGCGTTTACAACAACGATGTAATCACCGGTATCGACGTGTGGAGTATATTCTGTTTTGTGTTTACCGCGCAGGCGACGAGCGACTTCTGTTGCAAGACGGCCGAGTGTTTGTCCCTCCGCATCGATCAAATACCAGCTACGCTGAACGGTTTCTGCTTTAGCACTAATCGTCTTCATGTCTGTCTTCTGCCTTCGTCGGCACCCAAAATTTAAAGAGGGCAAATTATAGAGATGGACGGAGCTTTGCGCAACATCCTTTTGTCAATCTGGGCGATGCGGACGCTCTAAATATTCGACCGATTGCATCTCAAGTAATCTAGAGCGACATCGTTCCATTTCAAACGCCAAACGCCCAGCGATATAAAGTGCCTCCATTGAAACATCGGCGCCCAAAATAAGATTAACCGACCGATCATAAAACTCATCTACCAGGTGCAGGAAGCGTCGCGTAAGGTCATCGCCAGCAATCACGAGATCCGGAACAGATGTGACCACTACCGTGTGATAAATCTTCGCCACTTCAATGTAGTCAGGGGCTGCTCGACCAGGACCACAGATCTCATCAAAATCAAACCACACCAAATCCTCAGTGACAAATCGCACAGGAATTTGACGTCGCTTGATCTCGATAAAACCGCCCTCTCGGATTATTTCTTCAGTCGTGAGCGCGAGCACCGACTCCCAAATCGCATCGATCGCGAGGCCATCACATGGTGCATAATACAGCTTAGCGTTCTCAAGAGCCCTTGAGCGGTAGTCGGTCCCTGAGTCCAAGTTAAAGATCCGACAGTATTTTTTTATGAGAGCGATAGCCGGCAGGAATCGATCACGCTGCAAGCCATCTTTATACAACTGGTCCGGCTCTGTATTACTTGTCGTCACCAATGACACTCCTCGCCTAAAGAACGCGTCGAAGAGCGCACTCAAAACCATAGCATCTGTGATGTCGGATACGAAGCACTCATCAAGGCACAGCACTTTACCTTCACGTGCCAACTCATCTGCGACGATCTCAAGCGGATTCTCTTTTCCTTGCAATGCCGTCAAACGATCATGAACATGATTCATAAATCGATGAAAATGCAACCGAACGGCGGTCCCTTCGGGCAGAGAATCGACAAACAAATCCATCAAAAATGTTTTACCGCGACCCACACCACCCCAAATATATAAGCCGCATTCTGGTCGCTCCCACGATTGCCGACGAAACAATCCTTTTCGGTCACCATTCCAGTGTTTTCTTGATACAAGCTTGTCTGCCAACCGATCTAGTAAGGCTAGGACCTCGTACTGACTCTGATCAGGACTAATCTGTCCGACGTCAACTAGTCCGTCATATACAACTGACCCCGAGATTCGATTCATACGATGCGCCTCTCAAGGTAATGGGAGGATATGGCATCTTTTAAGCGAGTTAATTCACCATGAAAGTAGTGGCCTCCTTTTTCAGAATAAATCAACTTAGCGTCAACGGCATTTATATAAGCACCAATCGCTTCCGGGCTCACAACTTCATCGTCTTCGTTATAGATAACTGTTCTCGGAACATTTCCAAGCGCCGCTGGATCAATCGGAAAATTTTCGACTGCCGGAGCCACTTGGATTAAATCAATCACCTCAACGCGCTCATCCTCGTTTTGAATTTTCTGAATGAGTCTCCCAGCGATAGATCCTCCAAATGAAAACCCTGCCAAACACAGGCTTGATACACCACGACGAACCATTAGAGAGACAATATGAAATGCATCCACCAATTCACCCTGGCCCTGGTCCCAAACACCCTCACTTTGGCCTACGCCACGAAAATTAAATGTGACAGCAGGTAATCCATTATCCCTTGCGACACGGGCAATTGTTGTCACAACCTTATTCCCCATCGTGCCGCCATGGAGTGGATGCGGATGAAGAATCAAAAGCGCTTGCTGCGGCATTGGTTGTAACAGGTCACACAATAGTGATGCTGTCTCGATCCGACCCGATGGGCCATCGATCAAACGGATATTTGGCTTATTCATGAAACTCCCAGAGAAGATCAAGTCTAACGGCTCGCCCAAACGACGCAAACTCCGTACAATAAGAGAAAATGGAGATCACGCTGTGGAATTAAACGCATTAAGTCTTGGAGCTCTTTTTATTGCTCTTGTTGCAGGTGGATTTATTGGATGGTTTTCGCGCCAACCAAAGACGGTGACCGCTGCACCCCCAAATCTCGAGCGAGACAAAACCCTCGCCGAAGCTAGGTATCGAGCAATGCTAGATGAAATCGACAAGCACCTCGCCGCCACCAAAGACGCACTCACTGAGCTGGCGGATCGCCAAGATACCCTCGCAGCAGCGTTACGTGGCGAGCAAAACACTATTGAAGTCCAACCCGAAGCCAGTGATCAGGATACCGTTCTGCAGCCACGCGACTACGCGGATGCTAGAGGCCAGCTTCAATAATCAGGCAGGGTTATGGTCGTCAAAGAAGGCGACTTCAATACCGAATTCCTGCCGGACTTTAGCACCAAGCGCCTGAACACCATATCGCTCTGTCGCATGATGCCCGGCTGAGATGTAATGCACGCCCAATTCACGCGCCTCATGCGTTGTACGCTCAGAGATTTCTCCCGACAAATAAACATCGCCCCCATACAACTTCGCTTTTGACAGATAATCCTGGGCCCCGCCGGTGCAGACAATCAATCGATTGAGAGATTTCGGCGCACGGGGAGACTCGATTACCAGCGGTGTCCGGTTCAGTCGAGACGCCACTTCGGCTGCCAGTTGAGGCAGCGTGAATTGACCATTTAGGGGGACTGACCAAAGAAGCCCTCTTTCACCCTCAATCGCAGTTCCACCAGACAAATCTAACTGATCAAGCAAAGTCTTGTTATTACCGAACTCAGGATGGCAGTCGAGCGGTAAGTGGTACGCAATAAGTGAAATCTGATTTTCAAATAGCGCACGGACACGATGGCCCTTCATACCAATTAGTGTTGGTGATTCATTTTTCCAAAAGTATCCGTGGTGTACCAGTAGCGCATCTGCACCCCAGACAGCCGCTTGTTCAATCACGTCAGCAGACGCAGTCACACCAAGAGCGAGCTTATAAACACTTCCTAGCCCCTCAACCTGCAAACCGTTGGGAGCATAGTCTTTGAACGAATCTGCTTCCATCCAGTTATCGAGCGTTTGGATTAGTGTGTGTAAACTAGTCATACAGCCTCTCTTGCAGGACATCCTATGCTACAACAGATTACGAGAATTCTGTGGCCTATCATTGCAGGAATCCTGATTGCTCTTTTGGTGATCCGTGAATTCCCGGAATTAACTGGTCGGACGCGTGGCGTTGAACTAAACATCGTTGATAACAGCCCGATTGCGGACCAAATCCCGCTCGAAGGGCCATCTAGCTATGCCACTGCTGTGGAGCGGGCAGCACCCGCCGTCGTTAATGTTTACACAACGACTATTGTTGAAACCCGTGCGCATCCGATGGCTCGAGATCCGTTTTTCCGAAACTTCTTTAACTTACCAAGCGAGCCCCGTCGAAAGCGAATGGAATCAAGCCTAGGCTCTGGCGTCATCGTATCAGCTAACGGTTATATCTTGACTAATCATCATGTCATTGCGGGAGCCGATGACATTGTTGTCGAGTTGAAAGATGGGCGAGTTTCCCAAGCATCTGTCGTCGGAACAGATCTGGATACAGATATCGCTGTTTTGAAAATCGAGCTGAACAATCTTCCAAAGCTAATATTAACAACATCACCCGGCCGAGTCGGAGACTTAGTTTTTGCGATTGGCAATCCGTTCGGTGTTGGGCAAACAGTGACCATGGGGATCTTAAGTGCAACTGGTCGTAATCAAGTTGGCTTAGCAAACTATGAAGACTTTATCCAGACAGATGCCGCGATCAATCCAGGTAACTCAGGTGGTGCATTGATCAACGTTCGCGGCGAATTGGTCGGTATAAACACTGCTATCTTCACACGTAGCGGTGGGTCGAACGGGATTGGATTCGCGATTCCAGCATCCATTGCAACCGACATCATGCAAGAACTGCTTGATCATGGACAGGTCATCCGTGGATGGATTGGGGTTGAGACAAAACTCCTCACAGAAGATCTAGCAAGATCATTCGGAGTTAAAAAAAATACGGGCGTTTTAATCTCGGGGGTATATCGCCGGGGCCCTGCCGCAAATGCTGATATTCTTCCAGGAGATATTTTAACGCACATGAATGACCAGAAAATCACTGATGGACGCGCCGCGATGAATCAGGTGGCAGGTTTTGACCCCGGAGCTAAAATCGTCGTGAGGTTATTACGTAACGGCCAGCCTATTGAGCGTATCGTTTTGGTTGGACAACGTCCTCACTCAGCTACTAACTAGCTGATCGAGAGCTCCAAAGAGCGCATTAGACTCTTCAGGAGCACCAACCGTGAGGCGCAGCGTATTCGCCAGCCGTGGATGTGATCCGTCTAAACACTTCACAAGAATTTGATACTGCTTTAGACCTTCGAAAAGACTCCTCGCAGAATGCATCTTACAATCCACGACTACAAAATTTGCTTCTGACGGCCAAACCGAAAACCCACGCTCCTCAAGAAGCGTTGTCAGTCGCCTGCGCTCTTGTCGGATCTTCCCGGTTTGTTCCTCAAGAGTTGGCGCGCACTCGAGTGCAAATTGAACCACTGTCTGAGTCAATACATTGATGTTGTATGGCAACCTAATTTTGTCGAACTCAACAATCCAATCCGGATGCCCAATCAACATACCAAAACGACTACCTGCCAGACCAACTTTTGACAGTGTGCGCATCACCACAACATTGGGGTAGCGTATCGCCCAATCCAGATAATCGGCATCCGTAAATGCGGTATAGGCCTCATCAATTACAATCAAAGCCTGTGTCGACTCAACTATTTTTGCTAGCCGATCTTTAGAAAACAGATTCCCCGTCGGATTATTCGGTTGAGGAATAAAGATGAGTGCGGGATCAGCCTCCACGAGACTATCCATCCAACCGTCACTATCGATGTCGAATTCAGAATCGAGTGGTAGAGCACGGAACGGTACAGCGTATTGATCAGCCAAAACCTCAAACATCACAAAACTCGGGTCAGGAGCGCAAACACTGCGGCCCGTTCCAATTAGATTCGATATCAGCAGGCCGATAATTTCATCCGAACCGTTCCCGAACAAGAGATCAAGCGTGTCGGGGATTCCCATCCATCGTCTAAGAGGAGCGCAAATTGCCATCGCATGTGGATCTGGATACCGATTCATTGCGCAATCAGCCAACCTATGTGCGAGCTCATCACGCATGGGTTTTGGCAGGGTATAGGGATTCTCCATTGCATCGAGTTTGATCATGCCAGTTGCATCAGGAACCTGGTAAGCAGCCCCTTGGCGCACCCGATCAGGGATCAATGTTCGAACCAGTTCATCACGTGTCACGACGGTACTCGGCCGAGCGTGCATGTGCTGTCAGGCTTTCAGAGTGAGCCAGAGTCGACGCGACGCCTGCTATCGTCTTAGAACCATCGGCCGTGCAGTGGATCACCGATGAACGCTTGATAAAGTCATAGACCCCCAGAGGAGACGCAAACCGCGCAGTCCCAGATGTTGGTAGCACATGGTTTGGTCCGGCACAGTAATCACCCAGTGCTTCAGGTGTGTGGCGGCCCATGAATATAGCTCCTGCGTGCTCAATCTCCGACAACATGGATTCCGGATCATCGACGCACAACTCCAAGTGCTCTGGCGCCACGCGGTTTATCACGGCAAGCGCATCGGCACGATCCGATGCCTTTATAAACACACAGCGGTTATTAATCGACTGCTCAATAATCGATGCGCGCTCAAGTGTTGGCAGTAGACGATTCATCGAATCCAAAACGGCACTCGCAAAAGAAGAGTCACAATGCACGAGAATAGGCTGCGCGTCTTCGTCGTGCTCTGCTTGACTGAAGAGATCCATGGCGACCCAATCTGGATCCATTGGAGGCTCAACATAAACAAGAATCTCAGACGGTCCTGCGATCATGTCGATACCCACTTTACCGAAAACTTGTCGCTTCGCCACAGCAACCCAGGCATTTCCAGGGCCAACTATTTTGTCAACCGATAAAACACTTTCGGTTCCATAAGCTAAAGCTGCGATCGCTTGCGCTCCACCGACAGTCACAACCCGATCAACCTTTGCAAGATAGGCAGCGGCTAGAACCACTGGATTCAGCTCGCCTTTTGGAGCAGGAACAACCATTTGTACCATCGGAACCCCGGCAACCTTCGCTGGAATTCCATTCATTAACACAGATGACGGATAGGTCGCCTTACCACCTGGTACGTATAGTCCGACCCGACTCATTGGCCTGACTTCTTGACCAAGGATGATTCCATCGCCTTGATCAGGTAGACGCCAACTCGACTCATTTTGTGCTTCATGGAAAGCCCAAACCCGATCACGTGCCGTTGTAAGAGCAGCCCTCAAATCATCCGACAGTTCATGAAACGCTGCCTCAAGGTCTCTTGGGTCTAAAACCAGATCAGACGCAGAAGAAACAGGATTTTGATCCAGCTCTCGGGTCAGCCGGACAAGCGCCCTATCCCCCTCAGACCTAACTGCCTGAATTATTTCAGCGACACGTGTCTCACGGCCCAAGTCATTAACTGACTCCCAAGCCGTCAGTTGTTTTAAGCGCGCTTCAAAATTTTCGTCACGCGTTGTTAGAGAAACAGGCTTAAGTAGCATGTCGAGTCTTCACCCATTGATTCAGTCTTTCAATTATAGGTGCAATATGTTGGTGACGCGTCTTCATTGCAACCCGAGAAACAACCAAACGCGCACTCGAATATGCGATCAAATCGCGCGCCTCAAGCCCATTCGCTTTCAATGTATTACCGGTATCTACGACGTCCACAATGACGTCGGATAGACCAACAATTGGCGCAAGTTCCATCGCCCCATAGAGTTTTATCGGATCAATGTGCCGGCCCCGTGAAGCATAATACTGCCGCGCAACATTCACATATTTCGTAGCTACTCGGATTCGACCGGTAGCCGGAAGCTCAACTCCTTTCTGAGTCGCGGTCATTAGTCGACACTTCGAAAGGCGTAGATCAACAGGCTCGCATAGCATGTCAGAGCCATATTCAAGTAACGTATCTTTACCCGCGATGCCTAGATGCGCACCGCCACGTTCAACGTACGGAGGAACGTCGATCGCTCGAAGTACGAGCAAACAAATGTCGGGATGATTGGTTTCGAACATCAACTTCCGACCCTCGGTCAGCGCCTCATTCGGCTCAATACCGAGCTCCGCCAACACGGGCAGTGTCTCTTCCAACAACCGACCTCTCGCAAGTGCAAAGATCAATGGCTGACTCATACCCGCACCCGTTCAATATCCGCGCCCAGTCTACGCAATTTCTCTTCAATCCGCTCGTAACCACGGTCGATGTGATACACGCGATCCACTATAGTCTCACCATCAGCAACCAATCCCGCGATCACAAGTGAGGCCGATGCTCTTAGATCGGTGCTCATAACCGGAGCACCCTTCAAGTGATCCACACCATTGGTACTTGCAGTCGCCCCATGCAAATCAATCTGCGCGCCCATTCGCTGCATTTCAGGAATATGCATCATGCGATTTTCAAAAATTGTTTCAGTCACTCGACCCGAGCCCTCGGCAACAGCATTCAATGCGACGAACTGAGCCTGCATATCCGTCGCAAAACCTGGATATTCGAGTGTGGTTATATCAACTGCTTTAGGACGACGACCTTTCATATCGAGAGATATCGTGGATGCGGTTCGCTCAATCTGTGCGCCGGCCTCTGCAAGCTTCAACAGCGTTGCATCCATGTGGTTCGGCTCACAATCAGCCAGCGTACATGAACCACTAGTCGCGGCTGACGCCACCAGAAATGTGCCGGCTTCGATTCGGTCGGGTATAATTCTATGAGTTCCACCATGCAGTTGCTGGACACCTTGAACACTCAATGTGTCTGATCCAATACCGTCGATCTTCGCTCCGAGCGCTTTCAAGCAATTTGCCAAATCCGTTACCTCAGGCTCACGCGCAGCGTTTTCAATAATTGTCTCGCCCTTGGCATGTGTCGCCGCCATTAAGACATTCTCAGTGCCGGTGACGGTGATCTTCTCAAACAAGATCTTGCCACCAACCAAACCGCCAGGTGCATAACCTTTGATATAACCGTCGGTCACTTCAAATTCGGCACCCAATCGCTCAAGCGCCTTTACATGCAAATTGACAGGGCGCGCGCCGATAGCGCAGCCCCCGGGTAAAGATACTTCGGCCTCGTGCGCTCTTGCCAGCAATGGGCCGAGAACAACAATGCTAGCGCGCATAGTACGCACTAAATCATATGGCGCGACGATAGAATTCAAATTCGAGGCGTCGAGCTCGACTGACCCGGTGTCGTCTAGCAACACTTCAACACCCATACGCCCCAGTAACTGGAGCATGGTCGTGACATCGTTAAGGTGTGGCAGGTTTTCAAACCGCACCTTGCCTGGAACCATCAATGCAGCCGCCAGAATTGGTAACGCTGCGTTTTTCGCACCGCCTACTCTCACGTCACCATTCAGCCGACGCCCGCCACGAATTAACAACCGGTCCATAGTTAAATGCCCAGTCCTTGGCGCTGACTTTTCTCCTCTGGAGAAAGGGCTATGATTGTGATCGCATGCAAAGTGCCTTCAGCGATCTCATCCGCAATCAGGCGTAATACTGCCTGTTGACGCTTCACACGGGTCATTGTTTCAAAATCAGTACTGACTGCCTCAATCTGAAAATTTCGGCCTTCACCTTGTACAGCAAACGTCCATCCGGTGTCTTTTGATTCCAACAAAGCACGAACTTCAGTGGCCAGCATCCGATTCTCCTGTCTCAATACACATCACGCCACCGAGTTCCGCGAGCGTCTTAAAAGTGGGGTTCATACCAGTTAGTGTAAGCGACCGATTCATTGCACGCGCGGACTTCCACCAATACACCAGGACCGCCAAATGTGCGCTTGAGGCCTGCTCCCACGCACTGACATCGATCACTGTCTCACCATTTTTAACGGCATCAGCTCCCAAAGCCTTCAACTCAGACCATGGTTTTCTAAAAGTTGACGCATCAACGGTGAGCATGGTTAATTCTCGCTCACTGACTCGAACGACCAAGAATCGATTGCTCCGGAGACACTGCCTGCTGATTTCACTAGATCAGCGAACTGATTACGTAACGTCAGACCCAGGTTTATCCCCGCGATGACCACATTCTCAACCATCCACCCTTTCTGTTTATCAAAACCGAGCGCGAATTGAATCGGTAGTACGTCACGACTTCGACTCTCAAGCCGTGCCTCAACCATCGCGCGACCGGGCTTTAAGATCACGCCCTGGTCTGGGAGCACAAGCTGCTCGCCACCATAGGCTGCGAGACCACGAGCGTAGGCATCCACGAGGCTCAATTCCAATCGTTCCGTGAACCGGTCACGCTCCGCTTCAGTTGCCTGGCGTGCGAACCGACCCATCACACGAAGCGCAACAGTCCGGTCGTTTATTAACGGTGCGAACTGCTCAGAAATACTATCTACAAGCTCGTCCTCTGTCAGCTTTCCTTCCTTGTACTTTGCGACATCTCGATAGAAGGTGTCTCGCGCAATTTTAAGGGGCTCTATCACTGCCTTAGGATCGCTATCCGCATAAACAGTGATCGCTAGTAGGAGGGCTAAACAACCCGCTAACCACACTCTCATTTGTCGCTACCCATATTCAGCAAAAACTTCCCTATCAATTCTTCAAGAACGACCGCCGACTGTGTATCGTAGATTATATCTCCGTCTTCGAGATTACTCGGATCGCCACCCGTCATCAGCCCAATATATTTTTCACCGAGCAGACCCGCAGTTAAGATAGACGCTGTCGTATCCTCCGAGAATTGCGCGAAATCTAGACTGATTTCCATATCAACGATCGCGCCTGCGGTTTTCTCATCGTACCGAATACCAACCACACGACCGACAGCGACACCAGCAGCACTGACCCTCGCACGGGTCGTCAAGCCGGCAACGTTATCGAACCGGGCGCTCAGTCGATACGATCCAGTATCACCTGTTTGCGTCAAGCCACTGACTTCGAGCGCCAAAAAGCCGAGGCAAAGCGCGCCCAGTAAAACAAACCCACCGACACTCAATTCTAAACGACGCGAATACACTTAAATCTCCCCAAACATCACTGCGGTCAGGAAAAAGTCTAGACCAAGCACAGCCAAAGATGCATACACAACCGTCCTAGTCGTTGCTCGCGCGATTCCTTCCGAGGTTGGAACTAAATCATATCCCTGATAGACAGCGATCCATGTCACGACTACCGCAAATACTACCGACTTGATGATACCGTTGAACACATCATCCCAAAAATCTACTGACGCCTGCATATTTGACCAGAATGATCCCGAATCCACGCCAAGCCAACTCACACCAACAAGCGCGCCACCCAGACATCCAACACTCACGAAAATAAGAGAAAGGATGGGGAGACTTGTTACACCCGCCCAAAATCTTGGAGCGATGACCCGTCTCAACGGATCGACTCCGATCATCTCAAGACTTGCGAGCTGCTCAGTTGCCTTCATCAGACCAATCTCAGCCGTAAGCGCAGAGCCTGCACGACCCGCAAACAGCAGCGCAGTAACAACAGGACCCAATTCTCGTGTAAGCGAAAGAGCGACCATTTGTCCGAGCGCTTGTTCGCTACCATAATCCGTCAAAATCGTATATCCCTGCAATCCAAGCACCATACCAATAAACAGACCGCTCACAATAATGATACTTAAAGACAAAACGCCAACGATATGGATCTGATCGATTGTCAAATGCCAATGGACCCCGACATTTGAACGACCAAAAATGGCCTGCTTCAAGATCAGTGTCGCGCGCCCCAAGCCAGATAAATTGGACAGAGTCGAACGACCAAGTCCCACAATCCGATTTATCATTACAACGCATCCTCAAGCGATGGTGCTGGGAAGTGGAATCCTACGGGACCATCTGGACTGCCATGAAGGAACTGACATACCAACGGATCATCAGCTCCCTGCATGACTTCCGGTGAACCCTGAAAAGCAACACGTTTATTTGCAATCATGATCACGTGGTCCGCAATAGAAAGAGTCTCCTGCAGATCATGCGAGACAACCAACGAAGTAAGACCCAACGCCTTATTCAATTGTTTCACCAACGAAAGCAGGACGCCCAAGCCAATTGGATCCTGACCAACAAACGGCTCATCGTACATAATCATCTCGGGATCGAGTGCAATCGCACGCGCAAGTGCCACACGACGTTGCATTCCACCGGATAATTCCGACGGCATTAAATCCAATGCACCACGCAGTCCAACCGCTTCCAGCTTCATCAACACAACCAAGCGGACTAGATCTTCATCAAGATCAGTGTGTACTCGGAGAGGAAACGCTACGTTCTCAAAAACGCTGAGTTCTGCAAATAGAGCTCCCGACTGAAACAGCATCCCCATCCGCTTCCTCAGATCGAACAGAGCTGAGCGTTTTAGAGACTGAACCGAAAGACCATCAACACTCACATCACCCGACTCCGGCTTCAATTGTCCGCCGATCAATCGCAGTAGCGTTGTTTTTCCGGTCCCAGAAGGACCAACGATCGCTGTGATTTTTCCGCGAGGGATTGATGCTGTCAGCCCATCATAGATCACACGATGATCGCGACGAAACACAACATCTCTTATCTCAACAAAGGCCTCTGCTGTCACGGTCGGTTGCATTCACTTCATTCAAATAATCTCATCCAGAGTGTAGCAGAGCTTAGCTACAACATGTTTAATGTCACGCTACATTCGGGAGTTATCGCATGATTTGGGCCACAGTTGCCGTCGTTCTGGGCATCGCACTGACTGTCGTCAGCGCAGATAAATTTGTCGAGGGCTCAGCGAGCCTGGCTTCACGGCTTGGCATGAGCCATTTCCTTATCGGTCTAACCATAGTCTCAATCGGGACATCTGCACCAGAACTCCTGGTCTCTGCTGTCGCGGCCTTTCAAGGGAGTCCCGGACTCGCGCTCGGGAACGCTTTAGGATCTAATATCACCAATATTGCGTTAGTACTCGGCACAACCGCATGCATATGCCCACTGATGGTTCCAGGATCCATAGCGCGGCGTGAGCTCCCATTGCTGACCCTCATCGGTCTCTGCGTTTGTGCACTGGCATATCGAGGTATCTATGACCTTTGGGCTGGATTGGCGCTCATCGCCACGCTCCCTGTTGTACTGCACCAGGTCGTGAGAGGCGAAGTGCAAATCACTCATGAGACGGAAATCGCCGAGTTGTCATTAAAGACATCGCTAGTACTCACAGTCGGTGGGCTTTTGATTTTGTTAGGTGGTTCAAAGACACTCGTGTGGGGAGCAACTGAAATCGCTCGTTACTTTGGTGTATCTGAGCTCATCATTGGGCTGACAATCGTCGCCGTCGGGACCTCTCTTCCCGAATTGGCTGCTTCAGTAGCGTCAGCCTTAAAAAACAAAACAGAAATGGCGCTTGGTACAGTTATTGGCTCGAATTTCTTCAATTTCTTGGGTGTTATCGGGGTCGCCGCAATTATTTCACCCTTCTCGATCGAACCAGACGTCATCACTCGAGACCTTCCTTGGACACTCGGTCTCACTGTGCTTTTATGGCTCTTGGCGCTCTTCGGAGCACAAGGAATCCTAAAGCGATCACATGGAGCCCTTTTGATTCTCCTTTACGTAAGCTATCTTTGCCACATCTCTGCAACGATCGTGCCGAATTAATGAGTTTTATCGAGTCAGCTAAACGAACAATACAAGTGGAAACCAAGGCAATCGCTCAGTTAGCAGGGAAGCTGGACGATAACTTCAACAAGGCTTGTGATCTCTGCCTTAATTGTGAGGGGCGTATTGTTGTTAGTGGAATAGGCAAATCCGGGCACATCGGCAGCAAAATAGCAGCGACACTTGCGTCTACCGGAACCCCGGCATTTTTCATGCATCCTGCGGAAGCATCGCACGGCGACCTGGGCATGTTGACACCAAAAGATGTGGTCCTAGCCTTATCCAATAGCGGAACAGCAACCGAGATTGTCATTCTCCTGCCACTAATACAAAGACTCGGAATACCGCTTATAAGTATGACCGGAGATCCAAATTCAACCCTGGGCCGCGCATCAGATGCACATCTCTGTGTCTCTGTACCCAAAGAAGCGTGCCCACTGAATCTTGCGCCAACCTCCAGCACAACGGCAGCACTTGTTGTTGGTGACGCATTAGCTATCGCATTACTTGAAAAGAAAGGTTTTTCACGTGAAGATTTCGCGCACAGTCATCCAGGCGGCGCACTCGGTCGTAAACTGCTATTGAAAGTCGAAGATATTATGCATGCCGGGGAGGCGCTTCCAGCTGTTTCTGAGAAAGCAACCCTATCGGAAGCGCTTCTTGAAATGACCGAGAAACGACTCGGTTTCACAACTATTTTAGACAGCAATGGCCATCTCACCGGGGTTTTTTCCGACGGTGACTTAAGACGCGCGATAGAGGCAGGACATGACCATGGGAGTCGCCAAATTTGGGAATTAATGACTCGAGGTGGCACAACCATCGAACAGGGAGCGCTGGCTGCGATGGCGGCTCGAGTGATGCAAGAAAGAAGAATCAATGCGGTGGTCGTTGTAAATAATGAACTGCCTGTTGGTGTAATCAACATGCACGACCTACTCCAAGCGGGTGTCGTATGAGCATGCAAACCCTTCGGCTGATGGCATTTGATGTCGACGGCGTATTTACAGACGGTACCCTTTATTACGGTGTCGATGGTGACACACTTAAGCCATTTAATATCCAAGATGGTTTGGGATTGAAGTTATTACAAAAGGCAGGTATCAATACCGCAATTATTACAGGTCGACAGTCGCCCATGGTTGAACGACGGTTTTCCGAGCTTGGGGTGAAATTCATCATCCAAGGACAGGAAAACAAGGGGCTAGCTCTCCAACATCTGGCAAATGAGCTTGCGCTCGAGAAAAAAGATATTGGGTATATGGGAGACGACTACCCGGATCTCAGTGCACTGAAAATTGCCGGGTTTTTTGCAAGCGTTCCGAATGCTCCTTCACTGGTCCAAGAAGCTGCTTGCTTCGTAACAACTAAGCCAGGTGGACAAGGTGCTGTGCGCGAGCTTTGTGAGTCTCTGCTTGAAGCTCGGGGACTGAATGCGCTTGCTCTATGCAGCGGAGACGATGTGTGAACGGTTGGAGTCGTCTTATTTTGATCGCGGCCAGCGCGTTTGTGCTGATTCTTGGTTTATCGGAACCAATGACAAAGACAACCCTCGATCGAGCTCTGAAAGAAATTACCGACAAACGCCCTGATGCTTTCATGGAAGGCGTCTATCAACGCCAATTTAATCAAAGCGGCCAGCTTGATACTACCCTAATTGCAACCAGCCTATTAGACTTCGGAAACCGCGCAAATGCAGAGATTATGAATCCCGCACTTTGGCTCGAGCGTCCGCCAGCTACTTGGCATATTAAAGGTGACCATGGTGAGTTGACAGTCGATCGTAATCGGCTCTATCTGACAAAAAATGTTATCGCCAACCGGTTCGAAGAAGGTAGAGACCCTTGGCGATTAAGTGGCGAGACGCTCCAATGGGACCAAATCACAGATCTTGTTACGGCCAAGACGACTACAAGCCTTGTTCAAGGCAGATCACAAAGCGTAGGCGACAAACTGGTCATGAACCTCAACACCAATGAATACACTCTTGGAGACAAAGTGAGAACGCAATGGCGAAATGCTACTTCATCGCAGTAATTTGGCTCATCGCTCCATTAGCTCTTTCGCTACCTGGGGATCGCGATGAGCCAATCGAAATCACGGCTGATAATGCGGTAATCAATGAGAAGGAAAGTCGAGCTGAATACTCCGGCACAGTGGTAGTCTCGCAAGGCTCAATGAAACTCGAAGGTGACGTCGTCAATCTGAAAACTGATGATGTTGGTGAAGTCGAGATATTTGTTTCCAAGGGACAGCCTGCGCGCTTTGAGAATTTGCGTAGCAAAACAGACAGCGAACCTGTCAGAGGTCGGGCTTTGACAATTTATTATTCATACGACAGTGACCGTGTTGTTTTAGCCGGGGATGCGATTATCACCTCAGAAGATTCTGAATTCTCGGGACAAGAGATTATATATAACCTAGACACCGGCGAGATCACTGCATCAGGCAACCAATCCAGACGCGTTAGTATGACTATGAAACCGAGGGAAAAATGACGGCTCTGGTTGCTCGACATTTAAAGAAGGCCTATCAAGGACGCGACGTCGTATCTGAGCTGTCGCTGCTCGTGAGTCCTGGGGAAATCGTTGGCTTACTGGGTCCCAACGGTGCAGGTAAAACTACTAGCTTTTATATGATCGTGGGTCTAGTCAAGCACGACGCAGGCCAAATCCTCATTGGTGATCAAGATATCACCAGAGCACCAATGCATGAACGAGCAGAAGCTGGACTAGGATATCTCCCTCAAGAAGCGTCTGTTTTCAGAAAACTGACCGTATCTGATAACTTAATGGCGATTCTCGAGTTGCGCCGTGATTTATCTAAAAACGATCGCCAAAAAGAACGGGAGAGACTCTTAGATGAATTTCACATCGGTCACTTATCAGCAACCAAAGGAATGGCACTATCCGGAGGAGAGCGACGCCGTGTTGAGATTGCTCGTGCACTCTGTTCCAACCCGAAATTCATGTTATTAGACGAGCCCTTTGCCGGTGTCGATCCAATCTCCGTGGCTGATATTCAAGGCATCATCAAACACTTAGCTGATCGAGGGATTGGTGTCCTTATTACAGATCACAATGTGCGCGAAACCCTCGGTATCTGTCAACGTGGGTACATCGTCAATGCAGGGCGGGTGCTTGCCGAAGGGCCACCAGAGAGTCTTCTAGCAAACAAAGATGTTCGCCAAGTTTATCTAGGCGAGCAATTCACCATGGCGCTCCCTGAATGAAACAGGTACTCCAACTTAAAATAGGACAAAGCCTCACCATAACGCCTCAGTTACAGCAAGCCATAAAACTTCTGCAAATGTCGACGCTCGATCTACAACAAGAAATCTCTCGCGCACTAGAAGAGAATCCCTTGCTTGAGCGCGACGACGAGACCGAACAATATGTCGAAACATCTGAAAATGACGTTCGGGAACAGGACACCCCACTTGACTCGGTTGAAGTCGCGGTCGAAACCGATTGGTCAGATACCAATCACTTCGATTTAAACCGGCCCATGACACGAACGGCCTCTGATGATGAATACGACAGCTTCGAAACCCGAATATCAGAGGTTCTCACACTCTCTGACCACTTGCTTTGGCAATTGAATCTCATGCCCCTCACTGAGCGCGATATGCTGATTGCGCGTGTACTCCTTGATTCAATTGACGGAGATGGATTCTTAGACGCTGATCTTGAGGAAATAACCAAAGCACTCAGCGAGGATCTCGAAGAACTTGAATTTGATGAGGTGGAATGTGTTCTTCACCAAATCCAACGACTGGACCCGGTTGGTGTTGGCGCACGCGGGATTGCTGAGTCACTCGCCATCCAGCTCGCGGAACTTGGTCTCCTTGGCGGCGACGTCAGACTTCCGCTGGCGCTTGTGGAAAACCAGCTTGAGCTCTTAACCAAAAAAGACCGTACCGGATTAAAGCGTGCCCTAAAATGTTCAGATGAAGAGCTCGATCTAGCACTCGACCTAATCCGGTCGCTAGATCCAAAGCCCGGCAGCCACATCGGAAGTAGCCAACCCGAATACGTCACACCAGATCTCATCGTTCGTCGAAATGAAAACGGATGGGTTGTCGAACTCAACCCAGACTCTTTACCTCGTGTTGGGATTAACCAAACCTATCAAAATTACATACGGGCTGGTGATAAAAGCGAAACGAATAATTATTTAAAAAATCAACTACAGGAAGCCCGCTGGTTTGTGAAAAGCTTGAAATCCCGCGCAGAGACTTTGCTTAAAGTCGGTACGTGCATTGTTGATGAGCAAATTGAGTTCTTTGAAAAAGGCCCAGTTGCCATGAAACCGATGGTTCTTGCAGATATCGCAGAGCGTGTCGAAATGCATGAATCCACGATTTCTCGAGTCACAACTCAAAAGTATATGCACACTCCGCGTGGCACGTTGGAATTAAAGTACTTCTTTTCTAGTCATGTTGGTACTGATGGTGGTGGAGAAGCATCATCTACTGCTATCAAAGAACACATCAAAGATCTAATAGCCAAAGAGAATCCAAAGAAACCACTTTCTGATAACAAGTTGAGTGAAATCTTGGCTAAACGCGGGTTTAAGGTCGCCCGACGTACCGTAGCGAAATATCGTGAGATGCTTGGGATTGGCGGTTCAAGTGAACGAAAACGATTGTTTTAGACTTTCCGTTGGAGAGGAAAAAGCGCATAGTGAACGGGCGCGGCTCAGGATAGCCATCGACCATAAGAAAAAGGAGAAAAAGATGCAAATCAGCATAAGCGGTCATCAACTCGACGTGACGGAAGCATTGAAATCCTACGTCACTGAAAAAGTCGATCGAATCGAGCGACACGCTGAACATATTACCAAAGTAGAAATCACACTCACGGTTGAGAAAAGTCGTCAAAAAGCGGAAGGCAACGTCCACGTTGCTGGTGCCGACGTTCACGCCTCAGCGGAGCATGATGACATGTACGCAGCCATTGACGCAATGGCCGACAAACTCGATCGTCAGTTGGTTAAACATCGCGAAAAAACTATCAGCCGTATGCACGGACACTAAAACCATCATACAATTATTCAGGGCGGTTAACTGCCGCCCTTTCACTCACGACAAGATATAGATGCATGCAACTCTCTGACATCATCACTCCGGAGCGAGTGGTCTCAAGCCTCGAAGGCGCAAGCAAAAAACGAGTGCTCGAACTAGCGGCCGAATTCATCGCTGAGGAAAGCCAAATGGACTCTGAAGATATCTACCAAGGACTAATTGATCGTGAGCGGCTGGGGTCTACAGGCATTGGCTTTGGCGTTGCCATCCCACACTGTCGCATAACCTCTCTGAGTGACGAAGAGGCATACGGCTATTTAATTCAGCTAAACCAAGGAATTGATTTCGATTCCATAGATGGCCAGCCTGTTGAATTGTTGTTCGTATTACTGGTCCCAGAGTCGACCAATCAGGTGCACTTAAATTTATTAGCTCAGCTTGCTGACTGTTTTGCAAATGATCAGTTCCGCCACAATCTGCAAATGGCAACTGACGCAAACGAGCTTTTTGATATCGCTTCTAAGGCTTTTAGGACGGCTACAGCCTGATGCATCTGCTGATCGTTTCAGGTCGGTCAGGAGCGGGTAAATCCTCAGCCCTAGGCGCTTTAGAAGATCTTGACTTTTACTGCATCGATAATCTCCCCGTTGCACTTCTGACGGAAACCTTCCACACCGTTTCAACTGCCTCGCCAAACCGCAATCTTGCGGTGTCAATTGACGTTCGAACATTGGGTCGTCCGGCCGACGTTCCGGAGCTTTTGAAGATTTTGGAAGAACATGTAACTCGACTTGACATCTTATTCATTGATGCGCTCGATGAATCACTAGCCAAACGTTTCAGCGAAACGAGACGCCTACACCCATTATCAGCGGGGATTGAACGGACACACTTATCAGACGCTCTTAAACGAGAGAGTGCGCGATTAGAACCAATCCAACATATCGCTACCTACAAAATTGACAGCTCAGGCCTTTCAATCCATGCCTTGCGAAGCCAAGTGCGAGAACTGGTCGCTGGCGAAAAATCCACGAATTTGATATTGAAAATTCAATCATTTGGTTTCAAACGTGGCATACCTATGGACTCAGATACTGTTTTCGATGCCCGTTCCCTTCCCAATCCTTATTGGGAGCCAGAACTGCGCTTATTAACGGGACAAAATGATTCGATTAAAGCCTACTTGTCACAATTCGCGGAAACGTTTGAGTTTCTCGATGAAATCGAGGCACACGTCAGACGATGGATTCCGCGTCATGCAGAATCGGGTCGTCAGTATTTCACACTGTCGATCGGATGCACCGGTGGCCAGCATCGAAGTGTCTTTCTCACTGAAACACTCCATCAGCGCTTAAATAATCTCGATCTTAATGTGCAGGTTGTTCATCGCGAGCTATCATCTACCCAATAGAGGAAGCCTCGGCGATGATAACTACGTCTGTTACTGTCAGAAATCTATTAGGTTTACACGCACGAGCAGCCAATATTTTGGCTCGAGAAGCCTGCCTTTTTTCCTCAATTATTGAGATCGAAGACCCATCAACCAGTCGAAAGGTTGATGCAAAGAGTATCATGCAACTCCTTATGATGGCTGCGGGCCAGGGGAGCGAGCTTATTTTACACATAGCAGGCGACGACCAGGTCGAAGCAACTGAAACCTTAAAAGCGCTATTTGAAGACGGCTTCGGAGAGCTCAGCAGATGAACGAGCACGTAAGTGAACTGGTCACCGAATCGAATCAAGCGAATCTTGAGCGTATCAATCTTGCTTTCTCACAGGGAGCGATCGCTCGTGTTCGGCAACTGATTAACGAGGATCTCGCGGCCCCTGATATTGCGCACCTTTTATCATCAGTTCCGCCGAAGCAACGAACAATCCTCTGGAATCTTGTTGAAGCAGAAGAGCTAGCTGCCGACGTCTTGGCATACCTCGGCGAGGAGGAACGATCAGAGATTGTTGCTCGACTGGAGCCAGAAGAACTCGCCAGTCTGATCGAGAGCTTTGAGTTCGATGATAAGGTTGACATCCTGCAAGAACTTCCTGAATCAGTCATTGAGGAAATCCTTCTCTCGATGGACTCCCAAGATCGTCAGCGGGTTGAAGATGTTCTTTCGTTCGATGAGGATTCTGCTGGTGGTTTAATGAACACTGACGTGGTTACTGTTCGTCCTGATATAACGATCGACGTTGTACTGCGATATATTCGTCGGTATCGCGAGCTACCGCCGATGACAGACAAACTTTGGGTGGTAAACCGCCGGGACGAATTTGTTGGCCAGGCCCCTATATCGAAAATCCTCATTTCGGATTCAAACACAACCGTTAGAGAAATTATGGAAACTGAGATCGAGCCATTTATCGTCTCGACTCATAAGGACGAGGTTGCTCAACGATTTGAGCGCCTTGATCTCGTAAGTGCGCCTGTTGTGAATGAAAACGGCAAATTACTCGGCCGTATCACCATCGATGATGTGGTTGATGTGATCCGGGCATCCGCCGATCACAGCCTGATGAGTCAGGTAGGTCTTGATGAAGATGAAGATATCTTCGCCCCACTTTTAAGAACAGTGCGTCGACGCTCCATTTGGCTCGGAATCAATTTGCTGACTGCCTTCTTAGCTTCTGCAGTCATCGGCATGTTTGAAGCGACACTCGAACAGGTAGTTGCACTAGCGATCTTAATGCCCGTGGTTGCATCGATGGGTGGAATTGCAGGAACTCAAGCGCTCACAATTGTGATCCGAGGGATGGCGCTCGGGCGTGTTGGCTCAGCCAACATCCGAGCGCTGGTTAGTCGCGAGGTATTTATTGGATTAGCCAATGGTCTGTTTTGGTCCGTGGTTGTAGCATTAGCGGCTTATGTATGGTTTGGCGATCTTACGCTAGGCTACGTGATCGCTATCGCCATCATCGTCAACCTGTTCATAGCAGCGCTCGTCGGAACAATGCTTCCTGGGTACTTGAAGTCAATGCAAATCGATCCTGCGCTCGCGGGTGGTGTCGTACTCACGACCGTAACCGACGTGGTTGGCTTTTTCTGTTTCTTAGGAATCGCAACACTCGTATACGCTTAGCTTAGCTTCCTGCCACCATCATTTTTTCAAACAACATCGAGCCGGCCGCAATTGAGCGACGTAAATCAATGTCGGAACCAGCACCAACCAAATCATGCTGTAACATCCGATCCAGATTTGAAGCAACGGTTACTTCATGGACAGGATAGGCGATCTCTCCATTCTCGACCCAGAACCCGGATGCCCCCCGGGAATAATCACCATTCACGAGATTAACGCCTTGACCCATCAACTCAGTAACGATAAGGCCTCGGCCCATCTCAGCGACTAAAGTATCGAACTCTTTGTCGCCTTTGAACCAAAGATTACGTACACCACCCGCATTGTGGGTCGATTGCAGTCCAAGCCGATTCGCTGAATACAATGACAGCACATAATTGGATAGGACTCCGTCTGTAACAAAGGCTTGTTCGCGGGTTGGTAACCCATCACTGTCATAAGCTGACGAACCCATGGCACCCGGGATTATTGGGTTCTCGGAGAGTGATACCCAACTCGGGAAAACATCCGTTCCGAGCCGGTCTAAAAGATAGCTGGACTTCCGATAGAGTGACCCACCGCTGATGGCACTCACGAAGCTAGACAATAGCCCTGATGCAGTCTCAGGGATAAATAAAACGGGTATTTCGGCGGTCATACATTTACGTGGATTCAATCGTGCGACAGTTTTTTCCGCTGCTTGACGACCAACAACCTCTGGCGACCAGAGTTGGTCAGGACGTCGAGATTGGGTATACGCATAAGAACGCTCGCGACTATCACCGTCTTCAGCCAACAAAACACAGCTCATCCCATGAATGCTCGTTGGCTGACTGACTAAGAGTCCTTCCGTAGTGCCATGAACCGAGACCCCGCGCGTTGAGGAAACTGATCCGCCCTCGGAGTTCGTGATGCGAGAATCCGCTTGCCGACCGAAGGATTCGACCTCAATCGCAAGCTCAAGCGCCTTTTTCGCATCTATATTCCATTGGTGGTCGAGCTCAAGATTTGGGACTTGTTGAATAATTTGATCTCGGGGTCCGAGTACTGCAGCAGGGTCTGATGCGGTAACCTTAGCGATGGCAAGCGCGGCCTCTAACGTACTTTGTAATGCGTCGTCTGATAGGTCTGTTGTTGAAGCCGAACCCCGCGATTCACCCAGAAACAAGGTAACCGACAATGACTGATCACGAGTCATCTCAAGTTTTTCCGGCTGACCAAGTCGAGCCTGTACATCTAGACCCACAGACGCGCTCGCTGCAACCTCACAGGCATCCGCTCCAACACGCTTGGATTGCTCCAAAATATGTATTGTCAACTCTTCTAGGCGGTTTTTCTCTTGTTGTGAGTTAAACTTCGCGGGCATGAATGATAAACGCTCCCTTCAAAATGACGAACTGATCGACGACGAGTTTTCTGAGGCTCCATCGAAGAGCGCCAAAAAACGTGAAATGCTGGCGCTGCAAGCGCTCGGTCAAGAGCTTGCGGTTCTGTCGGAAAAACAATTCAAAAAGATTGAATTTCCTGAAGACAAACTGCGTGAAGCCCTGGAGTTTTTCAGAAGTATTCCGAGCAAAAGACATGAAGCACGCCGTCGTCAAATGCAATTTATCGGCAAAGTCATTCGCGGGATCGAGTCTGAGTCGCTTCAAGTGCAGTTGGATGCAATAAAAAACACTGATGACCAAGAGAAGCGCATGCATCATCAAGCCGAACAATGGCGAGATCGGTTGCTTGAGGATCCCAAAAAAGTGACTAGCTTTTTGAATGAATTTTCGACTGATGCCCAGCGATTGAATCAATTGATTCGCGCAGCGAAAAAAGCACGTGAGTTGGGTAAAGACAAAGGAGAGGCTCGGAGTCTGTATCGCGCGCTCTATAAAGCGATTGCCCATTAAGCGGTTCCACCGACTGTCAGACGATCAATCTTCAGACTCGGCTGACCGACACCAACCGGAACACTTTGACCATTTTTCCCACAAACCCCAATCCCTGGATCGAGCGCGAGATCATCACCAATCATTGAGATTGCTGACATTACTTGCGGGCCATGCCCAATCAAGGTCGCACCTCTCACAGGTGCGGTTACTTTTCCGTTCTCAATCAGATAGGCCTCGCTGGCTGCAAACACGAATTGGCCGGAAGTGATATCAACCTGACCGCCACCAAAATTCACTGCGAAAATTCCACGATCGACAGATTTGATCATGTCCTCCTGCGTTGCATCACCGGGCTCCATGAACGTATTGGTCATCCGCGGCATGGGTAAATGCGCATAACTCTCACGACGACCATTTCCCGTGGGTGACACGCCCATAAGGCGTGAGTTCAACTTATCCTGCATGTAACCAACTAAGATACCATCTTCAATCAATATATTACGTTGACTGACATGCCCCTCATCATCGATATTTAACGAACCACGACGGTCTATTATGGTTCCATCATCGACCACGGTGACGCCTTTCGATGCTACCTGTTGTCCGATCTTGCCAGAGTAAAAGCTCGACCCTTTCCGATTAAAATCGCCCTCTAGTCCATGACCGACAGCTTCGTGTAACAATACACCTGGCCATCCCGATGCTAAGACGACAGGCATTTCACCTGCCGGACAATCGACTGAATCCAAATTCACAATGGCCTGATCGACCGCTGCTGTGACTAACCGATCTGCATGTTCTATAGTCAATAAGCGATCTAGATCATAGCGACCACCAAGACCAGCGCTTCCGCGCTCTCTGCGTCCATCTTTCGCAGCTAAGACGGCAATAGACAGGCGGACCAGTGGACGAATATCGGCACCAAGAGTGCCATCGGTTGCCGCAACGAGGATCTCGCGATACGAGATCGAGAGTGTCGCCTGAACCTGTTGCACGAGTGAGCTTTTTGCTCGTGCTTTGGCATCAATATCCAATAAAAATGTAATTTTATCGGTCGCGCTTTTTTCAGGGATTGGATTTTTTGCCACATAAAGGTTTGGCGTCGACACCTGATCGAGGTTAACGCCACCGCGCAAACTACGGCCATCTTGAATCGCGATGGCAACATCGCGCGCTTCACAAATTCGTGCTGCTGTGATCTCTGAACTGTATGCAAAACCTTGCTTCTCGCCTGCACAGGCCCTCACTCCAACACCAGCATCACGATGGTAACTCGCGTCTTTCACCTCCCCATCTTCAAGTGAATAAGTTTCAGCTTCGGCGCGTTCAAAGAACAGATCTGCAAAGTCAATATCACCCACAGACAACTCGCCTACTAAAGAATCAAGATCACCAATTGCCAGGTCCCCTGGTCCTAGAATTGAGTCACTAACGGTTTGCAGGAGTTTCGGCATTCACGTTATCCTTTTTTTTCGAAAACGGCGATATCAACACGACGTGGGGATCATCAAAGGATCCTTCAATCCTGTAATCGGTTTTACCCACTTTAATTATCTTCGTTCCCAATGCTTTCTCGACCAGATAAATCGCTCCACCCACCTGCGGAGCACCTAAAAGTATGGAGGCCAACGGCAGGTTATTTGTAAGTGGAATGTCGACCTCGAGCTTTTTATTGAGTTGTCGATTTACTAGATCAGCAGTTCCTGTCATCCTAAAACTCGACGACGGCCCCATCATTTTAAACTCAGGCTCAAATCGTAAATAACCATCGAGGATTTTTGCCTTTGCACTGACACTGTCAAACGCAACACCTGGCTGAATCAAGTCAAGAAAATCTAATCGTAATCGACGGGTGATAGTATCTATATTCAAAATACCGAAAAGACGAAGCACCTCGGCGGAATTACCAAGATCTACAAAGCGCCCGTCGTCCAATGAAAGCTCCAGTGAGCCCTCACTCGTGAGGACAGAAAATCCAAGGGGCGATCCGGCCCACGCGAGGTCTAAGACAAACCGACCTGAGGCGGCCTCAAGCAATGGTTCATCTTCATTGACCCGCAATATATTTCCCAGATCAGCTCCCTGTGCTCTCAGTAAGAGTGCGCTTTTGGCTTTACCATTCTGGAGAACCCAAGCCAACTCGCCCTGGAATCGTTGTCCATCTCGATCAAACTCCAGTGTCGTAGCATCTAACCGCGAATCACCAGACACTAATACAACATTTAAGTCTTGATACTCTGTTTTGCCACGCTTGAGTTGGCTCACACGAATCTTCGCCGAAGGTAATCGCCCTGGATCATAATCGAACAGTGGATCCTCTTCGGGAGGATCTAATAGATCCCGACTCTCAGGTAGAATTAGATGCTCAAGATCAATCAGTAAAGGACCTTCTCCGGTCCGCGACACAAGTCCAGCCATTTCTAACCCATCAAATGAGGCATTAAATTCGTCTGGCAATATGTTGATAGCAGTCTTACTCACCTGAAGCGGTGTTTCGCCTAGAACCAAACGCTGTGTCCGAAGCAAGATCGACAAATCAGACCCTCCACCGTCGCGTGATGGCAGATTGGCCCAATCGATGATGTTGGCTTGTGGTGTAATGACTTCGATCACTAGAGGCGTTGTTCCCAACTGCCCTCGAACTTCAGTTGTTTCAAAAAGCACTGCATTAAAGCTCCTGAGCTCTGGCGTACTATTCAGGTTCACGACAATTCGACCGATCTGATCTTCCGTTTTACCCAGAGGCTCAGGCAACCTACTACCTAGTCCTTGTCCATCAGTCTCAAGTGACCACACAAGCCCTTGATCCGTACTACGAGCCACAATAGACCAAACTGCTTTGCCGTAGAGCTGGCTCTCGTCAAACCCAAGCGAAATCAGATGTGAGACGTTCGCTGTCTGCAAATGGCCTTGACCAACGACCTCTATCCGACCACCTGCGACTGTTACTGTCGCTTCAACAGAATCACCTAAAATCTGACCGGTGAGACGCTTAGTATACAAACCCTCGTTTAAGCGATACTCCGCCCGGCCTTTAACGTGAGTAAAGGGTTCACCCAATTCAGAAACAGCCACAACCAAATCGTCGCTTTCAATGACAACCTTGCCTTCTGGACGCTCGCCGATTGGCACACTTAAAGTCACATCACCACGAAGCATGCCATCCAATACAATCTCAGAACCAAGTGCGTCTGGTTTGACCCTAGCTTGCTCTAACATATCGAGTGCGATAGAAGCCTCACCCGATAACCGGCCAGCAATCTGTATTCGACGTCCATTATCTTTATCTTGTTTCGCAACAACACGGCTCACGGCGAGGCCACCGAAATCAGGGCCCAAGAACTCAACACGCCCGCGTTTACTAACAAAATCGACCGCCCCTTCGGTGCCAACAAATGCGGGCCAGGCTTTTAAAGGCTTGAAGCGGTATGAAGTCATCGGAAAGCGCATGCTAAGCTCCCGCCGTGAGCGATCAACATCAGTACCCAATGGACCCGAGTACGAGATTCGGCCCTGACGTACCTCGACTTCCTCAATAGCACGTGTCAGAAAGTCACTCACTTCGGAGTCTAAAGCATGCGGTAACAAATCAGCTAAGGCATCTGTTGATGCATTCACAGTCAATTCAAGCTGCATGAGTTGTTCTGTTTCTCTGGGTAAATCCAGTAGCAATGTTCCAAGAACATCTTGCACATCACTCATCACTCGGAGGCTCTGACCTCTCAGTAGTAAACCGTCATCCGTGCGATCAAACACCAATGTCCCTGACAGCGCCTGCCCCTCCCATGGCTGTGGAAAGATTTCAGGGAGTGAAAACGTTGCTGATTCCGCTTGAAAATCAAACCAACCTCGAGAGCCCTCTAGAAATAATTGACCTTGAACTGGACCCACATGTGGTATCGATCGTCCTGCCTGAATCTCGAAAGTATCGATATGAGCGACAACCAATGGGGATTGATCTAAAGTCCAATCCAATTGGACATCATTAGCGGTCATTATTGGTTGATTAAGCGACAAAAGCCGAACAATTTTTGGATCAGGATCGTACGGTTTCAAAAACTCACCTAACGCCCAGCCATCAGCCACAAACCTAGGAACATTTGCAATAACTCGGGACCCATCGAATTGAATCCCACCGCCAGAACCTGCGATCTTGATGCCCGGTATTTGTATCTGAAGGGATTCAAACGAGGCTGAGATCGCATTTAAGCCTGGAAGCTCGAAACGGGCACTCATATCACCCTTTAGAGCTGTATCTGTCCCAGGCAAGCCACTCACCCGAAGGATGCCTTCAACAGGCTCACCTTCTTTGAGGTTGAGCCAGCCGGTTGCATCAACACCAACAACTAACTCATCGAGCCCCAAACCAAGCACTGGCAAGTTACGAAGCTGTGTATGCATTCGCAGATCATGCGGTTGATCTATATCTGAAGGATATCGCCAGTCAATTTCCAGCGGTACCGACATACCTTCAGTGACCAGCCGCGCTTGCGCCAAGAGTCCTTCATCAGGATCAATCGCAACAGACAAGCCCTTTAGAGAAGCATCACCGATTAACACATCGAAATTATGAAGCTGTAATTCACCGATGGGATGCAATGCTTCATGAAGCTGAGTTAGCAATCCTGCCCATACCTTTGGATCAGGAATGGCGCCCCCGACCGATCCACGCTGAACGATTTCACCTTCGTCTAAAACCAGTTGTCCGATCACTGGCTCAAACGATTCGAGCGACGCAGTAAGGTCAAGTAACATCTGAACGCGCCCTACTTCGATTGAGCCCGGGTGTCTCTGGATAACGAGGTTCAAAGCTTCAAGATACGGCCCGCTCCAGGATACGCGAGCGCCGAGCTCAGCAATTGTCACAGTTGCGTCTAAGCGCTCTGACAAAATCGCCTCAATATCGGCTCGCCAATAGTTAACGGTTGGGAATGCCGTCAAAACAAGACCCTGCAATACGGCGAGTGTAACCAACAAAATGGCTTTTGCTGTCAACAGGTGACGAATCATGAAAGCACGACCTCATAGCGATCTGGCGAAAAACTTGTATCCACCTGCAAACTAATTGGACGATGGATAAATACCTCTAAATCAGCCAGCGCATCAGACTCCTCATCAATAAGACGGTCGATGACAGACGGTGCCGCAATAACGGTTGTGGTCTCAGCAGAATATGCGCGGTATTCACGCATGATGGCCCGAAAGATTTCATAGCAAACAGTTTCAGCTGTCTTGATATGCCCTGTACCGCGACACTGTGGGCAAGACTCCTGAAGCAAATCAGACAAACGCTCACGTGTCCGCTTACGTGTCAATACCACGAGCCCAAGGTCGTTAAAATCACTCATTCGCGTTTTAACTGGGTCTTCATCCAGCGATCGCTCTAGGGTTCGCAACACTTGTCGTTTATGCTCGTCATCTTCCATATCGATAAAATCGATAACTATAATCCCGCCCAAATTTCGTAATCGGAGTTGGCGGCCGATGGCAACAGCAGCTTCGAGATTAGTCCGGAAGACAGTTTGTTCTAGTGTCAGTGTGTAGGCACCGACAAATCGACCAGTATTCACATCTACCGTGGTCATCGCTTCGGTTTGATCAATCACAAGGTAGGCACCTGATTTCAGCTCCACATTACGTGCGAGCGCTTTTTCAATCTCATCTTCAATCTGGTAAAAATCAAAGAGAGGTCGATCGCCCCGGTAGTGCTGAATCAATGGCGCCACTTCTGGCATAAACCTGCACGCAAATTCAGAAAGTTCGACGAAAGTTTCCTGAGAATCAACCAGCACTCGCTCAGTATCACGCCGAATCTGATCACGCACCAGTCGATGCGTTAGTGGTAATTCGGAAAACACTATAGTAGGCGGCTTAACGGCTTTCTGTTCGATACAAATATTGTCCCAAACACGTTTCAGATACACTAAATCTTCTTCTAAATCTTCCGAGGTTTGACCATCACCTGCGGTGCGAACAATAATCCCCGTTTCGATGCCTTGTGCCTCTAATGCTTGCTGAGCGATTGCCTTCAAATAATTGCGAGTATCCTCGTCCTCGATCCGCTGGCTGATCCCGACATGCGTCGCAAAGGGCATTAAAACCAAGTGACGCGCGGGTAGAGATACCTGTGCAGTTAACCGGGCGCCTTTAGTCCCCAAAGGATCTTTAATTACCTGAACAAGGAGGTCTTGTCCTTCAGTCACCAATCGCTGGATTGGACGGCCTCGATTGCTGTCGTCCATCGGCAGATCTTTAGCATGAAGGAATGCGCTTCGATCAAGTCCGATATCCACAAAGCATGCCTGCATCCCCGGTAAAACACGAACGACTTTACCCAAATACACATTGCCAACAAGACCACGGTGCGTCGCACGTTCAATCAAAATTTCCCGCAACATCCCTTGCTCAACCACAGCAACCCTGGTCTCAAGCGGAGTAAAGTTCAGTAAAATCTCATGACGCATCGTCTAGCATCGCCTCTAGTTCGACCAGGGGTAGCCCAACAACGTTAGTGTAAGATCCTTGGATCGACTCAATAAACCGCGCTGCTGATCCTTGGATACCATAACCACCAGCTTTATCCTCGGGCTCGCCGGTTTGCCAATAGTGCAAACATTCTTCTGTGGTCAAATGACGAAAGGTCACATCGGTCCTAACGGCCCGGACATCAGCTTTGCCATCAGCTAACAAGCAAATCCCAGAATAGACTTGATGCGTATTACCAGATAGAAGCTCCATCATCCCCATGAAATCGTTTTGATCAATCGGTTTATTAAAAATGATACCGCCTGCAGAAACTGTCGTATCTGCACCAATGATGAATTCACCTACATACGCATGAGATACCACTCCGCGTGCTTTTGCTTCTGCTAACCGGGAAACGAATTTGTCTGGCGTTTCATCATCACGCAGCGACTCGTCAACATCGGCAGGAATCACTCGGAAATCCGGCGTGATTAATTGAAGTAGGTCACGCCGCCGTGATGACCGACTGGCAAGGATCATTGACGCTGAGTCCCTAGTCCGTGAATGTAATCAGCCAAGCCATCGTACAACCATCGGAGTGGTGACCAAAGAACTGCAGAAACAAATGCCTGAAGAATCAAAACCAAGAATTCAGGAGATTGTCCGGTCAATGTTCTAGCCCAATAAGAGACAGCTGAAGCGATCGATAAAACCACGAGAACTACCATCGACTGTCGCACCCAATTGACCTGACGGACCGATGGACCCAACAAGGTCAACGCATATGCAATCAATGCAAACAATAAACCGTGTAGCCCCAGATTGGTCCCGTACAACACATCCATCGGTAGTGAAGAAATCAAGAGCAGTGTCATTGATAACTGATAGTTCCGCATAAGTCCCCACCAAGTCACAAACAAGAATCCGAAGTTAGGTAGTGCTAAGGTCATGACGGCCGGATACGGAACAGCAATCAACAAAAGAGTCACAAGCCAAGTCGCAAAAAAGGTCATGACTCACCCTCTGCCAGATCAACCATTACTAACGACAATCGTGCCATCGGTGTGAGTGGTACAGCGATTACTCGAGTAAATGGCTGCCCTTGCGCTCGGATTACTTGTTTGACTTCCGCAACTGGAATACCTGGTTGGAAACGATCACCCAAACCTGAGGTTTCCAATAGGTCACCTGGAACAATATCAACGGTATCGGGGAGATTTCTTAATTCGATCCGGTCCATTCGCCCAATGCCAACAGCAATTGCGCGTTCGCGAGTTCGTGTTACTTGAACAGGTAAATGATGTGTAGCGTCAGTCATCAAAAGGACATCTGCCGCATGTGGATAAGCCACAACAACCTGTCCGACTAAACCGTCAGCTGAGATAACGGGGCTACCCCCAGTAACACCAGCGAGCAAACCTCGATTTATAGTTACCCGATGCACAAAGGGATCGTTCGACAAACGCTGAATTTGGGCCTGCAGTAAACGCTCATTCACACGCTCTTTAACACCAAGCAACCTACGGAGCTCCGCATTTTCAGCGCGCAGTGTTTGCAATTTTAATTGCTCCGTACGCAAACGTTCGTTTTCGAGCGTAATCACCTCAAGTCTCTCTGTAATGAGATTTTGGGATTGCATCCAGTCGCTCACTTCTGACGAAAATTGGCCCGGAAAGTATGCAACTTGCTCGACAGGCCAGAGTGCTGTTTTTACTGCCTGACGCACCATGGTTAGTGCATCAAATCGAGAGTCGATAAAAATTGTGGCCACAGAAAACGTAACCGCTATGATCAGTCGGACTGCTGCGACACTAGTCTCAGAGAAAAGTGGCCGCATGTCGGTAACTCTTAATCAGAATTAAAAAGGTTAAATGAAGCTCGATCAATTAGCTCGAGTGCTTTACCACCACCACGAGCAACACAAGTCAACGGATCGTCGGCAATCAGAACTGGTAATCCTGTTTCAGCTGCCAGAAGCTCGTCAAGGCCCTTCAACAAAGCGCCGCCACCAGTCAAAACGATACCACGTTCAGCGATGTCAGACGCTAATTCAGGTGGAGATTGTTCTAGTGCATTTTTTACAGCAGCAGTAATTTGAGCTAAGGGCTCAGATAGTGCCTCTTGAATTTGATTAGACTTCAGGGTGAGCTGCTTTGGAATCCCCTCCGCAAGATTTCGACCGCGCACATCAACTTCCTGCTCGTCTTTGATAGCGACAGCTGTACCAATATCTTGCTTGATACGCTCCGCTGTCGAGTCACCGATTAAGGTTCCGAAGCGACGACGAACATAACCAACAATCGCTTCGTCAAAACGGTCGCCACCAATGCGAACAGATTCAGAAAACACGATGCCATTTAGAGAAATAATTGCGATCTCTGTGGTACCACCTCCCACATCAACCACCATCGAACCGCTTGCATCATCAACGGGAAGGTCAGCACCCAGTGCGGCAGCCATTGGCTCCTCTATCAAGTAAACTTCACGAGCACCCGCGCCGAGTGCTGACTCTTTAATCGCGCGCCTCTCGACCTGAGTTGATTGCGCAGGAACACAAACAAGGACGCGTGGTGACGGACGGATTACAGAATTCTCGTGTACCTTACCAATGAATAGTTGCAGCATTTTTTCAGTCACGTGGAAATCAGCAATCACACCATCCTTCAAAGGGCGGATCGCTACAATGTTTCCGGGCGTACGACCAAGCATTCGCTTGGCCTCGATGCCAACGGCAGCAACAGAACGCTGAGTTCCTACCGTGCGGATCGCGACGACCGAGGGCTCATCCAAGACGATACCTTTTCCTTTAACGTAAATCAGCGTGTTCGCTGTCCCCAAGTCGATCGAAATATCGTTCGAAAACAATCCGCGTATGGCTTTAAACATGCAAGCTTTTTCCTGTTATGCGAGCGCAATAAGCCAGAGAGTGTAGCTGACCCAACCTCTATACTGAAGCCTTATGCTAGCATGCGTTCTTCTAAAAATGATTTTCAATGACGGAGAAACCTATGTCGCTGACGAGCGATGAAGTCAAACGCGTGGCTAAACTCGCACGATTAGGGCTTACAGAGGCCGAAACAACAGAAATTCTTACGCACCTGAATTCAATTATTGGATTGGTTGATCAAATGCAACAGATTGACACAGATGGTGTTGCGCCTCTCGCCCATCCATTGGAATTAAGACAAACCTTACGCACTGACGCTGTAGCTGAAACAAATCAACGCGATAAGTTTCAGGCTAATGCGCCCCATGTAGATGCAGGGCTATATCTCGTGCCGAGGGTCGTCGAATGAGTCAAATAACCGATCTTTCGTTTTCTGAACTAAAAAAATCTATCAATGACCGCGTATTATCGAGCGTCGAAATCACAAGTGCGTTTCTCGATCGTATCGAATCGTTAAATCCTAGACTGAATGCTTTCATTACCATCACGCGTGATGTAGCGATGCAATCAGCGAAAGATGCCGATACCGCAATCAATAAAGGAACAGCTACTCCATATACCGGCCTACCGATCGCTCACAAAGATCTATTCTGCGTGGATGGCACTTTAACCACCTGCGGATCAAAAATCTTATCGAACTTTATCGCCCCCTATGACGCACATGTAGTCGGTCAGTGCAAAAACGTTGGACTCGTGTCACTCGGTAAACTCAACATGGATGAGTTTGCTATGGGATCGTCAAATGAGAATTCATATTACGGCCCTGTATATAATCCGTGGGATACTACACGAGTGCCAGGCGGCAGTTCTGGTGGCTCAGCTGCCGCGGTTGCTGCGCAATTGACACCGCTAGCAACTGCGACTGACACCGGCGGCTCGATTCGTCAGCCGGCGGCCTTCACAGGAACATCCGGACTGAAGCCAACCTACGGCCGAGTCAGTCGTTTTGGCATGATCGCCTATGCGTCAAGCTTAGATCAGGGCGGCCTAATCGCGCACACAGCTGAAGACATTGCACACGGACTTGGATTTATTGCGGGCCATGACCCTCGTGACTCAACATCAGCGGATCAAGTAGTTCCTGACTACACGCAAACGCTTAATGAACCACTCAAAGGGAAAGTCATAGGTATTCCGAAACAGTTCTTTGATGACCGCTTAGATAGCGCCATGCATCAGGCAATGGATGACGTGCTCGACGTATTGAAGTCGCTCGGCGCAACCACAACCGAGGTATCACTCGATCATGTTGCTGAAGCAATTCCAGCCTATTACGTAATCGCACCAGCTGAAGCTAGTTCGAACTTGTCTAGATTTGATGGCGTACGCTTTGGGCATCGCGCAGACAAGCCGACAGATCTTATCGATCTCTATGAACGGTCCCGTGGAGAAGGATTCGGGAATGAAGTGAAGCGTCGGATTTTGATTGGAACCTATGCATTGTCGGAAGGGTACTACGATGCATATTACAAAAAAGCACAGCAGATTCGCCGACTAATTCGCGACGATTTCAATCGCGCGCTCGGTTCATGTGATTTATTGTTTGGACCCACGACGCCATCAACGGCCTTCGTACTTGGTGAAAAAACAGCAGACCCAGTCGCAATGTATCTTGAAGACATCTACACAGTTGCGACCAATATGGCGGGACTCCCTGGAGGATCGTTTCAAGCACCATTGATTGATGGCCTGCCGACAGGATATCAGCTCACGGGACGTGCCTTTAGTGAAAGTATGATTTTAAATGCAGCGCACCAAGTCCAAATGGTAACCGATTGGCATAAGTTGCGTCCGGAGGGCCTGTAATATGTATGAGGCTGTGATTGGACTCGAAGTCCATGTCCAACTGTCTACAGACTCAAAAATCTTCTCGGGATCATCAACGGATTTTGGTGGAGAACCAAACACCCAGGCATCGCTTATCGACCTGGGTATGCCGGGCGTATTACCTGTACCTAACGCAAAGGCATTCGAAATGGCGGTCAAATTCGGTCTCGCGATTGACGCCGAAATTGGACAACAATCGATTTTCGACCGGAAGAACTACTTTTATCCGGATCTTCCCAAGGGCTACCAAATCAGTCAGTTTGAAAAGCCAATTGTGGGCCCTGGTCGCGTTCTTATCAGCCTTGAAGATGGCACCGAGAAAACAATAAACGTAACTCGCGCGCACCTTGAAGAAGATGCAGGTAAAAGCATTCACGATGCGTTTGATGGAATGACTGGTATCGATTTAAACCGAGCCGGCACGCCACTTTTGGAAATCGTCTCTGAGCCTGAACTCCGTTCAGCGAAAGAGGCGATTGCCTATCTCAAGGTGATTCATTCAATTATTCGCTATCTCGATATCTCCGACGGCAACATGGCCGAAGGGTCGATGCGCTGCGACTGTAACGTCTCAATTCGACCCAGAGGATCTGAGACTCTCGGTACTCGTACAGAGATCAAAAACCTGAACTCGTTCCGTTTCGTCGAAAAAGCAATCAATACCGAAATCAATCGTCAGATTGAGATTTTGGAAGATGGCGGACGGGTAATCCAGGAAACTCGCCTCTATGATCCGGATAAAGATGAAACGCGTTCGATGCGATCGAAAGAGGAGGCCAATGACTATCGTTATTTTCCAGATCCTGACCTATTGCCGGTCGTTTTAGACGACAACTTTATTAGCGCATGTCGTGATGCATTACCAGAGCTTCCCGAGGCTCGGAAAGCACGATACATCAGTGAATACGGCATTACCGGTTATGATGCGGGTGTTTTAGTCGCTGATCGCGATGTTGCTGATTACTTCGCTGAAGTTGCGAATACGTCAGGAGAAGGCAAGCTCGCTGCTAACTGGGTGATGGGAAGCATTTTGGCCGAACTGAATCAGACAGGCGGATCCATCACTGACTTTTCCGTAACGGCAAAACAGTTGTCCGAACTAATCGGCCGAATTAAAGACAATACGCTAAATTCAAAGACAGCGAAAACTGTCTTTGAAGCCATGCTAGCAGGTGAAGGTGAAGTAGACGCGATTATCGAGTTCAAGGGACTCGTTCAGTTCACAGATACCGGCACAATTGAAGCGTTCGTCGACGAAGTCATTGCTGGAAATCCAGAACAAGTTACCAACTACCGGGCAGCTTCGGAAGATAAACAGGTCAAGATGCTTGGATTTTTTGTCGGGCAAGTGATGAAAAGGTCACAGGGGAGGGCAAACCCTCAGGCCGTGAATCAAATTTTGAGCGCAAAGCTCTCAGGCTGATCCACACACTTGGCAATCGGGATCCTTCCGATAACGGAAGGATTTCCATTCCATTGTTTTTGCGTTGAACCTCGTCAATCGTCCAACCAATCGGTCAGGCCAGCCGAGTAGCACACCCAAAACCTCGACCGCCTGCAGGGTGCCTAAGGTGCCGACAACAGGACCCAATACTCCAGTTTCTGCGCAAGTCGGTTCAACCTCTGGCACATCCGGTATCAGACAGGCATAACAGGGATTCTCTGGATCACGTAAATCGATTGTTGTGAGTTGCCCTTCAACACCCAGGGCCGCTGCCGACACTGTCGGTACCCGGTACTTTAATGCCAGACGATTGGCTAGAAACCGTGTGGCAAACCGATCAGTACAATCAGCAATACACTGGACGCCAGCGACCGCATCATGCACGTTTTGATCATCTGCGCTTACGCCAGAGACATCTATCTGAATCCAAGGATTGATTCCGAGGATTCGCTCTCTTGCAGATTCAACTTTCAATTGGTTCAAGCTTTTCTGGCTATGGATCACCTGACGATGAAGATTGGTTTCATCCACAATATCACTATCGACAAGCGTCAATCGTCCGACGCCAGCGGCGCCTAGATATAGTGACAACGGACTTCCAAGACCACCAAGTCCTAAGACCACAACATGGGATTGCTTGAGACGCTCCTGGCCATCGACATCGACATCAGATAAGAGGATCTGCCTTGCGTAATGCAACAGTTCGGAATCTGTCATCATGGCTTATGCATCCTCGTCACTCGGTCTCTGCCTGCTAAGTCTTGGAGCGTTTGAACTGACTGCCAACCGAGGTCGATAGCAAGCTTTCTCACATCATGGGCCTGACTATAACCATGCTCAAGGCACAGCGCACCACCCTTAGCCAAATGATTCGGCGCAATCTTCAATATCCGCTGAATCAAAGACAAACCATCGTGATCTGAAAAAAGCGCCATCGCTGGTTCACAAGCGACCACATTGGCATCAACTTCGAGATCATCCCAGGCGATGTATGGCGGATTTGCTGTGATCAACTCAAACTGCGAAAGTCCCTCAAATAGGTCCGTCCGAGCACACTCCACATCCAACTGCAGAGCAGTTGCATTCTGAGCCATGCATCGAACCGCATATTCTGACAGATCGCTTGCTGTCACCACACATCCAGGATGTCGCGCTTTTATTGCGAGAGCCACAGCACCGGAGCCCGTACAGAGATCATGAACCGATTGAATATTGCCATTGGAAATCATTTCTGAGGCAACCTCGACCAGGGTTTCAGTGTCAGGTCTGGGAATCAGCACTTTTGAATCAATCGCAAGCTTTAAACCGTCGAAATAGGTGACCCCAAGAATATATGCCAAAGGCTCGCCGGCGATCGATCGCTGTGCGATGTCTAAAACCTGCTCAGTTTTACTGTCCGCAATAGGGGATTCAGCCAAGAGAATTTGCTCAGTTAGGGTTAGTCCAAGCACTTCAGAGAAGACTAATTGTTGCTCACTTTGGGTCCATCTGGCCGCCCGAATGCTATCTGAGCGCTGTATTTCCGCAAGCGTCATGCGACCGTATCAAGGCTCGCTAACAGCTCGGCTTGATACTCCTGCACAAGAGGATCAATGATTATCTGACAGCCACCATCCATCATCTCATCCAACCGATAGAGTGTCAGGTTAATTCGGTGGTCAGTGACGCGACCTTGCGGGAAGTTGTAGGTTCGGATGCGCTCAGAGCGGTCACCGGATCCCACGAGTGACTTTCGCTCACTAGCTTCTTTTGCCTGCTGCTCTTGCCGCGCCGCATCCTCCAGTCGCGCCTGCAATAAGCTTAACGCGCGTGCCTTATTTTTATGCTGTGAGCGTTCATCCTGACACTCCACCACGACACCCGTCGGTATATGAGTGATACGAATCGCGGAGTCCGTTTTATTAACGTGCTGACCACCGGCGCCGCTTGCTCGGAAAGTGTCAATACGTAGATCTTTGGCATCAATGGTGGCCTCCGCCATCGGATCGGCCTCCGCCATCACAGCGACGGTGCAGGCTGAGGTATGAATCCGTCCTTGAGACTCTGTCGCAGGAACACGCTGTACACGATGCGCGCCGGATTCAAACTTCAAACGACCATACACCCGATCTCCAGCGACTTTCATGATGACTTCTTTATAACCTCCCAAATCTGCCTTAGATTCAGACAGAACTTCTATTTTCCATCCTTGGGTTTCGGCAAATTTAAGATACATCCTTGTCAAATCACCAACAAAAAGTGCCGCCTCATCACCACCCGTTCCCGCTCGGATTTCGACAAACGCACTGCGAGAATCCGCAAGATCTTTCGGAATAAGCGCGACCTGTAATTGCGATTCCAGTGATTCTAATTTCTCTCGTATATCAGGTAGTTCGCTCTCGACAAGCTCGTTCATGTCGGCATCATCCCCATTGAGATAACTCTCAAGCTCAACACGATCTGCTTCCAATAGACGGCGTTCCTGCACCAATTGGACGATAGGCTCAATCTCGCTGTATTCCTGGGAGAACGCGACGAACTGTGTTTGATCACTAATTACATCTGGATCCGCAAGCAAGGCTGAGAGCTCTTGATGTCGGTCAACTAATTGATCTAATCTATCCAGTAGGGATGGTTTCAATCCAAATCCTCAATATCATCAATCCTAAAGAGCCGGTTAGTCGCCTCGATAAGCGACAAATCGCCTTGCTCTGCAGCACTTCGTAAGGCCACGGTGGGCGAGTGCAAAAATTTATTAGTTAGATTTCGACTTAATTGTGCAAGCACTTCATCAGCTGGCTTACCTGACTCGAGTATCCTCAGCGCTTGCGCCAGTTCGTACTCAGACAACTCCTGAATACCCTCCCTTAATTGCTTAATCGTATCGACCGCTCTGTATCCTCTAATATCACGCTGCCAGCTATCAAGCGCACTGTCGATTAAGCGCTCCGCATGCCTAGCAGCCTCTTGACGATGCTCGAAACCCTTTTCAATGACTCCTTTCAAGTCATCGACGGTGTATAGATAGACCGACTCAATCTCACCAACTTCTGGCTCGATGTCTCGCGGGACCGCCAGGTCGATCATTAACATCGGTTTATGACGCCTTACTTTTTGCGCGCGCTCAATTATCCCCTTTCCGATTATAGGAATGGGAGCTCCAGTTGAAGTAATCACAATGTCAGCGTACTGAATTCGCTCACCCAACTC
>MDTB01059685.1_pt1 | contig 52831 bp, 80 predicted proteins | sample 811161 | NCBI WGS metagenome assembly MDTB01 (sample SAMN05326650, study PRJNA326480) | marine metagenome | isolation source: seawater | place: Mediterranean Sea | collected 2009
ATCAATTTGATCTGAATAGTAGATGCTTTTGGCTACACCACTCCAACGTGAACCTGGAGCACCTACTACAAAGATATATTTCATTATTTCAACAGTTGTTCTTTATACACTGTATTATATCCTAATTGATTTTTGCCAAAGTCAGTTAAGGTTTTAAGAGCTCCGGGTGTAATAAATGACTTCAGTGTTGCCACTGCCGCATCACCATCATCACCTGTTCTCCATTCATACTTGCCTACTTTCTTTTCTATGGCGGCAACCGACTGAGGATCTTGTATCATTCTATTCAAAGCATCAACAAGTTTCTGCTTGTTTGGATTGCCTTTGTTGACCCAGAACGCCTTTTGTAAAGCATCTCTCCAACTTTTCACAAGTTTGTATGCATCATAAAAGTCACCTTCAGGTGCAACACCCCACATATCTTCATACAGTTCTTCAAATGTAGGTTCCTCAAAGTTTGGATCCTTGTCATGCTTACCTGTTTTTACATTTAAAAGACCGTGATGAAACCATGTAAATGCTTTACCTTCTTCAATGACTGGCATCACGTGTTTTTTATAGGCCGCAGGATTTTCTCTAGTGCCGTTAAGATCACCTCTTCTGAAAGCTAATCTTCTTTCACTACCACTCATGCCTTTTACCCACGTAATCTTATATTCCCACGTGTCAAGATAGTTTTTCTTAGGACCAGTAAGCAGTTGTACAATGGCCATTATCTCGGGCGTCATACCTGAACCTGCTGAAAATTGTATTGGTCCGTTTAGTATGTCTGCTTCTTTAAGGGCACCAACAATAATGTTAAGGTTCATTTGTCCTATTGATTCCCAATCAAAATAATTGTAATCTACAGGCTCAGTTAAGTATGATATACCATTACCACCATGTGATACAAGTATTGTTTTGTTATTGAACCTAAGTTTGTTTTGAAACTCATTAGGTCCTAGTTGGTCTCTTGCACCAGGTTTGTAAATCAAATTGATCTTTTCACCTAGATGTTTTTCCCATTCTTGTACAACTATCTGAGCCCATACAGATGTTCCGCCTGACGGCTTCTGTGGCACAATCAAGTTGTATTCTGCAAACGCTGATGTGGTTAATAGCATCATTGCAATGATTATTCGTTTAAGCATAATCTATTCTACTCCTTTTTGTTACACCCCAATATATTAAAAACACAACACATACCATTATTGTTAAAAATATTGGTCTGGTTGCCAGGTCAGTTATCGAATGTAGGGTATTCATCTGATAACTTAAACTGTAAATCCTGTCACTTAACAGAAATCCAATTAGCAGAGCTGGTCTGCTTACTTGAAACTTTTTACATAATAATCCTAAAGCACTAAAAATTGTTAATATAGCAACATCTTCCCAACCTCCTGTGTACTGTAATGTTGCCCATAAAATAGTTGCAATTATAAATGGAAAGTAATACACATAAGGAACTTTGGTCACCCAGCCTGCAAAATAAGCCAAGGCATAACATATGATTGCAGTAATAATAGTACCTAAAAGAAAAGCAAAGGCCATACTATCAAATAATTTTTTGTCATAGAAAGTATCTGGAGATCCTAAATCAATTCCTATGTATAGGAACAAGCCCATCAATATAGCGGCAAACGGTGCACCAGGAATTCCAAATAATACAGTTGGAATAAAGCTAGAAGCCTTTTGTGCATTGTTGGCTCCTTCGGCGCCTATAACTCCTTTTACATTGCCAGCACCAAATTTTTCTTTTGGATTACGTGCCACTGTTGATCCATAAGCCAACCAGTCTGCCATTGCCCCACCCAGGCCTGGAAGTAGTCCAATAAAAGATCCTATTGCTCCTCCTCTAAAACTGTCTTTCCAACATTGTTTTGTATCTAGTATTCCTTGTTTAATCTGGGACCAACTTCCTTTGATATTTTTATGTTGTGCAGTTTGTTTTCTTTTACGCCAACCTTCCCACATCTCCGGTACAGCAAATAGTCCTGCTACGAAAGGTAGTATTTGTATACCATCTTCCAGATATCTCCAGTCCAATGTAAATCTTGGCACATTGTTTACATCAACACCGACTAGTCCTAGTGTGATGCCTAATATAATTGCAAAGACACTCCTAACATATTTTTTTGTAGATATAAATCCTACTGTCACAAATGCTAAAAGCACTAGTGCCCATAGTTCAGGTATGCCCATGTACATCACAATCTTAGTATAGTAAGGCAAAAATAAAAATGTTAGTGAACCAAATAATAGTCCATTTAAAGTTGATGATGTTATAGCGGCTGATAAAGCTCTACTAGCCTGTCCGTTTTTAGCCATAGGAAATCCATCAACCATTGTTGCGGCCGCACTATTGGCTCCTGGTATGCCTAAAAGTACACCACTAAAAGAATCACCGGTTGTAGATGAGGCGACAACAGCAACACAAAAGATCACTCCTAAGTATGGATCTCCAACAAAGTATGGCATGAATCCAAACAGTGTTATCAATCCTGTTGTTGCACCTGCGGCTGGTATTAGGCCAATGATTAAGCCATAAACAATACCTGCCAAAAGTATAGCAAGTTCCATAATAATAATTTTGGGAATTTTGTTGTGAACTTCTTAAGAGCGTTACAACAAATATGTGTAGTAATTATATAATATATTTTTGGCTAACACAAGATCCTGGCAACAAATATTAACCGGTTAAACGCACACAGAACAACGCACACTGCTGGTAAAAGTAGAAAACTATTCAGAGTACATATTAATAAAATGCTTATTTTTGTCAAGCCAATTTGTATGGAATTTTTCCAAATCTGCTACATATTTTTTATTGAATATTCCTATTTCAAATAAAACATCATTTAGACTGTCACGATTATATAAATCCATAATTTTTATTTCTTGTATACCTGGCTGTTTTTTGTATTGTTGCAATGACTTCTTGTAATGAATATCCAAAACTTTAAGCATATTATTTTTGTTTACTTTTTTATTAATATAATCATTTGCACTACGATTAAATTTTTTTATAGCAGTATCAATGCTTCCATTACACACTTTCGCTATAAACATTTTCTTAATCACAGGAAGTTGTTTGTCTGTAAAACTTATATAAAAAAACTTAGAAGGCCAATTTATAAATTCATCTTTCCATATATGTGCAATCTCAACTTTGTCTAAATCAGCATATTGCTTTTTGTAATTTGTGCCAAATTGTTTCTCCCAATTTTGAACTAATAATTCAGGCTTAGCAATAACTCTACCCTGCTTATCAACTTTGTTAGGACTTTTACCCTGCATTATTTGACAGCAAGAGTATAAAAAGTCACCGTGTGTGCCACCTTGGGCCAATATAACTACTTCAGGAAATAACATAATAATTTATAAAATTTTTGGTGTGTAATAGGACCCCAATGGGTTTTGCTTACATCATAGTCTAAATTTTTAGGATATAAACAAGTTTTTTCTCTATCTAGCTTTGTTGTGACACAATGATATACATTGTTTGGCAACCTGTTAATCATATCTAGTAGTGCCACAGGATCATTATTTTTCCAACAAAATACTATTTTAGTATCTGATAAATTTAATTTTTTAAATGTAAAATAATTTGTTATAGATTCTTCGTCAATGTAGTTCCCACATAATCCAAAGTTCCAACTGTTTTCAAAATATCTACTGAAACGTTTTTGTTCATGAACACCAATACCTGCTAGTGTGCTGGCTCCAAAGAATACAAATTTAGGGTGAACATTATAATCGTTGCCTTCTCTAAATCCAAAGGTGTCAAAACTGTATTTGATTTGGCCAGTTTTATCTAAGCCATATGTATCCACAGTTTGTCCAGCCAAGCCAAACATTTTTTTATTGCAGTTGTTAAACATATTAAAAAATTATTTAATAGAATATAAATCTGCAATTTTGTTTTTTATTCCTAAGGATATCATTTTATGCCATTTTGGACCTGGCAAATCTCTTAATAGATTGTCTATAAATCTAGGATTCCATATTAAGCAATTTTTGTGCCTGGTGATATATTCTGGTATATCATTATGATCAGAACCATCACAGCCAAAAAATACCCATTTATCATTTTTTAGTAAAACTTCTAATTCTTTGAATATGTTTATAAAATTTTCTAAATTTTTTTTACTGTCTATAGAAAGAGTGCCTATCTCTTTTGAAGGGTGATATACTCTGTCTAAACCTATAAATTGTATGACATAAGCATATGGTTTAAAGTTTGGAATGCTTTTAACTTTTTTTACAGTGTTTAACACTTCTTGGTTATCAACAAACATACAGCCTTGTGAAAAATTATAGCTTTTATAATCTTCTCCAAGCAACTTTGCTGTTTGGAAACTGTAAGATTGTTCCCATGGTAATCCTATACCTGATGTTATTGCCGAACCAAACGAACAAATAGCTTTGTCTTCTTTGACATCATAATCGATGTTATTAATAAATCCGTTTTTATTAAAATTGTATTTTACTATGCCTCGACCGTCTTGTCCAATTTTTGTACAGTAGTTGCCTGCGTACTGCGTGTATAATGAATTAGGAAATTCCATATCATTTTTTCTTAGGCATTGGATTCTCGCCTGTCATTTTTGGACGAGCAAACCACAGCTTAAACCATTCAGGAGTTCCAGCTTTTATATTATGCTTTCTTTGATATTGAGACTTTTCTGTACCACTTATTGAAATGTTTTCTCCAACACTTGGTTCAGATATATTGTTAATTCCCGCTAGTTTCTTTAGTTGATCCAGATTCATTTTCTGCTTTCCATTTAGCTTTTAGTTCTGCATCAGTAAAAGGTGGCTTTCCACCTCTAGAAAGAGAACCATAAACTCTAGCATTACCAGGGGCTAGTTTTGTAACCTTACCGCCTTTGGCTAAAAATTCTTTCATTAACTTTTCTCTTTCAGCTTTCTTTTGTTCTTCTGATGGACCTTCATCTTTGTTCCAAACACCAGCTTCGTAGTTCCTATTGATTCCTTCGTACTTTGGCATAATTTTCTAATCCTTGTTCTACTTTACTTAATGGATCTCTGTTGGCTTGATATAAAATTCCGTAGCCACCTGCATTTCTAAATCTTTCAATATTTTTAGGCCTGTCATCAATTAAGATATTAGGTGTACCTGTTGCTTTGTCTGTTGCATCTTTTTCTTTATTTGCTGTAACTATTATTTCATCTGGTTTTTCAATATTGTTCGATATCCATATCTTTTTGTATTTTGCACTGTTCTCATGATCTCCTCTCAATGGAGATGTGCTAATTGAAAATTTGCCGCCAGTAAATTTTTTAACAATGTCAATTAAAGCTTCAGCAGACTTAAATTTAGGCAGTGTAGCAAAAAAATCTGAACCTGTAATTCTGTTTATAACTTCTTGTTTTAAATCTTTAGTTTTGTCACTAGTAAGTTCTTTCCAATGTTGCACACCATAAAGTTTTTCAACACCACCAAAGAAGTCTGCCAAAACTCCATCCATATCTAAATAGACAGTTGGTTTTTCGTTCATGTCTTCATTATACAACTTTTCGTTGTTGACAGCAACCTTTTGTCCCATTACCGATTGTATTCTGTTGTATAATACTTTACCAGCGTCACCTCCCATGATTATTTTGGAAAATTCATTTTCTTGACCTTTGCTGGCAAGTTCTCTAGCCTTTGATGCTGAAGCACCTGTGGCACCTTCTTGATCTGGATCTCTTTCACCTGCACTAACAACATCAATGTAATCAAATTTATAAAGTTCGTTGCCTTGCTTGTCAGGTTTGCCATTGTACTGGTTTAGTAGTTTTTGAAATTCCATTACTCTATCACTACCGGCAATCATTACGATTCTTGTTCTGCCTTCTGATTGTATCTTTTGTAGTGCTTGTATTATTGTTTTTACAGTAGCATCACCTATTGCAAGGTCTGGATAAAACTTCTGTATGTAATTCTGCTTATCTTTGAATGATAAAGGATCTGTTTTGTTATTTTGTTTTTGCGAAAGAAAAATGTAACCTTTGCCGTTGACTTGTTGGGCCATGTCTTTTACTTTGTCTAGTAATTTTTCGTGGCCTATTGTGGGTGGATTGAATCGGCCAAAGGCAAATACTGCTGTTGCTCGATCGTCTTCGTTAAGAAATAGTTCCTTTAACAACATCGTATTCTCCGTCCTTTATTTTTTCTAATTCTTGGTCAGCTAATTTTTTGGCTATTTCTTGCCTTACTTCTTTTGGAAACATATCTTTAACATCTTGATTAGGAGAACCAAATTCTTTAACATATTTTCTGGCGGCGTTGTCAACAAGATATGACCAAAGTTTAGGAGCCATTTCGTGATTGTAAACTCCTTTTTTTATTTTTCTTTGAAGGTTAGCTATGATAGGCATGAATTGTCTTCTGTACAAATCTTCATCATTCATGATGTAAGCGTGTAATTCATTTACAGCATCAGAATCTAATGCTTCATTTATAAATTGATGTGCTCTTACCATTTTCTGCAACTCCAGTATCTTGCTTTTGTTTTAGGACCTGGATTGGCACAGTTGTGACGTGCTCTAAAACTTCTACGTCTTGCTGGGTCTGATTTTCTTATTCTCATAGTTTTTTGTCCTAGTTTTTTTGCAGAAGTTCCGCCATGTCCAAAGTTAACCTTTTTAACATTTCCTGATTTAGGATCTTTTACATACACTTTAAATTTTTTTACATCACCTCTCATAGGTTTATTCAAAGCTACTTTTCTGCCTCTGTATTCAGCTTCCCATATTTCTTCCTCCGGAAAACCAAGTATTCCTAGCACTTGTTCAAAATCTTCATTTTCTTCTATATTAAATTCATCCCCTTCAGGAAATGCTTGGTATTCTGATTCTTTTGCAATACCATCTAAATTTATTATAAGAGCTTTGATATCTTCGTAGGTGTTCATATAGTGTATTTATTAATACAGGTTTTCCAAAAGCCACATATAAAAGGGTGCCTTTATTGTAAGGCTCCATGTGCCATTGTGCCCTAAATTCACAGCATTTTTAAGAACTGCAGACGGTTTAATTTCTTGTTGTGACAGCCATGGTTCAGGATATTCAGGCCTGTATTCTCCTTCAAAAATTAGTGCGTCTATGTCTATATCATCAATCTGGATGTTTTTTATATTCAATAATTGATCTTTTAAGATTTTATTATCCTTATCCAAAACAGTATCTTTTGGTCCTTTGTTTGTTCTAATAAATTTTAGGGTGTGTTCTTTTCCTTCTTCGCAAGGTGCAGTAAATTCAATTACAGTTGGCTTGTCTATGTTAGATGTAATTTTGCCGTTATAATATGAAATATCATTTACTTTGATATCTACAAAAGGTGGGCTTTGCCAATAACTGCTGTATAATTCAACTCTAAATTTTAAATTTTCAATCGGCATAGGTAAACTCTAATCCTGCTTTATTTCCAACGTATGGTCTATTTAAATCCTGTCTAAATAGCTCTACCGTCATTGTGGTGCCTTCTATGGCAACTTTCAAGTACTTGTCATTTTTTGACAGTACATCAGCTGGTTTAGTTTTACCGTTTTCACTACAAATTAAATCTATTTTCTCCATGCTTTAATATAGCATACAAATATTATTTGTCAAATTGAAAATAATAATTAATGTTATGGATATTTTGCTTATTGTTACAGACAAAAACAGCCAAGAAAAGTCAATAACATACCAATTAAAAGACAATCCTATTGCTGAAAAATGGGCTGAAAAAATACGTAGGTTACAAAATATACCATTGGATAGTAATTACACAGGTAAAAATTTCCAAAAATTGACAGTTGAGCACTGTGAAAAAAATATTCTAAGGATAGCAGAAAAATTTATTGAATTAAAAACTTTACTTGAAAGTGGCATAGACAAAAAAGCATTAAACGAAATACATTCTTGGCTAGTGAGAAAACAATATAGTGAAGAATACAAAGACAAACAAGAATTACATACTTTACACAGACTAGTTCATGCCTGGGAAGATAAAAAAATAAAATATACAAGTGAATTTTTTTCTGTTGGCTGGGGTATTAAAGAAGGACTTTTAAAATCACAATTTGATGTTGATCCATATGAATATTATCAGCAACAATTAAAAGTTGGAGACTTGTACTTGGACTGGAGTGAATTTGGCAAAAAACCACACACATGGTTTATGGACGGTGCAAGTACAAATAGTCAAGACTTTTTTGATCAATGTTTTCCACACAAAACCTTTAGAGCGAAATTTGGAGTGTGTATTAAAAATCCAAGACAAAAGTTTGATCCAGGTTTTAAGTGGTGGTGGGAAAACAGTTTTCAAAAAGCATGGATAAGCAAATATGCATCTGACTGGACTGAATTAAAAGAATTTGGTGCCGTGCCTTTAGCTACCACAAATGAATATATAGAATTTGATTCGATTAAAAGTATTAAGATTTAATTATTAAACAGAATTGAAGATACAGCACCGGCAGTGTTGCTTGTACATTTTGCTCTTACCCAAACAAAATTTCCTGTAAAATTATTTGATGATATTAAGGTGCTTTGATCAGTAGTGAATGTTGTGCCTGAGATGTCAAAAAAATCATCCTCAGTTGGAGTTGTTGCAAGACTACCTTGCATTTTAATTGCACCTGTGCAAGTAGCATTTACTTGATAAGCGACTGTATGTACACCGTCTGGTTGAGAATAAAAGCCGTCACCTCGAACTTTATCAGTGACAAATCCACTATAAGTTAGCACTGTGTCTGTACTACCATCTGAACTTTCTGCTGTCACAGTTTCTTCAACAATTATGGACAAACCATCACTTGCAACTGACTTAACTGTAAAAGTTGAGTTGTTGTTTGTAGTGCCTGTAATTGTAATTAAATCTCTAGCAACCAAATTAGAAAGACTAGTGCTAGTCGTAGTGATTTTATTATCGCCGCTACTGATTAAAAATGTTGCACCTTCAGACACTGTAATTGCACTTTTAAATGTTTTTTCGCCTGATAGTGTTGTACTTGCTTGTGCCATATACTGCTATTTATTTGTTTCTCTTCTTCTGAATCTTTCTGTTTTTGGTTCTAATCCATAAACAGCGGCCAACTCCACTGGTTCCATTCCGTCAATTGTTAATATGTTAACAAAAAGTATTTTTCTCATTGGAATAGTATAATCCAAACAATCTTGTTCATCTGCTAGACAATGATCCTCACCAAGTTGATGTACTTTTAAAGTTACAAGTTTTTCAACAGGACTGCCCATAAAGTCTTTTGTAATTTTAGCAGTAATTAAACTATTAATTTTAAATATACCTTTATCTTTTAATTTTTTTATTGTATGTGTCATTTTTTAATTTTAACAAACTTTACTAATCTGTCTACTATTTTGTCGGATATTAGATACAGAGGCATTAAACACTTGTCATCTTTGACATAAAAATAACCAGGTTGTACATATACATAGTTTCCACCAGATAACCAACTAGACAGATGCCTATTTGTACAAATTGCATTTTCTTCATTTTGTGTAAGGTATTCATTTAATCTTTCTTTTTGTGCTTCTGTAATTCTATAAGGCAATTTTCGATGAATCCAAACTTGATACTTGTATTTCCCTAATGGTAATCTTCTACACAAAACCACATCCTGTTTTATATCAGCTTCAAATTTTGGATCAACAGTATGAATGTTTTTCCATTCATTCCAAAATAAATTTATTGCTTCAAATATTGTTTTTTTATTACTATAAAGAATTGTTGAGAATGCTTGTATTCTAAATTTTAAATTAGCTTTGTTTTTTAACAAAAATTTTGCTAATGAAGTTGCTGAAGGGTAATGTTCATCCTTAGACCAATACTCTAGATGTTCAGTGCTTGTTGGATAAAGTTTATTTGCCCATGGCATACTAAACACTGCTTTGTGCGTATAGGTGCCAAAATATAGTTTATTGTGATGCTTTCTCATTGACCTTTGGCTTTGGTGCTTTTATATCTACAGGTTTGTTGTAATTTATTTTTAGTTTTTTATCAACAACTGTCACCTCTACTCTACCACCTTCTTGTAGATCGCCAAAAAGAATCATTCTCGATAAAGGCTTCTTAATTTCATTGTCAATGATCCTTGCAAGTGGTCTTGCCCCAAGTTTAGCATCAAATCCTTTTTCAATTAAGTATTCAGTTGCATCATCACTTGCATTGACCTCAACATTTTTTTCTACGGTCATAGTGTTTAATTCAAGTATAAACTTTTTAACAATTTTTTTCATTGTTGATTTATCCAATGTGTTAAATTTAACCACCGCATCAAGTCTGTTTCTAAACTCTGGTGGAAAGAATTTTTTCATTGCATCATCGTCCTCTGTTCTTACCGATTCACCAAATCCTAGTGTTGCTCTTTCCATTTCTTCTGCACCTAAATTACTAGTCAATATTAAAGTAATGTTTCTACAATCTGCTTTTTTGCCATTTGAACCTGTCACTGTACCATAGTCCATCACTTGTAGAAGCATATTAGAAACATCTCTATGAGCTTTTTCAACTTCGTCAAATAAAACCACTGCGTGTGGGTTTTTCTCAACTTCATTTACAAACATACCACCACCCATATTGCTATCTTCATAGCCAACATATCCAGGAGGCGATCCAATAAGTTTTGCAATTGAATGTTTTTCTTGATATTCAGACATATCAAATCGTAATAATTCTACGCCTAAAGTTTTTGCAAGTTGTCTAGCAGTTTCAGTCTTACCGCAACCTGTAGGTCCTAGGAACAAGAAACTACCAACTGGTTTGTTAAGTGACTTCAATCCTGCTCTTGATACTAAGATTTTGTCTATAACTTTATTCAGTGCATCATCCTGTCCAAATATTTGCAGTTTCATTTTTTCATCAAGTGTTTTTAAACTTACTGCTTGTTTTTGCGAAAGTTGTTCTATAGATATACCTGTTATTTTACTTACTTCATGTATAATTTGATCATGATCAATAGTGCCATCTTTAATGCCTTTTAGTCTTAACCTTGCACAGGCACTATCCATAATATCAATTGCTTTGTCAGGCAATTTTTTATCAGCAATAAATTTGCTTGAATAATCCACTACATCTTCGCAAGCCTCATCAGTAATTTTACATCCGTGAAATGTTTCGTAATATTGTTTTACGCCTTTTACAATTTTAATACAAGTTTCATTACTCGGTTCACCAATTTGTACTCTTTGAAATCTACGCATTAGTGCTCTATCTTTTTCAAAAAACTTTCTATATTCTTCCCAAGTTGTAGAAGCAATTACTTTTAAACTACTTTTTGTTAGCACAGGCTTTATCATTTGTGCTAGGTCAACACCACCTTGTCCTGTAGATCCTGCTCCAACCATCATATGAGCTTCATCAATAAACAGTACAGCCTTTTCTTTCTTTTCTAACGCATTTAAAATAAGTTTTAATCTTTCTTCAAAGTCTCCTCTAAATTTACTTCCAGCAATCATTCCAGACACATCCAAACTATAAATGATATGATCTTTTAAATATTCTGGAACATCTTGTTTGTTTTTAGCAATCCTTCTAGCAAGTCCTTCAACTACTGCTGTCTTACCAACACCAGGATCTCCAACCAATAAAACATTGTTTTTATTTCTCCTAGCCAAAACTTGTTTTAATACATCGGTTTCATCTTCCCTACCTATTACAGGATCAATTTTTTTATCAAAGTATTTTTGATTTAAATTTTCTGTGTAATTTCTTAAAATTTTATCAGCTTGGGTGGCTCTTAGTTTTTGCTCTGGACCACTTGCCATTCCTGATTCTTCAATTATTACATCAGCACTTGCCATTTCGCTAATATCGTCTTTATTGACATTATGCTTTTTAAGTAAGAATGCACTGTAACTTCTTTTTTCCGCGAATATTGAAATTAATATATCAATTGGTTTAAGATCTTGTCTGCCTTGAAACAGTGCTTGAGTAAATGCTCTGTTCATTAATCTTTCAAGACTAGCAGTTTTTCTTGGCGTAACTTGTTTTTTACTATCTTTAATGAGTATATCTTTTACACCTGTATCAAGATATGTTTCTGTATCTCTTATTAAAGCACCAACCTCAACTTTTAACTCGTGTAAGGTTGTACCTATGTCTTGATTTTTTATTAAAGCTAAAAGCAAGTGTTCAATAGTTACATATTCGTGACGTCTTGTTTCAGCTTCTTTAACTGCTTGTTCAAATATTTGTTCTAGATCATCTGTTGATTCTATCATACTTCTCCGCTTTCTTTTTTGCCATGTTCCATTTTAACTTTGAAACTTTTGTATCAAAAGTTATGCCGTCTAAATGGTCTAATTCATGTTGAAAACATTTTGCTTCATATCCATCTAAATGTTGCATAAGTGTTTCTCCTTTTAAATTTTGCCACCTTACAGTAACTCTTTCTGGTCTAAGTACTTTTATAAACATACCTGGAAAACTTAGACACCCTTCCACATCTAAAGTTTTTTCTTTACTTTCTCTAACTATGGACGGATTCCACATTATAACAGGTTTTGAAACTTTGTCAAATGACTCGTGTCCCATTGCAAAAAACCTTTTACATATACCAACTTGGTTGGCGGCAAGTCCTAGCCCATTTGAATTTTTCATTAAATTAATCATATCATTTTGAAACTTTTCTAAGTCAGGATAATGTCTCAGCCCTTTGGTAAAATCAAAAGGATCGCTTTTAGTATACAGGGTTTGATAAGGATTAACAAATATTTGCATTATAAATCTTTTATTTTATTTAATTGTTCTGCTGTTAGTTTTGGTATGTTAATATGTATTTTCACATACATATTACCTCTAATACTAATACTTTCATGCACTGGCATACCTTTATCTTTTACTCTAAGAACACTGTTTGGTTGTGTGCCTGCAGGCACTCTTATTCTTACTGTATTGTTTTCTAAGTCACGTATTTCTATGTCACAGCCACGCATGGCATCAAAAACAGATATGTGTTTATCAGTGTAAAGATCGTTGTTTCTTCTTGTAAATCCATCGGAGTCAAGGACAGTCAATCTTACTAATAGATCACCTCGAGGAATATTTTTTATAGAATCATCACCAAGTCCGGGGTACTTGAATATTGTACCGTTTTGAGCACCAGCACCAATTTTCAGATTTATAATCTCTTGTCTAGCACTTGGAAGATTTATGCTTAGAGTTCTATCAACAGACTGCATTACTTCCTTTATACTCATTGATAGTCTAATGCTAACATCTTTGTTTTTCATTTTACGTCTGTATTGACGTCTGAACGGTTGTCTATTACCATCAAAACCTGTCATAAATTCTTCAAAAAAGTCTCCGCCAAAAAAGTCATTAAAGTTTCCTTGGAAATTAAACCCTTGTCCTTGTCCACCAAAGTTTGCACCAAACTTTCGCATGGTATCATACTCTTGTTTTTTTTTGCTATCTTTTAAAGTGTCGTAGGCTTCGTTGGCTTCTTTGAATTTATTTTCGTCGCCACCTCGATCAGGATGGTATTTGACAGCTAACTTTCTAAAGGCTTTTTTTATATCACTGTCAGATGCGTTTTCCGATACACCAAGTATCTTGTAATAGTCTTTCATGCACTATAATTTTACTACAGATATGGAAAATGTCTACTTAATTTTCTTACTTGAACCGGTATATAAACCAAACCAGGCGGCACCTGCTCCTACTACAATAGAAATAAGTCCTGATTGTTCCATAGTTGGACTTGGTAAATTCATATACCAAATTACACACTTGTACAATAATACAATGTAAACAGTAAGAAATAATCTTGGAAAAATTCTCCAGGCATCAACAGCTCTAGCCAAGTGAACTAGTTTCACATATGGATTAGGGCCTAAGTCTTTAGCACTTGTATCTACTTCAAGTTCTACTTTAACTTTTTTAGTTGCAGTCTTTTTATCTGCAGGTACTACTAACATATCTTCTTTTAGTTGAGCCATTATTTTTTGATCCCTAATTTTTTCTCGATTACATCAAGTCTTTTAGATAATACTGGATATTTTTTCATAGACTTTTCTTCAGCAGTTAAAATATTAATATCATATCTTTTAGCCGCCCATGTGTAGCACTGGTCTACTTTTTTGTAGAACCACACACCTGCCTTAGTTTTTTTAAACCAAGTGTTTGTGCTTTGTCCTAAAATAGCACCCATTATTGCTTTGATTATAAAGAAATACATAATAATAGTATTTATTGCCTGCTAGTGAAAACAACTATGTAACTTTTAGTATTGTGCGAACTAGTGCCTGTATGTAGGTGTGTTCTGTTAAAAGTATAAACATCTCCTACTTTCCATTCAATTGTTTTGTGTAAAGTTAGACCTTGACAGTTTTCGTATGGAATATGGCTCAGATATTTGTCATATATTTCTTTTGGAAAAGCTGAGTCAGTGAGATTAGACACCTTGCTGTAATCATATTGTCTAGGTGTTCTTTGTTTTCTTTTTTCAATTAGCTCTGCAACGGTAGCCATTAGTTTTGGGTCATCACTTTTAAATTCACGCATATCTTCAACGTAAATGGATTTTCCGTTTATTTGTAAAGTGTATTCAAATGGGGGCACTACTTGTTTACTAAAAACACATTCGTCACCGGTCCAGTGATTATCAAATATTATTGTACTACCATTGTCATTTTCTAGTGGAATAATAACATTTTTATACAACTTGCTTTTATCGTTGTTCTTGCCAGAATCAACATGGATCTTAAAAGCCGAACTATTAAACTGTTTTAAAAAATACATTTCATCTATAATATACTTTTCTTGTAAAACTTGATCTAATATATCTAGTAAATTTTTTTTGGGCCAATTATCATTTTTAAATGACGGACTTTTGGAATGCATATCCGGTCTAGCATCTAGGTAGCTATCTTCTTGTTTAAAGAATTTATTGAATATGTCTATCGTTTTGTTAGGAACAATTTGACTATGCACGTCAACTGCCATGTGATTAGGCCTTGTTACAAGTTTTACAGTCGCACTTTTTACATTTACAAACGAAACACACTTCTGGACAGTGTGCGTCGCATTCACAATTTTTACATTTTTCCATCTTGACCCTCGTAGTATTTTTTGTATTCTTCAAGTAATTTGTTTGTTTCTTGGAGCTTGGCTCTTATTTGTGCAAAGTTTTTTGCTAATATTTCAAAATCTTTATCAGTCAATCCAAACAATACTGGATCAATTCCTGCCGCTTCTAGCTTTGTAAAAACTTCTTCAGCATTTTCGCTTGTTATTATAATCCATTTTACTTGTTCTAATTGCAACGGAGTAGGCATTGGATAGTCTAATTTCTCTCTTGGTTTCTCAAGTGAGAATATTTTAATTTTCTTTTCGCCGCCTATTGAACAGCTAGTAAGCAAAAAAGCAAATAATAATACTGTTAAAATTTTATTCATAATGTACATAATTAGGATTTGCTAAAGTTGGGCACTCAGGATTAATTTCTGATTTTAATGTTGCTTTTAGTTCTGCTTCAGTGTGTTCTGCACCTGATGCCAGCTCAATACATCTAGCGGCATTCTGAGCCCCTTTGTTAAAAATCCTTTCTATAGATTCCGGTCTTTGTATGGCCAATTTTCCTACATCTCTTTTCCGCTTATTAAATCTTTTGTCTAGATCATTTAGATCCTTTTTGAAGGTTTGGACTAAAGCGTTTAATTTTTTGTTACTATCCATTATTGCTTTAAAATCATTTTTCTGTTGTTCAAGCACTTTTTTTTGGTCTTCTATACCTTGTTCTAATTTTATTTGATTAGCTTTTAGTATTGCGTTATCGGCTCTTAACTTAAAAACGTACATACCGCCGCCGGCCAAGCCTGCAATCATTATAATTGTGAAGACCATTTTTATTTGACTAAACATGGAAATATTTATATACTAATCTATAGCTTTAAATATTACTATGACAAATGTCTTACCACCTTTAAGAGATAAGCAATACGGAGGAGCTTGGAGTATCCATGATCCAAAAACTATGGATTTTTTACAAAACATTCCTCACAAACAAGGAAATACAGAACAGTTTGTTAATGATTACGCAGATTGGATATGTGAAAATAAAACAATAAAAGGTATTGAAAAATACAAAATTAAAAGTTTTAGTGCTGGCACCACGGAAACATTTGATAAGTTTTACCATCATTACTTGAATAAAAGATTAAGAATACATAAAGGTGAATATTTTTATCACCATATGATGAAACGTGATTGTTTCCAATCCAGTGCATACATGGATGAAGATCAAATACAAAAAGGCGATGTGGTTGTAATGAGCTGTCCTTTTTCAGATACAGGTAACTTACCGCCAAATTTTTATTCCATTCTTGAAGCTTGTGAACAACTTGACGTGCCTGTGATGCTTGACATGGCCTACATTAATATATCTAATTTAAAACAACTTGACATAAGTTTTAATTGTATAAAAGTAGTTACAACTTCTTTATCCAAATATTTTCCTGTAGAAAATTATAGAATAGGTATTAGACTAATGAAAGACGAGTTTGACGACACTTTGTTAGCTTACAATCAAACTGGATATTTTAATCATTTCTCTGTGAACGTTGGGCATCAACTAATAAAAAATTTTGACAATCAATATATCATAGATCACTACAAAGACAAACAAATACAGTATTGTAAAGACTTAAACTTAACACCAAGTGAATGCGTTATATTTGGAGTAGATCTTAACAAAATTTACAAAGAATATAATAGAGGTGGAGACACTAATCGATTATGCTTTAGCCGTGTTTGGGATGGTAGGATTTCTTAATTATTTTTCTGAGGGCACATCGTAGGGTTGGTTCGTTTTTTCATCAAACCAATACAAACTTCTATGCGGTTTATTGTCAGTTTCCAAATGTGCTTTTGGCTGTTGACTCACATAATAAAACATTCTGAATCCGTCACGATAAACATTCTCCGGACACTCCATAGGATTAGGATGTCCATGAAAACCAAATCGATGATGTCTCCACAGTACAGCTCTAGCACCATGCGGATAATATTTTGTCACGCACTTTTTACGTTCAAAGTCATAAAATTGCAAATCCCCATGCCATTCGTCTTGCCAGTCATAGTTCAAATAAACATTTAAAGATATCATTCTCCATAACTTTAAAGTATCGTTCCAATTAAAATCACTGTGTATTTTAAGTGAATCACCTTTGCCACATCTCATATATCCTGCTCCAATCATATAAGGGTCAGGTATAAGATCGTGATGTCCTGTTATAGCACCAAGCCATAAAAGAAATGGCTTACTAGACAAAGCATTTTGTACTTGCAAAGCAATAGGGTAATCATCAACTTGACAACGCTCTTTCATGTTACTGCCTGCTCTTTTGAAATGCTTAGACCAATCCATTTTATTACATTCTTTCTTCATTGCAAGTATTGTTTCTTTAGGTAAAAAATTATCTAATGCAATATTTGGATATGGTGGCTGACTTGAATATTTTTTATTCAATTCAACAGTGTTTTGAAATGTTTTTATTATATGATCTACAATCATTTTATTAAACCAGGCTTGTACACAGTTTTTCCGTTTTCTTTCATGGCTGTCAAAACTGACTTCCTATTTCCAGATTTGGTAAAACTAACATGAACCCAACCAGAGTCAAGTACGCCAGGAGTATAAAATTCAAGAATCAATTGATCGAAATCTAAGTTATCTTTTATCCAACTTGCAACATCGTAATTGCTTGTACCAGGACATTCTATATCAACTGCTTCACCTTTGCAGTGTTGTGAATTAAGACTGCCGCCTATTGCTTCATTTAGTTTTATTCCTCGGTACCCGCTGTTGATTACAGTTACACCAAAATGATCTCTAACAGGTTGTACAACTTTATCAAATAAAGTTTTTGTTTTAATTAAATGTTCTTCTGAAGGATTGTTATCTATACCAAGTCTCAGTGCTGTTTGACTTTTAGTATATTCTTGTAATGTAAAGTTTTTTGATAATCTTACCATCCATGCTTACTTAACACTGCAGATGATCCGCCATCGGAGAAAATGAATTTATTTTCAACAGTTTTAGTAATGTCATATGGACCAAAAAATTTGGTTAGATACATGGATTCAGCCATGGAGTTAGTATCTATTTGGAAGGCTTTGGATTCTTTTAATATAGATTGTGTTTCGCCAAAGCCATGAAATTCAAACTTTAGTGTATTAGGGTCATTGTGCTTATTAACACTCAGTACATTTTTATCTAGCTTAAATTCTAACATATTGTATTTGTCAAAAAACATTTTTACTTCACCTAGTTGTAGTTGGTTTAGTTTCTCTGCGTAAGCATTTTCATTTTTTGGTAGCATATTTGTTAAATTTTCTAAGCTGGCCTCATAAGGCATATCTGATTTATGATACGTAAATTCAAATTTGTCTGTGTTTGTTAACATTTTTAAATCATTGAGAAATTCATTTATTCTACTGCAAACATTTTCTTCACGTGGCATTTCAACAAAAACTTTATATTTTCCATCTTCCATTGTGCCAGGTGTGGCATCTGCGTCTAATACATTTTTGTAACCTTTTTCAGCAAAACTTTCTAAATCTTTTGCTCCTGTTTGTGAATTACAAGTAAAACCCAAAACCATTACGTCTTTGTCTTCGCCCATTTTTGATTTGTATTGGTCAACTGAAAAACGTTTTTCAACAATGCCGTCCAAATCACCAGCCCTTAAACCTTCACTAATCATTGTCCATCTCCGGTTCCATACCTTGACCGTTTGTACTATATTTAAAATTGCCTATAAGTTCTTTTGGCATTTTAATACTAACAATCCATATTGGATGTGGATCAATTTTTCCTTTAACTGTGTTTGGCCTATAGTCGTCTGGACCTTTGATTGGTCTTGGCTTTAATAAAACATCTTTTTTATATGTAACTTTACAACCTCTGTCTAGTAATCTTTTTCCACCACTTGGATCAGGCATTTTATCTTCAGCCCACATAAAACTACAAGTAACAAAATGTCTTGAATCCATTGGTCCTTCTAATAATTCGCCATCTTCCCAATTTTTAAAAACATAAATGTCCAGTTCGTCCATTACTCTTTCAAAGTCTTTTAGTATGCCCAAACTAGGTGAAATTGAGTACAAAGATTGTACGTTACGGATAATGTCTAATACGTCATGCATGACTATTATTTATTAAATTTTTGTTGATAGTAAAATATGCTAACATATCTCCAGGAACAACACAGTAAATATTTGTATCAAATGTCTAGAAAAAACAGACGAAAAAAACAAAAATCAAACGTAATAAATTTTATGAACTATCTCACTGAGAAAAAACAGCAGGCTAGACCTACGGCCAAATCAGCAGGTCAACAAGTATATTTAGATTTACTACAAAACTATCAATATAGAATTATAGTTTCACTAGGACCAGCCGGGACTGGAAAAACAATGTTAGCTACTGAACGTGCAATAGAAAGATATCAAAAAGGTGAAATTGACAAAATAGTAATCACACGACCAGCGTCTTCTGTAGATGAAGAAATAGGCTTCTTACCAGGTGACATAAATCAAAAAATGGAACCATGGATGAAACCTATACTAGACGTATTTGCAAATCATTTCATGCCAAACACTCTCGATGAAATGATAAACAGAGGAGATTTAGAAATTGCTCCGTTGGCATTTATGAGAGGAAGAACTTTTAAAAACGCATTTATAATTGGAGATGAAATGCAAAATAGTACACCATCACAAATGAAAATGCTTATGACACGTCTAGGACAGGGATCACAAATGGTAATAACAGGAGACACTAAACAAAGTGATAGAATGACTGATAATGGTCTAATTGATTTCCGTAGATATTATGAAAAATACTTTAATCCTGAATTTATAAAATTTATTGAATTAACTAAAAGCGATATTCAAAGACATCCTGCTGTTGCAGAAGTATTGAATATGTATGGTGATTAATTATTTTATAAATTTTTCTATTAGCTCACCATAATATTTTCTATAGTGAGTGTCTAGTTTTTCAAAGGACACGTCTTCTGCTCCAGGCAAAACACATTTAATTACTTTCTTGTTAACATAATCTATTATTACTTTTGACTTTGCTTCTTTACCGGCACCTATACTTTTTTTACATAACTCAACTACTTCGTCAAACTGCTTATCAGGTTTCTGAATATAATTTACTATAAAGAATCTTTTCTTTGCGTGTTTAGTTCCCATTATGCTATCCAATTCCAAATTGCTCTTAATGCCAATAACAAATACATAGCCTCCATTAATGCTCTTGGAGTGTCGCCATCTTTGATACCCATATAAATCCATATGGAACAACTGCAAGTGGCAATAGCCCAGCCCATCCATTGTGTCTCAACATTGGCATTTGATAGTATAAATGCACCAATCATGGCCAACAAAAAGCCAGTCCATCTCCAACCATCAATGTCTTTGTAATATCTAATTTTCATTCTACCACCAACCTAGTATTCTACCGTTACCTATAATAATCATTGTACAAGTTAGTATGTGCAACACTACCCAAAAAGATCTTACAAGTGCAACTTGCTTGTCATAGGGTTTTGTTTTTTTATCTGAGAAACTACCAAGTGCATACAACCAAACCTTTAACCAATTACGCATTTTGTAATCTAGCTAATTTTATCATTACACTGGCCAAATTAATTTCTGGATCAGCCACAAATGAATGATCAACTAGTCCTTGTTTTATTATTAACACTGCTTTGTCTTGTGCGTCATCATCATGTGAAATAATATCTAAATTATCATATAACCAACGATATATCTCTTCACACTCTTCTGGTCTTGCTTGACTGCAAACTAATTTTCTTGCTTCATTTATTTTGCCTTCTTTAAAAAGCTCAACCATTTTCAATCTATAATCCTGTTGATGCGAATCTCCTTTTGCTGGTGGAACAAGTTTGCCATCTCTGGTATTCATTTGTACCATATTGATACACTTTCTTAAATCCGGATAAGTTGCTTTTACATAAGTGTCTAGTGTTTCTATGTCTTGTTCAACTTTTTGATCAATAAGAATAGTAGCCACTCTTGCTGTGAATTCATTTTTGTCTATTGTTTCAATATGAAAGCCTTGACATCTGCTGTGCAGTGCAGGAATAACTCTGTTTGGATAGTTACAAGTTAAAATAAATCTAGCCGAAGTATGATACGTTTCCATTACACCACGTAAAGCCGCCTGTCCGTTTGGAGTTATGTAGTCTGCTTCATCCAACAGCACATACTTGAATGCACCAAAAGGCATAATTTGTACAAAGTTTATAATTTTATCTCTTACTGTGTCTACACTGTTTTCTCTTGAAGCATTTATTTCAAGTATGTCGTATGCATCAACTTTTAACTCTTGAAATAATATTTTAGCCAATGTAGTTTTACCCACACCTGGAGCTCCAGAAAACAACAAGTGAGGAATAGCACCGTCTTTTATCCATGCACCTATCTGTTGACGTTGTTGATCATCTCGTACTACATAATCTTTTAATGTATCAGGACGATATTTTTCTACCCAAAGTTCTTTCATAAATCATTATACTACATAGGAAAGTAATATACAATAGGAAAATTATGCTTAATGTAACATTGATTGCATGACTGCCCAGTGAGCCACTATGCCACTGGTATCTAGCTTGTAACCAAATTCTTTGTCTATGTCTCTTAATATTTTGTTTACTTTGGCCATGGTAAGTCCAACTCTCACAGGAACCTGTAGTGCGTAGATTGTTTTTTGTTTTTTCTTTTTTGCCGCCTGTACTCTATGCCAACCATCAGATAAAACATAGTATCCAGAATCTTTAATTGGAGTAACCAGTATTGGTTTATTGTTTTCTTCCCTTGATAATTTTTTTATCCATTTACGTTTTTCAGCATTGAGGGGTCTTTCAACTCCTAGGCCTAATTCTGCAAGTGTAACTAGTTTGTCAATTGGAACATGGCAGGGTGTAGGTGTGTAATTGTTTGCCATTCTGGTCCTTTTGGATAAGGGGCTTTTCTTAGAGTCCAGTCTTTTACGTTGTTTTTTTCGTGCCATTCTTTTACGCATTTAGGTCCACAAAATGGTTTAATTTCTCTTTTATCAAATTTTTCAAAGTATAAAGAATCAAACCAATATAGACAATTTTCAAAATTGTTTTGGCATTCAGCACAAACAAAATTAGTCATTGCCAGGCAGTTTAGTCATTTGTTTCTGACCACCTGTGTTTACATATCCAGCTTTTAGTCTATTTTGCTCTGGTTCTTCTTCACTTACTAATAGTATGTCTGCTTCATCAATCATTCTTACTTCTTTTGCATTGTCGCCTTCTCCAACTTTAATTGCTCTGCTCCATCTACCATGTGCAACTAAAACCCATTGGCCCACTATTACATCTTTTTGTTTTGATCCGACAGCATAAACCTTTGCCCATCTTGGGTGAATACCTTGTTCAGTACCATCATCATCGCTTAAAATAATTCCACCTTTAGATTTTGTTTCACCAAAGTGCATTTTTTCTACTAGCACTCTTTTGCCAAGTGGTTGAATTTCTCCATGTACAGTGTGCATTCTGCCGCCGTGGCTTCCAAATCCTTGATTCTGTAATTCTTCAATACTCATAATTTGTAAATTTCCTTTCTTACTATTCTCTTACGTAAAGTGGTTACTAGTTCTTCAATTTTATCTATGGTTTTAATAATCTCTGGATCAGTAATTACTTTGTCATTAACTTTTGCTTGTTCTCTCAATGCTTCATACTCGTCTAGTGTAATACGCATTACTGTATTATTTTTCTGTTTTGCCATACTTTATTATAATATATTTTTAATGCTTATGCAAGTTGGAAAATACTTGTTCCATAAATTCTTCATAGGGCTTATACCAAACTGGGTGCAAAGTATTATCAACGTGTTCTAATTGGTTTATGTAATCTAATAAATCTAAAGATTTTTGTACGTCACTAGCAAAATTAAAATTAAAAATTTCTTTACGATCTTTTAAAAATTCTAAAATACCATTACTAGTTACTGTGTAAACATCTTTTGGTTTTGCTACATCTGAATTACCACAAAAATCTAATATACTTTTGTTACTGTTAAAGTTATTTGTGATAAAACCAGTTGTAATATGATGTGGATAATCTTTAATTAATTCATGCACTTCTTTATGTTGAGCTTTTAAAATGTCTGCAAAAAAACTATGGGTGCTTTTGTAATTGTTAGGATTTACAAATGCAAGGTCATTTGTTGTGCGTCCAACTTCACTGAAGCTAACCAAAAAGGTTATGTCTTTGTTATTTGTGGTTAAAAGTTCAAAATCATTTTTAAGAGTATTTAGAATAAGGCTATTGCTCATCCCACTGATTGACCTATTAATTAAAAGATAATCTTTATATTTTGTTAAAAAAAGTCTGTTGAAAAAGTTTGAAAATAACCAACTGTCACCTATTGCATAGAACACTTTACTTGTTGGTTGTAAGTTAGGAGTGTGTTTAAAATTCCAAGGATATTTTTGCTTGTCAAATCCAGCTTTGTCAAATATGTCGCTTAAATTTTTATCATACATAAGATTTAAAAACTTCCTCAAAAATAGGCTTTATCATTTCTGCCCATTTTTTATGTCCTTTTACGTTTGGATGTCCTGCGTCAACACTAATAAATTCCGGATTATCTAAAACATATTTGTCAAAACTTGGCCCAGTGAACTTTAAAAAACGTTGCTTGTTTATTTTATTTTTTAGATTAATAACATCTTTGCTTTTACTATCATGTTCATTGCCGCAACCGTTGTACATAACGTACGGAATATTTTTTGACTCTAAAATTATTTGCGTCATTAACATTAAATTGTATTGCCTATATTCTATATGATCAGCATAAGCCAATGGTCGAAAATTCCTTTCATTAAACTCAACCATTGTAGGGCTCATCTTAGGCCCTATTATTTTGTCTGCAAGTTTACTAAAGTAGGAATTTCTTTTTGGTACTTCTCTATATTGTATCCATTCTGTTTTTTTGTCTTTAACATTCCACCCAAGATATTCCCTTCTAAAAGCATGAGTCCAACCTATACATACTATACTGTTTTTACAATCATAGTTGTCGAGATAATATTGTAGTGTCCTAAAAATTGTTTCGTTGCTGTTACCGTTTCTTGAAAGATCAATGTAATCTAAATTTTTTGATTCTGCAAGATAGTAACCTACACTTTTATAGCCTGACCTTTTAAGGTAAGGTAGTCCTGGAAACTTTATTACTTTATACTGTGAGTCTGTGAGATCTTCGCCATTATAACCATGTGCAAAAGAACAACCACAATTTATTAATTGTCCTATGGCCATGAGTAAACTATTCTATACCATCAAGTGCGGCGTCTATACCTGTCTTTGTTTGTGCTTTAGGTTTTGATTGTTGAACAGGTTTGTTTACAACTTTTGTTTCAACTTTTCTTGTCTGCGTGGCAGGTGTTGGTATTTTTGGTTTTGGTGGAGTTTTTAGTATTTGTCTTTGGACTGCTTTGCCTTTAGGTGTTTCGTAATAATCACGCATCACCTTTTCTTTTTTTTTTACTACTGCACCACCGGCTCCTAACACATCACCTCTTGCATTGACATTCATATTACCAACTGCTTTTGTACCTTCGTTGGCTCCTCTTAATTTTTCAATATCTACCATACGGCCTTGCATGGTTCTATACATTTTTCTTGGTGTTGGTCTTCTTACTGGCATTGTGTTCTCCTTGTTAAAATACTTATCATCTTAAAAATTCGCCATAATCTAAATTATACAGCATTGGATTAATTTTGTGTACACCTATCAAAAATAAACAAAAACTACTAACACTTGACCCTCTGCCAACACCCCATATAACATTATTTGCTCGAAGTGTATCAACAAAATAAATTAAGAATTGTAGTACATTTACAAAGTTTTTTTCATCAAATCTAGAATATTCTTCCTGTACTCTTAGTTTTTCTGCGTCAGTTTGACATCTTTCAAGCAACCATTGTAAAACGTTTATTTGCTTGTATTTTTTAGGCATATACCAATTGTCATAATTTTTACTATCAAAGTCTGCCAATGATTCTTTCCTGTCTGGTAGTGTTGGCAGTACTGGCAAATCAATATCAAGCTCTTGTAGGGCTTTGCTGTACTGTTCGTTAGTTGTGTAAATTTTTGATAAATTGATATCTGGATTACTGTAAATTAAATCTAGTAGATCGTCTTCGCTGTAAACACAGTCACCGTAATCATTTATTTTTGTCTTTGTCGCCATCTAAAACCTTTGGGTTGAACTCAAATATTTTAGCATGGGTCTCGTGCTCTTTGTCAACCACTTCAGGTTCTCCTTCTGGAGTAATCCATCTGTAGTGTCCTGTGTATATTCCTTTTTCCAAAATTTTGTCATAAGTTGCTGTATCTGGTCTTAACCACCATGGGTAAAACTTATTATATGGCTTACTCCACCAGTTGTCAACATCTAGTAATTTAATTTCGTCACCATCTTTATCACTTCTGTAGGTAATACCATCTCCTTGGAAACTGCTTAATTCTAGCTCATTAATTAAAATTTTACCATCGCTGACTGCACTTGCTTTTGTAAAACACACAGCCGCCATTAGTTGGTCATAAGGTTGATTTGGTAATTCAATAAATCTATTGTGAGTTTCTTTTTCCAAAATTTTGTAAAGTTTTTCATGCCTACTGATAGTAATTGTGTTATTGAAAATAGATTCAAATAAAAGTTTTAGTCTTTCAAAGTATAATGATTGTTCTTGTAAGTCAGCAGTGACTGGTTTTAGATGTAAAGTAATTTTATATTCATTGTTGAACAATTCATTGTCAACAACAATGATAGATTTAAATTTGGTTGTCCAGCTAAAAAATTTCTTTGACACAAAACTAGTTATTAATCTATATTGATTAATTCACCTAGATCTGGTTCTCCACGTCTTTTTTTATGTTCGTCAACCCAACCTTTAATTCTTTTTTGTTTAATGACTGCTTGGTAGGAAATTAAAGCCTTTTCTAGTTGGCCAATTAAATTAGGATTACGACCGAAGCGTCTTGCACTGGTCAATTTTTTTGTCAGCTCTCTAATCCTATTGCCGAGCTGTTCGTCGTTCATGTTATCTATTTCTTCTTGTAGGGGATGAAAGTACATTAGTACCTCCTATTAAGTGTAAATTTTACCTAATTGATGCATCAACACAGTTGTACCGCCATCTGGTGTCATGAACTCATACAAAACTCTTCCACTGTTAACCGCAGTAATTAAGTTTGATGATCCGTCACCACCAGTCACATTATCAGCAACTATGACCGCTGAAGGTATTGTAATGGTGTGTGCCACATCAGTGATGTTGATATCAAGTATAATTCTTCCTAATTTACCAGTTGATGGAAAACCTGAAAATGCTAAAGTAATTGAAGCAGTGGTTGTACCGGTTTGATAGTGACCATTTTCATGATTTAGTGTTGTTGACCCTGTAACATTACCGTGAGCATAAACAGTTTCAGAAGTGTCTTTGGCTTCAAATCTTTGTACCACGTTATCTGCAAAATTAGATGATGCGTTTGTGTTTGCTTTGTTAGTTTGTAAATCTTCTATTTCAGTTTTAGCGTTTGTAAAATTTGTTTTTGTTGCACTGAAGTTATCTCTAAAACCTTGTGAAGAGTTGTCCTGTCCTGCTACTGGATATGTTTCGTCTATGTTTCCTGGTACTATGTTACTTGCCATTTTATTCCTTTAGCTTTTTTCTAAAAGCAAGATATTTATCACCTTTACGTTCCACTCCTACACTACTTGTGGACGCAGGTGCTTTGGTAAAATTAATAGTGGTTTTTTTGCTACTACCGTCATGGGTCAATGAAAAATCAGGTTCGTAGTCAGCTGATCGTATTAGACTATCTGCAGATAAGAAGCCAGGACTTAAATTATTATCAGCTCTAACTTGTTTACCAAAAATTAATTCACGTTTATCGTTACGCACCTTAATTTCTTCTTCGTGTACAATTTCATTAAAAGTGTAAGAAGTAGTCGAGCCATCTGTGGTAATTGTTCCTGTGTTAACGCTGTTAAGATTAGTTCTATATCTATCTATTACAAAGTTTATTTTTTTGAAGTCTATGTTTTTATCTTTAATACGTTTTTGCACAAGACCAGACTGTCCAGGTTTACAATAAGCTAAAGGCACTGCCATGGTATATCCTAGCGGCACACCTTTTGTATCTTGTGCTGTTCTCATCCATAAAGGTAAATGTTGATATTCTTTTTCACCTAGATTTTTTAAAGTTGATCGCATATTTGCAACTGCATTTGGAAATAGTTTTTCAAACGTCCCAAGGTCAGCTGACAAATTGTTTGCATATCTTATTTTAGATCCGGATATCATAAAACTTGTACCACCATCTGTTGTTACCTCATAGGTAGTGAAGTCCGCTGTAACATTAAAGTCAGATGCAAGTGGACCTAGTAATGGTTTAGTAATATCGTCTCTTAATTTTATTTCACTTGCAACAGCGGTGCCCGAACTGTTTACTAATGGATCTTTCATTTCAACGTAGACAACTTCATAAATTGTTTTGCCACCTGATTTAGCTAAAGCAGTTTTTATATCTCCAAAATATAAATTTTTTGGCTCATGATGTTTTTCCATCTGTTCTTGTAGTGTTGTTATAAATGAATATTCAAGTCCTGCAATTAAAAGCATTTCAGCATTTGTTTTGACACCAAAGTTTGTATCTTCTGGTCTAAAAATATTAACCTCATTATTAATATTTGGATCTTGAGCAATGTTGTAAAATAAATCATTGTCTGATCCATATAATAATCCTTGTGCTGACATATTTCCGTATTCAGATCCATAAGGTAAACTTACATTTAAGGTAAAGTCTTTGCTAGTGGCTTGCGATTGATATTGGTCGCTGGCAGTTATTGTAAAGTTGTATTTTCTATCAAGACTTAATGTATTAGTATCAAAAGTTACTCCGTTGTTTCCTATCGTAGTAAATTCAGTCATGTCAACTGTGCCAACAATATTTCCTTGCGGAGATAAAGTTAATCCTGTAGGCAAGTCGCCTTCAGTAATTTCATACTGTAAAACTCTATTTGTATTATCTGACTCTGCTTCGACGGCAACTAAACTAGGAATATTAGCTGTAACTGTACCAAGATTTGTTGCACTAGTAAATGCAATTCCAATATCAATATCACCAATAACAGTCATTGTGAATTCTTTATCGCCAAATACTGTGATACCTGTCACTGCATTTATTCTACTGGCTCTCACTGTAAATGTGTAATCGTTAGACACTGCTGACTGTACAGATAGTCTGCCATGTATTTCACCGCTGTTTGTTGCAATTGAAAGTCCAGGAGGTAAAGATCCTGATTGAATTGAATAAGTTAAATCTCCTTGTAAAGGATCAAAGTCCACAACATCTATTTTTATTACCACACTGTTGTCGTGTCTAAAAGATCCAAGTGCGGAATCTGTTTGATAAACTGGCCGTCTGTTTGGTGCCAGAGACATATTAAGTGGAGTAGCATTTAGTTCTGAAGCATCAATTCTTATTTGACTATTGTCTACTGTCCAATAATCAGCACTGAAAACAAATATTGAATTAAACTGTGTTGTGACATTACTACCATCACTCACACCAACTTCAAATTCAAAGTTTTTACTAATACTTGTTGAAAATTGTGTTGGATCATATCCAACATCGTCATACTTGTAATAGTTGTCATAGCCACCAATTGGTCCATAACGTTCGTCATCAGTTAATAAAACTGTGCCAGTTATTCTACCATCACTTGTTAATTCTATACCTGGTGGTAGTTCTCCCGACTGTAAAAAATAAGTTAAACTTTGTCCGGCCGCTGTATCTGTGTCTGTAGCAACCAATTGAAAATTAATAAAACTGCCATCTAGTACCCATTTATTGACTCTACCTTGAGTAGAATCTTGCATATCAATCTGTCCAGAGGCAGTAGTAAAAACAGGTATGTCAGCACCTTGTACTTGTAAACTAAATGTTCTATCAGCTATGTTAGTACCGTCGGAGGCTCTTATAACAAAAGTGTAAAGGGTTCTTGTAGAGACCTCCGAAGGGGTACCACGCAGTACGCCTCCTGAAGTAAGTTCAATTCCTGTAGGCAAGGTTCCTGCTATTTTAGAGTAAGTTAGAGTGTCACCATCAGCGTCAGTCGCCGTGAGTGTTTGACTATAATAATCACGTTCGTTTATAACGGCTAATAAGCCTGCTGTTGTACTCCAGACCGGTGAGGCCATGTTGAACTTACTCCTTTACATGGGTATTTATGGAGTATTAAAAGTATTATGATGCGTGATAAAATGGAACTACGTAGGTTGTTAAGCCGCTTGAGTCGCCTAAATTTAATTTTAATTTAATAAATCCTACAGGTTTAGAAGGCGGGGCAGAAGCACTTCCATTTGTACCCACTGTTGTTTGTGTTTGTGGGTTATCAATTTGAAGTGTACCTGTTCCATTAGTAGATAAAATTAAGTCCGAGTTAGTTGCTATTTGTACAATTTTAGCACCGCTGGCTAATAACATTTCGTTAGCAACTTCAATGTCGTTTGTAGATATAGTGTTTGTGACACCAACATAATTTCCATTCAAAGTAATTTGTCCTGTGCCTTGTGGAGATATTGTTATTCCACCATTTGTATTTTTAGCAGAAATAGTGTTGCCATTTAGTTCTAAATTGTCAATGTCAGCTTGTCCAGATACTACTAAATCACCAGTGACAGTTTGTCCAAGTGTGGACATTTGATTCTGTACGTCAATTGTACCTGTGCCGTTAGCTGATATTTCTAAAACACTATTTGAAGCATTTGTTGTAATTGTATTGTCTTTAATTCTTACTCCATCAACATCAAGTTGTCCTGCAACTGTGATAGTGCCTGTTGTGTTAACACCGACTGTGGTTAATACACCCGATACTTCTGTTGCTCCACTTACAGCTAAAGTACCATCTATAATAGTATTTTCATTTAAATTTAAATTTGTTGAATCTGCCGAACTAATTGTTGTGCCGTTTACTGTTACTGCACCTAGAACAACATTTCCAGTACCACCTGGTTGGATACTGATATCAGCATTTGAAGGAGAAGTAATATCATCTGTAACAATACCGCCAGCTATTGTGGCTGTACCTGTTAAAGTTGTTGCACCTGTCACTGATAATGTTGTACTAAAAGCACCCGATGTGCTAGATAATGCTCCAGCACTTGTAATTGTACCATCAACTATTAAATTTTCATTTATGTTTAAAATTGTTGAGTCTGAAGAGCTTAGAGTAGTACCCTGAATTTGTAATCCTGAAACAGTTACGCTACCTGATCCACTCGGTTGAATAGACAAGTCTGCATTTGAACCATTGCTTACTATTGTATTTGTTGTTAAACTTGTTGCGGTAACGGCACCACTTATTGTTGTTGCTCCTGATAAAACAACTGCTCCTGTTCCGTTGGGGGCAATAGTTACATCACCGTTAGTAGTCAAACCTGAAATTGTTGACCCATTAATTTGAATTTGATCTGCTTCAAATATTCCTGTAACCTGTGTTATATCTGTTGCTGTATCACCTAGGAAAATTTTTCCTGTGACAGTCATATTACCTGTTACAGTAGTATCACTTGTTAAAGATATAATACCTGTACCATTGGCGTTCACTGTTACGTTGCCGTTGGTTACATCTGTTGTAATTGTTTGTCCGTTAGTATCTAGATTGCCTGCTAATTTTGGTGCAGTATCGTGTTCTAATACCGTACTGGCATCGCTATCCACATATAATTCAGCGAAGTTGTCGTTAATTTTATCAAATGCTGTTCTTAACGGATCACCTGTTCCATCGTTAGCATTAGTACCTATGTTAATCGTCTGTCTTGCCATTTGTGATATTTATTTTAATTTTTATAAACCTAATGTAAATTTTTACACATTTACAGCTATTCTTTGAAACTTGAATGCAATAGCGTCTGAAGTTCGTGGAGTTACTCTAAATCTAACGCTTCCACTGTCAATATCAGCACTATAAACACCCATTGACTCTGAGTTTCCAGAAGGACCTAAAGTTGATCCAAACGTTGAAAGAAATGCATTTGTACCGTCATGCGTTATGTTAGCCTCAAAAATTTCAGTACGTGAATCTGCGGTATTAAAAGCACTTACTACATATTTTGCACTTCTAAATGTTGAAGCACTAAAAGTGTCAATGTTACTTGTTGCAGACGTAGTCAAAGATGTACTACCATCTGCGATAGTACTATGGCTTAGACTAACTCCGGCTGTTGCAAAACTTAATATTCCAGCCCCGTTAGTTTTCATAAATTGGCCACTTGAACCATCAGTAGTTGGGAAAGTAAAGCCACTAATTGTAACCCCACCACTACCAGAACCTGTTAAAACTAAATTGGCGTTTGTTGAATTTGCAGTAATCTCATTATCTGAAATTGTAATTCCATCAACCGCTAAACTAGTAGTAGCAGTCAAAGTTGTAAACACTCCTGTGGTAGCCGTAGTTGCTCCAACAGTGGTATTATCAATAGCTCCATCATTAATATCAGCTTTAGGAACAACAACTTGTCCGGAACTTGCCGGAGCTAAAACTATATCTGAATTAGATTGTAATGTACTGATTTCATTATCCGTAATTTTTAAATTTTGATCGATTGTAATACTTGTAGCTGTTACTGTACCTGTACCAGCTGGAATTAAATTTATATCTTCGTTTGATCTAGTGCCTGTAATATTGTTGTCATTAATTGTTATTGCTGGAAAAACAACAGCACCAGTACCAGACGGTGTAATTGTAATATCTTCGTTTGATCTAGTGCCTTCAATATTGTTATCATTAATCTTGATAGCTGAGAATATTATACTACCTGTACCAGCTGGAGTAACAATTAAATCATCATTTGATCTAGTTGCGTTTATTTCATTGCCAACTATAGTGACCCCAGGTAAAACAAGTCCACCTGATCCAGATGGTGTAATAGCAATATCATCATTAGATCTTAAACCTTCAATATTATTGTCATTAATTTTAATTGCTGGAAAAACTACGCTACCGGTTCCTGCTGGTGTTATAACTAAATCATCATTTGATCTACTTGCACTAATATCATTACCATTGAAAGTCAAACCAGGAAGTACCACACTACCAGTGCCGGAAGGTGTTATATTGATATCGTCATTGGATCTTGTTCCTATAATATTGTTGGCGTTAAATGTTATTGCTGGAAATCTTACTCCACCTGTGCCTCTAGGTTCAAGCACAATGTCATCATTTGTTCTATGTGCAACTATTTCATTTCCTGAAAATTCAAGTCCAGGAGTTTTAATAGATTGTCCACCTGGAGTTAAAACTATATCTGCATTTGTTGGTGCTGTTATAACTGTTCCAACAACTGATAAATCACCTACTGCCGAAACAGTGATACCTGTTAAAGACGAACCATCACCTGCAAAACTAGTTGCGGTTAATGTACCATCCACAAGTAAATTGTCATTAATGTTTATTACACTGGAATCATCACTAGAAATCGATGTACCTTTGAATTTTAAAGCACCTGCTGTAACAAATCCTGTACCTGAAGCTGTTAAAATTAGATCGTCGTTGGTTCTAGTAGCACGTATTTCGTTTCCTTCAACGATAATACCACTTGCTAGTAATGGTGAATTATAAAGTTCTGTAAAATTATCATTGGTTTTGATCATTGCATCACGCAATGTATCACCTGTTCCGTCGTTAGCTGATGTTCCTACATTTAAAAGTTGCTGTGCCATACTTTATATATTTACAAATCTTTTTACAATTTTAATAGTGTGATCTTCTGCACCAGTGGTTGTTCCACGTAATCGTACATTATCTCCACTTATATCCGCTGTAAAAGTTACTAAATCTCCTGTGTGGTTTGTTGTTCGGCCAAATGCTGAAATAAATGCATTTGATCCATCATGAGTTACATTTACATCTGCAATTTCAAATTTGTCATCATCTTTTCTATCAATTTGTACAATGTATTTTGTGCTTCTGAATTCTGTTTTGTCAAAGCTGTCTAGTGTTGTAGTCGTGCTTGTATCTTGGGTACCACGCAACATATTAATTCTAAAGGCGTTCAAAGTGAATGAGGTTGATCCATCAACTGACTGTGCCTTGATTTGTGAGGTGCTACCTGAATTACCTGCTGTAAAACTTAATAGGTCTGCACCAGTGGTGCTAACTTGTGGAGATGCGTTTATAAAAGTGTCACTGCCATTTGTCACAGCCTGTACTTCTGCTATAATGGATTCGTCTGTTGAGTTTTTAGCAACAACAATATAATGTACTCCGTTGTATGTTGAGTTGGCGAATGAGTCAAAAACAGTTGCGGAGCCACCAATTGTTTCCTGTCCAATTATGCTGGTGTTGTCTCCTGTAGAATCTGATTCGTTATCTGCCAAAGCTATTCTGTACATTCTTACTTTTGTATTTGGTGTTAAAGCAGAGCCACTTACAACAACATTGGATCCTGATATTGCCGCTGTCAAAGTTAAAAGACCATTGTTTCCTGAGTTAACTTCATTAAATTGGGAAATGAATGCATCACTACCGTTATGAACAACCACTGCCTCACTATTACTAACTTCTCCTGTGTCAGTGTTTTCAGCACTAATATAATATTTTGCTCCTCTTAAACTAGCATGAGCAAATGTATCTAAGGCTTCAGAAGCACTATCAACGTCAGCGTTGACAATAGTGGTTGTGTTTCCGGAAGTCACTGAAGAGTCAGCATCTCCTAAACCAATTCTAAAAAATTTAATAGAATTATTTGCCGCTGTGCCTGTGCCTCTTAATCTAAATTTGGAGTCATTCACGTCAACACTTGGAGCGACTTGAACTCTAGTACCAGTTTTTACAATATTGGCGTGTGAAATAAATGTGCCTGTTGAACTACCATCGCTTGTAGTGCCTCGGCAAGTGCTGTATTTTGCTACACCAAATTCAGTATTTGTAATATCTTTTGTTACCACATGATACCATGCACTATCAAACTGAGAAGTAGCAAATTCATGAAGTGTCACAGCACTAGTGCCAATTACTTCGTGACTACCTATAGCAGTGTTGTTATCAATTTTTGTATCTTCTCTATAAGATATATCTTGTGTAGTGTCTGCAAAAGTTGATTCACCTAGTAACAATGGTGTACCGGCAAAACTTAAAACTTTACTGCCATCTGTAGATAAAATTTGGCCTGAATCACCATCGCTTGTTGGTAATGAAAATCCATTTATTAAAACTTTTCCTGAACCACTGGCTGTAAAAGATGGACTGACATTACTTGAAGCTCCAGTAATTTCGTTATCTACTATCGTAATACCGTCAATGGTAGCAGTAGTATTAACTGTTAATGTAGTAAAAGCACCTGTTGAAGGTGTAGTAGCACCAATTGTTGTATTATCAACAGTGCCTTCATTCATGTCAATTTTTTTAAATTGGACTGCACCTGTACCACTAGGTTGAAAAACTAAATCAGCATTTGAATTCAAAACTGTTATATTGTTATCAGCTAATTTGATGCTTGAGTCAATAGTAAAGTCAGTTATGTTTACAGATCCACTTAAACTTGCATCTAAGTTTATATCTTGATTAGAGTTGATAGTTCTTATATTGTTGTCTTCAATTTTAATATCTGATCCTAAAATTATATTTCCTGTACCAGAAGGAGTTATTACAATATCTTCATTTGTTCTTACACCTGAAATATCATTGTTAGTGAATTTTAACCCTGGTAAGACCACACCGCCTGTGCCTGAGCCAGCAAAATTAATATCTTCATTGGAACGTAAACCAATAATTTCGTTATCTTTTAATTGAAAACCTGCTAAAATTATGTTTCCAGTACCAGCCGGAACCAATCTAATATCATCATTTGTTCTTGTAGCTTCAATATTATTATCATTAATTTTGATAGCAGGAAAAACAATTGACCCTGTACCACTTGCAGTCAAGGTTATGTCGTCGTTTGTTCTAGTGCCTAAAATTTTATTATCGTCAAACTTAATATTTGCAAAGTTAATGGCACCTGTACCAGAAGCTGTAATTTCTAAATTTTCATTAGTTCTTGTACCAAGGATATTGTTATCATTGATTGAAATAGCCTCCATACGTACAACACCAGTACCGTTGGGCTTCAATACAACATCGTCATTTGTTCTTGATGCTTTTATTGAATTTCCAGCAATCTCAAATCCAGGAGTTTTTAAAGAACCATTGCCGGAAAAAGCAAATATTAAATTTACTCCTGTCGCTGTTGTTAATTCTGATCCAACAAATGTAATATCACCTGCAGTTGTAACACCCGTAATTCCTGTTAAAGCAGATCCATCTCCTGCGAGACTTGTAGCTGTTGCAGTTCCACCGACCAATACATCTTCGTTCATGTTAATTGAACTAGAATCTTTGGATGAAATAGATGTTCCTTTAATGCCAATTTCAGCTATAGTTACATCACCAGCGGCTGTTGCCACAAGGCTTAAATTTGCATTAGTTTCATCTGCTGTAATTTCATTTTGTCCAAATGTAATTTGATGTGTTTCTAAAAGTGTATCAAGATAAAGCTGGCTAAAGTTATGATTTATCTTTGAACCGGCAGTTTGAATACTATCACCTGAACCGTCGTTCTCAGTTATACCTACATCTATGATTTGCTGTACTGTCATTTAGTAGTATTTATTTTAGGAATTGGTAGTTATTAGCCTGTGCTAACCTTAAGATCTGTGCCGTCTCTAAACAACTGTCCAGCAACACTTGGGTCGCTTGTAGGCAAGTTGGCCATTAAGATCTTAGCAGGTATCATTTCTACCGCGCCTGTACCTGTTGCGTCAAGTTGTAGGTTGTCATTGGATCTATTTGCTTTAATTATATTGTCGGATATAGTTACTGAATCCAAAACAATGTCACCTGTGCCGTTTGCAGTAATGGTTATATCACCGTTGGTTACTGTGCTTGTTATTGAAGCATCATTTATTGACAGTTTATCTACTTCAATTATTCCTGTGCCGTTAGGTTGTAATATTAAGTTACTATTAGTTAAAGTGGGTGTTATTAATCCTGTGTCGTTGTCTGATCCAACTAATCCAAAAACTTCTTCAAAATTCGTATTAATTTTAGTCATGGCACCACGTAAAGTGTCACCTGTTGCTGGATTTCCTTCGGTTCCTGTGTCAATTGTAAGTCTGGCCATATAATGTTCTCCTAGTATTTATTAAATATTTCTGGAGTTATTATGTTCGTAGAAACCCTCAAAACTCTCCGTCTTTATGAACGCCAAAGTAAACTTGGCATTTACCATACCTTCAAACGTAAAAATACTGTATATGTTTTCAAATGTGATTCATGTAGTGACATATTTTTAAGACCAAAATCCAAAGTTGATTGTGAACGTGCAACAAATGATTATAAACACGTATGTCATAACTGTGATTCTAAAAGATTTGCTCAAAGTGTTGGTGTAAAGATGAGAAAGATATATCAAATGGACGCAAGTCTAACTATTAGGATTTAGCGTCTTATCCAAGCGGCGTAGTTCCAAAAATCTTGCGGCTTCACTAAAAAATTCCTAAGCTGAGCATAATTTGAAGCTCTTACATTTCCACCAGAATAAAAAATATAGTGGGGCAGATAGATATTGTGTTTAATGTTTTCATCTCTATTAATATGCATAAATCTTGAATTTGGAAATTTTTTAGCAATTTGTGTAAGCTGAAACATCCATTCATACTTTAAATATGCCTTCATGTTCATTCTATCTGGATAGTGTTCCGTGTTTTTATAAACATTGTTTTGTTCTCTACTGGAAGTGCCTTTTTTATAGTGCCATTGTTTTGCTCCAAGTATGTCAAAACCAATTAGGAAAATATTTTTAAAACCTTTTTCAGCGGCATCAAGAACAGCACTACACCCTGAACCTCTTTGCTTACTAAGATCGATTATTCTCCATTTTTGTTTTCTAGTGTCACCTCCCTGCCAAATCCTATACAAGGCAAGTCCTGGTGGGCAATAGCCTTTCTTTTTATCATTGTCTAAAATGTAATCCCATTTGCTAATTTCGTTTGGTCCTACAATTTGTCCTGTGATACCATCTTTGTATCTATCAGCACACATTTTGGCATATAAATCAGGATTTACTACAAAAATTTTTTCACAAAGGTCAGGGTAGTCTCTGGTAATGGCGTTGCATCCATAGATGGTGCCTTTGCCTTTAAGTTTATTCCAGTCTTTCCAAATAAGTCTAGATTCGCCGTTGCCTATTACAAAACAAGTTTCTTTAGCTATCTCTTCTTTAGTTTGTGGTTTTGGCATTAGACTCCAAAACTTTCTCCACAACCGCAACCCGAAGTAGCATTAGGATTTGTGATTTCAAATTGTGAGCCAAAAACCTCTTCTTTCCAATCTATTTGAGTGCCTGCAACATACAACATACTTTGATCATCTACAACAAATTTTCCTGTGCCCCAATCTTCAACGACATCATCTTGGTTAACTTCTTTTTGATCAGTAATAAAGCCCCAGTCATATTTGAATCCTGCACAGCCTCCTCCTTTGACAGATAGACTGACTGCATATTTTTCAGGATTTTTTGATAGCAAATTTTCCATTTGCTTCTTTGCTGAATCTGTTAATTTAAACCATTGCATAATACTAATTATCTTTTCCTGCATACCGTTGAATAGTTGCGATCATGTTGCTAAGGCCATTTTGTCTCTGTGGTGTAAGTATTTCAATTATACCAAGTTTGGCTACGTCTTCTTTTGAAACTGCATTAATATCAGAACATTTTTGTCCGTTAAAGATATCTGCAATAATAGCCGCAGTGCCTTTAGTAATAAAAGCATCGCTATCAACTAGAAGATATAAACGTTCACTTTCTAATTTGGGCACTACCCATAATTTACTTGCACAACCTTGTATTTGAAAATGTTTTAATTTATATTCATCTTCTACTTTTTGTGCTAATTTTGCCTGTTCAATGATGTACTGAAATCGCTCTAGACCTTCCAACAACTTTAAGTTGCCTGACCAATGTTCAATCTTTTCATCTATTGTTTGTAATTTAATTTTCATATATCAAGTTAATGTTTGCAAACCAAAATTTTAGTGCGTCTTTTTTCCTAGAAAAACTCATAAATGCTTGGTTTCCACTGCTATCCCAATGAATATCCCACTCTCTTGTAGTTATGTACCACCAACCCCAGTTTCCTTTACAATTTTTATGACACCAATCAATATAATCTTCGACTACTCCATCACAACGTAGATCAATGCTGTATTTGTACTTTACATCATAGCCATCATATTTGTCCCTGTACTTGGATGGTCCAACTTTTTTACCACTGCGTGGCATGATCAAAACTCCATTTTTTTGTAGAACATTTTTCACCACATTCTTTTGGTCCACCGCCTGTTAAAATATCTTTAAAAAGTGTGTTCCACATATTGTTATCTAAAACTGCAGGTAACTTTTTATTAAAATTTATATATTCAAAAACGTTTTTATTGTGTGGATATCTTAAACCCGTCCAGCAACAGGGATAAAATTTTCCTTGAGCGTTTATATAAAGTCCTTTGTTACCAATCATACACAACGGTACTATACTTTTGTTGTTTATATTTTCATTATAATATCTTTTTGCAAATATGTCTACACAGTTATCTTTCCAAACTTTATCACTTAAACTATCGGTTTGTCTTGTGAATCTACCAACAGCCACATATTCATCACTTGGCTGTAATGGGTCATTTTTTGGATAGCTTGAATAATTTTTTCCAAATTTTGTACTTAAAGTAAGTTGGAAATTATCAAAGTTAAGTTGTTTTGCCATCTGTTTCATTATATCAATTTTGTTTTCATTAAATTTAAATGCAATGGCGGCCCAAGTTTTAAATGCTTTGCTATTAGATAAAGCATTTATTCCAAGCATTATAGAATACCAATTGCAATTTACTCTGTAAAGATTATTTGATTGTTGATCCCATCCATCTATTGAAAAATGAATATGATCTTTTTCGTTTAATATAGAATTTAATTGTTTCCACCATGCTTTTGTTTTATATGATCCATTGGTCACTATAACAAATTGAACTTTATTGTTTTTTGTTCTAAACCATTTTAATATTTCCAATAAATCTTTAGCATATATTGGATCACCATCGTCACCACAAAAAGTTATTTTTTTTACTTCTGTTAATAGTTTTCCTGTGAAGTTTTCTTTAAACCATTGCAAAGACAAATCTCTGTTCAAAAGTCCTTCTGGAACTTCTTGTCGAGAACAGCGACTACACTTTAAACTACATTTACTACATAGTTCTATGTGCCAATGTTCTAAGGGCCAATTATGAATGTTTTCAAACATAATATATTTTACACTTGTTTTGTTTTATTGTAAAGCTAGTGGAGAGTTCCACCTACGGCCCGGCCCACGCATTTAAGACATTAAGAGGTCGGTGTTTTTGCCGACGTCACATATAGTGGCGTTGCAATTTTATTTATTATTTAGGATTATTCTTTTAAAGTTATTACACCGCAGGCAAGTCTATCACCAGCATTACCAGTTTTTTTGGACTCTGCGTCTCCACCTTGTCCTAGATCATCTCTATCTGCATGAATAACAATACCACGTCCGACAACCGATCTGTCACCTATTAGATCAACACGTTTAGCAACTATTGTAAAATCTGCAATGCCATCTGCATTCGCAGTAACATTTCCAAGATCACCTACGTGGCCTTCTTCAAGATCGCCATGGTCAACACCGTCTGGATTGTAATGTCCACCCATAGACTTACAACCTTCACTCATGTCGCCAAACTCATGTATATGAAAGCCATGTTCACCTTTAGTAAGTCCTTCAATTCTACCTTTTATCATTGTTGGAGTGCCTGGTTTTTGCATTAACAATACAGTGCCTTTTACTTCTTCACTTTGCTGTAGTTCAACATATGCTTTTACATCTTCAGCTTGTTCACTTAGAGTTTTTATTGATTCACAAGAACATTGTTCGGCAAAAGTTCTTGGACAGCTTTTATCTTTAATTTCATTAAACTTCATATATGAATACTTATTTTACTTTGTAGTTCCACTCAATAGGTTTATTCTGTGTAATTTTATTTGCGTCAGAACCTAAATTATTTTTGTAATCATCATCAGACCAGTCGTGCTTATATTTTGCTAACCTATAATGCATTTTTTTGCCAGTAACAAATCCTTGCTCCAATAGATATCTTATGTCTTCAGTCATTACGCCAGTGTCTTTTAACTTATTGTAAAGACGTCTATGAACTTCACAAATTGTTAGTTTAGTTTTTTGATCGTTTTTGTAGAGACCTGCGGCGTGTTTAGAATTAGTTAGGTGTTCCATTATTGATATTTAGCCATTGGTTGTGTAGCTCTTCAGAAGCCATATTCTTTCCTTTAGCTTCAACTTGTATATCAAAATTATCCGAAAAAGACAATGCCCAGTCATTAGCTTTTTTATTGGGTAGTAAATCCGAGTGAGCACGTAGCTTTTGTTTTTTACAACCTTTTTCTAACAAGTCACGGATATTGTGCATTTGTGTATGCATTTTATCACCTAACTGTGCAGGTGCCAGTGCTTCATCTCTAGAATATGAATAATGCATTGTAGGCCTTACACCACGCCATGAGTCTACAACTCTTTTTACGCGGTCATCTTTTGCATCTATATATTCTTCATCTCTAATCCAATGATGATGTATATCTAAAACCAATGCTAGATCTTTTTCTAGTTCTAGACTTTTTTCTAATCCATGTCCCATCTCGTCATTTTCAATTGTAATTAAATTTCTTGCTTCTGGTGATAATCTTGGCAATGCTTTTTTAATGCCATCTGGTCCTTGTCTGCCTGATATATGAACATTAATTTTACAACCATCTTGAAAAGTTTTTCTAAATCCCATCCATCTAGCCATGTCTGTATGGTATTCAAATTCTTCTATACTTCTTTCAACTATGTCAGGTGTTGCACTTGAAAGCACACAAAATTGTCCAGGATGAAAACTTACTTTCACATTGTGTTTTCTACTGGCTTCACCTACTGGTTTGAATATGTTTGCAAGATGATCTTGTACGTGTTTTTGTTGCCACCAAGACTTCCAATCTTTTTCTGTGTAACCCTGTAGCATTTCACTACCAAGGCGTACCATTCTACGTTCTATAGGCAAAGTGCCAACACGTTCTATCATACGTACCGCCGCGGCTGTGTTATGATTCATAATGTCCCATTGTCGTTGTTCTGCTTCGTCTTTATGTTCTCTCAACCAACGCATGGTTGTAGATCTACCATTAAGATTCCTGTCTTTGGCATTTACTTTCATTCCACCAAATTCAGATCTATCATTAAGCCATTTACAGCAAAAACCTATACGCATAATATTATTTTAACAGATTATTTCCAGTTGTCAATTACAAATTGATCACCACAGTTAAATGGTTTTGGTTCACCATGAAAAACTGCAACTTTATTAGATTCATTTATTGTAGGTGGGTTTTGAAATATATGTTTGGCGCCTCTTCTAAGTTTGGTATCTTTCCTGCCTTGCATCTCCCATTTATATGATCTTATCCATTCATCAGGCCACCAATTAATATCTTTTTCAGCAACTTTCATAATCCAATCTTGATCTCCATGGTTCCTGCTGGTAACACGTTTTGGATCTTTACTATATTCATTCCATATGTAATTCATAGTGCCGCCTTGCCAACGTAGCACACTAGAGTTGGATTGTTTCCAGTCTTTTACACGGCATCTATTAAAATCGTGTATGATCATAAATTTGTCTTTGTTGAACGTAAACAGTTCATCTATGTTTTTAAAAATTACCACATCTAAATCAAAAAACAATATTGTTCCATCTAATTTTACATCTGGGGAAAACATATACAATTTACTCCACCAAGTTTTTATTCTTGCTGGGTCATTTGGAAGAGCAATAACATTTATGTCTGGATTAAGACCTTTAGGGTTCTCAGTAAAACAATGAAATGTGAAAGGCACAGTGGTATGTCTTTCGCACATTGACTTTAAAACATTGACATATTCAGGTAAGAACTTGTTACCCCATTTAACGCAAACTATGTGATTCATAACCTTTTAATAACTCTTTAATTTGAATTTGTTTCCAATCGGAATCAGACAGTTCATAGTCATATGTTGTTTTTGTATTATATTGACCTGTCAATTCAATTGAATTAATATTTAAGCAATTAATTAATTTTTTATAAATTTGTAGTGGATCTATTGTGTTGAAACTTTTTATTAAATCAACCTGGCCAATTTTAATATATCCCAAGGCAAGTTTTGGATCTTCCCAATCAAAATTATTTAATTGTAACCATTTTTTAAATTGTTCTATTTCTTCTTGTTTAAATTTTTGTTTATTGGTAATTGTTCGGCCCCATTCAATATCAAACTCTCCACTGTAAAACTTTTGATGATTTATAGCTGAACAAGTAGCCTCGTCCATAAGTTTTCCATCCTCATCTCTAAAAACTTCGTATAATGTTTTTCCTATTTGGCTCCAGTGCAAATATACGCCACCAAGTTCTCTATCGTATCTATTTTGTATAAAATATTCAAAATCTTGGTTGGCTAAATTTTTTCTTGGTGCGTTTATAAAGGTTGTTATTTGTGACGGTCTTACCCAGTCCTTGTCTACAATTAATTTTCTATTTGATAATACCCAACTTTCTATTTCATGACACAAATTGTTCAATTGCCTAATTGCATACTTTGTATCTGTATCGGCTAATTGGTAATATTTAGATAATCTCCATGCTTGTCCTTGTAAATCTTCAAACCATCTGTGCAAGATATTGCAAGACTCGTGTTTTAGTCTAAGTCCAGGTTTACTCATAAGGTCACCGTTGGTTACCTTACCTACAGGCAAAGTGCTAGGATACATGAAATCATCTATAGTAAAAGTTTTAGAAATGTTATAGGAATCTAAACCGTTGCTCTGCCAAGTATTTGTAGCATTGAAGTTATCAATTTGGGAAACTGTTTTGTTTAGCTCATCAACCAAATAGTCTAGATTTCTAACATTGTCAGCAAATCCTAAAAAGCAAAAATTTTTTTCTATTACTAATTGTTTTTGCAATACAGAATTAAATTCTGTTAACCATTTTTTTACAAACACATTATCATATAGATTAATAGTGTAAGTTAGATCTTTAGATCCTGTTAATTTAACTTTTATTTGGTCTTTTAAAAACTGCTCCATTGCTACTGTGTTCTTTCACTTCAACAGATTCTAACCATATTCTGTCATTGTTTACAATCTTACTTACGTGATTGTAAATCAGTTCAGCAAATTTTTCACAGCCAACCGCAGGAACAATTCTCAAATCACATAGATCTTTTGCGTGTAGTTCTTTAAACTTGTCCAATTCTGGATCGTCTTCTGCTATACATAAAGTATGATCAAACATTTCTTTTAACCATGCTTTGATATTTTTAAGACCTCCAAAGTCCTGCACCCAGTTTCGTTCATCTAGTGTGTTAGCACCAAATGTGAATTTAACTGCCAGTGCGTAACCATGAACCCAACGACAGTGTGAGTGTGTTGCTCTCCATTGCCTGAATGCACAACTTAATCCTTCATTGTGATCGTATGTTTTAGTCGAGTAGTATGCCATCTTTTTCTCCTTTGATGACAAGCAGAATATTTAAAGAGGGATGATTGTCTTGAAGTCCTCTATTAGTGTAGTGTTTTTGCAAAGCCTTCATCAAGATCTAAATCTTCTTTCAGCCCCTCAATTTTTTCCACTAAATCGTTCGGAATATTTAATTCTTTATCTATTATTGTTTTAATTAAATGTACAAGTATCTTAAATTCAGGTTGGCTGGCCAGCTTGTCAGTATCAAACTTATGCTTCTGCATTGTGTTTAACATATTTTCAAGAGTGTCAACTAAACATTTTATTGCTTTTTGGTGTTTGCTCTTCATGTGATTATACTAGGTTTTGGATTAGTTTTTATTTTATTAAAAACATTATTATATTGTGATAAAAGTTTTGGATTTAAATCAGCAACAGACATAACATGGTTTTTGTTTATTGTAATTGCTTTTTCTGGGTCAGCGGTACTGAAGAATGTTCCTAATGCAATTCCTTGTGGTCCTTGCATTAAAACAAGGCCTTTTCTAATTTCAATAGAATCTGGGTTGAACTTCATATAAGTTGCAATTACTTCTTCACCGTTTGATAACTTAAAAGTTATTACATCATTTACATTTATTTCTTCAAACATAACTTATATTAGCAGATTTTTTTGTTTTGTCAACTGTTTGTTTACAAACTTTGCCATTCCTTCATAAGTTTCTTGATAAACGTTTTTATGTTTACTCCATTGGTCAGGCATCTTCCAATCTTTTGTATTAACAATAATCCACCTAAATTCACTAGTTTCAAATAGCTTACCAAATTGATGGATCCAATAACGTGGATCAACAGGCCTTTTTATATAAGTGTACCCTTTAGAACCTCTGTAAATATTATTGTCTTTCTTTTTATCTGTGCCTGGTAATGTCCATAAATCAAAACCTAACATAAAAACTGCTTTAGGTTTAAAAGATTGTGCAACCACTCCAGCGTAAGGTCCAGTTCCCCAATGAAAAGGTTCGTCTTCTCTTTTATCACCTTCGTAAGGTAAGTTAGGAAGGCATTTTACATTAGGCCACATTGCAAACTGTTTGTACCATTTATCTCTAGTGTATATTGTTGTATTTTTACCAACAGTGTTCACAGCTTCTTGACACATATGCCTATCTGCACAAACAAAATAATCAAAATGATAATCTCTAAATTGTGCATTGCAACCAACTACTGTGGAAAAAGTTTTAAGTGGAGTTAGATCAAAACCTAATCTACTTTCACCATTACCTATTATTGATACGTATTTTGTCATTATAATGTTTGCAATAATTTTGTAAAAAGCATTTAGCACACTGCGGTGGTCTTGCCTTACACACATACTTACCATGTGTAATAAACCACATATGAGCACCCCATTTGTAATCTAAGGGAATATTTTTTTCAAGGTACTCTGCTGTCTTGGCTTCTGTTTTTGTTTCACAAAGACCTAATCTATTTGCCAGTCTATGCACGTGTGTATCTACTGGAACAGCAGGCTCATTGTAAACAAATCTCATCATAATATCAGTGCATTTCCTACCCACACCAGGAAGGCTCATTAATTCATCTCTAGTTGTTGGAACTTTGCTATTAAATTTTTCAATTAGTATTTTACACATTGCTTGAATATTTTTTTGTTTATTTCGATAAAGCCCTGCAGGTTTTATTAGCGACTGCATATACTCTGCATCTAATCCTGTTATCTGTTCTGGAGTTGTTGCAACATTCCATAAATTATGAGTGGCTTCTGCTGTTTTTTCATCTCTGCTTTGTGCCGACAACATTACACTGACTAGACTTTTAAATCTGCCATAACTTGCTTTGCCAGGCTTCTTGTTGTATTTTGGCCTTCTGTTATAGAATTCTTCTAGTATTTTAATTAGACTCATGTATAAGGTTCCATACTAACTTGTACTTGTCCCAGGCTTTTTCCAATGCGGGATATTTTTTACGTAGTTGAATGGCATAAACTCCGTGTAATTCAATTTCTTCTTGTGCTAATTGTATGTCTTTGGCTAACTCACTTTGTGAAATTAAAGCACCTCGATTCCCATTCCTTTTTTGTTCGTAGACTGTTTCACCACCATCAGGACTTATATAAATTTTGCCTTCTCTATATAATCGAGGCTTTCTTAATTTTTTTCTTTTTTTTGGCATTAATAATACTCATTGTGATCACCATCTGGGAAAGATAATCTAATGCCGTTGTGTTTTGTATTATCGCAATCATTATCTTTTCTTGGAATTAAATGTATGTGTGGCCACATTATAGTTTGACCCGCCGCTAACCCAATATTTTGTCCAATATTAAAACCGTCAATCATTTTCTTTTTAATCCATTCTTCACCACAATACATTGCTAACTTGTAAGTTTCGGAAATTGTTTCAGGAGTGTTCTTTTTTGGAACAAATAATATGTGCCCTTTAGTTACAGGGTATTTGTCTTTAAAGATTGCACAGTATTCATTTTCAAAAAAAGGAGTGTCATTGCCTAGCCAAGTTGACTCTTCGTAAAAATCAATTACTTCTCTTGGTTTCTTGTATGAACGTTTTTTGGATTGCATTAGTTTTTATTATTCCTATTCTTATATTAAGCGAGTTTGGTCTATATTTCAACCTAATTTCTTTCCAGTATTTTGTTACAGGGACACTTGGATTGTGTTCATTTACTCCTAGTAAATTTACAATGGCTTTTCTAACTTTTTCAGCACCGCCATGTTTTTTACAAGTGTCGGATCTGCCTATATGAACAATATTATTGCCTATCTTGATCTTATAGACACAAGACAGTCTTATCCATTTAATAACCGGATCTTTTTTGTGTTTTATTTTGTAATTTTTGACAGTATAGAGCTCTTGAATATTATAATAGTTTATTTGGCTCATTTGATTCCCAACTGTTTGTAAACACGTTGTACTTTTTTAGCCTGAAATATACAGTCTTGTAGAGCATTATGTAGACCTGTCCTTTTCTCAGCATAGTCTCTTGGCACTAAACTAAACAGTGTTCTTGAATCACGTATTTGCCAATATTGCCATGGCACAGGGTTTCCTAGTTGCTTATACACGTTTTGTAAAATTGCATAATCAAATAATGGACCTTGACACCAAAACACATCAACCCCTACAGAAAACTTATTAATCTGTTTTATCATGTCATTTAAAACTATTCTATCTTTGTCACCAAGAGCTTCATCACTTACTTCTTCAGGTTGCGTAGCCCACCAGTCCATTGTTTCTTCCATTACATTTCTACCCATAGCAGTTTGCTCATCCACATTTACTCTAAAATACATTTCATTGTAAGGTTGCATCTGTGTTGTTGGATCAAATTTTACTCCACCTACAGTCAAAATTACAGCGTCAGGCGTTGTGCTTAATGTTTCTAAATCTATCATTGCGTGGATCATTTAGTTCCCTTGTTTTCTGCTAATGGATCAGCAATCTCTTTAATGTTTGATACTTTGTGTGGCTCAAATCTTGATTCAATATCGTTCCCAGTATCGCTATACACAAAGGTTTTTATTTTTTTGTCTTTTAATTCTAAATTAAATTCCCAACATTTTGTCATTTCAATAACCCCGCTAACCTACGATGTCCTTTTTTGTTAAGATAATTTTGTAATCTAGTAATTTTCCAGTCATCATATGGAAATATTTGTGTGGGTAATTCAATTTGCTTCTTGCCCCAACTAATTTTATTCCATGTTCTTTCATGGAAATAATATAGAATCATTTTTGTTAAAACTTCAATGCCTGCAATAGCACCAGCAAAGTCAAATCTACCTGTAATAATCCATGCGATTAAAAAGGTATCGCTAGTTGCTAAAATTCGCCAGCTGACAGTTTTTGCCAGAGTCCTAGTATGCTTTGACTTCATGTTAAAATTATAACACAGTTAAAGATTTTGTCAATTGTTAGGTTATTTGTTCTAGAATATTTGATGGATGTCTTTTTTGTAGTTGTGGTTGTACACCATTATCAACAGCATCTTTCCATTTCTCAAATTCCAATTTGGTAAGACAATAGGATTCACCATCACTGTCTGGAAAAGTTGTAGAAAGATCTCTTACCACTTCTTTACTACTGATTTCGCATTCAAATAGTGTTTTGAATGGTTCAGGATTCCACGCTGTGGAACAATCCATTCCTATGCACATTATGATCACTAAAAAATAATTCATCAGAAATATTTACGTTAGGGTTTCTAAGAATTAAGTGACTATTTTTTATTTTTTTTACTAAAAGTTTTGACTTTTGTTTCTAGTCTAATTAAATCATTGTCCAACATACGAATCCTGTCAATCAATTTAATCAGTGTTGCTGATGTACTACTCAACTTTGGAGTTATCTCTGTTGTGATAAACTTCCAAAGGAAGAAAATGAAGTAAGCAAGAAAGAAAACAGCAACAGTTGGAAAACCGTAGTCCTGTACAATGCTTGTAACTGTCATAGTCTTTGTTGCTATGTCCATTAGTCTTTCCTCGCATCAGTTTTGCCGTCAGCTCTAGCAATTCTGTCAGTGTCTATCGGTATGCCTAGTTGTTCGGATACCTGTTGATCTATTTCGATGATATCATTGTTCATTGTTTTTACTCTATTATCTAGTTGTCCAATTACAGTTTCTATGAACTTAATTGAATTTACAATGCCATTTAATATATATTTTATAATGAACAGTATGAACACACCCATACCAACTGTGGCCGCTATTGGTAATCCAAGTTCTGCAACTAATTTAAAAAACTGTGTCATTATATGTGTATTTAACCACTAATTGTAAACACTTTAATATCGTTTGTTTTGCCTTTGACCTTTATTGTGCCTAGTGATTTAAAACGCATTCCTTTACATTTTTTCTTTGTTTTTTCCCCAATTACCAAAGTTTTCTTTAATTCTTTTGAACTGCTTTCTAATCTTGAAGCAAGATTAACATCATCACCTATAACACTGTAGTCAAACCTTTGATCACTACCCATGTTTCCAACAAGTGCTTCTCCTGTGTTGATCCCAATTCCTATATCAATTTGTGGCAATTTTTCTCTTTTTAATTCTTTGTTTAATTTTTTTAATTCTTTTTGCATTTGCAAAGCAGTTTTTACAGCAAGTTTTTCATGACCAGGAGTACTTAAAGGTGCATTCCAAAATGCCATAATACAGTCGCCCATAAACTTATCTATTGTTCCACCATTTTTTATAATAATATTTGTCATGCGTGTTAAAAATCTATTAATTAATTTTGTAAGGCCTTGAGGATTGCCTTTATATTTTTCTGCTATAGGAGTGAAGCCTCTTATGTCAGAAAATAGAAAAGTCATTGTTTTTGTTTCACCACCTAACTTTAATAAACCTGGGTCGTTTTGCAGTTTTTTAACCATTCTTGGATCTAAGTAATGCTCAAACTGTTTCTTAATTTGTTGCCTTAATCTGAATTGTTTGGCAAAACTATTGAATACCAAATGGCTCCAAATAATGGTAATAAACAACACTGGAAAACTTGCATCAATCAAATAGTAAGAGTTCTTATAAGCAATAACACTGGCCAATATCATGCCGGTTAAAAGCGTCAAATAGACGAGTACAGTGCTGGTAATCCCTAACCTGGGTACTATGACTATCAGCAGAAATCCTAAGACAAAAACTGCTACTATTTCTATAAAATTGGTATTACCAGTTCGTATGAGCTGGGTATCTGTTAAAATTGTATCCAGGGCTTGGGCACTAATTTCCATGTCAGTCATTAGACCTAATGGGGTATCTTTTAGGTAACTTAATCCTGCGGCATTGAGGCCAACAATTACAATCTTGTTAGTTAGATCAACAGAATTTTCTAGTAAATTATTTACTGTGTATTTTTCGATTTGGTTTTTAGAAAAGTTAATTCTAAACATACTATTTGCATCTGTTTCAATAATATCATTTTTACTCAATAAAACTTCTTTGATGCCTTTGTCATCTGCAATTATTTTATATCGAGCTTTTGCTTTTAAAACTCGAAAAGTTTCTAACACTTGATTTGGCACAGTGCCGATATCAGAATTTACAAATAAAGGAATCATTCGGACAGTGCCATCAATGCTTGGAATCATTATATTAACTCCTGCACCGTTGGCAAATTGTAAAAGATTAGGAATGTTTGAAACTAATCCATCAAAAGAAAATATAAAATTGTCCGGCTTACCTTGTTTTACAATTCCAACTTTTGCAACAGGGCCAGTGGTTGGTTTGTTTTTGACACTGTACATCATTATTGTATTTGTACCTGGCAAAACTTGTTCAAACTTGTTATCCTTCTGTAAGCGATCTTTTTCTGAGAATAAAATATTATATTGAATAGCTTTAGCACCTGCTTGATAAATTTTTGTGTGCAGTTTAGCAACTATATCTCTTGGCCAAGGCCATTGTCCGTATGTTTTTAGATCGTCTTCTGATATTTCAACTATTACAATATCGTTAGTGCTTACGTCTCTGGGAGATATTTTTTGATAATAATCAAAAGTTTTCAGTCTTAATGTTTCAACAGGGCTTGTATCAAAATATCTAGCAGATAATAATGTCAATGCCGTCAAAACGACCATCCATATGCTTGTAAAAATTTTCATTTAATCCGCAGTACTTTATGCACAAACCATTTCAAGAAACGTTTGATATATCCGTTGACCCATTTATTCATCATCCAACGGAAGATTCTTACAACAATTAATATTGGAGAACTTAAAACATCAAATGCAATTAGTCCAACATCAACAGAAAAATCTATAATGTTGTCTGTGTTGCAGGCCTTTTTCCATCTTTCTTTTAAGGTTAGCTTTTTTGTTTTTTGTTCTGCCATTTAACCTCCAAATCCAGTCCAGTTCCATGGATCTTCAAATCTCTTTACTTCATTTTTATGAGGAGGCACCAGACATCTAATACACAACCCTATTATTATTCCAAATAAAAACCAACCTGTCATCTCTCTTGCAAAGCCTGTCCTAAACTATTATGAAAAGGACTTGTAATATAACTCAACACAGTCCTATTACCTGTTAATATATAAACCTCTACACTTATACCTGGGACTAACACATACTCCATGGTATTACTTGTAAATTTTTGTTGTTCAAGTGTCACTTCTATTTCGTAATAAGTTCCTGTTTGTGAGTAAACCACATCAGGACTTATGTTAGATATTGTTCCTGTAATTGGTCCAAATCTTATTTGATCTTGATTAGCAAGTTTTACTTTTGCAATCTGTCCTGTCTGTACATACCCTCTATCGCATACACAAAGTTTTGCAGTAACAATTAGTTTTTGATCTTCAGGTACAATAGTTAAAATTGGTTCACCTTTTTTTACAACTGCTCCGGGATTTCTGTAATGCAGTGTTTGTATTCTACCTTTTACATTTGCTTTTACTTCATAAGGCTCGTATCCAACACCGGGATTGATAATAATAATTGTATCCCCTTTTTGAACTATTTGTCCCTGTTTAAAATTAACTTCATCAATTTGTCCATCAACCATTGTATCAATAGTTGTAAAGTTTGTTTCTGGCATGACACTACCAGGAGCATTAAAAGTTATATCAATTTTCGCAATCATTGTCCATGCAAAAAAACTAACAAATAGACTAGTCAATAATATAAAAAATCTACCGTTTGATGAATTCATAAATTTCCTTAGTTGCTATTTCACGATGCTGTATTACTGCTCTAGATTTTATATACTTGTTAGTGCCTTGTAATGCACGTGCCGCCAGTATGTTGGAACCTATTAAAAGGCCCACGTCCAGTGTTCCAGCAACAATTTGTAATGCACCAACACTCATTACAGTAATTGTTAAAAGTCCTGTTAATAATATTTCAAGGTTAGCTTTTGTATCTGTAACCATACTTAAATTGACTCTTTGATTATGTAAAGCTATCATTAAAAACATAAAAATTGCTGTAATAAATGCCGCTGTCCAATTTATTAACAAAAGCACTAATAAAAACATTAAAACAAAAGGCCAATCTAAAAGTGATGCTGTTATGCTAGGATTGGTTGCTCCTTTTATTATAGCACCTGCTTTTTCTAATTTTTTAAACTGTTCGCCAGTAATCTCAACTTCTTTTATTTTTTTTGACAAACTATCCATTAATGGTTGGAAGATTGATTTATTAAAACTTTGTATCATGATAGATCTGTTTTGCCTAAAAGCAAATTCAAACCCTAGTAGTAACACTGCCCCTAAAGCCAAATATAAAAGTGTTGCGGTGACTCCAGATGCTAGGAATTTATTCAAAACAATTATGACAAACACAGAAGGAGCCAATGCACATACACCAATGATGAAACTGCTGATCAGTAGCATAGCGGCCGTAGATTTATCTCGAAATAGCTGTCTTATAAGACTCTTCATTATGTGGGTATTTAACTAATTTGGTTATTGAAGTATAGGATCAACACTGCCTAAAACTTTATGGAGACCGTATCTGGCACTTAACAGATCAATTTTTGCATTTTCAAATGCAACTTCACTCATGATGTGTGCTGTTTTCATTCCAAACACTGCCATGATAGGTGTGTTACCTGCTTTGAAATCAGCCATTGTAAGTTTATACATTTCTTCGTTTATTTCAACTGTTCTTTTTAATGTTTTTAAATTCTTTTCAACAAGAACATAATTGTTCCAGCTATTAGTAAACTGTTCTTTGGTAGCAATTACAGTATCATTGTATCTTAATTCCGAGGCCTTTAATCTATTTTTGTCTGCATTTCTCACGTGAGTCTTTTTAAAGCCACCAAATACTTGCCAAGTCATGGTAACATCAGCACGCCATTCTTCTTTTTGTTCATTGTGATAACCACCACCTAGCTCACCTTCTTTCTCTGTGTATGATAATTTTCCGTCTATTCTTGGTTTAAATTCAGCATTATCAAATCTTAATTGTTCTTTTGCAACTGCAACGTCCATTGATGCAATTTTAATATTTGTATTGTTTGATACTTCTGTACCTTGATTTGGCAATATGCCAAGTAAGTCAGCAATTGGTACTGGCATTTGTTCAACTGCTTTTGGATCAAACTTCCAAACAGTTTTGAATCTTGTAACTGCAGAATCATAAGCTAACTTGCTTGTCATTGTAAGTGTTTGATATGTTCTA
>MDTB01098060.1_pt1 | contig 52795 bp, 51 predicted proteins | sample 811161 | NCBI WGS metagenome assembly MDTB01 (sample SAMN05326650, study PRJNA326480) | marine metagenome | isolation source: seawater | place: Mediterranean Sea | collected 2009
ACCAGCTCCAACACCAGCTCCAACACCAGCTCCAACACCAGCTCCAACACCAGCTCCAACACCAGCTCCAACACCAGCTCCGACACCAGCTCCGACACCAGCTCCAACTGAAGTATATGAGTACGACGTTGTTAATGAAGATGAGGTGGATGTTATGGGTTCACTTACCTCAACTCAGACAGTTGGAACTCAGACAGTGCAAGTTGGTACTTCGACTGGAACAGAAACTATTACAGTTAGTGTCACTAGAACTATCAACGGAGTTGCTGTCTATACATCGACTTTGACTGCTATTCCAATAGCAGTTGCTGACATTGAAGTTCAAGACATAGTTGAAACTATTGATAATGTTGTTGAAGACGCTGAAGGCCTTCAAGTTATTGGTACCAAGACTGTTACTTCGACCACAACAGCTACCGCAACAAGACTTAAGTAGTAGTAAACATATAATCTAAAAAAGGGGAATATTATTCCCCTTTTTTTATATAATACATAATTTGAGTAACTTTTTAATTCAAATAAAAATATATGTTTAATGTACTATCTCAAGATAATTCTAGCTAATCTCATTATAATTCTTACAATTTCTTCCTGTCTGGAAATTGGTGCTAGACTTCAATTTCCTGAGTTTAAGAATCATATCTTCTCTAAAAATAAATCTATGAATCTAACATACCATGATGGAGATTTTTATGGATACCAGATCAGAAAACCAACTGCCGAGCCATATCAAGTGAGATCTCTTCCACTTATAGTAATTATTGGAGATTCAATAAGTGGTGGCTACGGAACTGCATTTGAAGATATTTGGTGGGAGAAACTTCGAAGAATTCTGAAAACTGCTAATAAAAATTATGAAATTATTTCGATAAGTTCGTATGGTAATAATGTAGGTGATGCAGTTGCTGCGGTTAAAAAAATTGCTAGCAATGAGCAACTAAAAATTGAAAGAATAATATACCAATTCAATTTTAATGACATTATGCCTTTTCAAAAGATAGATTTAAAAAAAACAGTAAGAACAAACAAAGATTTTTTTCAATCCATAGCTAAATTGAGATATCAATATTTTAATCATTCTGTTTTTTTACGAACGGCACAACATTACGCAGGAAAGTTAATTAGAAAAACATCTGGTAGTTGTGAGGAAAGAGATATACATGCTTTGGGTCCATATACTTGGACATATGGCAGCTTGCCTAGGCTAAATGAGTCAGAGATATACTGGGACTCTTTCAAAAAAAATATTTTATCTATGCAAACTGCATCTCAGAATATTGGTGCAGATTTTGAAATATTTATCTCTCCAATTCTTTATGATATTGATGTGATTGGGATTCATCCTCACTACAATTATTTGAATTATGATTTTTCATGTGCTTCCATAGATCCAAGAAAAGAGATCATTTTATTTAGTAAATCAATTGGCGTAAAAGTATATGATCCTCATGAAGCATTAAGAGGAAGTTTCAAAAAGAGAATACAAGAGGGAAATTTCTCTCCATATTTTTTTCCAGCAGACGATAATCACTTTACACCATTAGCAAGTTCATATATCGCTGAAGAAATTGCCGCTGAATGGTCTAATAGAATTGAGTATTGATAAAGCTTATAATTTGTAGATAGTATGAGCAGTTATACAGATATAGAATTACCTACTAATAGAAAATTTGGCTTCTTTTTTTCAATTATTTTTTTCCTTGTATTTATCTATTTTTTAAATTTTGAAGAAGATTACTATGCAATTTTCTTTGGTTTAATCAGTTTGATAACCTTACTTATCACAATTTTTTTTTCTAATTTATTAAGTCCATTTAATAAATTATGGATGAAGATTGGCTTCATTATTGGTACTCTGATAAGTCCTATAATAATGGGAATTATATATTTCTTTTTTTTTACTCCTACAGCATTTGCCTTCAAGATAATAAAAAGAGACTATTTGCGTTTGAAGTTTAATAATAAAGCTAGTTACTGGAAAATAAGAGATGATAAACAAATAGACTCAAAGTCATTCAAAAATCAATTCTAACAATGAAATTTTTTATTAGTTTTTTAAAAGAGATTATTATATTTCTAAAGGTTAGAAAAAAACTTTGGCTTGCTCCTATAATATTTTTAATGATTATTCTTGGTGGAATGTTAGTGCTTGCACAAGGATCTGTAATAGCTCCATTAATATATACAATTTTTTAGTTGGCTATGTATATCTTAGGCATATCATCATTTTATCATGATAGTGCTGCTTGCATACTCAAGAATGGTGATGTGCTAGCTGCAGCTCAAGAGGAAAGATTTTCAAGGATAAAGCATGATCCAAGCTTCCCCGCTCAAGCAATTCTATTTTGTATAAAAGAAGCTGGAATAGCTCCTGATCAAATTGAATCTATAGTTTTTTATGAAAAGCCTTTCTTAAAATTTGAAAGACTTATAGAGACATATCTTGCATTTGCACCGAAAGGATTTCAAAGTTTTTCAAAAGCAATGCCTTTATGGATTAAAGATAAATTATTTCAAAAACTAACATTAGCAAATGCATTAAATAAAACATTTGGGTTTAAGGGTGAATGGGAAAAAAAAATGCTATTTTCTGAACATCACCTATCGCATGCTGCAAGTGCATTCTATCCATCACCTTTTAAGAGTGCAGCTATTTTAACAATGGACGGTGTAGGTGAATGGGCTACGACATCATTAGCAATAGGTAATAAAAGTTCTATTCAAGTCATTAAAGAAATAAATTTTCCTCATTCTTTGGGTCTGCTGTATTCAGCATTTACTTACTATACTGGCTTTAGAGTTAATTCTGGTGAATATAAACTTATGGGTTTAGCTCCCTACGGAGAACCAAAATATGTAAATAAAATTAAAGATAATTTGATTGACATAAAAGATGATGGGAGCTTTCGACTTAATATGGATTATTTTAATTATTGTATAGGCCTAACAATGACAAATAATCGATTTCATGATTTGTTTAAAGGGAAGCCAAGAGAATTAGAAACAAATATTACACAAAAGGAAATGGATATCGCTGCATCCATTCAGAGGGTTACTGAAGAAATAATTTTTAAGCTTTCTAAGGATATTGCTAAAACTACTAGATTAAAAAATCTATGTTTAGCAGGAGGTGTTGCACTTAATTGTGTAGCAAATGGGAAGCTTCTTCAAAATAAAATTTTTGAAAAGATTTGGGTTCAACCAGCTGCTGGGGATGCAGGTGGGGCTTTGGGTGCTGCGTTGAGCATTCACTACCTAATGAAAAAGAATCAACGACAAGTTAGTAAAGGAATGGATTCTATGAAAGGCTCATATCTCGGTCCAGCATTTAAAAACCATGAAATAAAATCAACTTTTGACAAAATTGGTGCAAATTACAACTTTTTATCTGATGAAGATATTATAAATCATACTGCAAAAAAACTTGCCAACGGCAAAGCGTTTGGATGGATGCAAGGTAATATGGAGTTTGGACCAAGAGCCCTTGGTGCAAGAAGTATTATTGCAGATCCAAGATCACCGGCAATGCAAAAACAATTAAATCTTAAAGTAAAGTATAGAGAGAGTTTTCGTCCTTTTGCTCCTAGTATATTATTCGAGAATGTTTCAGATTGGTTCGAATTAGATGAAATGAGTCCTTACATGCTTATGGTAGCGCAAATTCAAAAAGATAAATGTTATGAGATGAATGAGGAACAAAAATTACTATTTGGTATTGATAAACTTAATGTTGAAAGATCTAAAATTCCTTCTGTAACTCATATTGACTTCAGCGCAAGGATTCAAACAGTTCACAAAGAAACAAATCCAAAATATCATGAATTAATTCAAAAGTTCTATGAAATAACTGGGTGTCCCATTCTAGTCAATACGTCTTTTAATGTAAGAGGAGAGCCAATCGTGTGCTCTCCAGAGGACGCTTTTAGATGCTTCATGGGTACAGAGTTAGATTGTTTAGTGGTTGGTAATTATTTTCTTGAAAAAGATAATCAAGATACTCATTTGTATGAAAACTATAAAAATAAGTACAAATTAGATTAGTGTAACTAAGTGTTCACTTTAAATAGAAATCCATTCTGATTCTTGGCATATCAGGATGAATATACTGCTCTGAACGTATTACTTTCCCCTCGTAAAGATAATATTGATTAGTCTCATTCCATCTTATGATGGGCAGTCTGAAAGAATGAGTTATGATCTCTGCATTTACTTGCCCTCCAAGTCTTTCTAAAACCTTAAAGTGAGTTTTATGTTTAAAAATTCTATTATTAGTTTTACTTCTATATAAATCTGGACTTTTAAAAGCTAGGTATGTAATGAACTCAATGCCTTCTTTAGAATCATCTAGAACATTAAAAGGATCCATTTTCAAATCAGACTTAAATCCAGAAGTTTCAATAATCACCCCATTGTAGGTATAAATCTTAATTCCATCATTTGATCTCCATTCATAAATGTCGTCATTTATATATGCCAAAACAACCGTAGATGAAGCTCCTCTTCCAATCTTTACGTTAGCAAATGAGTATTCGTACCTATCAAAAACCTCTTGAGAGATAGTATCTGAATCAAAGCCTGCTATATATCCTTTATAAAATGTAAATATTTCTCTATAGGAAAATTGTTCAAATATATCAACAGAACATCCTGTCAGCAATAAAATTAAGAAATACTTAGCTCCACTTTTAATCATATAAATCATCCCAATCTCTTAAGATATGATCATAAGAAGCCTGATCAGTAATTCCAAATAAATCATAAGAGTGATACAAAACAGCAGCGCCATCTCTTTGTACAGGTCTCAATCCAAATCCAGTATGTCCAGAAGAATAATTTGTAAAGAAGGTTTCAATCGGAATAAAAAAATAAAACCCTTTATCAAAACTACCTTCTCCAAATTCTTCTCTGCTAATGTCTGTTAATGCAAAATAGACTCCCATATTTAATCCAGATTTAAACCTTCTGGACAAATCTATATTTATACCCGAATCCTTTGCAAGAAATTTTCCACCTTTAAGTTTAAATAATATTTGAGATTTAGGTTCCTCATAGAATAAATTTATAAATCCTGTTGTTGTCTGGTAGTCAATAAAATTCAGTGATCCATCAAAATCACGCTGTTTCACTCTCCATAACTCTGCTCCAATAGCCCATGGTTTATAAAAAGGTCTATATAAAATTTCACCTCCAACACCCCCAAACATTTGCTCAAAATATCCACCACTTATTTTTGTATAGATATTTTCACCAATACTAGAAAAATAATTTGCTTGAAAAGAATCAACAGCAAAGCCTCTTCCTTGTTTCAAGTATTGCACTATTTCGGTTCTAACATGTGGCAAGATACTATCAGAAGCTAATTTTAGCTCTCCCATGTTGTCTACTATTCCGTAGGAAAAATCTGCGTCTAATGTGAAATTTTTTGTTATTAATGTCTCAGACTTAAAAGCAAGCCTAAAATTTCCAAAATAAAAACCATCTGGTCCACCTACCTGACTTCTAATCATAGGAGCTATTTTATAAAAGTATTTAGGTAGTCGAGTTGTAGGTTGGAACTGATAGTCTTCAAAATTATGTGAAGCTGGAGACACATTTTCAGTATAAAGATGAATATCAGGTATGACTCTTTCTTCATAACGCTGCAACTTACTTCTATCAATCTCAACTTGATACATTCCCTGATCAGCATTTAAGTTCTTTAGTTTGAAAGAGTTTATGGTGTAGGGTGCTATATCATCCAAAACCCTAGCTACTCTTCCAGTTGCTCTGACATAGCTAGCGTGTTTGTTTTGAGAATATGCAATTTCAAGTTGTCCACTCTCATGATCAACGCTTGCGCCCTGCACATGAAGATTCCTATCAGCAAGATATTTCAAAGAACTTTTAAATAAGAATTCATCATTATCTGTATTTATCATTTTTAGAACATCTGCATTTTCTACTGGCTCATGTGGATCAAGCTTTGGAATGAATGAATTTTTCTTTGTAAAATCTGCCGAGTATGTAAAACCAAAATTTAATGTATTTCCTCTTATCACCCCCAATTTCAAATGCAGTCCTTTTGAAACAGGGTAAACAAATGCGGCATTGATTTTTTTTTCTTGCTTTACAGGCGGGAATCCCTCTTTTGAATAGTCAATCCCATCATACTCAATTTTGATTCTTGCACCATTAAAGTACGGTAGATGCCACTCAATACCTCCAAAAGTGCCCATGTCGCCACTAAAATAAGAATCAATCGAAAACTCGCCACCCTTGGTGCCTTCAACGATTTCCCTAACTTTAAAACGATCTGAAATTTTAGTTAAAGGGTTAGAGATATCATTACCACTTAACATTCCCCAACCTACTCCAAATGTAACATCAATATTTTTTATTCTCTTAGAAGCCACAATATACTCTGAAGAAAAAATACCCGTTCCAGCAAAATCTCTAAAACCCATTGCTATAGCTGGTACCAGATCTCGTTCATTCAAAAGTTTTAATTTAATATCAAAGCTCTTATCTTTAAAAGTTTGATTACCACTAAATGATTGAAATTCACTGTATAGTTGATTATTAATATCAGTATATTGAAATGAGGCCTCAAACCAATCAAAAGGATAAGCAATCAATGAACCTCTAAGATATGGTTGATTATGATTCCATGCAAACCCTAATGAGCCCTCATCTAAAAATCTTGCATTAGGGCTTGTTAAAAGGCCTATCGTTCCATAATTTGAAAAAGATGGTTCTTGATTTGGATAAATATAATCATTAAGAGCTGATTGGGTTGAATGCGAAAATAATATAAATAAAAATATTAAAGAGGTTTTAAAATTTATAAAATAGGTAAGTCTCATGATTAAACTCACTAATTCAGACAAAATTATAGATTAAAATATAGTTAATACTTTTAATATGAAATTTAGTCACTGATAGAATTCAACGAAGCCAAGCTTAGTGCTAAAGAACTAAAAATTGGCGCTATCGCAGAAGCATAGTTAAGGCCATCAATTTTACCTATTTCCCTTGGAACGTAAATTATTGTGCCAGGAATAATATCAAATTCTTTTTTTGAAAATGCTGCGAAACCTCCCGACCATAAAAAAGAGTCACCATTTGGGGAGATAATGACTACTCTCTTTTTATCTCCATATAAGCCTAAACCTCCAGATTTTTTAATATAATCCTGGGCATCGGTTCCAGGTAGATATAGTCTTGCACCAGGAGTCAACACTTCTCCTAATACATATATCTCTTGTGAATATGGTGGTATGTGAAGCTTGTCACCATGCTGCAAAGCAGTATCTAATTCGTCCTTTTTAACAATTTTAGATAAATCGAAATCAGCTGTTACTCTTCCAATTGGCTTCACATTTTTAAATTCACTTAAGATTAATGGTAAAGTACCCCCTCCTCCAGAGACAATTTCTTTTGCATTTGCAGAAGTTGCAATAAATTTAATCATGTCTTGATAAATTCTCTCATTAATTTCTTTTTCAATTTCTTTTGCAGATTCGCGTGTTAGAACTCCTCCAAACTCAAAAGCATTAGATGTATATCCGCCTGCTCTTCTTATGATGCTTGATAATGATTCTCCATCGGTAATAGTATATTTACCCGGAAATAATACCTCACCCGAAATCTCAACAGAGTGCATAGGATTGCTAGAAGATGCATAGCTAGGAATCTTGATATCATCTCCAAAGACAACAGAGAATTCGGTAGTTTTTGAGATCGGTACATTGATAAATTGTTTATCTGTTCCTGCTTTTCGCTCAACTAAGACTGTTCCCTGGTTGCCTGGTATTAAACCTCCTGCAAAAGATAACATGGTATCTAATGATTCCTCAGCATTTTTGAGTTCATATATTCCAGGATTGTTTACCCCTCCAGATATGCTTACCTCTCCTTGTTTAGGGCCAATAATCACGGCATCACCACTTCTTAAACCGTGTTTAAACTTTAAATTACCATTAATAAGCACATCATAAAGATCTACAGTATCAATGACTTTATTATTTCTCTTTATTTGAATTGTTCTAAAAGAGCCATTATCTGCTATACCTGAGGCACCATTTAAAACTGATAAAACGCTAGTTCCTCCATTATATGTGTAGACTCCCGGATTATTTACATTACCAATAACTAATACTGAAATATTTCTCATATTTGTTAAGGTTGTATAAGCTTTTATTCCAATAAATGCATCTGCTAGAGTAGCCTGAATCATTTCGCTTGCATCCTTTAATGGAAGTCCAGCAACATAGATCGCTGCAACTTCAGGAATATTAATGCTGCCGTCTTTTTGAACTACCAGGCTGAGTGACTCATTTCTCTGGCCAACAAGCTGGACTTTAAGGGTATCACCAGCATCAACAATATAATCACTTGAAAAATTAGGCTCATTGACTGGCATAAATGTAGATTGAAAAGAATTAAAAAAATCAGGTCCAAATCGTTTCAAATTCAGCACATCTTTTTTTGACTTAGATTGGATATTCCTTTCTATTTCAGCTAACTGTAATTGTATTTTCTGTAAATTAGATTCAAGGGTATCAATAGAGGTCTTAGGAGCATTATAAATTTCGTCCTTGACTTCATTCTGCTCTCCCATCTCTCTAATAAAATCATTTCTTACATCCTCAGGCAGGCTTTTTAGAAAATCCTCATTAAGTTGATCTTGCGAAAACAGTAGAGGGCTTATCAGAAGGTTTATAAAAAGTAGATAAAAGTTATATTTTTTTTTCATAACGCGAACATGTTTAAATTACAATGAATGCAAGTTTAACAGTCTTTTGATTGCAAATGAAATTTATGAAGATGCAGATTCACGAACGAATTTTAATATTAAAACTTTCTTTTAAAGCAATTGAGACACGTCTTATCCCTGATGAGATTTCATGGTCCTGAAGAGATTTCGAGTTACTTTGAAATATGAATCTTATGGTAATACTAATAAAACCAGCTGGAATACCTTTGCCTTCAAATACATTAATTAATTCAAAGGTTTTAATATATTGAATTTTATTTATTATTTGAGATAATTTTGCTTCAAGCTCTCCATAATTATAAGACTTATTGATAATCATATTGATATCCCTTGTGGAAGATGGAAATTTACTTAACTGCATAATTTTCATACCTAAACTATCTTCGGAAATTTTTTCTGGATAAAGCTCAAAACCATAACAAGGTTTCTTAAACATTTTCTGCGATGCAGAAAGATTGATCTCACCCATAACCCCAATCTTTATTTTTCCTTGAAAGATATCTAGTGCATTTTTTGAAAAGACTTTTGAAACTCTAGCCTTCTGAAATTTTAGATTATTAATTTCGAGTGTTTTTAAAAGTTTTATAACCTCTGTTTTTAAGGAATAAAAATCATAAATAAATTCCTTGGATCCCCAACTTTTTATTAATTCAGAATTATATATCAGTCCTGTTAAATGCATATTTTGTGAAAAGGTATTTTTTGCTTTCACAAATACATTGCCAATTTCAAATATTTTGATTGAGGGATGCCCTTTTTTAAGGTTTAGATTGACTGCCGAAAACAAATCTCCAAAAAGACTCCCTCGCATGAACTGCTCATTTTCATTAATAGGGTTGATTATCTCTACTGGGACATATTTAACATCAACAAGGCTTGAATATGTCTCACGAGAAACAAATGGTATATGCATGAGTTCTGTAAATCCTGCATAAACGAGGCCTGTTCTGAGTTTTTGAACAAGGTTATTTGAATTTGAATCTTTTTTTGGTCCAGATTTAGGTGGGCTAATTGGTATATTTTCATATCCATAACATCTTAATAATTCCTCATATAAGTCCTCCTCATGCTCAATATCAAATCTATGACTTGGAACGGTGAATTTTATGTTTTTGGTATTTTCTGAAACCAATTTGAACTCTAAGTGCTTTAAGATTTTTTTAATTTCTCTGGATTTAAGATTTAAACCAGAAAAGGAATTAAATTTCTGAATACAAAGAGTCACTGGTCTAATTTTATTTGCAGAGTTTCCAGAAACAAAACAATCTACATTATCAAAGTTCGCAATTTCCCTGAGAATATAAAGATATCTTTCTAGAGCCAACTTTTGTATCTTAGGATCTACACCCCTTTCAAACCTATGAGAGGCATCAGTTGCTAAGCCATACTTTCTTGCTTGATTCACAATTATATCGGGCTTAAAAAATGCGGCTTCAATTGCAATATTTTTTGTTTTTTTTGAAACAGAAGTTTCATGGCCTCCAATAATTCCTGCTATAGCTTGTACACCTAACTGATCTTCTACAATTAAAGACGATTTTTTAATATTTTTTAAATCACCGCCAATTACGTTAAGAGATAAGTTATTAGATTTAGGAAATACAATATTAATTGGTAAAGAGAGCTTATCTAAATCAAAAACATGCATAGGAGCACCGATCTCAAGCATAATGTAGTTACCAAGATCAACAAGTGGATTAATTAATGGGACTCCGGCATCGAGTAAAAACTTACTTTTCTTTTTATCAAGTTTTTTTAATTTATTAATGCCCTTGATAATTAGAAGATGGTAATTAAGACACCCACGTTTATCAATTTTATTAATAACTGACTTATCTGATTTAATTTTTATTTTAGATGTCTTTAATGATTCTGAAATAGTTTTAGATTGAAAAGCATAGAATTCTCTTTGCAGTCCCCGTAAGGACAAAATATCTCCCCGATTTGGGGTTACATCAAATTCTATGATTTGATTATGAATTTCACATTCAAAACCAACTTTAGTAAATACTTCCATCAATTTTTTTTTGGAATATTGAGTATTTAAAAAGTTTTTTAAATATAAATATGGGATTTTCATGACTTAAACTGATTCAAGAAATCTAAATTTGATGAATAAAATTCTCTTATATCATTAACTCCATAATACAGCATCGCCAACCTCTCAATGCCCATGCCAAATGCAAATCCTCGATATTTATCAACGTCTATATTACAGCCTTTAAGTACATTAGGATGAACCATGCCACATCCTAAGATTTCTAACCAACCTCTATTACCAAATCTAATATCTACTTCTGCTGATGGTTCAGTAAATGGAAAATATGATGGTCTAAATCGTATTTGCATCTTTTCATTAAAAAAGTTATCTAAAAAATCAATTATGACGCCCTTTAAATCACCAAAGGTAATATTTTCATCTACTACCAATCCCTCAATTTGAGTGAACATTGGAAGATGGGTATTATCTGAATCACATCTATATACCCTTCCAGGAGATAGCATGTAAAGTGGCATAGTTTCTTTAAGCATGGCATGAATTTGAGTATTTGAGGTATGTGTTCTTAATAAAAAATCAGACTGCGTATTAATGCTTGAACTTAAGTAAAAAGTGTCATGCATTTGTCTGGCTGGATGATTTTTAGGAAAATTGAGTGCTTCAAAATTATAAAAGTCTGTTTCAATTTCATTTCCAGATAAAATTTGATAATTAAGAGCTGTAAAATGAACAACTACTTTATTCAAGATTTTAGAAATAGGATGCTCAGCTCCAATATGATATGGATCCTCAGGAAGAAAGATGTCTAGTTGATTTTGGTGATTGTTAAAATCAAGAGTTTTGAAACCATCCTCAAAAATTTTTGTTAAATCTGCTCTTAAAACGTTTAATTTTTTGGCAATATTCGGCCTTAAATTTTTATCTATGTCTTTTAATTCACTAAAAGCATTTATAATAAATGACTTCTTGCCAAGAAATTGAGATCTTAATTGAAAAAATTCAGCCTCAGACTTTATAGATTTTAATTTAAGAGTGGCTGTTTCAATTAAATCCTGAGGGATTTGCATGAGATGATTATACCTTGACTTTTTCTATAATTTTATTAAATGTATCAGGATCTGAAAATGCGATACCAGCAAGTGACTTTCTATCTAGTTTTATATCAGCTTTTGTAAGTTGATTTATAAATCTACTATAAGATATTTCTGAGGGTATTAAGGCTGCAGAAATCCTTGAGATCCATAAAGAGCGAAAAACCCTCTTTTTATTTCTTCTATCTCTAAACGAGTATTGCAGTGCTTTAATATTAGATTGTTTAGCAGTTTTAAATAGCCTGCTTCTAGCGCCGTAATGGCCCTTGGTAGCTTTCAGGATTTTTTTATGTTTGAATTTTGCTGTTAATGCTTTAGTAACTCTTGGCATTGTATTTAAATATTATATAAAAGCTTTTCAGCAATTCTTTTTGTTTCATTTGCCATTTTAATCATCCCACGATTATGACGCTTCCTTTTAGTGGATTGCTTAGCCAAAATGTGAGCACGAGAGGCACTTCTTCGTTTGAGGCCATTCCCAGTCGTCTTAAACCGTTTTTTAGCGCTTGAATGTGTTTTTAATTTATAACCCATATTTATTTTTTTCTAATTTGCGAAAGAATCATTAATAACTGTCTGCCTTCAAGAGATGGCTCTTGATCTACTTGAGCAATGTCTTGGAGGTCTGTTCGCAAACGATTTAAAAGATCAAGACCTAAATTGCTATTTAAAATCTCTCTTCCTCTAAATCGAACGCTGATTTTAGTCTTATCTCCATCATTAATAAAGCTTTTTATCTTTTTTAATTTAATATTATAGTCGCCAGTATCGGTGGTAGGACGGAACTTAATCTCTTTTAGTGATTGTTTTTTTGGCTTTTTTGTTCCGCCAGTACTTTTTTTCTTTTCAAACTGAAATTTACCAAAATCTAAAAGCTTACATACTACGGGCTTATCAGTAGACGGTGAGACTTGAACTAGGTCAAGATTCTTTTTTTGAGCCTCATCCAAAGCCTTATCAATGGCTAATAATCCAATTTTTTCTCCATCTGAACCAATTAACATAACCTCCTCTGCATAGATTTTGTTATTAATAGGTATCGTAAATTTTTTCTTTAAGACGATGAGAAAAGACCTTAAATATAGAAAGAGTAGTTAATCAAAATGATTGGCTAAGTGAGAAATGAATTGAGAATTTATCATTGAGGTGGATTTTATAGCATTATAGATAAAAAGAAAACAAGATTACGGTTGAAGGATGTACTCCTCCCAATTTTCACCTTTACTCTTAAATACTCGCCTCTTATTTAATCTATTTTTATGACCCTCCCAAAATTCAAAATAATATGGAATAAATGTAAATCCACCCCAATAATTAGGTCTGTCAGTTTGATCCTCAATTTGAGAAAGAGCTTTTTGATAAGAACTTTCAACACCTCCGAAGGAATGTATTTGCTGAGATTGAAAGGAACTAATAGCTAAGGCATTTTTTTCTTTAGACCTAGATTGAAAATGTTGATCAGAAAAAGCTTTGGTTGATTTAAAAATTTTAGATTTTAATCTAATTTGTACATTAATTTCTCTCCAAAAAAATAATCCTGATATTTGATCATGGCTAAAAAATTCATAAGCTTTTGGAGATTCATAATTGCTAAAAAAACTCCATTCATTGTCGATAATATATTTCAAATTAACGTATCGAGACTCTACTTCCTGACTATTTTTATTAAACGATGAGATAGATATTGCTTCTATTGATCTTTGATTTGCCTGCAAAGCATTTTTATAATAACTTTTGAAAATTTGATATGGTTTATCTTTGCTGATATTAGTAATTTCTATCATAAGTCTGTCTGAAATATATCTCTTGTAAAAACTTTCTTTTTGTATTTCTTCAATTCGCTACTTAATCTATTCGCCAATATCATATCTGAAGTATCAATAAAGTTTTTCAAATCATTATTCAATGGAATTTTTTTGTAAAAATCTTCATTAATAGTTGGCTCATAAAGAGTAATTTTAAAATTACTTTTTTGAAGTTCGTTTATTAAAGATAATACTGCTGACTCTCTAAAGTTTTCTGAGCCCTCTTTCATGATTAAACGAAAAATGCCGATTTTTTTAGGTTTCGCAGATTTTATTTTGTTAATAAGAAACAATTTTCTGTTTACGTTTGAATTAATTATAGCTTCTATAAGGCTTTGTGGAACTTCGTCATAGTGAGATAAAAGTTGCTTGGTATCTTTTGGAAGACAATATCCGCCATAACCAAATGAGGGATTATTATAGTAATCTCCTATTCTAGGATCTAAGGAAATTCCTTTGATAACTTTCAATGGATTAATTTTTTTTTGCATTGCAAAGCTATCAAGTTCATTAAAAAAAGCAACTCTCATAGCCAAGTAAGTATTTGAAAATAATTTAGTGGCTTCTGCCTCTGTTGCACTCATAAAAAGAATCTCAAATTTTTTTTTAATGGCGGCATCAGACATAATTTGTGCTAAAAATTCATTAGCTTTATTTTTTTTCCCACCGATAATTAGTCTTGAAGGATATAAATTATCATAAAGAGCACTGCCTTCTCTCAAAAATTCTGGTGAAAAAGTTATTCTATCAGTATCGTATTTTAAAGACTGCGATTCTGTAAAGCCAATTGGAACAGTAGATTTAATGACAATTAAAGATTGAGCGTTGCTGAACTTCAAAGAATCGCATATTGCACTTTCAACTGGTTCGGTATTAAAAATATTTAAAGAATCATCATAGCTAGTTGGTGTTGCAATAAAAATAATATTCGCATCAGTGAGTGCATCTTTTACGTTTGAAGTGGCACACAAATCTAAATCTTGATTTTTAAAAGCTTTATCAATATCACGATCATAAATAGTAGATTTTCTTAAATTAATTTTTTTTACTTTGCTTTCATCAATATCATGAACTAAGACTTTATGGTTTGTAGATAGAAGTGTTGCAATTGACATGCCTACAAAGCCGGCACCAATTATTGTTATTTTTATATCAGACATTAATTTTTATTATAATTCTTTATAGCTGATATAAAAAAATTTTCTAATCTCCTCATTAAAATTCCTCTATCAAATTCTTTTCTTGAATATTCAATACCATTTTGGCCAAGCTGCTTTCTATCTTTTGAGGATAGTATAGACATCTTGATTGCAGCGGATGCTAAGCTTTTAGAATCAGAGGCTGGGCTGGAAATACCTGCATTTGATTCTTCTATAATTCTTGAGCCCTCTCCATCAAGCATCCCAAGAATAGGTATTCCTGTCATTAAATATGTTTGAAGTTTCGCAGGAATGGTTAAACTAAAAACAGGATCTTTTTTCAGCGATACAAGCAAAGCATCAGCATGAGCAAAGAAAGATGGCATTCTTTCTAATGGGAACCTGCCAAGAATTATAAAGTGATCTTCGAGTTGTCTTTTTTTTACTTGTGATTTCAACCACTTAAATCTTCTGCCATCTCCGACAATTATCCATTTAATGGATTTTTTATCACGAAGAAGTTCAGCAGCATTAAGAACTGCTGGCATGTCTTGCGCATCAGCGATATTTCCTGCAAATAGGATATTAAAAGATTCATCATTTTTTTTAATTTCTGGAGCAAAAAGTTTATCAGATGTATTTTTAGAAGTATGGAGTTCCTCTGCCCAGCTTGGAAAATATTGCACCCTTTGAGGATAGTCACAATGAGATTGTATGCTTTTAACAAAACTTTTAGATTGGCCTAGAACTAACGTACAGTTGTTATAGATAAAACGCACAATTTTTTCAACAATCCATAAAACAGACCTAGAGTTAACTCCTCCTACTGCCTGCAAGGTTTCTGGCCATAGATCTAGTGCCCAAAATACAACTGGTACTTTTTTTAATCTACCAATTACTACAGCTGGAATTCCTACGGTGACAGGAGAAGGTTCATATACAAAAATTAAATCAGGTTTAAGCCTTCTTAATTTCCAAGCACCAATTAATGAACCAGCAATAACGAAACTTACATAATTTAAAAATAGTTGCAGAGAGCTAGTGCCCCTGGGAACAATTGGAACTCTGTAAATATCAGCTCCCATATAATTAGAGAATGAAAAAGGTTTTTTTAAAAATTCAGAAAAGAATTTTCCAGATGGGTAATTTGGTTTGCCAGTTAAAATAGAAACATCATGACCTTTACCAATCAACTCGGGAATAAAATCATTAATCCGAAAATTTTCAGGCCAAAAATACTGACTGACTATTAAAATTTTCAAAGATTAACTAATAGTTTTTCCAAACCACTCTTTGAACATAATCAGTATAACTGTGAATAATTCTGACAACTTTCTCAGAGACATTTGGCATATTATAATCTGAAACTTTTCGTAGAAGTCTTGTTTCACCTGATGATTGATTTTCTAATATGCATATGGCCTGGTTAATTCTTTCAAACTTCAATCCAACCATCATAACTGAGCCCTCTTCCATTCCTTCAGGACGTTCATGGGCCTCTCGGATATTTAAAGCTGGAAAATTTAATATTGAGGCTTCCTCGTTAATAGTGCCGCTATCAGAAAGAGTGACTTTTGCATTTAATTGAAGATTTACATAATCCTTAAATCCTAAAGGCTTAATTAACTTAATATATTTATTGAGTCTTATGTTTGCTTGAGATATTCTTTTTTTTGTTCTTGGATGCGTCGAGACAATAATTGGCAATTTATAGGTAGAGCTGAGTTTGTTCAAAGTAAGAACTAATTCTCTAAAGTTTTTTTCAGAATCTATATTTTCTTGTCTATGCGCACTAACTATAAAAAAATTATTTTTTGTTAGTTTTAGTTTTTTCATTATTTTTGATGAATCAATGCCGTCTCTATAGAATTGTAAAACTTCATTCATTGGGCTACCTGTCTTAATGATAAGATCTGCTGGTAAACCTTCAGCAAGTAAATAGTCTCTTGCAATGGTGCTATATGTCAGATTTACATCAGCTGTATGATCAACAATTCTTCTATTAATTTCTTCAGGAACTCTCATATCAAAACATCTGTTTCCTGCTTCCATATGAAAAGTTGGAATTTTTTTCATCTTTGCAGGGATAATTGAAAGACAGCTATTTGTATCACCTAAAACCAATACTGCCTCAGGTAATTCTTTTTCTAATAGGTCATCAACAGCGGGAATGATATTCCCAATTGTCTTTGCAGAATTGACTTGAGCTGATTCAAGAAAATAATTTGGTTTTCTGATGCCTAAATCTTTAAAAAAAATCTCATTTAATTCGTAATCATAATTTTGCCCAGTATGAACTAAAATATGATCACAGTGATCATCCAAAGATACTATAACTCTAGATAGCCTAATAATCTCAGGTCGAGTACCTACAATTGTCATTACTTTTAATTTTTTCATACTAAACCTCGCTTGATATTGTGTCAGGTTGATCACGATCAAATATCTCATTTGCCCATAGCATTGCTATCATCTCATTCTCACCAACATTAGTTATATCATGAACCCAACCCGGTATAGTTTCCACAATTTTTAAATTTTCACTGGTTGCTAATATCTCAAATCTTTCATTGGTTAAAAGATGTCTAAATCGAAATCGGGCTTTTCCCTTTATGATAATAAATTTTTCAGACTTAGAATGATGAAAGTGCTCCCCTCTTGTAATCCCAGGTAAGGTCGTAAAAAAAGAAAATTGTCCAGAATCATGAGTCTTGAGAACTTCTGCAAATAGCCCTCTATCATCTGGGAAAAAAGGGATTTTGTAAGTAAATTGGTTAGGTGAAAGAAAACTTAAATATGTTGCGTACAATGCTCTAGTGAGACCTAAACCTACTCTTTCTGTAACTAGAGTTCGTCTTGAATCATAGAAAAGCTGCAGTTGATTTGCTAATTCTTGAATTGTAATCGAAAAAATTGGCTCCACTTTACCCCATTTTTGATTATTTTCTGGATCACTTAGAGTCCCAATAAAACTTTTTATAACATCATCAATATAAACTAGTGGAAGTGACTTATTTGGTTCATTTATTTTGATAGGGAGTTGATTTGCAATGTTGTAGCAAAATGTAGCAACTACAGAGTTATAATTTGGCTTTGACCACTTACCGAAAACACCTGGTAGTCTATATATTGTTACTGGATTCCCTAATTTTTTTGAAAGCTCATTTAAAACATTTTCCGCAGCTAATTTACTTTTGCCATAAGGATTATCCTCAGTAGCTTGAGTGCTGGATGAAAAAATAATTGGAATATTCTTGTTTACCTTTTCAATGACCTGACAAATTTTTCTTGTGAGCTGATGATTGCCTCGCTCAAATTCCTCATCATCAGATGGTCTATTTTCGCCTGCAAGATGAATTATGGCATCAGCTTTGATAATTTTCGATTCTAGTGAAGATGTGACATCATCCCTATTAAATGAGTCAACTGTATAGGATTGAGATTGCAGTAATTCTGTAACAAGATTTTGACCAATAAAACCTTGGGATCCAGTAACTAAAATCTGCATCTTATTCTTCTGGATCGACGTATTCACCTCGAACAATTTGTTGCATAAATTCAAGCTTTAGTAATAATTCTTTCATTGAGTCTTTATCCAATCGATTAGTATTATGAGAGTTATAGTCATCTGATAAGGAAATCTTTATCTCACCCTGATCCATAAATTTTTCATAGTTTAAATCTCTTAAATCTGGTGGAACACAAAAATAATTGCCCAAATCTTTTGCTGCTACCATTTCCTCTCTGCTTAACAATGTTTCATATAATTTTTCGCCGTGTCTAGTTCCTATTACGTTTATAGGATAATCTGACTTTCCCATTAACTCAGTAAGAGCTTCCGTTAAAACTGATATTGTTGATGCAGGTGCTTTTTGAACATAGATTTCTCCTGGATTGCCACTTTCAAATGCAAATAAAACTAGATCGACGGCATCCTCGAGCGTCATCATGAATCTAGTCATTTCACCATCTGTAATTGAAATTGGCATTTGCTTTATAATTTGATCTACAAAAAGCGGAATTACAGAACCTCTTGATGCCATTACATTTCCATATCTTGTAGTACAAATAATAGTTGAGTCGCTAGCACGAGATTTGGCAACAATGACCTTCTCCATCATAGCTTTAGAAATGCCCATGGCATTTATGGGGTACACAGCCTTATCTGTACTCAAGCAAATTACCTTATCTACGCTACTTGAGATTGCTGCTTCCAAAACATTCTCGGTACCTAAAATATTTGTCTTAACAGCTTCAAGTGGATGAAATTCACATGAAGGTACTTGTTTTAATGCAGCTGCATGAAAAATATAATTTACACCTCGTATAGCATTAAGAACTGAATCATAATCACGAACATCACCAATATAAAATTTTAATTTGCTGCTATTATATTTTTTACGCTGATCATCTTGTTTTTTTTCATCTCTACTAAAAATTCTTATTTCTTCAAGATCCGAATCAAGCAATCTCTTTAAAACTGCATTACCAAATGATCCAGTACCTCCGGTTATAAGTAATTTTTTATTTTTAAATATTGTCATGAGGGTATATTAACAAATGCATCCCTAATGAAGAAGAAAAAGGTTAATTATGATCAAAAGTAAAAATTACAAATCAATTAATTAATCACAAAAAATTAATACTGTTTATTGTTTTGAATTGTGTCAGTTAAAAATTGAAAAGTTTTTTGTGAATTGATCTTCCATAGATATTGATTAGAAATTTGTTTACTAACTTCAATTCCTTTTGCTCTAAGATCTTTGTTATCAATTATTATTTTAACTGCATCAGCAATTGATTGAGGACTCTCTGGATTGAAGTAAACGCCTCCATCTCCTAAAACTTCTGGCATTGGTCCTCGGTCTGAGCAAGCAATAGGCAATCCTGAAGCCATTCCCTCAATTAGAGTAACTGGCATATTTTCACAACTAGAAGCAAAGATAAATAAGTCAGACTCAGATAAAACTCTTGGAATATTATCAATATGAATGAATGAATACTGAGTAACAAAAGTTCCAGTTGGATCTGACAATTGAATTTCTTTTTCAAGGCGCTTTTGTGAATAGCCTGAACCACCGCCAACAAGAGTGATAGAGGCAGGGATGCCTTCATCTCTAAGAATTTTTATTGCATTTACGACATGCCATTGATGTTTATAGGGGGCAGCACTTGATACATAAACACATTTTATTTCATTGGAAATAATTTCCTCCCATTCCCTATTTATTTTAATGTTCCTAAAACTATCATTCACGCCATGAGGAATTATTTGCGATTCATTTATAGGACCAGTTGATTTTTGAATCATCCTAGATGCATATTTAGTTAGGAAAATAACAGCCGAAGAAAACTTTAATGCCCGTATATAAAGAATCTTTAGAAAAAATAATCTCAATCGACCTAATCCAAATCTATATCTTTCCATTTCTCCTGGTTCAAATGGAAGCATATCTTGACTTAGGGTTACATTAGGCTTAAATCTTCCTATTGAGCTGGCTGTTGTATTAAAAACAAGCATACATTTATTTTTTACTAATTCTCTTTTAAATATAAATCTTTGCCAAAAAAGTTGCATGAAAATATTTTGCTCTAAATAAGTTGGATTATGTTTTATTAACCATGGTCTATGTGGGAGTTCATTTAATAAATTTTTGTGAGACCAAACATGGATTTCACTAATGCCGTGGTGGCTTGGATTTAGCTCACTGATAATTCCAACCATATGCGCAAATGTACCACCAGATCTATTGCGTGATGCATCTATTCCAATGATCATAGAGTTCTATTGCGAAGATACGTTGCCCACATTCCAATTAGAAAAGCTAAAACAAAAGCTCCATGCGAAACCTTGAATGTTTCGTGAAATAATCCAAATACCAAGACCCCAATAAACCCTAAAAATAAACCAAGATCGTATTTATATAGATATGAACCTAATTTTTGTAATATGTATAGATATATTCCCAATCCAACAATCCCCGTCCTAAATAGTACATCATTGAACTGTCCATGTGCAGAGCCTATTCCATCATCTAATATTATCCATATTCCTAGATACCCTGATCCGAATACTGGACTAGAAGCAACATATTCTAGAATTGATTTTATTAAAAATATTCTATATCCCTCAGATGAAGCTGGATTTGATATATCAAAATTAGATGATCCATCACTAAACCTAAAAGCAAATAGTCTATCTGCAAAATATTCAAATGGTAAAGCTATATATTCGTATATGCCTGAAAATGCTACAACAATCGCTACTCCAACACCATAAAGCGAAAAAACTCCCAAATTTTTTGCAGTAAGTTTAATTTTGGAACCAAAAATTATCATAAAAAATACTAAGCCACTCCCTATCAATCCCACAATTGATGCTCTAGAAAATGTTAATAAAATGCCCAAAAAAATTATTACCAAAAGTGGTATTTTGGATAGTCTTAGTAAGAATGATTGTGATTGGAAGAAAAACACCAGCCAAAATCCAATAATGTATAAAAATCCATATCTTTGATTTCCCACTTGATTTTTCGCAGCATATCCAAGGGTCGCAAGATCGTATGATCGAAGTTCATTTAAATTGCTTAGCGACAAATAAAAAGTATAAACAACAATAGCAATTTTAAATGCTTTAATCATTCTTTCATTTACGTTTATAAAAGCATAAGAAAACATACTCATGAATAAGATAAAACTGACTAATTTTCTTAATGAAAGATGCCAATATGAATATTGGAAAAGCCAAGCTATAAAAAAAATAAATGAAAAAATATAAAATGCTATCTTTAGATCACCGTAAAGAAGCTTTATGGATTGATCTTTTAAAAAATAAACGAGTGGAAATATCAAAAAGAAATAATTGCCTGAAAAAGCTGCGCCCAATGTTACCTGGCCCATGAATCCTACAAATAAAACAACCATGAAGCAGATGATAAAATTTTCTTTATTCATAATAATTTTCTTGTTAAAGATTATAGCAAATGAAGGTTTTCATATTTTTGTATGTTGCATTTGATGTTTGTTTCAAAATTAAAGATTGAGCATACCTAATGCGATATTTTAATCTATTTAAAACTGATATATTTTTAAGACTAGTTTTACGCAAGATATTAAAACTATCTTTATAATAACCGCATTGCATTAATGCAGAAGCAAGGCTGTATGAAAACCAAAAAGGGGGTGTTAAGAATGCAGATATGTATTCTGCATAGATTGATTCTAGATTTTGTAAAGTCCTGTATGGATTAGAAATATTTCCCCCTCCCAGCCAATAAAAACCAAGATTTTCATCCAAGTAAGAAAAATTATTTGTAAGTTTTGACACCCTCAACCAGCAATCATAATCCTCCCAAGAGATTTTTGATTTATCTTCTGAAATAAGATCTACTGCCTCCAAAACTGATTTTTTAATAACTACGCTTGAATTTGGAATAGAATTTCCATCATTAAGAAGGTTATCAAAAGCAGATTTTGAGTTATCAAAAAATCCAATTGATCTGCCAAAAGGCAAAGAGTTTTTTTTTACAATTTTTAAATTATGAAAAACTAAATCAGCATTTTTTTCTAAAGCAAAATTAATTGCCATATCAAGTTTTTCTGGTTCCCACCAGTCGTCAGAGTCCAAAAAAGCGACCCACTCTCCAAGTGCTTTTTTTATACCAAAATTTCTGGATGCAGCTATTACGCCATTATTATTAATTTTATAAAACCTAAATCTATTTTCAGAAAATTTTGAAACTATTTCCTCTGTCTTATCAGAAGAATGATTATCTACAATTATTACTTCCCAATATAAATAAGTTTGAGCCAAAATTGAATTTAAAGCTCTATGGATTAAATGCCCGTGATTATATGACGGTAACACTATTGAAATTAAAGGATTCTGATTCAAGATGTGGTTCGATTTAAATAATCTTTATTTTGATCACAATATTTTAATAGGCTCAAGAGCTCTTGATTGAAGATTCTTTCAAAATTATATTTTGATAAGCTCTGTAATTTAGATTTGATTGTAAAACTCGAAAATAATTCCTTATTGGGGGCTTTCATTGTTATTATTGGAGGTCTGAAATTAAACTCTTGAAGGCAAAAGGATTGGATCTTTTTTGCAACATCCATTATTGAAAGTGAATTAGATGAACAAATATTGTAGGTCGAATGATTTAAAGAAGTAGTTTTGCCTAAAATGAAGTCATCAAATATTTTGCATACCATGTCTATGGGCATAAAGTCTCTGAGATCTTCGCCACTTCCATTTATTACCATCTCTCTATTAGCTATGGCTTGCAAGCATAAGTCATTTATAACTAAAGACCAGCAATCTTTGTTTGAGAAAGCAGGATAACCAAAATTATTTGCCAATCGAAAAACAATAGTCCTCATATTGTTGAAAGAATCAAATTTATTTATAAATTTCTCCGCTGCTAAATTTGATGAGGCGTAGGGATGAGTATCGAAAATTTCTGAGTCCTCTGTAATTGAACCACTTAATTTACTTCCGTAAACATGAATGGTTGATAAGAAAAAAAAGTTGGAGACCCTTGCACTTTCAACAGCTTGCATCAGTTTTGGGGTAACATTTATATTGAAAGAGTTTGCTGCATCAGGATTATCAAGGCAGTTTCTAGCATTTATTCCAGCTGCATGGATCACAACATCTTGCTTATCAACCATTTTATCAAGATTTTTTTGATCGCCCCAGTCAACCTTAAAAAAATTAACTTCCGAAAGATTTCCGGTTAATTTTCTGTATGAACGTGACGCCAAAGTGACATCATGATTTTGATTCATGAAATGTTCGGCAAGCCTGCTACCTAAAAAACCAAACCCTCCAGTTATCAGGATTTTCATCTCTTAGAGAGCCCAAGGAGCACCTTTTTCCCATAAGGACTCCAAAAGCTCATGATCTCTTTTGGTATCCATACAGTGCCAAAAACCATCGTGCTTATATGCCATGAGTTCACCGGCTTGAGTCGCTTTTTCTAAAGGCTCTCTTTCAAGCATTGTGGTATCTCCATCTATAAACTCAAAAAATTCAGGATTAATTACAAAGTAACCTCCATTAATCCATCCTTCATGTAATTGGGGTTTCTCTTGAAAATTTGACACTTTGTTTCCGTTCATTTCTAATTCTCCAAAACGAGCAGCAGGACGAACAGCACTGACAGTAACCATTTTTCCATGATCTTTATGAAAAGACAGCAATTCTTCTAAATTAATATCTGCTACGCCATCTCCATATGTCAATAAAAAGGGTTCATTACCAATATAAGACTGCATCCTTTTTACTCGTCCACCTGTCATCGAGTCTTCTCCAGTATTCACCAAGGTTACTTTCCAATTATTAGATTCCACTTGGTGGTGTGTTGTGTCGCCTGAATCAAGATCAACTGTAAAATCTGCATTAAGAGCTCTATAGTTCAGGAAATAGTCCTTAATTAACTCAGCCTTATATCCCAAAGCAATATAGAAATCATTGTGACCAAAATGAGCATAAGTATTCATTATGTGCCACAAGATAGGTTTTCCTCCGATACTAACCATAGGTTTTGGAATCACATTTGTATACTCTGATAAACGAGTTCCAAATCCACCAGCTAGAATAATCACTTTCATATCAACTCCCAATTATATTCAATTTCTTCAGGTAAACGCCTATCCACTTCTTCAGGATCATGAAGAATATTTGAAATATTTGTTACTAGACTTCTCTCAGCATAAACCCCTTGAAAACCAAACCATGTATTTGGGGGAACAAATAACCTCATATAGTTGCTTTCACCAATTTCGTGAATCTTGAATTTTTGATTAATTTCATTATAAAAAACGAATCTCACTAAGCCAACGGGCACAACGAGATTCATGCTCATCCTTGTATGTTTCTTCCATGCTTTTACTGCATTTTTTTCAACCCAAGAAAAATAAATTTCTCCAAAATTATTGAAGTCTTCATCTGAAGATTTAAGAGCATGCAATACATCACCACCCGAGGTATTTATTCTCTTAAGTGGGACAACTTTTATTTCAGAATTATTCATTTAGCCCAATCTAATCCCTCTAATACTGCTAAATTAATATACTCTTCAATCTGATTATTTGTTGTGTTAGATATATCGATGGGATTGTTATAAAAATTGCTATACCATTCAGCAGTCATCCTAACAGTATCCTCAAAACCCATGACTGCATTCCAATTTAAAAAAGATAAAGCTTTATCACAATTTAATTTTAATAAACCAGACTCATACGGACCGTTTTCACTACTAGAAACATCTTCCCATTTAACTTGATTCCAATAGAGTGCCATGGCTTCGACGAGCTCTAAAACGCTTTGATTTTGTTTTGCAGGAGGACCAAAATTGAAAGCCTCACCGTGAACAGTAGATTGATTTTTTAATTCAATGGCTAGCCTAAGATAACCGCTTAATGGCTCAAGCACATGTTGCCAGGGCCTGGTAGCATGAGGCTTTCTTAATTCAACTGTTTTGCCTTCAGACCAAGCTTTGACACAATCAGGAATAATGCGATCTTGCGACCAATCACCACCACCTATCACATTGCCTGCACGAGCTGAAGCAATTCTAACCTTTCCATCTTTAGGAAAAAATGATTTTATATGAGAGCGAATTACTAATTCAGCTGCACCTTTTGAAGCGCTATATGGATCTGGTCCACCTAGCGCATCTGTCTCTTTATAACCCCAGACCCACTCAACGTTATCATAGCATTTGTCACTTGTGATAATTACTGCATAACAACTGTAATTGATTAACCTTAAAGACTCTAAAATATTTAATGTGCCAATAACATTAGTACTCCATGTATCTACTGGATCATCATATGATTTTCTAACAAGAGCTTGAGCAGCCAGATGAAATATGAAATCAGGTTTCTCGCTTAAAATTATTTCATTTAATGACTTTTGATCTCTTATATCCAATCTATAGTCTTTCATACCCTTTGCAATGCTTGCAACATTGAAATGAGATAAGTCATTTGATTCTTCTAATGCAATACCAATTACCTCAGCTCCTATTTTTTTTAACCAAGCAGACAACCATGCGCCCTTAAAACCAGTATGGCCAGTAATTAAAACCTTAGCTCCGTTAAATTGATTAAAAGTGCTCATAAGATGTCCTTGTTTAAAGATGTTTGTGAATCTAATTTACTACCTATAAAGGTCAGCCATCTTGCCATAGAGCTATCTAGTTCAAAAAAGTCATCTGCTTTAACATTTATTGCTTGATGTCTTGAAATAGCTGAAGAAATTTTTTTTGCCAAGTCCTGATTAGTTTTTACAAAAACAGTTTTGTCTATTTCTAGCATAGGACTTAAGTTTAATTTATTAGGATCAATAATACACGCCAAAGGGATGCCATGAAAATACACATCTAATGCTGCAGTAGTAACATTGCTTGAAACAGCTATTGTAGATCTTGATAAAAGATTTACTATTTTTTCTTCGTTTATTTCAACATTCAATTCCATGAACTTACTTTTTGGGACCATGCAAGCTGGATGAGGTTTAAAAATAAAATTTAAGTTTGATGGCAATAGAACCGCTGCAGATTTTAGCATTTCAATTAATTGCTCATTATTTTCTAAAAGATAATCTCCAAGGACCAAAACAGAATGATTGTTTTCTTTCTCTTCGAGTTTAGCAACATACTCTTTTTTATCCTCAAGATGAAAAAATCTTAAAGCTTCCACTAATTTTAGTTCCGAATCTGGATAACGAATTTCTTTAAAATAGTTTTTTTGAGCTTCCCCGTTGATCGCAATATAATTTGGCTTTGGATAGCAATTCTTTGATTGTTTTTTATGTATTCTTTCATCATTTGCATATCTTAAATCCCAAAACCGAGTTGTTGAGTGAGGAACTCCAACAATTTCACCATGATTAAATTTTCTCCAAGAATGAATTAAACTCATTTCCCAGCTTTGATTTTCTTGAAGATATAATCCTAATTTTTGATTTGAAGCTGATTCCATAGCAGCTAAAAAAAGATTGAGATTGAGGCAATTATTAATAGCATCTATGCCATAAAATGTTTTGTTCCAATCATCAACCATCAATTGAAGTAAAAAATCATCCTGCAATAAAGAATTGCTCACCTTAGATCCAATCTTTCTAATTGTTAGCCAATCCTTTATTGCTTGAAGCATAATCCTATAATTCAAAAATGATTCTAAAAATACATGCACTTCTCCAGTTTTTGATTTATTGAAAAAAGTAAGTATTTTAGATGCTTCTTTTGTATTAGGAACTTGTTTACTAGGAGTAAAAATGTGTAGCCAATTAATATCATTTCCTCCATCAATAATTTTATTAGGAAAGTTGCTCCAGAAATTAGATTTATGCTCGAATAACTCCAGGTGCTTGTTATTTAAATTTGCTAGATAAGAAAAAATTGTTAAATTTGCTGATGATTTTCTCCACAAATCTATTCCAACCCCTCTCAAGTATCTTATTTTACATAGATGGCTAATCAGCCAAGCCATCGATTTGAGTAGATGAGGAACAGGAATGCCGGGGAACTCAAAAGATTTTTTATGTGAAAAAAAATTGATAGAATTCTGCTCTGATAATTTTTGCAATGCTCTTATAAGCGCTTTATTTTTAGATTCAACTTCAATAGATTTGATCTTACTAAAGTCTTTCCATTGAGTGAGAGCAATTAACTTAATAATATTATCAATTTGTGGAGATTTGCTAAAATTGCATTTCTCGGTAAATGCACTCAACCACCAGAAGCTAAAATTAGGCTTAATTTCGAAATGATCTTTGACTGGAATATTAAATACTTCTTTTTCTGATAAATCATAAGACCATCTTAAATAAGTTTTTCTTATAGATTCTGGATTTTCTTCTATCAAATCTAATATGGAGATTAAATCTCTATCTGAAGAAATATTAAACCCACACCAAAGAATGATTTTTTTATGTTGAGGAACTGGCTTTGTGGAGTCCCAAATTAACAGATCAAACATTCAATGGTTTTTATAACTATTTTCTTTTCCAAATTTGATTATATGTTGCCTGTGCCTGCAATTCTAATGGTGCTGAGAATTCAGCACTTGATAGTTTTTTATCTATTAAGCCCAAGCCCGCATCAGTTAAAATCTTTTGAACCCCAAAATTTTGTTCTTCAAAATTCTCATTGACTTCAATTAAAATACTTTCAACATTTTTTAACACCTCATCTCCGCCTTGAAGAATTAGATGCTCCAAACCATCTACATCCATTTTTAAATAACCAGGTAAAGGAATCTTTAATTTATTAACTGCCTCATCCATGGTGATTCCAGCAGTCGTATATTGGAAATTTTCGTTAAGCTTTTTGCCATCCCATCCGAAATCTTCTCCAAAAGTAGATAATGCCCCGCCCCACTCTGTAGTGGTCATGCGCATGTTGTTAAACCCAGTACTGTTACTGAGGGCAATTGGAACAACAGATATTCTATCTTGAAGTTGGTTTTGAAAAATATTCCGAGTCAATAATTCTAAATTGAACACAGATGGCTCAAAAGAAAAAACATTAGCATTTTTAGCTTTTACTGCATATAAAGAAAAAATCCCAATATTTGCACCAACATCCCAAAAAATTTCCTCATCCTTCATGGTATCAATCCAATCTAAGGTCTCAGGCTCTTTAACCCTAAATGTTTGAGCTCTCCAATCTGAAAGATAGTTAGGACATATGAATTCTATTATATGCCCTTTGTAAGCCTCTTTCCTTACTCTTCCCATCATAAGCTTTTGAATATGCCCTAATAGAAACCATCTAGCTCTATAAAAATGATTAGACATATCATCCTTTGGCCGAATCAAGAAAAGAAACCTTAATGGGGCTTTTATGAGGTATTTAAAAAAGTTTCTCATAAATTTATAAATATTTCGCTGATTTTAAAAGAATGAATAGAAATGATGCTTATTTAAATAATTATTTTAAGATACTTCATATTCAGCTTTTCCAATTAGTGCATCAATTACAGTAGTAACCCATATCATGTGAATGCATTCCACTATATTATATGCATGTGAGTCAACCCAAAAATTAATATCTCCCAGAGATTTAAGTGAATTATTTATACCTCTTCCTGAAAAAGTAATAATGGGTATTCCCAAGTCCCTTGCTGTTTTCGCAGCATTGATAACACTAGGAGACTCGCCGCTCACACTAATTAGAACAAGCGCATCATTAGATTTCGAATAAAATTTTACAGCTTCACTTACCCAATTATCATATCCAAAATCGTTAGAAAAACATGTTATGACATTTGCTTCGTTGAAGGTCACAGCTCTAACGCCGCCTTGTTTTGTAAAATCTACTGCGCCATGAGCTGAAATAGATGCGCTTGCACCATTACCTGCAAACATCAGTTTGCCATCGTTTTGCTGAACATCTAAAGCTATTTTTTTAAACTCTTCAAACTGTATATTTATGTTTTCTGGATATATTAATCTGAAGTACTCGTCAAAGTATGATTTATAAAAGTCGATCATCTTATAGTTATTATTCAAATAATGATTGTATAGTTTTTTAATTTGAAAAGTAAAAATTTATCTAAGTGCATAAATTATATTTTATCTGGATCTGATACATCATATTTATCTCTCCAATGCGAATCTGCATAATATATTTTATAAACAAGCTTCATTGTTTCAAGAGCATCTTTTGATGTGCCATTTTCAGGATCTTTATTGTTGATTATAGATTGAAAAAAAGATTCAATTTCGTCATCCCATGAGGGATCATTATTGTATCTAATGTGATGTTCTTTTGGATCGCCTCCATCATAATCTGGATTTGCAGTTGCTATCGTGAGAGTCTCTGCTCCATAGCTTTTTGTGCCAGACAGAATTCCACCCAAGATTATGCTCCCCTTCTGTAAATTAATATCTAGATTAAATCTATGGCGCCATTGTGTTGCAGATGAATGAAGCATTCCAACAATACCATCGGATGTTTTCATAATACTATATGCATTATCTTCAACGTCATATCCCCAATGATCGTTAGAAATAAAGCTATGCACCTGCACAAAATCTCCAGCAAATAATCTCATTAAATCCACCATATGAATACCTTGATCTAGCAATACTCCTCCTCCAGCAATATTTCGTTCTGTTCTCCAGTCAGGCTGATTAAATGTGATTAGTTGAGATTTTCCATATACACCTCTCATATTAATAATCTTGCCAAGCTCATTTGAGCGAATAATTCTCAATGCTTCTTGAACTGAGTCATGATATCTGTGATTAAAACCATACATTAACTTAAGTTTTGGGTTTTCGTTCTCTACTTTCATTACTGATGCAATATCTGCAACTGTTCTGCCGGGTGGCTTTTCGCAGAATGTGTGTAATCCTTTTTTTAATCCAGCCATAGTTACTTCTGGAGCGATTTGATTGGGCATGCATACCAATAAAGCATCTAAGTCTTCCTGAAGAAGCTGCGAATAAGTTTGAAAAAATTTTAATCCATCATCTCTTACCCCAGAATACTTATAGAATTGATCACATACAGCTGTGACTTCAGCATATTTACTTCTATCTATGCAATCTTTTCTTCGTTTGCCAACAATACCATAACCAGCTATCCCTACTTTTAATTTATTCATCTATCTACTAGGCCCCCCAGACGATATTGCTCGAAATAATTCTGTCCACGAATAAATTGGATCATTCTCAATTGTAAGACATAAATCATTAAATTTTTTTCTTGCTAGAATTGTTTTTGGTTCATTCCACCATTGCAATGGTTTTTCAGCTATCCTTTCAACATGTCTAGCCGCAGAAAATGGGCATGTATGCATGATGTTTGTTACTTTTAAAATATCAATCAACTCATTATAAATTGGTTGAACTTCCCAAAATTTTTCCTCATATAAAATCATAGTTGGAACGCCTGAATACATAGCCTCTGAAAATGTAGTTTGAGGATAAGCACATATAACAAGACGTGAATTCAAAATTGTTTTTGTAAGCGAGGATTTAGAAGAAATAATTTCAGTTCCAAAAGCATCTTGATATCTATCAGCAGTTTCCCATGCTCCCGATGGAAAAGGTCTTACTTTAAATATATTTCTTGTACTTGGTGATAGTTGATTAATAAATTTTTCTTTCTGCATATATCCATCTATAGCAAGCGGCCCCATAGGAATAGATGCGCATCTGTAACTATACTTATGTCCGTCATAGTCAATTAAAGATATATCTCCAAATTGATTATATTTTTTTATTTTTGCATTAATTTTATTTGCTGGCATCCTTGTTTGTTTGTTCATCCATGCTTTTCCCCACACTATCCTATAATCTGAAATTTTTTCTTGATGATCAAAAACAGTATTTAGTGGATATAGAGAACCTCCATGGCTTGAAATAATTAGCTTAGATCCTTTTAATTTTTGCTCAGCAGACCACACCTTAAATAATTCGCAAGCAAAATGAGCGTTCGCAGTGAAGATATTTTCAGCATTAAATAATTTTGATTGGACGGTTAATAGTTCTTTGTATCCCTCTAAATAACTAACTGGGAGATCTAAAAGAATATTTTCTGCTAAGAATCTTGAAAACTGTTCTTTGCTGGTATCGTTTGCAAAATAAGATTCAATCTTACCAATTTTTGATCGATCAGAAGCATTTGGATAATTAATTTCTTGCCCTAGGATTGAATTTACTCCAGGTAAAATCTTTAAACGCATCGATAATTTAAGGAGAAAAATTCTTGGAAAATAGCTTTGGAACAAAATAATTTTCCTGTTCTGAATTGGTAATAAATTTAATAAAAAATCTATTGTTTTTAATATGAAGTTCAAAATCTTTCTTAATAAACTTAAATTATAGAAAGGTTGTAAATCTGGAAATGATAGATCTAGATCTATGTTTTTTTGCTTGATGTCTAGATCATCTCTGAAATTAATTAAAGATAGATATATTTGATGATTCCATTGATCGGATTCATGAAAGCGAATGGCCTCAGAGAAGTCTTTGGCGATTTGCCTTGATGAATGTGAATTAGACGAATAAGTTTCTATTCTTACTGATTTGCTATTTATGCTAGAAAAGCTCTCCCATCTATCCCATAAAACAGGAATATAGTTTAATAACCATGGGCCTACTATCAATCTCCAATAATCTTTTTTATGGCTTGTTCTGTGGTATTGATTTAAAAAAATAGTTAACTTTTCTAAAAATCCTTCATTAATATCATTTAAATATTCATGATCCCGTTGAAGTTTATCTCTGTCACGCCAATGGTAATCAATCACTGTAAAATTCCTTTTGCTCCATTGAGCATATTTTGAATACGGTTTGCACCATTCTCCAAGAAAAAGAATTTCCTCATCAGTGCCCCAAGATTTCTCTAGACCAGTAGTTACAAGTAATTTAGTTTTCAAATCTAGTAAGAGTTTTAAATAGATTAATTTTTAAAATTAAGAATAATATTTTGAAATATATTATTTTTTTAGGATTCTTTGATTAACATATATAACATCTACCCAATCAGTCCTTCCGTTCATAGGGTTTTTTGCAATGTGGCTAATATCATACAACTGGAAATTTGCTTTAAGTAAATACTTCTCAATGTCAGAAAAAGAAAGGCTCCTCTCATAAAAATCATAGAACATTAGCTCTGTAAGAACAACGTCTACAATCTCAAGCTTTTTTCCAAAACCATCTAGAACCTCCGGTTCAAAACCTTGAGTATCTATTTTGAGTAAATTTATGGAATCAATGAGGCTGTCATGATTTTCAATATAGTCATCCAGTCTCATCAAGGGGACCTCTCTTACATGATTAATAGTTTTTTCGTACTCGAGTTTTTTTTCACCATTTTCTTTGTCTAATTTTTCTAAATCAAGCGAATCCTGGCTTTGCATGTTAATTTTATTAAAGCCAGATACGCCTGTATTTATATCGTGAGTGAAGAATTGCGCGCTTTCATTAGATTTATTACCTGCAGCAATATGATTAATGTATGTACTTCCAGTGTTTAAGAATTTTTGAGCGCTTTCATTAAGCTCTTCCATACATTCATCCTGGGGCTCAAAGCAATGCACATGAGAATGAGGCCACCACTCTTTAAATTCATCTAGAGAACTTCCATTGTTTGCTCCAACATCAAAAATAACCGGATCCTCTCTATTGATTAGAAGCTTTATGGTTTTTTCTCTACTAAATGTTTCTAAATATTGCGCTGTTCGCTCTTCGTTCTTTCCATGATTTTTATTCTTTTTAATCATTTTTCTTATAATGGTTTTTTACGCAAAAGAACTATAACTTATCTTGAGTCAATATTTTTAAAAAAGTCTACCCATTTATCCTCGGGATTATCAATAATTGTAAGGCAGATTTCTTCAAATTTCTTTCTAGCTGATAAAACTTTTTGACTATCCCACCATAATTCAGGGCTCTCATATATATCCGCAATATGCTTAGCTGCATCCTGTGGATCGAAATGCAAAATCTTTGCTTTCTCAAGCTCTAAAAATAATTCATCGTAAATTGATTGGCATTCCCAGATTCCTTTTTTAAGAAGAAGTATTGAAGGTATTCCAGAGTACATGGACTCAGCGAAGGATGTTTGAGGATAACAGCAAATGACAATTCTTGAGCTCTCAAAATCCTTCAAAATGGTTGGCTCATTAGTAATGATATCTTTTCCAAACAAGTCTATATATCTTTGCTTAGTTTCCCAACTGCCTAATGCCTTTGGTCTAACTTTTAAATTTTTTAAAATTTTACTCTCTAGGCTCTCTAAGAATATTTTATTTTGATTGAAAACTTCTAAAACCAAAGGGCCTACTGGGACTGAAAAACATCTAAAACCATATCTTGTTGTTTCATAATCAACAAAAAGTACATTGCTTTCTTGCTGATAGTCTTTAGCTTTATAATGAAGTTTGTTGGGAGGCATTCTAGTCTGAGTTTGAAGCCATTCCTGACCCCAAACAATTCTGCAATCAGCTATTTTGTCTTCTAAATCAAAATTATTAAACAATGGATAAAAAGCTCCGCCATGAGCTGAAATTATTAACTTCGCTCCAGAGGCAGATTGTTCAGCAGACCATATTTTAAATATCTCATTTGCAATGTAGGCATTTGCTGTAAAAATTTTCTTTGCGTTAGGTAAATTTTTTGTCCTTTCCTTGATAGATTTATAGTCCTCTAAATATGCAATAGGAAAATCTTTAAAAATATTCTTAAATAGATATTTTTCAAATTTATTTTTACCAATCAATTTTTCAAACTTCAAATTTGTTCTATCTTTTGAATCTGTATATTCAAATGGCTCTTTTAAAAGAGCATGCCATCGAGGCAAGACCTTTAGCTTTAAATAAAAGTAAATGAGAGCTTTTCTTGGAAAATAAGTATGAAAAAATAATATTTCTTGATCATTGCTAGAAAAGAATTGTAAACAAGCATCTACTTTATAAGCAAAATAACGAAGAATTCTTTGCCTAAGCGTTAATTTAATTTTTTTTGAAGAAAGCAATTTTTTGGGTAGTTCAACATTGATAATTTTAGTTTTAATATTATTAGAACTTCGATTTTCAATAATGTCCGCAAAAACACTATGATTCCAAATATCAGAATCATGAGCCTCTCTAAATTCAACAAAATCTTTTGGAGGAGATCTTAATAGAGCATCTCGTATGAAATAAGTTTCTATTTTTTCATTTAGATTTATGGCTGAAGTTATTGCTTCCCATCTATCCCAAATTACTGAAATATATATTAATAGCCATGGCCCAATAATAATTCTCCAATAACTCTCAGATTTATTTAAGCCGTGATATTGATTTAGAAAACTTGTTAACTCTTTAAGCAACTTCTCATTAAGTGCTTCTAAGTATGTATGATCAATTGCAAGTTTCTTTCTGTTAGCCCAGTGGTAATCTATGGCTCTATGCTCCCTTGAGCTCCAAAGGTTTTTCATAGAGTATCTTTTACACCACTCTCCTAAAAAAACTATTTCTTCTTGTGAATCTCCCCAAGAAAGATCTAGTGCAGTTGTCGCTAATATTTTTTTCTTAACTTCCATTAAAAATGGTAAAAATCTTATAAATACTCTTAAGAATTGTAGGGTCTTATTTTTGGGGGATTTTCAAGATAATTATAAATATCTTCAATAAAAAATTCTGAAGCAACTTTGTAAAAATCTCGCATTTTAAAGGCCCACATTTGAAAACCAGAGCTATGGGTAAACGATTTAACTAGATCCCGCTTCTCCATTTCATTGAAATAGTGCTCATTAAGAGCCAATCTCTTTAAAATATCTGAGTCACGATACATCACTGACATATAAAAAGGCTCTTTAGTAATTTCACCATTAGATTTAACAATGGGGTGTATAAATTCTTTGGTATATCTGTATGGAACCCCAGTAATTACCTCAACATGATGAATAAGAGTTACAGCTTTAGATGGATGAAGACCAATATTTATTTGCAATAAATCTAAATCAAGAAATTTACTCCAAGGCGAGCCTGCTCCATACGAGTGCCTCGAAACTTTTTTTAATATATCAGTATGCTTACCAATACCTGATATTGACCAAAATGGATGAAAAGTTCTAACTGATGAGGAGACTTGTCTTATATATTCTGCAAAAGCTCCCATTTGATGAGAGGGAGTCAAATCAATATTAAAAGGTATCTCTGTGTTACAAAGATTCATTGACGCAGATGGAGAAAATACCGTGCCTTTTTGACCAATCACCTCTTGAAAAGAAGATAAACATGTTGGCAGTAAAATATTTTTTCTTAGTCTTGTTCTAGCCAAAGAGGTTACATTGCCAGATATATAACAATTCTCCCCCTTAGATAAACCAATACCCTCCAAACCCTCAATTAAATCATTTTTTAAATCTTCTGGAGAAATCACGTTTAATTTAATCCTTCTGTATTTTTTTTAAGTATTCTTCTGCAACAAAAAATTGATGGGGTGGAATGAACCTATTGTTTGAGACTCCAAATGATCTTCTATTGGCTCGGCCATCTAAAAAGTTATTTCGAATTATTTCAGCTTCATTTATACAAAACTTTTCTGAGGTGTCTGGTGAAAATATATTTAACTTTTGATCATTGTTAGTTTCTAGAGAAAGTGATAATTCTGAATTTAACGTACACGCCCAAACATCTTTTGATGGGTATAGCATTTGAAGATGCCTAGAGGCAGTCCAAAATAACTCTGAGTCATTTGGAAAAGGAAATGGAGTATGGATATATGTTTTCTTATGATCCAATATAAGGTCAATCATTGGTTCAATTAACTGCCAGAATGTATCATGCTGTGGATCTGGAAATGGCCATAACTTTGCATCTAAGCAATAATCAAAATGACCATAATGAACCTTAGAAAACTTTTGATCAACGTCATCAGATTTAAGTATGGCATTTAAATTTTGCATTCCTGCCTTAGTTTCAATCATGGGAACGATTTCTAAGAAACTATTATCATCTTGTCTGCATGAAGCTAACAACGAATGCGTTTCGTCAATCTGATCATAGGATTCAACCATTGGTAGAAAAATTCCTGTAATTGGGAATCCTGAATTAAAAATCTTTAAAACTGTATTTATGTCATCTTTAAAAAATTCCGTGTTTATAGAATTAACTCTTACATAAATTGGCTGATCAAATTCATCTCCAACCCAAGTCTTACTTTTTACTAAATCAAGAAAATTGTTTCGAGCATTTATCTTTAGATTTCGCGTTATATCTTTGTCAAATGGATCTTGCGCGCTATCCTCTAAATCAAGAATCGTCATTACTCCAGCTGCATTTAATTTTTTTACAAAACGCAATGTTGCTCTTGGATGAGTTAATGGCAGGTACTGAATTATGTCTAGATCTCTCATTTTTTTTCCTTAGACGCTGAAATTAGTCCATGCTGAACTAATTTTTCAACAATTTCATACAAATCCCAAACAGGAACATTTATTTTTTCAGCAATTTCAAGCAAATCAATTTTTCCATCGGCATATGTTATAAAATCCATCATAGTCCTAACAGCGTCGGTAGATTCTTTAGTTGAAGTCTCTGGATAAAGACCTCTTTTCCCTAATTGAGGCTCTCCAAGAACTTGAACTTTCGGGAAACAATTAAATTCTATGGCTTCAATTGCTTTTATAAAAGCATTTAGGCCCCCTCTTAATCCAGCGGGTGATATCAATGATAAGTCATCTAAGGAAGTATGGTATTCAGGGTATTCATCATATTTGCTCCTCATAATTGTTGCAATTGGCAGATCTACTCCGGGGGCGCAATACTGACGCTCATCACTTCCTCGATCTAACCATGTATATTGCTGGTAGTCTGAATCAATATGGCCAAGAACATGCTTCCCAACCCTATCAGCTAATGTACTCCCATTTCTAGAAGGCATGAATGAATAACATCTATCATCACCTACACATGTAATATTAAAACCTGCGATTACATTAGTCTTTAAATGTTCCATATGCTTGCTTAAATAAACAATTGAACCGATTGTTTCAGGAATAAAGATGAATCTGTATGTGTAGTATGGATTTTTAAGAGTGCTAATCCATTTAGCTAAAGCAGTTGAAACTATTGGTCCAGAGAGCTCGTTATTTCCCATAGAAGGATGACATATGTATGTCGAAAGCAAGATCTCATTATTGGAACTTCCTTTAATTACTAAATCAGCATAATTCAGGACACCATTCTTTAATTCTGAATCTATGAACACATGATACTTTTCATCTTTAAGGGAGTCTCTTTGCTCTTGTGTAAGACAAAAACCCCAGTTCCGAGAATAGTAAGAAGTAATATATGGAATTGCATCTGGCTGAGCTGGCAGGGAATGAAGATTTCTTTGTAGGTCGTTAAATTGCAAAGTTGTATCAATTGGCTCTGAGTAACCCACAACATGAAGATTATTTTGATGAAAGTCTATAATCTTTTCACCCTTTTCGTTTTTCACATAAGCATCCTTGATGTTCCATTCTTGAGGTACCTGCCAGTCTAGGACATTGTCACCACTTTTAATTTCATGAACATCTAAGCCAGGCAGTAATTTTTTTAAGTAAGACAAGGTATCTCTTACGCCTGCTCCAGTTAAGCTTCTGCATATTGGAAATAGATCTTGGGCCCAAGAATACATTTCACTGCCATCAAGGATTTTTTTCATATATTTAAATTAATGGTTCTTCTAGAATTTTATTTTGGACGGGAGTATTTTTTGAAACATCAGAAATAACTTTTTGACCAAGAACCCTTTTTAAATATTTTGGAGCCAAACCATAACCAGGTCTTACACTTCTTACTGAATTACTTGAAATAATTTCTCCTGCTTTAAGATCTTTAACAAAATACAGGGATCTTCTAAATTGAGCATTTGTTTTTTCACTAGATTTTCTTGAAAAATTAATATCGCCGAGTGCGCTCCAAGCTATATTTGTACCATTACAGAGGTTCTTCAGTTCCATTGGTTCAAGAGAGAAGCTGTCATCGGGCCCACCGCCATCTCTATTCAAGGTAAAATGCTTTTCTATGATTGAGGCGCCCAAAGCTACACTTGCGATTGCAGTATTATTATCAAGAGTATGATCTGATAAGCCAGTAACTAAATTAAATTTCTTTTTCATTTCAGTGATTGTTTTTAAATTATAGTCTTCTGCAGGAGCAGGATAACCACTAACACAGTGCAAAATTGCTAATTGCTTACAACCTGCTTTTCTGGCAGCTTCAATAGCCTCAAAAATTTCATCTTCATCCGCCATGCCTGTTGAAATAATCATTGGCTTCCCTGTTTGTGCAACATACTCTATAAGAGGCAAATCTATTGCTTCAAAAGAGGCTATTTTATATGCAGGAGCATTTAGATCTTCAAGCAAATCTACTGCTGTTTGGTCAAATGGAGAGCTAAAAATTGTAATACCAATTTCTTTTGCATGATTAAATAGTATTTCATGCCAATCCCATGGCATATGAGCTTCTTGATACAAATCATATAAAGTTTTACCGTCCCACAACCCTCCATGGATTTGAAAATCTTCTTTATCCGAATTTAATGTAATTGTGTCTGCAGTATATGTCTGCAATTTAACAGCATCTGCATTAGCTTTTTTAGCTTCCTCTATAATTTTTTTTGCAATCTCAATGCTGCCATTATGATTGGCAGAAAGCTCTGCGATAATATATGGAGAATGATTTGAAGAAATTTTACGCTTATTAATTTCTATACAGGGTTCATTCATTATTTTTTAACCAGTCTTTTTGATGCAGACTAAAACAAATTATATCGTGATATTTAGTATCTTGTTTAAATTCTCCCTTGAGTATGGCTTCATTTGAAAAACCTAGCTTAAGATGAAAATTTATTGAGGCTTTATTACTGCCAATAGCCTGACCCCTCAACATATTAAGATCTAGATCGTTAAATGCAAATCTTAGGGCATACATTCCAAGACTTATGCCAGTGCCCTTTGGCGCCAAAGGCGAAGTATAGAAGCCCCAATCAGCACTCTCATCAGATTCAGCAACACTAAAATTCACATATCCTAATGCATGTCCTCCATCCTCGTAAATCATTATATGTTTTGAAGGATCAGTTGAAACCAACTTAAACCAATTATGATGTTCTTCGGGATCAATTTTATGCTGAGAAAACATGCTTTCTCTAATTTTGGGATGATTCCTCCAAAACAAAACCTCATCTAAATCTGAAATTTGCATTTTTCTTAGACGCTTCATAATATTTTTTTCAAAACTCTTTTTGTGCCATCTCCATCAACTAAATTTGAAGCAATATTAGAGGCGTTTCTAAGATTATTAACGTTAGAGAAAAATTTCAAAGCGCTTTCTAAACAATAGCCGTCGCTGAATTCTTCATCTATTACAATAGATGCGCCTGAAAGATGAAATGCTTTTGCTCCAGGTATTTGATTATCAGCAATAACCATCGAAATGGATGGTATGCCAAGGCAGCATCTTTCCCAAGCCGAGACTCCAACTGCGCCAATTACAAGGTCCTGATCAGCGAGGATCTTTGACATATTATCAACATCAATATGTAGCTCAGATTCATGCTCCATTAGCTCCAATTCATTTTTCACTTCTGGTAAAAAATTTGAATATGCCCCTAAAATAATTGAAATTTTTGTATTTGTTAGAAAATCATATTTAGAGAGCTGCTTTAAGACTTTGGTAGAAAAATTTTTTGGGTCACTGCCTCCCATGCTGATTAATATTTTTTTCAAAACATGATCTTCTCGGAGTTTAAGCGACTCATTCCTTAGATCATTGAATTCATCTCTTATTAATGCATATTTTAATCCTGTTAAAATTGTGGATGATTTAGGAACTAAATCAGTATATGACTCATCTGTTCTACCAAGATTATGATCTAAAATAATATCGCACTCATGCAATCTGTTGGCTAGATCATCAATTACCATAATATTCTTGTAATTTTTTCTTAATTCAGTCTCCCACTTAATATCTATTAAATAGTGATCAATAATTAGCCATGTAACATTAAATTTCTCTAAGATTGAATTAGTAAAATTAGCATCCTTCTTCCAATCAAATTTCTGATCAACTTTTGAGGGCAAATTAAAGATTTCATGGCCCATTTCAATAACTTTAGACTGAAAGTGTGAAATTTCTTTTCTACAAATAAAACAAGATTGAATTGATTGTTTTTTTAATGCATTAGCAATAGTTAAACATCTCATAAAGTGGCCATAACCAATTTGATTGGATGCATCAACCCGAAATGCATATCGAGGACTAGTCATGAATTATTTAATAACTTTTTTTAAAGTTTTTATAACTATATCCTGCTCGGACTTAGTTAAAGTTGGATACATAGGTATGCTTAATGCTTCTTCATGAAATCTTTCCGACTCTGGACAATAGCCTTTTTTAAAGCCCATCTTTTCATAGAAAGGTTGTCTATAAACAGGAATATAATGAAGATTTACTAGTATACCAATATCACACAATTCATCATGGATTTGAGGATGTGATTTTTTAATATCATATAAGTTAAGTCTAATAATATATAAATGATAACTTGAAAAACAATTAGGATGCTGCCATGGCAATTTAATTGGCAGAGAAGCAAGATCATTGTTATATCTTTCAGCAATTTTATGTCTTTGGTCAATAATTTCTTTCAATCTTCCTAATTGACTTAAACCTAAGGAAGCTGCAATGTCAGTCATCCTGTAGTTATAACCTAGACGAATCTGTTGATAATTCCAGAGTTCATTCTCAGGCCTATCAAACATTTCCTCTTTATTTGATGTAATCCCATGACTGCGATGTTGCCGCATTTTATTTGCAAGTTCTGAGTTATTAGTAAGCGCCATACCGCCTTCACCAGTTGTAATGATTTTTACAGGATGAAAACTAAAAACAGTTACATCACTATATTTGCAGCCACCTACTGGGATATCCATATAATTTCCTCCAATTGAGTGAGAGGCATCCTCAATAATCTTAAAACCATACTCAATGCTTAATTTTTTAATTTTACTCATCTCGCAAGATTGACCACTCAAATGAACAGGAACTAAAACTTTTGGAAGCCTATTTTTTTGTTTAGCTTCAATTAATTTTTCTTCTAATTTTTCGATACTCATGTTGTAGGTTGATGGATCTATATCAACAAAATCTACATCTGCACCGCAATAAATAGCACAATTTGAAGATGCAACAAATGTATTAGGACTTGTCCAAAGCATATCACCTGGTCCTAAATCAAGCGCCATACATGCAATGTGTAGAGCTGAAGTTGCGCTATTTACAGCAATCCCATATTTAGCAGATGTAAAGTTACAAACAGCTTCTTCAAATTTAGGCACCATAGGACCTTGTGTAAGAAGTTCAGATTTTAAAACATTTACCACTGATTCAATGTCGCCCTGAGTAATATCTTGTCTACCGTATTTAATTTTCATTTCTAGCTATGCCTCAATTAAAAAATGTTTGGGAAGAATAGGATCAAGATGCTGTCCCATTTCATATGCTTTATTTAACACTAATAAATTATCTTTATTAATTATTTCTGTATTTTCTTTATATTTTGGTTGTGATCCACTAAAAGTTTCATAATCAATACATGAAAGCCATGAAGTAGAATTATTAACTGTAAGTATTTCAAGGTTAATCTTTGATGAACAATCATCCAATAATTTTTCATATGGATTATTTCCATCATCTTGCCCTTGTTTAGGAAGAGAATAAAAATGGCCATATGTCTTTGGCTTCATTAAATAGTCACATCCTACTAATATTGCTCTCTTAAATCCAAAATTAATTGCTAAGCCAATTCCTGCATATAGACCACCAGCTAAATAACTAAATTCAGAGCAAATATCTAAATGATTCAAATCTGGTTTTCTTTTCCCAAAATGATGAAGATAATATGTATTCATATTAGAACTCCCAAACATATTTGTGAAACTTGTAAAAAGAGGTATTTTTGGAAATTTAATAATTTGAGATCTAAAAAGATTTCCCATAATATTCTTTTCATATTCTAATTTGTAAGGATTTTTAAAATAATTATAAAAAGACATTGGCTCAGGCAATGTATAGCAACATGTATCCAATAGATGAAAATCTTTATGCAAAATTAAATGGTTTATACCAATCGTTGGATAATCTTTGAAATGATTAAAATCTATATATTTTAAAGACGCGCCATTACCAAAAATATAACAGGTTTGATCAGAAAAACTGTTCTTAAATATCTTATTTTTTTTGAGCACTTTGCGGAGTAAGCCATTAAGTATAAAGTTTTTCATATTTTCTTTTCTTGCTAAATATTTAAAAAATTATCCAGCATCTTCAAACCTACTTTTCCACTTTTCTCTGGATGAAACTGACATCCAATGATATTTTCAGATTGAATAACTGCAGGGATGAAGTTTTCTCCATACAAGCATCCAGCAATAAGATGATCCGTTTTTTGAGGCTGAGCCATAAAGGAGTGAACAAAATATACCGCAGGATTTTCAGTGGCGCCTTTTAAAATTGTATTAGACCAATTATTTTCAGCGTGAGGAGGTTTGATAACATTACTCCAACCTATATGTGGAATTTTTAATTTACTACCATCCTTTGCTTCTGAGGGAATTGCTTGAACTGTTCCAGGAATTAGGCCTAATCCACTGGTTAATCCAAATTCTTCACTTTGATCAAGAAGGAATTGCATACCTAAACATATTCCTAGCAACGGAGTTCCTTTAGAAGCAATTTCAGAAAGCAACTTTACAAAATCTCTGTTATGTAGTTCCTCCATGCCTTTTGCAAAAGCGCCTACTCCTGGTAAAACTATCCTATCTGAGTTTAAGATTTTTTCAGGATCGCCTGTTACTAATACGGAAGCATCATTATACTCAAGCCCTCTTCTTACGCTTAAAAGATTTCCTACCCCATAATCGATGACTGTTACCTTTCTATTGCTCATACTCTCTAACATTAATTTCAGCTTCTTTTGCTGATGCTCTAATTATAGGAAGAGTAGATCTTTCGTAGTGGAGAATATCTGCCATTGCAACTGCATCTGCTCCTCCAATTTTAATTACATCTACTAAATGCTGAGTTGAGCCCATCCCACCACTTGCAATAACTGGAATATTTACCAAATCAGTTATTGATTTGATGAGCTCAATATCAAACCCTTTTTTTGTTCCCTCTGCGTCAATGGAAGTCAGCAAAATTTCTCCCGCTCCTTGTCTTACTCCTTCTTGAGCCCAATCCACAACATCTATACCCGTTTTTTCTCTGCCTGAATCTGTATATACTTCCCAGTGATCTTCCGATTGCTTTTTAGCTTCAATCGAGAGGACCATGCACTGAGAACCAAATTTTCTTGAAACTTCATTTATCAATACTGGTCTTTGAACTGCAGCAGTATTGATAGCAACCTTATCTGCTCCTGCTCTTAGCAATTCAGTAACATCATCAATATTTCTAATGCCCCCTCCGACAGTAAGGGGAACAAAAACCTCTTCTACTGTTCTAGATACAATCTCGGGTAACTTAGTTCTTCCATATAAACTAGCAACGATGTCTATATAGATAATTTCATCTGCGCCCTGAGCGTAGTATTTAGTTGCATAATCTTGAGGATCACCTAAAACTCTAAGTCCCTCTAGATTAATTCCTTTTATCAAGTTTGGTCCTTTGATATCCAATCTAGATATCAAACGAACTTTCTTATGCTTCATATTTTTTAATCAAGTCTTTTTTGATCATGCCAAACTGCTCTCTTTAGAGACCATTCATCATCAATTTTTTCCCATAGATGAGGAGAACGAAAACGGTCAACAGTTTCATTAAATTGCTCCTCAGTTAGAGAGATATATTCTAAAAATTCTTTAAAATATTTTTTAGGGAATTCTTCATCAAATTTTTTGACCAGTTGCGAACCTTCCTCTCTGGTAATTTTGTTATTTCTAATCTCTTGTGCTGCGTCATAAGTTGATCTTCCAATTCCAAACTTCACAAGTGTGGTGTAGTAATGAAACATATCAATTCTGTCATCGATACTGCTATATTTTGAATATGTGCCCTCAGTTCTTTCAGAATTAGATTGAAAGCCTGTATGCTCAGTCGCATAGTAGTAACACTCTTGAGGATCCCATTTTAAATAGTATCCAAGATAATGAACTTCTACATTTTTAGACTCTAAGTATTCAGCGCTTGGAGGAATATAAGGCGCAAAATCATTTATGGTAAAATCAGTCTCCTCTAAGATATCCCTAATTTTTTTACCTCCTAAAACAATATCTAAAGGATCATTAATTGAAAAGAACTTCCTATCCATTGTTGGCACATAATTATCATCAACATTATTTCCATATTCTGCTTGATTTTCTCCGTACATAACTAATTCAACTCCAAATTTAGCTGCTAAAGACGGGCCAATAATCCTTTGGCCAACTATAAAAGGCTGAAATGGATGTAATAAATTTACAAATGCTTGTTTAGTTAGATATCTATGCAGTCTGCCATTTGGGGTTAAAAGAATGTTATCTAGGCCGCCTTCATGAATCCAATTTTCAAAATTTTTCCAACCTATTTCAGTATACTTATGTGGGGCCCAAGTAACTGTTAATGGGTTCATGCCATATTTGTACTTTAATATATGAGATGTATATGCACTATCTTTCCCTCCACTCCCGGGGATAACTATATCGTAGCCTCCATCAGCTCTTCTATGCTTGTCACAAAGTTCCTTTAATGCCTCCTCGCGTTCTTCCCAGTTAATTAAATTTGCTTTTGTCTCTTGATAATGACAAGCAGCACAAATGCCATCATTATCAAATCCGATTGTGGTTTTCTTCTCATCTTTTGAATGCTTAAATTCAACTGTTGAGCTTGGTCGTTGATTTGAAATCACACAACGTTTACAAAAAATTACATCTTCAGGCAATCCGAAATATGCGTTTGACATCTTATAAAGCTCCTTAAAAAATAGTATACGTTTTAAAAACCATCAAAAAAAATAAGCTAATTAACAAAAATTTAATTTAAATCAACAAAAAACTTTTGTTTAGCCATCTTCCAAAATTCTTGTTTTTGTAATATTTCATAAAATTTTTCTGCGCTATTTCCATCCCCGAATATTGAAGCTTTTTCACATGACTGACTATCAATTTCCTTAATAGCATTTAAAATCTTTGTTTCATCAAAATCTACATTGGATATGCTTGAAAAACTAACTCTATTGTTCTGCCTTGTTCCTAAATTAATTGTTGGAACTCCAAAATGTGGCGCCTCTCTTACTCCAGCACTGGAATTGCCAATCATAAAATCTGCATTTTTTAACAATTGAAGAAAGTACTCAAATCTCATTGATGGAAAGACTCTAAAATGTTCATTTTTTTCAATTCCTTCATAAGACTTAAATATAATCTCTGAGCCATGATCATTATTCGGATAAATTACTACATAATTTTTTTGTGAATTAACTATGACTTTTATGAGAGTATCTATGTGACTTTGAAGATTCTCAAGTTCAGTCGTAACTGGGTGAAAAATCACAACTGCGTAATTATCAAAGTCAATTTCATAACGATCTTTAACTTTTGATATTGATGGCAAATGATCTGAATTCATTACATCGATATCAGGAGAACCAATCACATAAGTTGATTCGAGTTTTTCTCCAAGCTGAAGCAGTCTTTTTTGTGCTTCTTCATTCGCAACAAAATGGGTATGAGATAACTTAGTCACTGCGTGGCGTATCAATTCATCGACAGTGCCGGATACCTCTCCTCCTTCTATGTGCCCTGTTAAGACATTATTTAATGCTCCTACTGTTGCTCCAGCTAGTGCCTCAACTCTATCTCCATGAACTATTATGAGATCTGGATTAATCTCTCGAACATAATCAGACAAACCCAATATTGACTTAGCTAAAACATGATCCATTCCATCTGAAACATTTTGATTAATAAATTTATGAATATTTTTGAAATTAGCCTTTTCAACTTCTTCGCATGTATAGCCATATTTTGCTAGCATATGCATTCCTGTAACAAATACGTGAAGTTCAAAACTTGTGTCATCTTGAATCACTTTCATCAAAGATTTAAGCTTTCCAAAATCTGCTCGGGTTCCTGTTACAAAAACAATTTTTTTAGGATTTTGCATAAATTAGTTTTCTATATGAGCTTTTGATATTTGCCCTCCAGCTTTAATAGGGCAAAGAATGGTCCTACCGAGCAAATCTTCATAATCAGCTGCTGAATAATCTCCTTCCCCAGGTCTGCGAACCCAAATATTATCTTCAGATAAAATATCGCCTGAATTCATATCTTTTGTTGCAACAACTGAAGCGAAAGCAAATGCAATTGTTGGCTCCTCTTCTGGTACTGGAGTTTTATGTCCACCCCTTTCAGCGAAAATGATCTTTGATCCTGAAATAAGCTCAGACAAAGATTTTGGATCCATAGAGCAAACAATATCAGGCCCAGGTCTATCTAGTGAATCGGTAAAATGTCTCTCAAGAATTGAAGCTCCCAAAGCAACAGCACCTAAACAAGCTAAATTATCAGTTGTGTGATCTGACAATCCAACTACTGCATCAGGAAATTCTTCTTTCAAAATACTCATCGCTCCCAATCTTACCAATTCAGGTGGCGTAGGATATATATTTGTTGTATGAAGTAATGCATACGGAATATTATGTTCTCTCAAAATTTTTACTGCTGGTCTAATAGATTTAATTGAATTCATTCCAGTGCTTAAAATAATAGGTTTTCCTGCCCTTGCAATGTGTTTAATCAGTGGGTAGTTATTGCATTCTCCTGATCCAATTTTATATGCTGGAACATTAAATCGTTTTAATCTATCTGCAGCAGCTCGTGAGAATGGAGTACTTATAAAAATGCATTTTTTTGATTGAATATGTTTCATTAATTTTAATTCTTCTTGCTCATCAAGCGCACACCTATCCATGATCTCGTATATCGATACATCGGCATTACCAGGAATAACACTTTTAGCCTCATCAGACATTTCATCCTCAACGATGTGAGTTTGATGTTTAATAATTTCCGCACCGGCTTCAATTGCTGAATCTGCCATTGCTATTGCCAAATCCAAGCTTCCCTCATGATTAATTCCCATTTCAGCAATTACTATTGGAGGATGATCTTCTCCGATTAATCTGTTGTTAATTTTTATCTCAGGCATTTTTGATCCTCATTATTCTTTCTGCTTTTGTGAGGTCTTCTTCCTCATCAATATCAGTACTATCATTTTCACTCATTATAAAAGGTAAACTTCCATTTGAAGGAAATCCAGATCTATCTATAAATTCTTTTATTTGAAATATATATATTGCTCCGTTAGGAATATAAACATTTTGTAAATCTTGCCTACGAGCATTTGATAATTCCTCATCGAATAATGCTTGAAGCATTCCACCTTGATCAATTAAAAAAGCTTTATAAGGAGATTTTCTTAACAAACAAACACTTACAAGAGAATTAAAATTATTTTTAAGCATATTCCCAATTGCTGCATCAATATGATGGCTATTTCGAATAGGTGATGTTGGCTGAAGGTATACAATGAAATCATCCTTAAAGTTTTCTCTTGAAGAAATAGTTGATAAAAAATGATTAACTACCTCAATTGCAGACGACTGATCATCTGCATATTCATCTGGTCGAATCAACTGGTCTACTTTAAGAGACTCTGCTAATTTCAAAATTGATTCATCATTAGAGCTTACCCATATTTCATCCATTTTTGAGGAACCTAAAGCAGCTTCAATAGTATGCTGAACAAGTGGTTTTTTTTGTAAATTGCGCATATTTTTATTCATTAACCCTTTAGATCCTTTTCTTGCCGGAATAAGAGCAATAAATTTGGGTTTTTGATTCATAAAAATACTATTTTTTTTCAACAATCTCTTGATAAGATCCTTCTCTTGATATCTTGCCTTGGTCCAACTCAATTATCTTTGAGCAATTTTTTAAAGTGGTTAATCTATGCGCAACTATAATTAAGGTTAACTCTTCTCCTAGATTTCTAATTGCTTCCATGACAACTTTTTCTGTTTCATCATCCAGCGCACTTGTAGCCTCATCAAATATTATAATACTAGCCTCTTTATATAGGGCTCTAGCAATTCCAATTCGTTGTCTTTGACCGCCACTTAATCTCACTCCCCTTTCTCCAACAATCTCTGCATAGCCATCATTTTTACTTTCAATAAAATCTGATATCCTCGCCTTTTTCGCAGCCTCTTTTACCTTCAACATATTAATTTCTTCAAGTGGAACTCCAAATGCTATATTTTCTGCTATAGAGGTATCTGCAAGAAAAATGCTTTGGGGGACATGTGCAACCGTTTGACGCCACGAATTGATTGATTTTTCATCAATTACTAAGTTATCTACTAAAAGTTCACCCAAAGTTGGCTCCAAAAGTCCCATTAAAAGATCTAATGTTGTGCTTTTACCACTTCCAGTACTGCCTATTAAACCAATTCTTGATCCTTTGCTTATCTCAAGAGAAATATTATTTAACACCCAAGGAGATGAATCACTGTAACGAAAACTTAAATTGTTTAGTGAAATTGATTTCCCTATCTTTAGAGGCATTACTTCAAAATCATAGTAAGAATCAGGTAATGATTGATCTAATAAATTAACAACATCATTAAGGGCAGCATGACTACCAGCAACAACCGACCAATTTCCATAAATTTGCTGCATGAGTGGCAACAATCTTTGAGCGCCAAGTGCAAGAAGACCGAGAATAGGTAAGGCTGCTGCTACCCCTCCTGGTCTATTAGTTAAAGCTAAAACAAACATTGCTATTAAAACCATCCCCAAAGATTCCATGGCATACCTAGGAGCCTGATTCATAAATCGATTTTCACCATTGGCTTTCATTAGTAACAAAATAGCCTTTTGATAGATGTTTGTATAAATGTGTTGCGTGGCATCCAAAATTACATCACGAATGGCCCCTAAGCCCTCTTGAAGAGCTTTGACTACATAGGTTTGTTGAGATGCTATAGAAATACTATTTAATTCAAATCTTTTACTTGTAACTAATGCGATAATTCCATAGGCTGATCCAAAGCTTATTCCAGCTACAATCATTACAAAAGGATCAACAAACAACATCGTACTCATAATTGATCCAAAAAGAAAAAAAGATGTAATTATTGCTGTAATGGCCAATAAAACTCCTGTTGCAGCTGAAACCTTTTGAGTAATTCCACTTATTATTTCACTGCTACTTCTCTCGAGATGCACTTTAAAAGGCTGGTACAAAGTTCTTTTATAAACTTCTATACTTAAATCCGCGCCAGTAGCGTTAGATAGCTTAATGCTCGACCAAAGCAACAAAAGCCTTAGTAAACCTGCAAAAATTGCAGCTAAGCCAAATGAAATAGTCAGAGGTAAAATTAGCTCCTCACCTGAGGTAATTCCCAACAACTCAATAAAATCCTCTAGCCAAACAGATTCTAGTACTTTCTCTGGCTGAGTTAAAATACCAATAAATGGTAATACTGCACCCAAACTTATAACTTCAGCTACAGAGGTAATTAACGTCAGGACAAGTAAAAATAAAAATTGGACTTTTCTCTTTTTTGCTATGTGGAACCAAAGCCTACTAAAAAGCCTTACTAAAGAATTATTACTACTTTTTTTGCTCATTATTTCTTTGTTTGAAATTCCATGCTGAAGTGCACATATCCTCAATCTTTCTTTTTGTATTCCAATTGAATGTTCTATTAAACATATCCACATTTGCGTAACAACAGGCAACATCTCCCTCTCTTCTAGAGGAAAATTTGTATGGAATTTCTATATTATTAACTTCCTGAAAAGTATTTATTAACTCTAGGACACTACAGCCCTTCCCAGTTCCAATATTAAACACATTAAAACCTGAGTTATTTGATTGGGATACTTCATGATTAACTGCTTTTATTCCAATAAAATTTAATGCTAGAAGGTGTGATTCTGCTAAATCCATTACATGAATATAATCTCTAACGCCAGTTCCATCCTCTGTATCATAGTTTCTACCAAAGATATTTATATAAGGTAACTCTTTATTTGCAACATTTGCTATATAAGGCATTATGTTATTTGGAATTTCTAATGGATTTTCACCAATTAATCCACTTTCATGAGCTCCAACCGGATTAAAATACCTCAAAGAAACAATATTCCAACTGTCATCATTTTTTGAAATATCTTTCAGCTCTTTTTCAATTCGTAGTTTTGTTTCAGCATAGGGATTAATACTTGATAAAGGGTGCATTTCATCAATTGGAAGATATTGTGGAATTCCATAAACTGTTGCACTGCTACTAAAGATGATATTTTTTAAATTAAAAGATTGCATTGCATTTAACAAACACAAAGTACCCCCAAAATTATTCTTGAAATACTCTCTAGGGTACCTGATTGACTCAGAAACTGATTTTAGAGCAGCTAAATGAATAACTGCTTCGAAATTATGATCATTTAAAATTTTGAAAAGAGCTTCCTCATCACAAATATCGTCTTCATATAAAGTTATGCTTTGATTAGAAAGTTTTTCAAGAGCGTATATTGAAGAAATATTGCTATTAGAAAAATTATCAAGAATTACAATGTCATGTCCTTTATCAAGCAACATAGATGAAACATGAGTTCCAATATATCCAGCTCCTCCAGTAATAAAAAATTTCATCTGATAGTAGCCGCTATAAAATAAAGCAGTTGATCTGAATATTAATCTATTTTTTTAAATAAATAATGATGAATTAACACAATAAAAACACTTAGCAAAAATCCAATAAAAGTTATTGCTATACAGATCATTGATCTGACGGGCGCAGATTTTTTTTCAGGAACATATGCTGAGTCTAGTGGGCGTAACAAATAATCTATACGGACATTCGCGAGCATTTCGGTTTCAAGCTGTGATTGAATGAGTGCATTAATAGAGTTTCTAATATCTGCAACTTTATATATTCCTAATTGTTCATTTAAATAAGCTTTTGACCTTTTCGCTTCAGCGATATCTCTATTTCTCTCGATATTATTGAGCTCATTAATAATTAGATCTAAAAATGACTTTGAAAAATATGGTGATTCATGAGAAACGCTTAGTGCCAAAAAGCCAGTATCTATATCAATAAACACGTTAACCGCCGAAAGGAATTTCTTGTATACCTCATTATTAGAAGGAACAGCAGAGATCCATTCTTTTTTTTCGGAATCATATAACTCCTCATCAAATATCATTGATTGAGATGCAGGATCAAATTCCTTTAATGCCATAAGTGCTGGTAATACTTCATCAAATTTAGATACATGTTTTACGAAATCTCTTGAGCGTATAGTCTGTTTTGCAAGATCTGCTTTTTCGTCCATCCCTCCACCAGATCCAAGATTAACTCCAGCTAATGCAGCAATGCTTCCAAATTGAGAATTACTAGAAATCGAGCTACTACTTGAACCAGCAACCTTCAGAACAACATCGGATGTGTATATGTTTGGTAATGAAAGGGCATAAAAAACTGATGAAATTGCAAAAATGAAGGTTACACATATGATTGGAATTTTTGTATTCCACAGAATGTTAAATAGATCTATTAGACTGATTTCACCAGTGTTAGGGCCCTGTTCTGAAAAATTATCTGGCATTTTTAACTCCTAATTGAATCTATTTCTAAAATCATACAAATTCTAACATTAACAACTACAAAATTTGGTGCCCAGAGCCGGACTTGAACCGGCACGAAGTTGCCTTCGAGGGATTTTAAGTCCCTTGTGTCTACCAATTCCACCACCTGGGCATAAAATAGTTCTCCATTTTGGAGGCTGAAGCCGGAATCGAACCGGCGTTAACGGCTTTGCAGGCCGCTGCATAACCACTCTGCCATCCAGCCGACGTATGATTATATCAAACCATACACAATTATAGGTTAAAGAAAAGAAGTTAATATTTTTATATCTAACAATCATTTTCTGATCTCAACGCCTCAATTTCAGCTTTTAATTTTATATATTCTTTTTCTTTTCTTTCAATAAAACTTTGAGTGATTTTTATTTTTTCACTCAAACCAGATGGAGTTAATATGTAAGCATAGTTTTTTTTATTTTCTGAATTTCTAAAATTTTCAAATTTTAAAAACCCCACCTCAATCATCTGGTTAACTACATAGTTCACTTTTCCTAAGCTAAACTTAGTTTGATCTGCAATGCTTCTTTGATTGGAAATCTTAGACTTACTGATTACATCTAAGACTTTATATTTAGTTTCAATATCTATTTTCATAAGTAAAATTTTAAAAGGGATTTTTATAGATGATCTAATCTTAGGGATAGCTACCGCAGAACATATGCACGTGTTTGTTCAACGTTGTACTGTTCATCGTTGGACATTTTGACTGTAAATTTTGTATATTGCAAGTTTAGTATTTTGAGATATTTTTTATTTTCATATCAATTAAATGAGCTCTGTTCAGCAACATATACAAG
>MDTB01101598.1_pt1 | contig 52713 bp, 52 predicted proteins | sample 811161 | NCBI WGS metagenome assembly MDTB01 (sample SAMN05326650, study PRJNA326480) | marine metagenome | isolation source: seawater | place: Mediterranean Sea | collected 2009
TATTAAAAACTTTGAGGATCTATTTATTAATAATTCTTACAGTAATGCTATTTTGCTTGTTAAAAGAAGTAAAAACTTTGAGGTTAGATCAGGGTTTCTTAATGATATATGCGAAGAAATTTCTTATAGTAATGCCCATGGAGATATTTTAATTTATTAGTATTTTATAAATATAAAAAAGTTATCTAGAAGTCAAGCACTCTGTTTAAAAATATGGTTAAAGTTTTATTAAAATAACTCAAATTTAAAATTTTAAAAACTATGACCTCACAACTGTTAATTTTTCAGCCATTCACTCTTCATTGCGATATCAAGCCTGCTTACATCTAGAGTTAATTCAAACAGAATTAGTTATAATTGTCTAAGGCCAAAATGGTTATTCCATATTTGAAAAACAATGGGTCGGCAGTTCGATTCTGCCTCTGGCCACAAATTGAAAAAATATATTAAAAAAAGAAAAAAGCTTTATAAATTCCTTATCAACTTTAGAGAAGTATTAAGAATTTTCTATAATGTTAAAACAAGAAGTCGATACTTGTGGAATTTAAGAGATGGGGATAATAAAGCTTCTTTAAATTATCCAATAAAACAAGATTCTATAGTTTTTGATATTGGTGCCTACAGGGGAAGTTTATCAAAAAAAGTTTTTAAAAAGTTTCAATGCCAGCTTTATTTATTTGAACCATTAACGGAAGAATATGAATATTTGAAAAAACATTTTAAAGACAATAGGGAAGTTAAAGTTTTTAATTTTGGATTACTAGATAAAGATGAAGAATTGTATTTTTCCAATATTTTTGGTGCATCTAGTATATTTGAAAGACCTAAGGGAAATTTATCAATAAAGGTAAAGATGAAATCTTTTAAATCTTTTGTAAAAGAAAACTCCATAGAAAGTATTGATTTGATGTATATGAATATTGAAGGAAGCGAATATAAACTTTTAAATGAAATTATTGACACTGGGTATATTGAAAATATAAATTTCTTACAAATTCAGTTCCATTCTTTTGTTAATGACTCTATAGATCTGAGACGTTTAATTAGAAAACAGTTACGTAAAACACACAAGTGTATTTTTAATTATCCATTTTTATGGGAATCCTGGGAGAAAAAAAATACTATAAAAATTAAATAAGTTTTGAAAATATTATTCTATTCATAGAATTTATAACCGTATTTTTCTTTATAAGTAATTGATTTATATTTTTCATTTCTTATACAAGATTTAGGTATGTAGCAAATTGAACCGGCTACATTTTTAATTTCTAAATTTTTAAGTACACTAAAATCTAAATATTCATTTGTACTATCTTCTATAACAGCTACTTTTGTAGGATTTGCAAGGAAACCTTTATATGAATAGAGTCGTGGAGTTAAACCAATTGATAAAAACAATATAAAATAGCTTACATAGATTAGTTTTTGAAAATAGTTTACATTTCTTGCATGTTTCTCTTTAATACTATAACTTGAGATTACAATCAAAAACATACCAAACCCATACCTTAATTGCGGTCCTGTAACAAAAAATGTTAAAACAATTAAAACAATTAAAAGATAAGAAACTATTTCATTAATAGATAATTGATTTTTATTTTTTTTAAAAAATAATAAATTAAATATCAATATAAAAATAAGTGAAATAAGAAAGTTTGAATAAACCTGAAAATTGTATCCACTATTAATCCAGTTATCGAACCATTCATAAAAATTATAACGAATGCGAAAAGCATTGTTTTCGAGCATAACTCTTGTTGATAATTTTTCGACGTATTCTGAATTTGACCACGACAAGTTCACGAAGCAAGTTTGCTTAATAGGAAAAATTAAACATCCTGAAATGATTAAATTTTTTAAAAAATAGGTAATTGTTAAAAAAATTAGAGACAGAAAGTAAATAAGTTGATTTTTTGTAAACCTCTGTTTTTTTAATTTTAATAAATATATGATTAAAGGAATTATTAGTAATCCACCAAATATTTTTAATTGAAATGTAAAAAGTGATATAGTACATAAAAAAAGAAAATTATTTTTCGTAAAATTATTTTTTAAATAATCGTTTAAAAATATCACAAAAGAAATAAAAAACATTATTCCAACGGCTTCATCTGGTTTGCCAACCATTTGGATATTAACAAAACCATTAGCTCCTCCGTTTATTCCAAAATTGTCTAAAAAAGAATACAAAGTAATATTTAAAGATAAAAATTTTAAAAATAAGCTGCGTGAAAATGCCAAGTTGTAAAATATAAAATTATAAAAGAATGTAAAAAAAACAATATTTACGAAGTGTAAGCCCAAAAAGCTATTTTTATACCAGAAATTTGCCAAGATATATTCATAAATATTCGACCACCCATAAACAATGTACAAATTTGTTAGACCAAATACAACTTTACTTTCTCTTAACCAAAATTGGAAGTTAAGGTGAGTATCGATTGTGTCAAAATGAAATTTTAATCCGTAAGAACTAATGGCAATAATTGCTGGAATAATTAATAGAGACGCTGCTAAAAAAGTTTTGTTTTTAATTGAGATGGGTTCTTTAAAATTAACAACTAATAATATCAAAAAAAGGATAAGCCAAAAAAAATTTAGATTTTTAATCGGTATAAAAAAATTAAATAAAACTGAAATATTCCCAATAAAAAATAAAGCTAATACGGGATAAAATAGATGTAGCGGTAAACCACATATTTGGATATCATCAACTAAAATTTCTCTCTTTGAATATATCTTTGTTGAAACAATCAATCCTCTAAATAACAAAAATAAAAATAGATTAAACAATAAATATAATAAAATTGTCATTTAATTATTTTAAAATTTATTTTTAGTTTCATATTTAAATTTTAGAGAAGTTGATAATTATCTAATCCTTTCTTGTAATGGTTGGCAATTCGACTCTGGTTCTGGCCACTAATGCATATAATCTACATAAATCTTTAATAAATACTTTTTAAGAAGAAGTGATGTATGTTTTAAAATCATTAAGATAAATACTGTCGATGTTAAATCAAATATTTAATTTAAATAAGATTTACAATATGAAAATTAAAGAATATTTTTTTTTAATTTTTAATATATTTTTATATGCACTTTCCATAAAACGAGTTGGTGATTGGACAATATTCAGGAATGATTTTCAAATTCCTCCAGAGCCTTTTTCTGAATTATTAATTTATTATCCTAATCAATTTGTAAGAAGAGGACTGATTGGTCAAATAATTAGGACTTTCGATCAGGATGGAATTTTATTTGATACTGCTGTATTGATAATTTATATAAACTTTATTCTTTTTTCATTATTATTATTTTTAAATATTTGGTATTCAAACTATTCAGAATTTCAACACTTTTTAATTATTTTTAGTACTTTTGGCATATTTCACATGTCAAGTTATAAACAGTATTTTTACAGGAAAGAGCTTTTTATATTATCTATATTTTTATTAATTAATTTTATCCTCAAGTTTAAAAAGTATCCATTTCTTACATTTTTAATAATAGGCTTACTAACTTCTTTGGCAATATTAATTCACGAGGGGGTAGCATTGTTGATGTTTCCGTTTGTTGCTTTTCAAGTTAAAATTATGTTTTCAAATAAAAATTTTTATAAATACTTTTTGTATTTTTGTTCAATTATTTTTTTATTAGTCATAATAAATTCTGGCAATGCAGAAATATCAAATAAAATTCGATCCTCCTTAAGCAGCGAAGACCTCAGTTTGATTGAACAATTTTCTTCATCATCAGAAAAAATGGATGGTATTGCTTGGATAGGTAAATCTATTTTTGACACTCTTGAACTCTCTTTTGTTTTAGTGTTTTCGGGTTCGATATTACTCTGGTCAGTATATTTATTTTTATTAATTTATGGTCTTATAATCATCACAGGGATTAATTACCAATCTTTTAATTGGAATAATATTTACAAATTTCTTACTAATAACAAACTATTTTTATTAATTCCAATAATTTTTATTATTGCAATGGATTGGGGTCGCTGGATACTCGTATTGTTTTATTTCTCTATCTTTACCTTGTCTTCAGCAGATAAATATAATAAATTAACAAATATAAACCTTCAGTTTTTAATTTATGCCCTTGCATCATTTTTAACAATTATGCCAGAATGTTGTCTTCAGATGAGCAAGCTTGATATAATTTTTGTTAATTTAAAAAATATCTTTACATAATTGTCAAAACCAAAATATGCCTATGATACTTTACCTTGGGGAGATGCTTTGTATCTAAATTTAAACAAACTAACAAATATTCAAATTTTAAAAAGCAAACTTAAGAAATTTATTTACTCTAAAAAAAATTTGTACGAGTTATATATTTATTTCAGAAGAATATTTTGGAAAATAAAAATATTTTTTGCTTAATTACTTTATAAGGTATCAATATTTCTTAATTTTTCTTTAATAGGCATTTCTGACTCATAAACTTTTTTTTGTCCGTCTCCTAAAGCAGTAATTATTTTATTTATACTACCAACAAGTCTTTGCATCCCTATTGGTTCAAGCGAGGCTGCTTGGTCTGTTCCCCACATTGCTCGATTTACAGTAATGTGTCTTTCAATTATTTTTGCACCTAGGACAGCCGCTGCAATGCTTGTTGAAAGACCACTCTCATGTCCTGAATAACCAATAGGATTATCTGGGTATTGTTGAGCTAGGGTTTGTATTACATTTAAATTTAATTCTTCTGGTGGACAAGGATAGGTACTAGTCGTATGAAGTATGGCAAGAGGATTATTTTTTAAAATTTTATAAGCTTTTTTTATTTCTTCAGGAGTTGACATACCTGTAGACATTATTATTGGAAGCCTTGTATCTCTATGGGCAATTAAAAGCTCCTTATTTGTAATTGATGCGGATGCTATTTTTAATACGGGTGGTTGGTAATTCAGTAAAAAATTTAAAGAATCAATGTCCCAGCAAGACGCAAACCAATCAATTTCTAATTCACGACAATACTTATCAATTTGGTCATATTCATTTTTTTCAAATTCAATTTTAAATTTATAGTCTAGATAAGTCATTTCACCCCACGGAGTTTCTCTTAGTTTTGATTTAATATTCTCAGGAGTCGATATCTCAGGATTTCTTTTTTGGAATTTTACTGCTGAAAATCCTGCTTTCTTTGCTTCAAGTATTATTTTCTTGGCAATATCTATATCTCCATTATGATTTATTCCCACTTCGCCAATGAAATAAACATTTCTTGAATTGTTAACTTTGTTATTAGTTATTTTAAAAGCCATGTAAAGAAATTATAGTGAAATAGTATTATTAGAGCAGAGGAGAAATATGAAGAATATTTTTATAATCCCAGCAAGATCAGGCAGTAAAGGAATTGCTAATAAAAATATAAAACCTATAAATGGGATACCTATGTTTGTTTGGTCTATAATTCACGCTAAATATATATCTGAAGAAAATGACATTATTTGCGTATCAAGTGACAGTGAAGATTATTTGTCTATAGCAAAAAAGTGGGGTGCTGATACTCATTTGAGGTCAATAAAATTATCACAAGACAATACTGATGTTGAACCAGTATTAGTTGAAGTTTGTAAAAACTATAAAATTGAAAAAAATGATAACATTATATTACTTCAGCCAACAAGCCCCTTAAGAAGCAAAAAAACACTTGATAAATATAAGTCTTTAATAAACAAAAATAGTAAATCAATATTGAGCTTAAGCAAAACTTATGGATTTGAATGGAAGAAGAATTCAAATCATTTTGTCCGGAATTACAAAAAAAGATTAAGAAGACAAGAAATGGATCCACTCTATATTGAAAATGGATCTTTTTATCTAAACAAATATGATTTATTTTTAAAAAACACAAAGAACAATGACACTAATAGAAATGATGATGTGTCCAAAGGGGTGGTGCTTGATGAAATAGAATCAATGCAGATTGATAACGAACAAGAATTAGAAATAATAGACTTTATAAGTAAAAAATTTAATTACCAATGGCTTAATGATATTTTTCAAGATAAAAAAATTAAATGTATATTTTCAGATATTGATGGGGTTTTTTCAAAAAATCAAAAAACTTTAAAATCAAATGAAAGAATTTATTCAACATTAGATTCATCAGCCATAAAACGTTGGACAAATTCAAATAATTTATTTTTTTTCATATCAAGTGAAACTATCCCTCATTCAAAAGACTTATTCAGCAAACTAAGCATTACAGATTCTATATTTAATTCGAAAGATAAACTTTCAGATGTTAAAAAATTACAAGAAAAATACATTCTTAAAAATGATGATTGTATATATTTAGGCAATGACGAATCTGATATTGCTTGCTTAAATCATTTCAATACATCTTTTGCACCAATAGATGCGAATCCTATGGCTTCAAGGGAATCTCAATTTATAATTGAAAAAAATGGTGGAGATGGTTTTTTGCAAGATGTAATTAATTTAATAATTTAATTTGATATGTTATCTGATATTTATTTGTTAAAAAATAAAATTAGACTTTCCGCCATCAAAATTAACAGTCACTCCTGTTAAGTATTTTATATTATTTTCAATAATTGACTTAACGAATAATCCTATCTCTTTTGTTGAACCAAGCCTTCCTAGAGGTATTCTGCTCTCTAAAGAATTTATATCAGATACTAAATTATGAATTCTCTCAGTATCAATAGGTCCCGGAGCAATATTAATTGTATTTACATTTCTTTTTGCAAATTCTTTACTAAGTGATTTAAGAATACTAGTGAATGCTAATCTATATGAATTTGATAAAAGTAGTGCTGAGTCTGGCTCTTTTATATTATATGAGGAAATTAAAAAAATAAACCCATCGTCATTAACTTTTAATTTTTGTAACATTAATACAAATCCTAAAAAAAGTTGATTGTGATAATCTTCAAATTGTTTCTTTGTAATTTTATTAAATTCTAATTTAGGAGGCCCACCTGTATTGAGTACCAATATGTCGGTAGATTTATGTAATGAAATAAAATTTTCTACACTCTCAATATTTGATGTATCAATTTCTTTTCTTGAGGTTCTAACTACTTCAAGATCCAAGCTTTCTAGTGAATCTGCAATCCCTTTTCCGATCCCTTTACTGCTTCCTAGTACAATTGCTTTTTTACTCATATTTTTATTTCCATCTTTTTCTTTTTACCTGTTCCAATAGCCCTTTTAAAATAAATTAAATTCTCTATAACTTCACTCACATTATCTATAGAAATTGCATGATCGTTATCAGGAAATTTTAAGTTTTCTGTATCTTTCACGTAAAATAAAATATCAGAAGGTTCAAAACATAAAGACATGTACAAAACATCAATATCTCGAGAATGACTACCGTACGACACATCTATATTGTATTTTTGCTTTAAGTTGCTTATTGCTTTTAAGTTACAGTCATCAATATTATTCGATAATTGTGTGTGGTTTAAGGTTATATTGTGTTTGAAGTAATTATTAATAAAATTTTGGAGCTCTTTTTCTGAAGAGGTACCTGTTGAAACAATCAATTTCTTTTTTGTAAGAATTAACCTGTCTATTAATTTTTTATTATTAATGTCATTTCTGATTACTTTGTAAAAGTCAATATTGTTTGATTCAAAAAAATCAATCATATCTATATCAGCTATTGCTACTCCAAATTTTTTATTATTTTTTTTAGTAAGCTTAATCATTTCCGAGTAAATACCAGCATCTATTACCAAATCTTTATTTTTCTCATAATAGCTTTTTTCTCTAATCTGAATTGTTATCGCATCGACATTTGTTGAAATTAAGCAGTCAAAATATTTTTTCAAACGCTCTATTGATCCAAGATGATTTAAACCAATTTCAGCAATATACATTACAAAGTCAATTTTACACATTAAAATCTTCTCAAGCTAACAGTAAGAAATAATAAATTAGGTAAAAAAAATTATTTTTTACTATTGTTTAATACTGAACAGAAAAAAATGAAGTATTTAAAAGATAAAAACAACTTGTTTTACATTGTATATGTTGTAATAATAATAAATTTTCTTGCTAACTTGTATAAAAACTCAACATTTTTAAATTTTAATTTTTATGATTTAGTATCTTCTCTATTATTATTTCTCTTTTTATTATTTATCGGCGCATTTTTAAAAGATATATTGAGTCTTCCATATTTTTCTACGGGGATTGTTACGTATTTGTTTAGCTTTTTTGTTTCAGATAACATTATTTTATTCTTTTATACAGACCTAAAGACCTCACAATTATTTATTATTGTGAATATTTTTTGGTTATTTGTAGCTATATCAAAACGAAAATTTAATTTATTATTTTTGACTACTTTAGCTTATTTGTTTTTAAACCAATTTAACTCTTATTTTTATCAAAAATTAAGCAAGAATAAAAATATAATTGGAGATGTAAAAGATATACACTTCCAACATGTTAAAAACATTTATGAAAATAGTTACTTTTTTTCTATGAACAACCCGACATTAGAAGGATATCCTCAATTAGTTGCGTATTTACAAGCGCTATTAAATAAAATATCGATTTTTAATACTAATTTTGAACACTTAGCGCTATCAATTAATGTTCTGTTTGTTTTAACAATTCTTTTAATATATGAGTTAGAATTTAAAAGAATTTCAAAATTTACTCTAATAATTCTTTTTACTTCATTAATTTACAATAGTGAATGGCTGAAAATATTATTTGTTGACTCTTTAATGTCTGAAGGTATGTTAAGTTACTTATTTTGCACATTACTAGTAAGCCTGTCTAAACAAATGACTCAAAAATCAAAAAATCAAAACTTAATATTTTTTCTTTTAGGAATCATGTATTTAAGCAAACAATTTTTAAGTTTGATTGCATTATTAATAATATTATTCTATTTGTTAAATAAGAAAACTAGAAAATATGCAATTTATGGACTATCTGGACTTACTATTAAAGAATTAAGCTCATATTTTCATTTCAAGGATATAACTAAAAATTATCACTTAAGGGAAATAGATTTTTTAGACACAATACAAGACTTAATACTTTTAAGAGATGTGAAGTTAGAGAATATTTTAATAATTATAAGAAATTTACTTCTAGATAAACCATTTTCAATATTAATGTTTTATTTCTTTATTTTATTAATACTTTATTTTTTAAAATTTAGATTTTCAAACAAAGATATAAATTTATATACTTTTTCAATTTTAATAAATTTAATATTTGTATTTATCCTATATATATCAATTTGGAGGAATATGGAATTAGAGTCACCAATCAGGTACATGTTAAATTTTTTACATTTACTACTAATAACTCAGGTTAAATTTATAGATGAATTAAGAAATTCGTAATAAAATTTTAGATTTTTAGAAAATCGATAAGTTTTTTTGGAGTAAGTTTTAAGATTTGAGCGATACAAAAAAGTCCAAAATTTGGGTAGATAATATTTTTTCTATTAATTTTTTTAAGAATGATCGAAGCTGCTTGTTCAGCTGTCATGCTAAAAGGTGGAGTTTTGTGTCCTTCTGACATATTTGTAAACACTTTACCAAATCTAAAAATTAGAAATGAATTTATTTTTAATGCTTCAATATCTTTTTCAAGTCTTCTCTTGTTCTCTCCATATATAAAATTTTTAAATCTTAACTTCACTGCCGCTATTGATGATATGAATACAAACTTTGTAATTTTACTATTTGAATGCAATTTCTTACATAACTCATAAGGAATTATGTAATTTGCAATTTCAGTTAATTTTATCTCTGCTTCATTTGGAAATTTCTTTGGCCTATTTTCATAAAGGGCACCATTGAAAAAGATTATTATTTTATTTGTATATTTATCAATTTCTTTATTGATTAGTTCAAAATCATCCAGATAGTCATCAACAATAATTTTTTTAGAATTGTGATTATCCGGTATTTTATTTCTAGATATTAATAATGTTTCATAATTTTTTTCAACACATTTACGATTGAATTCTACTCCTATTTCAGAAGATGCACCGAATATAATAAATGTAGAATTTACCAATTTTTAAGCTCTAGTCGTTTTGACATTTGTGATTGAAACATATTATCAGGATCAATTGTTCTAATTATTTTTGACCACGATGCAAAATTTGGATACATTTCTCTAAATTCTTCAGATTTTAAGCAAGAATCTTTTGCTAGATAAATTTTACCCTCTAATTCTATAAGCTTTTTATAAAAAATTCTTATTGATTCAAAGTTGAAATTAATATATGAAAAATCTACTGCTATTGTCCATCCCTCTTGAATAAAAGACAAATTTAACTTAGTTTCGTTATTGCCTAATTTTTTTAAACTACATAATAAAGGAACTTGTTTATAAATTAAAACATCAATTAAATTATCTATGTGCTTTTCATTTTTTTTGGGCAACGAAAACTGTATTTGAATAATTTTTCTTTTTTTAGATATATTTTTAGTATTGCTCACAAAGCTTAAAGGGTATAAAACTTTTTTTCTATCCTTTACAGAATTTCCTTCTTTAGCTATTTTGTAATATATTTTATTTACATAACTCATAGACTGTAAAGCATTCCTGCCAATAAACGGTAAAGACAAAGCTGGCTCAAAATCATTCTTAGATTGAATTACTTTATTTTTGACCGTTTCTTTTTCAGGAGTAGATGTTTCAAAAACCCAATTTCTTTCTTTATTTAAGAGGTCTATCCAACCGACACTGTACTCGTTATTTTCATTAGTGAAATTATTAAATAAACTTTCAAAGCCAGAACCTTTTTTCAAATAGTTGTTATATTTTTCTGAAAATCTTGCAAGGTTACTATTTAATTCGACACCAGTTATAGAACCTGTCAATCCATAACCACCTACAGTTGTTAAAAAAATTTCAGAATTTTTTTCTCTACTACATTTTATTGAATCACCATTGGCTAAAACTAGCTTTAGTGATTTAATATTCTTAATAAAACTACCTCCCCAAGAACCATCTTTACCGTGTACATCTGAAGCAATCGCTCCACCAATGGTTACATTACTTTTTCCTGGAACACCAAAAAAGGTGATATTGTTGTTATACATTAGATTTTCAATTGAAGAAAAAGGATTTATGTAGTTACTTTTTGTACTTGGGTTTGGAACATACGAGTTGTTGCCAAGCGGTATCGATACATCTCCATATGAATTGTTATTCCCAATAGTTAATGTAGGGCTTTTCAAAGTATTAGATAATTCAATATATTTATTAGATGTGTTTCCCCATGAGCTTATCAATTTCATTGGACCACTCCAATTATGGACATTATCAAAAAAAACAATAATGAAAGTTGGAATCTTATGTTTGAACTTAATAAATCAAAAATGTCTTCTGTCCTGTATTTTAAACTTTCAACTATAAACACTAATTTAAAAATTAATAGAAACATAAATGAAGAAATTAAATACAAAGGATTTTGATCTGTTATGAAAATTTGTTTAGTTATTAAAATCCACCTTAAATAAATCAATGAAGATATTAAAAATGATATATATATTGTGCTTACAAGTACAGTATTAGAATATTTAGAAATTAAAAATTTTTTTGTTAAGTTATCTTTTATTGTTGAGTTGTTTCTTATTGATAGTTTTTTTCCACATACAATTCCTAAGCAAATAAAAAAAACAAATATATAGAGCTCATTTGTTATTGGGATTTTAAAAGGAGGACCTCCAATAAGTATTCTTAATAAAAATAAAAATGAAATTGTAATAATATCTAAAAATTTTACATACTTAAATTTCAGGGAATAACTTACAGTAAGGATTAAATAAACTGTCGAAAATATTAATAATTCTGTATTAACTGTATATAAAACTAATTTTCCAACAACTAGACACAGTGCTGATATAAATGTCCAATGGCTTATTGTTAAATATCCAGAAGCAATAGGTCGATACTTCTTAACCGGATGGAGTTTATCAGATTCTAAATCTATAAGGTCATTGAAAATATATGTTGATGAAACAATCAATGAAAAAGAAAAAAATAAAGTAAGCAATTCGAAAAAAAGGTCTATATTTAAAACCCCAGCAGTTATTGAGGGCATAAATATAGGCAAGTTCTTTAGCCATTGTTTAACCCTTAATGATTTAAGAATTTTCATATAAGCAAATTATAAGATAAATTTTAATTTTTAATCTTAATCATATTTAAATTACGTTAAGATATTAAATATTAGATAGCAAATATGAAAAAATTTATTGTAACAACGACAATCCAACCTCCAACTGAAGCCACAATTAAGTATTCAGAAATGGATGGATGGGAACTCGTTGTAGTAGGAGATAAAAAAACACCTCATCAAGCATATAAAGAATTAAATTGTATTTATTTGCACCCAGAAGAGCAGGAAAACCTCAATAAGGATCTTTCAGATTCAATTGGGTGGAATTGTATTCAACGAAGAAATATGGGTTTTTTATTTACTTACTTGAACGGTGCTGATGTAATGGCCACAGTTGATGATGACAATATTCCATATGATTTTTGGGGAGAAGACCTTTATATTGATAAAGAACTAGACGTTATAATATACGAATCAGAAAATGGTTATTTCGATCCACTTAGTGCAACGAAACACAATGATCTTTGGCATAGAGGATATCCAATTGAAATGGTGCCCACTAAAAATAGAATAAAGACAATTGGTTATGAGAAAAGGAAAGTTTTAGTCCAAGCTGATTTATGGAACGGCGATCCAGACATTGATGCTATATGCAGACTTTCAAAACAACCAGAAGTTGAATTTGAAATAAAGGAACCCTTCGCTAGCAACCAAATCAGTCCATTTAATAGTCAGAATACATTCATAAGTAGAGAAGTAATTCCTTACTACATGATGTATCCAAATGTAGGAAGAATGGATGACATATGGGCTTCATATAATGTTCAAAAACAATTTCCAAATTCTGTGATTTATAATAAAGCAAGTGTTTATCAAAAAAGAAATGAGCACGATATTGTTCTTGATTTAGAGAGAGAAATAATAGGGTATCGAAACACCTTACTTCTACTCGAAAACAAGTATGAGATACCTGAAGACGTCAAAAAGTCATTTGAAATTTATCAAAATTCGTTTAATTAAAATTAATCAAAAAGTCTATTTTTTAATGTCTTGTATCCAAATTGATTGAAACCAGCACTAAGCAACTTTCCGTTAACATTCTTTTTAAACTTTAATAAGTTTTTATCTAAATAATTTATAGGTATATTATTTTTTTCCAGGAAACTAAAAATGTACTGTTCTACATTAAAGGGTCTATCAGCATATTTACTTATATTTTTGTCATTTAGTGATTCAAAAATATTATCCATGAAAAAAGTCATGTTCTCTCTGTTTCCTAAAAAAAATTTATCGTTAACTTGGTTTTTATATGTTTGTTGCTGAAAACAATTAAATTTATTATTTACAAAATTTATTTTTTTATATTTTACTGGTCTTAAGTCAGGTCTGTATCTAACAATGTATTCATATTTCTCACCAAAATTTGAATTAAGCCAATTTATTGCAAGCTTATAGTCTCTGAGTTGTTTTAACCACCCTGAATTATCTTTAGGAAGATTAGAATCTAATGCAATTGTTCTTGGATTTAAAAAGAGATCATTATATATGTTAAATTCCTTAATGTTTATTGACTCATCTTTTACAAGTTTAAAGTTCTTAATGGCTAAATTTTGTAAGATTTTATAGTGTTCATCATTTTCTATTGAAAAAACAAAGATATCATAATCATCAAATAATTTTTTAAAGTATGGGATATTGTATTCAAAAGATCTTAAATAACCCACAATCAAAATTGCAAATTTTTTATACATCTTATTATCTTAAGTAATTATATTTAAAATATATACTGATGAACACATTAATTTACCCTCTTTATCTCATAGCCAATAATCAAGATCACTTTGATAGACACAAAGAGATAATAGATATCAATACTAGTGTTATAAATCGTTTTAATTGTGTAGATGATATAAGAATTGTTGGAAAGCCAGTAATGAATTGGTCAGAAATGATAAATGATTTGATGAAACAAGTAGAAACTTTGTTAAAAGAAGGAAAAAATGTTTTGGTTTGTGAAGCAGATAATTTTATTGTTGAAGAATTTTCAGAGATATTTTCTTTAACAAAGTTTACGATGTTTGCTTTATGCAACAATGGCTCTAAATTAGACAAAAATTTACCAGGGGGAGAGTATCTAAATGCTGGGCTATGTTATTACCCACAAATAAATTATCAAAGCTACTTCAACTATTCTGATATTTTAGAAACAGATTCATCTAAGGCTTCTCTTGAATATGAAAAAAATATTAATCATATGTTCTATTCTCAATTTAATTCACATAGAGAAGGCATTGATTTTATCAAAGAACAAGTAGGTTTTTCAATATACAATTGGCGAGGACTTTTATCTGCAGATATTGATGAAAGATTTATTTATAAATCTATGCCTATTTCAAAAGATATTAAAAGTATACATTTTTTGAATCTTTCACAATATATACATAATAATGAAGGCTTTGATCCATTTTGGTATGAAAAATTTGTATTAAGTTTTAATAGTGGTCAAAGAAAGAAACTAATCATTCTTAGAATTTTAATTCATTATTGGAGATTTATAAATATACCTCAATTCAAAAGGAAGTATAGATTAGCAAAATATATTTTTAAAGTTCTGATTAATAAATAATAAATTAATCAGAATTATTGAAAAAAAACAAAAGTTTATCATGAGGTTTTGTGTTTTTAGCTCTATTAATAAATCTATTTTTGTCCTTATCAAAATCGTATTTGATAGTTCTTCCCTTAAATTTATTTTTTTTAATAATTTTTTCTACTTTTTTTAAAGTAGCCAACCCATCAAGCCCAATATCTTCGATTGCTCCAATTCCATCTGGGGTTAAAAGTTTAAAATAATTTTCTATAAAAAATTTAATCGTTTTTAAAGAATGAAAGCCGTCGTCTATAACTATATCAAATTTTATATTTTTTAACTTTTCTATAGTCTCATCTGTGTACGCATCTCCATAAATAAATGTTATTTTCTCTGATTTTTCTATTCTGTCTGCAAAATCTAAATTTACTTCTGGAAAAAATTCTGGCCATCGCGAATTATCGGATGGTAAATCTCTATCTAAAGTAAAAATATTTGCATTTGGGAAATATTCATCCCACATTAAAGCACTTGCCCCAGACATTGTTCCAATTTCTAGAACATTTTTCGCGGTGTAGCGTTTTTCAGAAAAATGTTTTTCATACTTTTCGATATAGTAATGGCCATATAATCCAATATCACTTCTATCACCTTTATCACAGTAAAGTTTGTAATTAGAATATATATTTTCTAATGAAGTCAATTTAAATTTTCTATTTGTTTAACAATCCACTTGTAAGTAATTTCAATTCCGTCTTTTAATTTAAATTCATAGTCCCAATTAAGCCTTTCTCTTATCATTGAATTTTCTGAATTTCGGCCTCTTACACCAAGAGGTCCATCAATGTGTTTAATGGAAATATTTTTATTATCAATTGAAGAAACTAATTTAACTAAATTATTAATTGATATCATTTCTTCTGATCCAATATTAATTGGTGTATTTACATTTGAATTCATTAATCTTCTAGTTGCTTCAATACAATCATCAATAAATAAAAAAGACCTTGTTTGCTCACCATCACCCCATATTTCAATTGTATCTCCATGATGTGCTTCAGCTACTTTTCTACAAATTGCTGCTGGTGCCTTTTCTCTTCCACCTTTCCAAGTACCATTAGGTCCGTAAATATTATGAAATCTTGCAATTTTTACATCTAATTTGTAATTTCTTAGATAGCTGATGTAAAGTCTTTCAGAAAATAATTTTTCCCATCCATATTCTGAGTCAGGGTTTGCTGGATAGGCATCACTTTCTTTTAACCCTTTATTGTCGGGTACCTCTTGAATTTCTTCTGGATAAATACAGGCAGAGCTTGAATAAAAAATTTTTGGAAAATCTTTATCATAGTTTTCAACTACAGTTTTCAACAGATTTAAATTAATAGTAGATGAATTATGCATAATATCAGCATCATTTTCACCTGAGAAAATAAAACCAGCACCACCCATGTCAGCGGCATACTGATAAATTTCGTTATAATTTTGTAATTTTAATATTTCTTCAATATTTTTTTTATTAGTAAGATTTTTCAAGTAAAACTCATCAGCATCTGATTCTTCAAATTCTGGTTTTTTAATATCTACTCCAACAACAAAATAATTTTCGCTTTTGAGCCGTTTAACCATGTGCGACCCTATAAAACCTCCGGCGCCAAATACAAGTGCTTTTTTTTCCATATTTTAAATTTTATTTTAAAGTCTCAAAATCTTTGAGTTCTTCACCATTATTTCTTACTCTATTAAATTTTAGAGTATCAATTTCTTTTGTCATGATATTTTTTTTTGTTAAGTAGTTTTTAAAAATGTTTTCTGCATTAAATCCAGGAATGGGATATTTTTTAACATGATTAAAAATATTACAGAAAATATCCATGTTTGTTGATGAACCAATTACAATTCTGTCATTTATTCCACCCCAATGATGAAAGTTTGGCGTGTAAATAACATCTTTATTGAGAATTTCTAAATGTAATTTACTTTCATAGAACTTTAAATCTGACCTACATCTTATAACCCAGTCAAAAGATGTTCCACTGGTCTTTTCATACTCTATTTTTAAATTATTTGCTTTATAAATTCCATAAAGCTGTTGCATGTGAGCAAATTTTGCAGCCTTTAAACTACCAAATTTGTCTTCAACACTTTTAAACTGTTTATTTTTTAATTTAGTTTTTTTAATTACAGGGTCTTTCTCAACTAGAATATTTGCTGATTTAAAGTATTTAATAAAATCATCAGAATTTTCACTTAGAGGAATATGAGCAAAGATTTTAAATTTATTGAAATTATTTTGTAGAAAGTTTTCTATACTTTCGTATGTTTTTTCCAACGACCTTAATTGACCAGAAAAGCAAATAGCTACATTCATTGTCAACAATTATAGTTTATTGTTAAGTAAATTTTTAAATCAAGATTTATATTTATTTTGATTGATTGATTTGTATCAAAAAATCTTAATTTAAAATAAATCACTATAATACACTCAAGAAATGGAGTTAAATATTTACGATTTTTCAAAGATATTCAATAACAAGTCACTGGCTGTAGTTGGACCTTCACCTCATTTAGAGAAAATGAAATTGGGTAGTTTTTTTGATACTTTTGATTTGACAATTAGAATCAACGAATTTAGCAATAAAAAAATATACAACGACTATGGGAAAAATAATGATGTTATTTTTATATCACTGCCAGACAATGCTATTCATCATTATAAAAAAATGATAAACAAATCACAAGATGAATTGCTAGGTGTTAAGTATTTTATTTGTCCAAGAAACAGCTTGCATGTGACACCTTATCATTTAAAAAATTTCACAGAAGATAAAAATATTTTTGAAAATTTTAAAAAATTAGAAATTGATCATAATATGTTACACATTGGAGATCAAGCCAATGAAAAACTAGAGTCAGATATTGGTTTTCACCCAACAACTGGGACTTTATCGTTAGCATTTCTCTCTAAATTTAACTTCAAAAAACTTTATGTTGGGGGTTTTTCTTTCTATTTAACAAAAAATAGATATCATTCTCGAAAAGCAAATATTATGAAAAAAAGTTTCAAAAGAGATATAAATAAAACAAAACCAGGCCATAAACATATTGAGGAGATTATGTACTTGCAAAAAGTGTTTGACGGAAAAGAAAATGTATTTGGTGATTTGTGGTTTACTAAGTTAATTTTAGAGAAGAAGTTTAATTTGAGTGACTATAATTCAAATATTAATTTTGATATTACAACATTATGAAAAAGGTTTGTTTAATCACTGGAATTAATGGTCAAGATGGATGCTTTCTAGCCAAATTAGCAATTGAAAATGGTTATAAAGTTGTTGGTATACAAAGAAAGCAACCACATATAAAATCTGAACAGATTATTAATGGCCTTCTTGAGCTTGGCGTTTATGAAAAAATTCAATTTGAAATTACTGAACTCGAAAAATTAGACAATGTTGAAGAACTTGTTAAAAAATATAAACCAACTTTTCTTATACATCTTGCGTCACAAAGCAGTATTGAAAAAAGCTTTAAATATAAAGACTTAACATACAAATCAAATACTTTAATTTCAAAAAATATTATTGATTCTGTTGAAAAATATTCAAAAGATACGAAAGTGTTTTTTCCTTCTTCTGCAACAATATTCGAAGGATACAATAACATCGTTGCTAATGAAGAAACTAAAGCTAAGCCTTTATCAAATTATTCAATTTCAAAGTACAATACACAAAAATATATAGATGAAAGAGTTAGTGAATCGGATCTATTTCTTAAGACAGGTATTATGTTTAGTCACGAATCTGAATACAGAAGAGATAATTTTTTTTCAAAAAAGATAATTAAGTTTTTAACTAAATACAAAAATGGCTCCAAGGAATCTTTAAGTGTTGGAGATATTTCAATTAAAAGAGATATTGGATATGCCCCTGAATATTCTGATGCAATTTTTGAAATTTTGTTATTAGATAATTCGGAAAAATATATAGTTTCTTCGAACACTCTTTATAAGTTAAGTGATTTTATAGAATTTAGTCTGGATTATTTACAATTAAACTACGAAGTTCTATTTGAAGATAAATTAATTAAATATATTGATATATCAACAGGTGAAACTTTTATTAGATCTGATATTAAACAATTTAGAAAACATGACTTAAGAGGCATACAGGGAGATAATTCTAAATTAATAACTGCAACCGGTTGGAAACCAAAGTTAAAATTAGAAGAAATATGCAAAAAAATGATAGATTATAATTTAAAGGATAAATTGTGATGAATAAAATTTCTGTTGCTATACCAACATATTTTTCCTCAAATTTTATAACACCATTAATAAATTCCATTAAAAAACACACAGTAGTTGATGAAATAGTGATTTCTGATGATTCTGAAGATAAATCAGAATTTAAAAAAATAGATACGATTTCAAAAAATCTTTTACAAACTAGCGATTTAAAGTTAAAAGTATCACAAAATAATTCAAAAAAAGGAGGTTTTAAAAACAAGTACCACTGTATTTCTTTGGCAGAAAACGAATATGTTTACCAAATAGATTCAGATAATATTGCAAATTCAAAATTTTTTCTATACCTTCAAGACAAAGACTTTAATGAATTTAATATCAACACTTTATATATTCCTTCAAAGATATATTTATTTAAAAAAAATAAGTATGAAAGATATTTAAAAAGATCAAACAATGTAATTTATTTAAAAGAAGATTTTTTAGTTTCACCACAATTCTTAAAAGACACACTGTTGAGTGATAAGCAATTTGTTATGAGAAGAAACATTAATTGGCTTTTAAATACAGGAAATCCATTTTTCTATAAAGAAACATACTTAAATAATCTTGAGGAAGGCCTGAAAGTTTCAGAAAAAATATTATCCGCAGCAGATGCAATTGCTATGATTTATTATTGGCTTTTTTTTAAAAATGACATATGTATTTCCAAATTTTTAAGTCATTATCACAGGACTCATGCAGATAGTTACTGGATCAGGGAGGGCAGCAACTCAGTAAGCTCTGTTGATTATTTTAGAAATAAAATAAAGGATTTATAAATTGTCTTTATTGAACACACACAAAAGTTATTTAGATTTTTCAATACCTAATTATCCACCGCGTAATAAATCAAAAAATTTTGAAGCTTACTTTTATGACTATTTTAAAGACAATAAATTTGATACAGATTACATTTATATACCAGTTCAATGGACAAATTATTTAATATCCAAAAACTATGGTAAAAATATTGAAGAATTGAAAAAGTTTATTCATAATAATCTAGAAGCTAATAAAAAATATTTCACTATTGTTCAATATGCAGGCGGACCGTTAGTTACGATGCCTAATACCTTAATATTTAGCATGGGCGGAACCTTTAACACAAAAAATCATAAAACTTCGAAAGTTATCCCACTGCCACTAATCTACGATGGAATTATTGAAAAAAGAAACAATAAAAAAAATTATTTAGCTTCATATATTGGAAGACCAACACATGATATTAGATTAAAGATTGAGAAAAAACTAAATAGTGTTGACAATTTTTTTATTAAAAATTTAGATTCTATGGATTCAACTATTGGCAACAGAAATTTAAATTTATTTACTGATATGATTAATCAATCCCATTTTTCAATATGCCCCAGAGGTTTTGGGCCAACAAGTTTTAGGCTTTATGAGTCAATTAAAGCCGGAACAATTCCAATTTATATTACTGATAAATTTTTTCTTCCATTTAAAGAATTTTTAGATTGGCAAGAATTTTCTGTTTTATTAAAACCTAGAAAGATATCATCGATTCCAAAGATTGTAGATAGAATTATTAACTCTGGCGATATTGATCAAATGAATACTAACTTAAAAGATATTTCTAGAAAATATTTTAATTTTCAATATATGTCTGAGTATATTAAATCAATTGTTGAAGAGTAGAAAAGAGAAAATTAACATGTACAAATTATTTAGTAAAATAAAAAAATTTTTTTATAAATATCTTTTTAATTATTTGAAATATGAATTTACTGAATTTATTCCAAATTCAGAATCTAAAGAGTATCAAAAAAATGGATTGATTAAAACAAACATTAAAAACTATACATCAAGTATGCTTAATATCTCCCAGTGGTTTAATAAGCAAGATGTAACTTATTTAAGTAATTTGAATATAGATAAAAATACAACCATTTCTTTACATGATATGTTTGAAAACCATGGATCTGATAAAAATAAACATGGTTACGACATTCTTTATTCATATGTATTTTCAAAAATTTCGAATAATCCAACTATTTTAGAAATTGGAATAGGAACTAACAATAAACAAATAGCTTCAAATATGGGAAAATATGGCAAGCCAGGTGCGTCACTTAGAGCATTTTCTCAATACTTTCCTACCTCTGAAATTTTTGGGGCGGATATTGATAAAAATATATTATTTAATTTCAAAAATATAAAAACTTTTTATTTAAATCAGAATGATATTGATACTTTTGATAATAAATTAATTGAAAATAAGATGTTTGATTTAATTATCGATGATGGATTGCATATGCAGTCTGCAAATCTGAACACTTTAAGATTTTCATTAGACAGATTAAATGAAAAGGGAGTTCTCGTAATCGAAGATATTCCTTTATCAGCATTAGATACCTGGAAAATAGTAGCCACTTTGTTAGAAAATCCTTTCGATCTCGAGATTGTTCAGTGCATTGACAACTTTGTTGTAATTTTAAATAAAAAATAAATCATTCAAGATGGATAAATTATTTATTAATTTAATAGATAAAGAATAGCTAAGATGGAATTGTGCAATTTTTAAAAACTATTTTTAAAGACGTACTTTATGTATCAAAAATAACAGGTACTCAAAGAAAAAAAATTCTTATAATTACTTCTGTTACATGTAGCCAGTTTGTTGTATTGGTCGATGTCTTCTTAATAGGTTTATTTGCTTTTTTAATTGCTGATCAAAAAACAAATATCGAATTTGTAGATGCTATAGCATCTTTTTTTGAGACAAATAGGTTTTTAATACTTTTTATTATTCTATTAAGGTTTTTACTTTTATTTTTACAGAGCTATATTTTAAGAAGAATTGAATTCACTGTTACCAAAAATCTGAAAGAATTTATACTTAGAAGAATTTTTGAAAGAAGAACCTATTCAATATCAGACGCTTATTTTTATACCAATGATTTGAGCGGTCATATTGGTTATTTTTATTCAAACTTTGCAGCTTTTCTAAACAGCTGTTTCAATATTTTGGTTTTTAGTTCTTATCTTATAGTTTCTAATTTTGAGGTACTAACTATATTTGCAGCAGGTTTGTTTTTATTATTTTTCCCTATAAAAAAAATTATAAAAATTACTAGAAACTATGTTGACAAAACATATTTTGTATCACGAGATTCAATGAGTGAAATAGAAAGAGTAATTGAAAATTTATTTTTAATAAAAATATTGAAAAAGGAAGATTCTGAACTCTCAAAATTTTCTGATACTCTTTCTCTTTTGAACTCTCATATGCTAAATAAACATATTTTTACTGTTTTGAATGGATACCTGCCTAGCTTTTTAACTCTCCTTATTTTGAGCATGATCATAATATTTTTTGCAGGTATAAAACTTACACTTGATTTTATTGGAGTTACTTTAAAACTTTTTCAGTCAGTTTCTTCAGTGACAACGACATTTTCAAATATAATAAATTCACACGTGCATATACAAAAATTTAAAGAATTAAAATTTCATGAAGACAATCCAAATAAAGATAATTTTATTAATAATGAAAGTAGTGATCTTGAATTGAAAAATGTTGATTTTAAGTATCAAAATTCGCAAGAATATATTTTTAAAAATATAAATTTAAAATTTGAAAAAGGCTCACATACAATAATTACCGGTGAAAACGGTAGTGGCAAAAGTACTTTATTAGGATTAGTTGCTGGAATTTTTTATTCCCAAGAGGGAATAGTTACAACTTTTTCAAATAGATTCGGCTATGTAAGTGCTCAGCCATATGTTTTTAGGGACACTCTTTACAATAATATTATGTATGGAAATGAAGACTTTGAGATTGATGAAAGTTCAATTATGCAAGTTTTAAAAGAATTTAATATATTCAAAAGTGAGTCAGAATATAATCTACAACGTTTAGTTAGTAATAAATCCCTTTCATCTGGTCAAATGCAAAAAATTGGTTTTGCAAGAATTATTATTTCAAAACCAGATATCATTTTGCTTGACGAATCAACCTCAAATTTAGATAAAGAATCAAAAGAAATTGTATTTAATAAATTAAAAGAAAATAATTCTACTGTTATAAATTCGACACACGACCCTGAAAATTTTGATTTTGCTGACCATCATGTACAAATTCAAATTCAAGATGAAGAGAGAATAATAAAAAATATTTTTTAAACAATTCATATAATATTGAAGAAGTGGAAGATCAATTATAATCATATTTATTAAAAATAAGTTTTTAAGTTATTACGTAAGCTGAGCTGGTTTCTTATTGAAATATAATTGATTTTATTTTTAAATATATAGCTAAAATAAAAATTGTGAGTCTTCAAAAAATCTTGGTTATAAATACAAAATATAGAGTTTTTGGTGGCGAAGATGCAAATATAGTTGACGAGCTTAGGTTTTTAAAGAATCATTTCGAAGTTGATTATTTAGAATATAATAATGCTGATAAAATAACATTATCAGATTTAATTGGATTTATATTTCAAAATAATCCTTCTTCAAACTCAAAGCTAAAACATAAATTGCAGAGTTTTAAACCGGACATAGTGTATGTACACAATACATGGTTTAAAGCTAGTTTGGGTATTTTTAAAATATTAAGAAAAGCAAATATTAAAACTGTTCACAAAATACATAATTACAGATTTGATTGTTCAAGATTTATACTTTCAAATAATCATCTAAAAAATGATACGCAGTGTCCTGCCTGTGGGATTAAAAAAGAGAATTTAGGAATACATAATAAATATTTTTCAGAATCAAGTCTTAAATCATTTTTTATTAATTTCTATTCCAAGAAATATTTTAAAATTTTAAAAAGCTATCCAATTCAAATTCTTGTTTTAAGCGAATTTCAAAAAAACTATATAGAAAAGTTAGGAATTGAAAATAATAAAATTTCTATTTATTCAAATCCTATTGCTATTTCTTTAGAAGAATTTTCAAACTACGATTCAGAAAGTAATAGTGTTATATTTGCAGGAAGGTTAGTAGAAACCAAGGGAATTGAGGAGATACTTAAAATTTGGAACAACATAGAAACAAATAATCTAATCCTTGAAATCATTGGTACTAATGAAGATAAAAATAATATATTCAAAAAATATAACTCCAAAAAAATTAAATTCTTAGGCCAACTTGATAATAATGAGGTCAAGAAAAAAATTAAAACTTCAAGAGCAGTCATTACGGCAACAAAATTGTTTGAAGGACAACCAAGAGTTCTTTTAGAAGCATCAAGTTATGGAGTACCATCAATATATCCAAATTTCGGAGGCATGAGTGATTTTTTCCCTACCGACTATATACTTTCTTTTAACCAATTCAATTATGAAGACTTAGAAAAGAAGATTTTAATGCTTCATGATTCAAAACTACTATCTGATGAAAGCAAAGCAATCAAAAAACATTTGATTGCAAATTATACTGAAGAATTGTTATTTGCAAGGTTTGAAAATATTTTAAAAAAAGATGAAAATGAATAATAAATTTCCTCTAGTTTCAGTTTTGATGTCAACATTTAATTCTGAAAAAACTCTTGAGAGAGCTATAGACAGTATTTTAAATCAATCATATAGGAATATCGAATTTTTAATTTGTAACGATGGCTCAACAGATAACACAAAAAAAATTTTGGAAAAATATTCTAATTTACATACCCAAATTGAAATTACCAATAATGCAAAAAATGTTGGTTTAACAAAGTCTTTAAATTTATTAATTGATAAATCCAAGGGAGACTTTATAGCAAGGCAGGATGCTGATGACTATTCAAACTCTGAAAGAATAAAAGAACAAATAAAGTACTGTATTGATAATAAATTTCAAGCAGTGTTTACGAGGTCTTTCAATCTAAATAACAGTACTTCAATGCAAAACATTAGTTACCTAATACCATATAAATTACTTGTTAAATTTAGAAATCCTTTTGTGCATGGGACAATGTTAATAAATTCAAAAATCATCAAAACACTTGGAGGCTATGATGAAGATTTTTATTTTGCCCAAGATTACAAATTGTATAGAGATTTGATTGATAATGGGGTAAGAATTAAGAAAGAAAGAAAAATTCTTTATTATTTAAATACAAAAAACAATATTTCGAGTCTTCGTAAAAAAGAACAAAAATATTATGCAAACTGTGTAAAGAATAGAAAAATACCAAATATGGTTTTAGACGATGATTAATATAAAAAATTGGTGTATTTGTTGAAAGTATATCTTACAAAAATAAATGAATCTTGGATAGTAGACAAAATGAGATCAGAGTTTTATTCGTCCAATCCTGAAATAACAACAGATAAGCTAAAAAATGCTGACATAGTTTGGGTTATTGCGCCATGGCTTGCAAGTAAGTTAAAAACTAAAAAATTTAAAAATAAAAAAGTTTTATGTTCCGTCTATCACTTAGATGAGTCTCAAAGCAATAAAGAAGATATAGAAAATTTTAAAAAGTTTGACCAATATGTTGATTTGTATCACACAATTTCTATAAAAAGTAAAAATCAAATAGAAAAATATACCAATAAACCAGTTATTCAAATACCTCTGTGGGTTAATTCAAATGACTTTTACTATATTGTGAATAAAAAAGATTTAAGAGAAAAATATGAACTTAGTAATAATGATTATTTGGTTGGGAGTTTTCAAAGAGACTCCCTAGGAAGTAATCTTTCAAAACCAAAACTAATCAAGGGACCAGATATATTTTTAGAAGTAGTTAAAAACTTATCCTATCAAAATGAAAATCTCAAAGTCATACTTGCTGGAAAAAGACGAGACTATGTTATAAAAAATCTTTTAGATTTAGAAATTGATTTTAAATATTTTGAAATGGCGTCTACTGAAACTCTAAATGAGTTATACAATATTCTTGATATATATATTGTAAGCTCTAGGGTTGAGGGAGGGCCGCAAGCAATTGTAGAGTCTGCTATAACTAAGACTCCTATAGTTTCAACCGATGTTGGAGTAGCGTCACAAGTTTTGAGTCCAAAATCACTATTCGATTCAAACAACCCAGATTCATACTTTAGTGCTATACCAGATACTGAATTTGCAAATGAAAGAGTTAAAAAATATGAAACTCCACAGGGATTTAAAGCATTTATAAGCTTATTATCGGATTTATATGAAAGTTAGTATTGGTTCAAAAATTGTAGAAGGCCCATGGGGTGGCGGTAACTTATTCGTTAAAAACTTAAGTAATTATTTATTAGATTTAGGCCACAAAGTAATTTATGACTTATCAGAACCTGATATAGATCTCATCTTGCTTACAGATCCAAGAAGTAGACGAGAATCATCGTCTACTTTTAACCATATAGAAATCAATCTTTATAAAAAGTATATAAATCCAAACGTTGCCGTTGTCCAAAGAATTAATGAGTGTGATGAAAGAAAGAACACAAGCAACATAAACAATTTTTATCTTGAGGCAAGTGAATGTGCAGATAAAGTAGTCTTCGTTAGTGATTGGTTAAAAAATATTTACACCACACTCGGTATGTCAAAAGATAAAACTAAAGTCATTATGTCTGGTTCAAATAGCAAAGTTTTTAAAAACTATAACAATAAGCTAAAAAACAATAAAGTTAATATTGTTACACATCATTGGAGCTCACATAAAAATAAAGGCTTCGAATCATACATATTGTTAGATAAGTTACTTGTCAATTCAGATTGGCAAGGTATTTTGCAATTTACTTATATTGGGAATACATCTAATGAATATGTTTTGAAAAACTCTAATATAATTGAACCTCTTTCAGGTACTGATTTAGCTAAAAATTTAAGCCAAAATGACATTTATTTGACAGGTTCTATTAATGAACCATCTGGCAATCACCATATCGAAGCAGCTTTGTGTGGACTTCCAGTTCTATATCTTAACAGCGGTGGAATTCCAGAATATTGTGATGGGTACGGAGTTTCGTATAATAATCTAGAAGAATTTGAAAATAAACTCAAAATTATTATCAAAGAAAAAGACAAATACAAAAAGAATTTAGAAAACTACCAATTTGATTCAGAAAACATGAATAGGGAATATTTGGAATTGTTTGAGAGTCTAGCCCTAATTAAAAAGGAAGAATCAAAAAATTTAAAAACTTTTAGAAAATCATTATATTTATTTAGATTTAAAATCCGAAAGTTAACTAGAAATTTTTCACAAGTTAATTTAAGAATTAGAATGAAAAAATTACTAAGAATATGAAAAAAGATAACTTAGTTAATAACTTAAATTCAAAAATAAAATTATGTTCTGAATTTATAAACAAGTTAAATTACGACAAATACTTCTTCAATCCAACTCTAGAAGGTTTTACCGAAGCAGGCAGTAAATTGCAGCTAGGGTTCAGCTGTTATGGGTTGAAGTACTTTTATCTTTCAGGTCAGTGGGACAAATTAGCTGATGATGAAAAAATAAATTGGACTGATACTATTAATAGTTTCCAAACCCAAGACTCCAAGTTTCCACAAAACTCCTATGTCGACAATAATTATATTTACTATTTAAATAAGTTCAAAATTCAAACGTTTTTAAAAGAATCAGCCAAAACTTTACTTAATAATTCAGGTATTAAATCTTTTGATTCAAAAGCGGTTTTTGAAAGAAAGTCAATAAATGCAGAGACAAAACAAGCTATATCAACACTCTTTCAAGTTAGAAGCCAAAATACTTTTAGGGTGGAACCAGAATTTCACAATAAAAATATTATTCAGTATTTAAGTGAATTAGACTGGTCGCAACCATGGGCTTCAGGTGCACAATATTCTTCTATTTGTGTCTACTCTTCAACTCAAAACAGTTACGATGCAGAACTGTTAAAAGGTTTTTCTGATGATTTAGTAGATATTGAGTCGGGGTTTTACTTCAAAAATAAAATTAATGACAAAAGGCAATTGTTTAATGGTGCAATGAAAATCATTTCTGGATTAGATTGGATAAATCATCAAATTCATTACCCAAAAAAAATTATAGATTTCTGCTTAAATAATAAACCTGTCTTTGAAGGGTGCGATATTGTAGATTATATTTATGTCCTTAATATGTGTTCAAAGTCGGTAAATTATAAGAAAAGTGAAGTGATAAAACTTTTATCAGAATTGTCCGAAGAAATGGATGTACTCTTCAATGATAAAGTGGGCGGATATTCGTATTTTAAAAACAAAAGCCAGACCCATTATTATGGTGTAAAAATCACTGAGGGGCTAGATGCTCCAGATATACATGCTACTCTATTATGTACCTGGGCAAATATAATGATTTTAGAAACATTAGGACATTTAGATGAAAATTTTAAAACTCTCAAACCTTAATTTCTTAAACTTAATATTCATAGTAATTTTGTTCATATTCGGAAGAGTCTTCATGGGTTTGAATATATTTACATTGAGAATGGGTGAGATTTTAATTGGTATATCAGCTTTGTTTTTTGTTTACTTTCTAATTAAAGATCTAATAAATTTTAAAAATTTATCTAAAGTAGATAAAAATTTTACAATTATTTTTGTACTGGCAGTTTCTCACACACTCTATTTATTGTTATTTTATGGTTATGAATTTTTTGATTTGTATCCTTTTAAAGCCTCAAGTTATATTTGGGTTTTAGGTTTTTTTTATGTTGGAAAAAATAATAATTATAATTTTTCTTCTAAAAAATCATTAATCTCAATCTTTTTAGCTTTAGTTTTAAGCTACTTCAGCTCAATTTTTGGGATTACAAATGAATACCAAGATATACTTCTGAAATATACTGACAAATTTGATTACCTAAAAGCCTCAGATTTAATAATATTTTTTATTTTCTTCGTTTATTTTTTCAAAAAGAGTCCTTTTAACAATCAATTAAATTTAAATGTTTTTATATTTTTGTTTTCTATATTTTATCTACCACTTATGATGAATAAAAGTAGAGGAGCATCTATTGCATTTATATTATTTATTAGTTTTTTAATTTATGAATTAGTAAAGCTTAAAAAATCCCAGAATTTTTACTTACTAACAATAATATTAAGTTCTTTAATATTTGTACTTTCTGCATTTATTGTTTCAAAAAGCCCAGTAGAATTAGAAGAAATTGATGATAAAGTCGTATATGTTTCAACATCAAGATATGAAAAACCAGTACAAAATACACCTCAAATAATTGATGATTATCCAATTTTATACATTGAGGGCAGGAGAGTATTTTCGAGTGATGGGAATTTAAACTGGAGGTTACAAATATGGCAGGATGTATTTAAAGACACTTATACAAAAAATATAGTATTAAAAGGCTATGGTTATAATATTAAAATTCCAGCGATGGAATTAGAATATCGTTCAGGCAATGATGGTACAAATGAAAATGTACATAATTTTTTTGTAAATATTTACGCTAGAGGTGGACTAATACATCTACTACTATATTTATCTTTTTTTATCGTTTTGTTTAAATCTGCAGGACAAAAAAATAGAGTTAGGATTCTTGCTATGTTTTTTATACCTTTAATTTTTACATCTTTTTTTGATGCATCAATGGAAAATGCTCACTATCCGCTAATTTTCTACTTCTTAATGGGAAAAATAACTTATAACCAAATTTAAATAAAACTTGGTTTATTATTAATTAGATGAAAGCACTAATTACTGGTATAACTGGTCAAGATGGTTATTATCTTACGAAGCTTTTAATTGAAAAGAACTATGAGGTTCATGGATTAATAAGAAGATCCTCTACATTCAATACTGACAGAATAGATGAACTTATTTCAGAGCACTCAGAAGATGGAAAACTATCTCTTTATTATTCTGACTTACTGGATTCTTCTTCTTTAAATAATTTAATTAATACAATTTTGCCTGATGAAATTTATAATCTCGCAGCTCAATCACATGTGGCTGTTTCGTTTAAAAATCCACTTTATACTACTCAAACGAGCACAGTGGGGCCCCTAACTATTCTTGAGGCGGTAAAAAATAGTGGTAAAAAAATTAAATATTATCAAGCCTCTTCTTCTGAAATGTTTGGAGGTGTCGACTCTAATGCATTAAATGAAGAATCAAAATTTATTCCTAAAAGCCCCTATGCTGCTGGTAAATTATTTGCACATGAAATGACAAAAATTTATAGAGAGTCATACGATATATTTGCAGTGAATGGAATTCTATTTAATCACGAATCTCCACTTAGGGGAGAGACATTTGTTACAAGAAAAATTTCAAAAGCTGTTGGTCGCATTTCTCAAGGAATTCAATCTAAATTAACTCTTGGCAACCTAGATGCATTTAGAGACTGGGGATTTGCTGGAGATTATGTAAAAGGAATGTACCTAATGATGCAGCATGAAAAACCAGATGATTGGGTTCTTTCATCTGATGAAACCCATACTGTTAAAGAGTTTGTTAAAACAGCTTTTGATTGTGTTAATTTAAATTGGGAAGATTATGTAGTAACTTCAAAAAAATATGAAAGACCTAACGAAGTTGAGCATCTATTAGGAGACTCTACAAAAGCAAGATCTAAACTAAATTGGACCCCTGAGGTTAGCTTTAAAGGACTTGTCGAAATGATGGTTGATTCAGATATAAAAGAAGCTATTAGAGAAAAAGTTTTACTCGATCAAAATTTAATTAAACCAACATGGGAAAATCCAGCTTAGACGATATTGCCTAAAAACCATTTATAGGTTTTATCAATACCATTTTCAAGTTTAACCTTAGGTTTCCATCCCAATTCAAAAATCTTTGTTGAATCAAGCAATTTTCTAGGATTGCCGTCAGGTTTAGATGTGTCAAATGTCAAAGAGCCTTCATAGTCAATATTATCTTGAATAATTTCTGCTAATTGTTTAATAGTAACTTCCTTGTTGCTACCAACATTCAATATCTCTTCACTAATTTCATTTGATATTACAAAATTTATTGCTTCTGCCAAATCTTCAGCATAAAGAAATTCCCTCTTTGGGTTACCAGTTCCCCAAATTTTAAATTCATCATCATAGTTAATTTTTGCATTATGCATTCTCCTAATTAATCCAGGTATAACGTGACTCTCAGTCTCAGAAAAGTTGTCATTGGGTCCATAAAGATTCGTTGGCATTAAATTAGTAATATTCATACCAAATTGCTGCTTCATTGAATTACCAATTTCTATTGCTGTAAGTTTTGCCATTGCGTATGGAGAGTTTGTAGGTTCAAGTTTTCCAGACATTATATATTCTTCTTTAATTGGATTATCTGCATCTAAGGGGTATATGCAACTACTACCAAGATTTATTAATCTAATATTTTTAAAGTCTTTTATGGACTCTAAGATATTTAGATTTATTTTTAAATTTTCAACTATAAATTCAAACCTATTTGTATTGTTTGCGACTATTCCCCCAACTCTTGCTGCAGCATTTACAATTACGTCTGGATTTTCCTCAGAGATAGTTTTGTATGTAGAGTTATAGTCAAAAAGATTTGTATCATCTCTGTTAGATGCGATAATTTGTTTGTAAATATTTTTTTCTTTTAATGTTTTTACAGTAGAACTACCTACCAAACCTCTTGAGCCAAATACTAAAATTTTCATATATAACTTACTATAGATTATCTATAAATTTTTGTTAGAAACCTTAAATTCAAACATATAATATTTTTATGTGTGGATTTATAGGTTCAGTTTCAAAAAATGAAATTTTATATGACAATCTTGAGAAGTGTAATGAGCAATTAATATGCAGAGGTCCTGACAAAAAGAAGTCTTTAGAAGCATCAGAGGACAACTTTAACTTTAAAGGAGTTTTTAACAGATTGTCCATAATAGATCTTTCAAGCAACGCAGACCAACCCATGATGTCTTATGATAAAAATTATATTTTGATGTTTAATGGAGAAATTTATAATCATACAGAGTTAAGAAGTCAATTAATTAAAAAAGGATATAAATTTGAATCCAGTCACTCCGATACAGAGTCACTTTTATATTCATTTGTTGAGTATGGAGAAGAAACACCAGAAATTCTCAGAGGCCAATTTTCATTTATTTTTCTTGATAAAAGAAAAAATACTATTTACTTATGTAGAGACAGGCTTGGTCAAAAACCACTATATTATTTTTTAGATAAAGAGACCCTAAATTTCAGCTCCAATCTGATTTCATTAGCAAATTATTGTGGATTTAACCAAGTTAACGAATCATCAATATTCAACTATCTAAATTATGGAATTTCTACAGGTAAAGACACTATTTTTAAAAATTTAATGCGAGTTATGCCTGGTGAGTTGATAAAAATTGATCTTTCAAATAATATTTTTGAAAGTAATTCAAATATTTACTGGGATTTAGAAAATTATTATGATATTAAGAAATTTAAAGAAGAAGAATTTATCAATCTTTTAGAGGAATCAGTATTGTTAAGAACAAATTCTGATGTCCCAATTGCTACGTTTTTATCTGGAGGGTTAGACTCTACTTCAATAATAAAGTCTCAGAAAAACATGAATTTAGAGATTAATTCATTCTCGGTTTATATGAACGAAAGTAAGTTTGATGAAAGGAAATATTCTGAGGAAGTTTCAAAAGTATACGGTACTAATCACGACTATGTTCAGTTCAACGATCAAATTACCTTAGAAATGGTTGATAGTGCTATAGAAACCCTTGATGAGCCATTTGCTGACCCATCGTATATTCCAACATTTCTTTTAAGCAAAATGATATCAAAAAAGTATAAGGTTGCTTTATCTGGTGATGGTGGAGATGAACTTTTAGGAGGCTATCTTAGAGTGCAAAAAGCAATGAAAAATACAAATAATATTAACAGTAATTTCAATCACTTAATTTTTAAGTTATATCCTGCACGATTTGGTACTGGCAATACTTTTTTGTCAAAGAATATTGATCTAAATACAAGATACAACTCGTTTCTTTCTGATTCAAAATTGCTTAATATGTTGGATATAAAAAATACGAATATTCCACTCAACCAATTTATTGAAAATAAATATGAAAATAATTACAAACAACTAATGGAAAATGAGTATAGATTCTTTTTATCACAAATGATGATGTTTAAAGTTGACAGAGCTTCAATGGCAAACTCTCTTGAAGTAAGATCACCATTTGTTGATAACAAATTAATAGAGTATGTTTTTTCACATTCAAATGAATATTTCGACATAAACAACCCAAAACTTCCTTTAAAAAACTATCTTAAAAGTGATTTTAGCTCGGAGTTTTTAAATAGAAAAAAACAAGGATTTATATTTGATGTAGAGTCATTTGTTTATAAATATGAAGATCAATTCTATGAAAGCATAATATATTTATCAAAAGTAATTGATATAGACCTAAAGAATATAAAAAAACTTTTTAAATTTAAAACAAGAATGAATGCAAATAGAATTTGGAAATTAAAAATTTTATCTCATTATTTAAATAAAAATTTATAGTCTTCACTCATCTCTTTTGAAATAATAGAGATGTCATTTGCTTTTAATACTGTATTTAATGCATTTGTAGAAATTTTTTCTTGTAAGCTGCTTGAATCTTCTAATTTATTTAATAACTCAAATATAACTGGAGAATCTAAATCGTACAAAAAACCTGTTATATTATGATCTATTATTTCTTTATGATTTTTTATATTTGAGGCAATAACTATACATCCTGTTGACATTGCCTCTAGTATTGTTTTTGGATTTCCCTCAAACTTTGATGGTGATAAATAATATTTATAATTATTCATTTCTTTTTTAATATCTTCATTATTTAAATTATCAACAATAGATACTTTTAATTCATTATTACGTATAAGCTCTTTAAGCTCTTTATTTTTGGGTCCAGATCCTATGATCTTCAAACTAAAATCAGAATCTTTAGTAAATAAAGAAATTAATTTTCTATAGTTTTTTTGCTCGTCCAACCTTCCTACAGATAAAATTTCATTTGGTATTCTTGAATCAATTGCTTTGAAATTATTATCTATTATCCAATTGGGCCTTAATTTAATTTTTTCATGGTTAATTTTATAATTAGATTTTAAAAACTTAATATCTTCTTGACTTGTTGTTGTATATATATCTGAAAATTTTAATGAAACATATGTTAAACAATTTAATAAGAATTTTCTTATCAAACCATCGTTGTTTAATATGGAAAATTCATACATATCATATCCAGTTCGAATTAATATTTTTTTACTGTAAATTAGTTTAGAAATTATAACTACCCAAGAGCCAAGCAATTGATGTTGATGAAGTATGTCTTCATTTACTATATTTTTTCTATACAAAATGGGAATAAATAATGAATATATAAATTTATATAGCTTACTTTTTGTTGTATGTTTTTTGAACATTGGAACAACGTTAAAATTAGGAAAATTTTTTATTAGCTCTAGGTCTTGTGAGTCTCCATAAGTGTAAAATGTGAACTCAATGTTGTTTATATTGCTAATTTGGTTGTAAATTTCTAATTCTCTTTTTAAAGTCCCAGAATTGTGCCAAGTTTGTAAAGAATAGTTATAAGTTAGGAATACTGCAACTTTCATATCATTTACAAATCAGTATACTAATCATAAAATTTGATAAGTAGAATTATATGACAAACATAACATACGTTTATTCAGGTAATAGAAAAAATCGATATTATCAAAAAAAATTCGAAGCAAGAGAGTTTTTTTATGGTCTTAATTTATTTGATAATGAAAATATAAATTTAGAGATTATTGAACCCCTAAACAATAATTTTCCACCGAAGATAATTTTTAAATACCTTGATAAAATATTCCAAAAAATTTTTAATTTACCTGTTTATATGAATGTTTTTATTTCTATTGAGAATATAAAAATACTTCTTAAGACAGATAAATTAATTCTTGTCAATGAAACAACCTATTGTTCGTTGGCACCTTTATTGTGGATAATTAAATTGTTTAAAAGAATAGATGTTTATGTATTTGTTATGGGTTTGTATAGTAAAAAACTAAGGTTTCCTATGTTAAAAAGATTACATTTTTTCATAATTAAATTATTTAATCTTTCAGTTAAAAAACTCATGTTTCTTGGCGAAGGAGAGCTTAAGAAAGCTTTAAAAATTCATAAATCAAATAAAAACAAATTTATACTGTTCCCTTTTTCTATAGATACAGAGTTTTGGAACGACCTACAATATCATAAGTCTGAAATTAATGACAATATTTTATTTGTAGGAAATGATGGCAATCGAGATCCCGAGCTTTTTCTTGAAATTGTCGATAATTTAAAAGAAATAAACTTTACAGCAATAACCAATATTGAAAATCTGTTGGATGCAAAACGTCCAAACCTCAGCGTTATTAATGGATCTTTTGGTAGCTCTAATTTAAGTGATACAGAACTAAAACAATATTACCTAAGTTCTAAATTAGTGATTTTGCCACTCAGAGAATCTTCCCAACCTTCTGGGCAAAGTGTAGCATTGCAAGCTTTATCTTGTGGAACTCAGGTAATAATTTCAGACACTGAAGGATTCTGGGATAGAGACAATTTTAAAAATAATAACAATATTTACTTTGTAAAAGAAAATAATTATAAAAGCTGGTCTAATAAGATTAATCAAGTTTTGTCTGATGAGAAAAATTTGAAAATAACTCAAAAACATGGTCAGGAATTGGTTTTTAATTTGTATACACTTGAAAACTTTAAACATAAACTTTTAGAAATTATCGAATTAGATAAAAATATAATTAAATGAAACGTGTCATATTATAGTTATCATTGACTATGTTTTTAAAACTTTCTAACAAGACTTATTATCAAAACCATCTAAAAGTTGTTGATCGATATACGACTGGTGACAACTATATTCATATAATTGGAAATGATAATCCACACCTTGCTGAGTCTAAAAATGTTATAAAAGTCACGCCAAACAGGAGGCTTAATGAACAAATAGATCATACAAAAAAATATAAAACAATTATCTTTACAGATTTCTTTGAAGCGTCTACTGATATTTATAGTTTATTAAAAGAGTGCAAGCTGATGTTAGAACCACAAGGTAAATTAGTAATATCTGTATTAAATTACAAGTTATCTTTCATAGTTAAATTTTTTGAATTTTTAGGTCTTAAGCAAAAATCTCCCAAATTATCACATATAAATGAAAACCATTTAAAAAATCTTTCTCAAACAACAGGTCTAGAGTATGTAAATTCTCATACTAAGCAAATAATTCCGTTTAAGCTTTTTGGTATTCTTTACCTAGTTAATTTTGTATTTGAAATTATACTATCTAAATTTAATTTTGGATTGCTCAGGTATATAGTCTTAACAAATAGTAACAATAAAAATATTGTAAAATCAAAAAAAACTGTATTAATACCTGCAAAAAACGAAGAGGGAAATATCGAGCCATTGTTTAAGGAATTAGATAATTTAAATATTGATGAGATAATCTTCTCTATTGGAAAATCTAAAGATAAAACCTTTGAAAAAATTCAAGAATGTTCAAACAGATATAAAAATTTGAATGTAGTCTGTCACAATCAAACGAAGAATGGTAAAGCTAATGCAATATGGGAAAGTTTGGAATTAGTTACAGGTGATGTTGTGGCTATTCTTGACTCCGACTTAAGTGTTGATCCCAAAGAACTTGAGAATTTTTATTCAATTATAGAAAATAATTATGCAGACTTTGTGAACGGCACAAGGTTAATTTATCCAATGGAAAAAGAATCAATGAGGAAATTAAATCTTTTTGGTAACAGAGTTTTTCAATACATAGTCTCAGTAATTATTGGAATTAAACTTTCTGATTCACTTTGTGGCACTAAAGTTTTCAGGAAAGATTTTATTGAAAAGATTAGTTGGTGGCAAAAAAGATATAAATTATTCGATCCTTTTTGTGACTTTGATTTAATTTTTACTGCAGCTATTACAGGAGAAAAAATTGTCGAATACCCTATTCACTATAAATCGAGAATATATGGAAAAACACAAATATCTAGATTTAGGGATGGGTTTAAGTTAATTATTTATCTTGTGAAATCGTATAGAATATTTCACACTTCGTAAATATATATACTACTTATATTGTTCTACAAGTTGTTTTGTTATTAAAATGCTTTTATTTTTAATCATCCAGTAATAGTAAATAATGTCATCCCCCAAGTATTCTGGCAACTCTTTAAAAACACCTTTTCTATTTTGGAAATATAAATTTAATACTCCTTGCTCATTGGTTATTGAAACAGGAAACTCTTCAGCAATTTTTAAGATGTCATCAATCATATCTTTATGAATTATTGAAGTATCAAAATACATTAAGCCTGTTTGAAAATAATCATTAGCATATAGATTGAACTTTTTTTCCATTTGTTTTATTTCAGGTTGGCCTTTGTCGAATTGTGATATAAGTAATCTGTTGTAATCTGGGTATCCATCAGCTTTAGCTAAAAATAAGTCGTCAACCTCAATTTTCAATAGATCATTCAAATTTTTATGAATAGTCAAATTAATATCAAGGTAAAAGATTTTGTCCCATTCTTTTAATCTCATATGGAATAGATTTAATTTAAACCATTGAAAATTCTTTTTCTTGAATCTATTCGGTTGGTCGTTTGTGTTTAAACTTAAAAATCTTTTTTTAGTTTTTTTATCAAATTTTATTTTTGGAAGTCTAACTACACTTACATTGTTATCTTTCTTAATTATTTTAATTAAAAAAGTTGGAGTAATCAGAGATGTTAATATCAAAACTTCTCCTTGATAATTTCCTTGATTGCGTAAATTTGAAATAAAAGTTGTTGCATATTTTCTAAGAAATTTAAAATCTGCAACAACTGCTACTGCTTTTTTATTTTCTTTCATAAATTGTCTTAATTGATTCTATCAAATATAAAATAGAAGTATCGTGAACCAATTTTTATACTGTTTTGATCAGAATTACGTAAAACAAGCATTCACATCTATAATTTCTGTATTAGAAAATGTTGATAAAAATGTAAAATTTGATATTATTACTAATTTACCTGAAGATAAGATACAAGTTCCAAAGAAAATAAAAAACCACAATTATTTAGAGAGTATTTCTTTTCATAAAATTAATTTATCAAATGTTGAATTATATAATCTTTCTGAGGCACATGTTACAGAAGCTACTTTTTATAGACTATTTTTGCAAGATTATATTAAAGTTAAATCTTTTATAACTTATCTAGATTGTGACGTAATTTGCTTATCTAATCCGCTACCTGCAATAGATAGCGTTTATGAAATGATGTTAAATGACAAGAAATATATTTCATTTAATACTGAAATAAAAAGAAGTGATGGTTATAAATATTTTGATGATCTTTCTCTTGAAGGTGATACGTACTTTAATGCAGGTGTAATGGTTTTTGATCCTACAGAATGGAAAAGTTTAAATGTTAAGGAGAAAGCACTTAATTTAATATCTAAAATTAAAGAAAAAGCAATTTTTTGGGACCAAGATATACTTAACATAATTTTTGATAATAACTATTTCGAGTTACCTGGTGAGTTAAATTCACGATCTAGGGAAGAGGAAACATCTAATATAATATTTCATCATTTTTCAGGTAAGCATAAACCCTGGACAATAAAAGGGTTTGATCAAAAATATTCATCAGATTTTCATAAATTCTATAAATATATTTATAGAAACAGATATCTTATAACAACATCAAACTTTAAAAATGGTAAGAAACAACTGAGACACTTTCTAAGTAAAGAATTTCAATTTGATTTAGATAATATAATTTTTGTATACTATGCAATTAAATCACTAATTAAAAAGGTTTTAAGTTGAATTTAGTTTTAAATAATCAATATCGAAAAAATCAAGTTCTTTCTTCTCTTAACTTTATTGAACAATCAGATCAAATTTTTTCAGCGTCACTTAGTCAAAAAGATTTAGAAAAATTTAATTTTACTGATATAAAAATAATTGAAAAAAGTAATGAGTTAATTACTTTTATAAATTTAAATTTTAACTTAAAGGAAAATGACATAATTTATTCACATGCAGATTTTGTGGAAAGCCTATTCAGTATTCTAAAAAAGTTTAAATTTCAGAATATTAAGGTAATCTCTTCCCAGTCTGACAGAAAAATTACAAAGAGTCTGTTTCATAAAAAACCAAAATGTGTATCAAGCTGGTATGCAACAAATGTAGTTTATAATACTGATTCATTAATTCCTATACCACTAGGAATTGCACCTTATAGAAATAGCAAATCAGCAATAATCGAAGATTTTATTGGTTTGGAACTTCAAAAAACAAAACAAAAATTTATGTATATTAACTTTAACCTAAATACAAATTACTTTCACAGGATAAAAACTGTTAATTCAGCAAAAAAAATATTTAATATAAATCGAATAGATGATAAAAATTACAAAGACTATTTAGTAAGCTTAGGATCACATAAATTTTCATTATCACCTTGGGGAAACGGAATAGATACTCATAGATTTTGGGAAGCACTGTATTGTGGAACAATTCCAATTACTAAATCTCATTATATTTATAAAACATTTGAAGGTTTACCCATGGTTCTCCTTCCTTCGTACAAAAATTTAAACAATCTAAAAAAAGAGATTGATTATGGTGAATTTAATTTAGAAAAATTAGATATTAATTGGTGGATGAAACAAATAAATAATATTAAAGTTGAACCCATAGTTGATGAAATTAGAGTCAATATTACGGATAATATATTTATGAATATACAAAAAAATTTTTACAAATTAAGAAAAGACATTGCAAGAAAAAAATCTTTACTTACTTTTTTAAGAAAAATTCATCAAAAAATTAGTATTCTTCATAAGACTTAACTTCTTGTATATCAGAAGAAAATAATTTATTAATTTTATTTTTTACTTCGAATCTTTTATCATTTGTCATATAGACAGACCGAGCGAGCTCAATAAATTCACTTTCAAATTTTTTATTTTTTTCTAGCAATCTGATATCATCTTCGATCACCCATAATTTTTGGTTAATTATTTTTAATTCATTAATTAAATCTTTTAATTCTTCTGTTTTACTTGTTTTAAATGAATTTAAACTTTTTTCTAATAATTCCAATTCGTAGGATGCTTTTTTTACTTTTTCTAAATTTGTTATTTTCTCTTTTTTAATTTGTAAAATTGTAATCTTATCTATAAGTTCACCTACGGATATATTTATTTGAATTTCCATATTTTAAATTGTAATGTTCCAATCTTTATACAGCTCAAGTTTTTCAGTCCCTTGGCCATCCTTCTTTATTGGGTGAAAGAATAGACTTGCTTCTGTAGGTACTCTTTCAACTAAGTGTAAAATACTGCTGTCAATACAATGTATTTCTTGAGCGCGCTCAATAAGTTTTGCATATAAAAATATATTATTAAATATGTCCGAATCTTTTTCAATATAGATATTTGGAAGACTATCATCAATTTTAAGATTGACTTGGCCATATGAGCTACTTCTGTGAACAAGTCTATAATTTTTTTCTATTTTATAAACCTGCATTAAATGATTCATAAGTTCAGATTCTTTATTATCATCTCGAGGTATTTGAAAAAAATCAAAAGATACAGAGTAAGGGATGTTTAATTGTTTATAAAAAGATGTATTAAATTTTCCAAAATTTTTTTCAAAACCAATTCTTAAAACCTGATTTTTATTAAATCTATTGTAAATTTCAGAGTCATTTTGAATTTTAATTACTTCAATTTTTGGATTTTCAATATATAAATAACATACTTGTTCATAATAATTTTCATAAATTGGCAAGATTATTTTTTCAAACTTATCTGAAAGATAATTCACTAATCCATTACAAATTATTATGTCACCTAATCCTAGGTGATGGTGGATGACAATCGTTTTTGCTGAAAGTGTATCAATTTTATATATTGTGTTTTTAAAATTTATAAATATAAAAATTTTTATACTGTTTTTAAATAAATGTATTATTTTTTTTATCAGTTTCATTAAAATCAGATATACCATTCTTTCATTTTTTTCATTTTATTTTTCTTAGCTCTACCAACAATATAATTAAAATGCACAATTTTAGGTTCTGTAAGATAGTTGAAATAAAATGCTCCATTAGGAAATAAAAATGGGGATAAAAATTTATACTTAAAATCGTTTTTTAAATTATTTAGATATGTTTGGTCATGAGCAGGTAAATTTACGATTGACTCAATATCTATTTCATCAGGATTAAATATTTTTTTTGTTTCTTTAGTTGACTTTATCATCATAAATCCAGCACACAAGTCATTTTGATGAGGTCTTTTATTGTTATAATCTAGCTGAAATAAAAAATCATTTTCTTCAATTTCTATTTGTAAGTATTCAAGAATGTTTTCTTTAATTACTATATCTCCATCAATATAAAGAACATAATCATTTTTTAATAGTCCATCGTATATAGATTCAAATTTACTTACCATCATTTCACCAAACTTACTGTTTCCAGCTTTCCATGATGTAGCTTTTTTACTTTGTGCAAGTTTTGAATTTAATAATATACAGTTGTAATTTAACTTACTAAGGTAGTCAAAGCTTTTTTTGTCCGTGCAATAAATTAAAAGGTCTAAATTGATATTATTTTTTTTTATTGATTCAGATAGATTCATCGTAAAATCTAAATATCCATAGTTTGTAAATGTTATGGATTGCACGTTTTTTTTCATAGTAAATTACTTTTTATATAGTATATTGTTCATTTTATTTATATTTATATATTAAATTTACCTAGCAAATTTAATAAGAACTATTCTAAAATTCTCTTATGGTCTCATTATCAATATTTACAACTATGACAGATCCTGAAAAAAGAAATGATCCCTGGAAAGAAGCGTTAGAGTGTTACAATTTTTTTGCTGATGAAGTAGTGGTTGTTGGTGATGACTGGCCGACTGAATTTTCTTGGGACCATATTGGTAAAACTTTTCAGGAAGGATATGACAAATGTACATCAGATTGGGTGATGAGAATGGACATAGATTATTTTCTACACGAAAAAAACAAAAAGAAACTCTATGATGCCCTAAAAAAATATAATAGTTATCCAGCAATTTCATTACCACAGTATCAAATATTTACACCTGATAGATATCAAATAAAAACAAGAATATGTCTATTGTTTAATAAAAAAAAATATAGAAATTTAAAATTAAATGGGGGCGGTGATTTAACTTTGGCTACTCTTGATGGTGAATTAATTGACCCTACAAAAGTGCCGATGGTTAATATACCGGTTTATCAATACGAATCAACATTTAGAACAAAAGAAATTTTACAAGAAGACAGGGGTAGGTTTGCAAGAGCTTGGTTTAGGTACTTTGAAACTTATGAAAGCAGAGGAGGAGCTACCCCGGAAGAAGCTTTCAATGCATGGTTTGAAGAAATAACCAAAAGATATCCAAAACATAGTTTTAGAATAAAAATTAATGATCATCCAAAGTTTATTATTGATAAGCTTAAAAATATAGAAGAAGAACATTTTGGGCACAATGCTTTTAATCTAAAGCAAATTACAAAATTTGAAAAAAAATATTTAATTAAAGGACTTAGAGAAAAATATGTTAATCCTATTTTGTACAAAAAAAATTTAAAATATTAAGAACATATGGTTAAAGAAAAATATTTAGTAGTGCTTGGAGGGTCTCCAAGAGGTGGTGAAAAAGCTTGGAATTCAATGTACAAGTATGTAAAAGACCACCTTAAAGCAGATTTAGCTATTTGCACAGGTAAGAAGTGGCTAAACAACCAGTCATTCATTGAGAAAGCTGATTATGACTGGACATTTGAAGAAGCTAATGATTGGAGTGAATATTACTCTAAAAATTATGATAAACAATGGGTACAAGCTTTTGAACTAGGAAGAAATACAGGGTTGTTGGAATCTGGTTTTATTCATTTTGCTATAAAAGATATTATCCTTGAAAACCATATTGAGGAAGTTGAGAAGTACGATTATATAATTTATTCTAGATTTGATCAAATGTATATTAATTACCATCTTCATGGATACGATCAAAATATATTGATACCAGAAGGAGAGGATTATTTTGGTATCGGGGATAGACATATTCTAATACCTTCAATGTTGGCTAAAGATTATTTTGGGATTCTCAAATTTTTTCTAAAAAATTACAATGAATTCAAACATATAAATTATTTAAATTGTGAGACTGTAAACAAACTACATCTTGAATCTTTTGTAAGAAAAGAGAGTATATTTAGAACAAAAAGAATCCAATTTACCGTTGCTGAGAAAAATGATCCGACTAATTGGAGAAAAGCTAAATTTAAGATTTATTTATTAAGAAATATCAAACTTAAATATCCAGATGAATTTTTAAAAGCTTTAGAAAATTTGGCTATTACTTTGAATACTTCAAAAATTAATTTCATAAATATTACATTTTTGATCAATTACTATTATTTACTTTTGAGGAGGAGCCTCGGTTCTTTAAAAAGTTAGTTTTTCGATAGATAGCTCATTATCTCATTTGAGATAAAGCGAGACCCCTTTAGGCTTAAATGATCATCATCGGAATAATAAACATTACCATTAATTGCACCAACACAATCTCCCTCGACAATATTTTTACAAAATATATCACTTGGATAAATTCTTTTAACATTTTGTAAATCTAATGAGTCTAAAAACTCCACAGCCTCTTTTTGCCTTTCAAACCAAACTTCACTTGGATACGATACTGTTGAATTTATTGGGAGATCTTTATAAAAAAAGAGTTCTGGAACATTCCAACCCTGAGTTGGTATTGGATAAATTAGTATTATTAAATTATTGTTTTCCTCAAAAGTTTTTAATGTTTTTACAATTTCTTCTTTTAGGCTATCAATAACAACCATTTCAATATCTTCTTTAACAGTACCATTATCAAATCCGGTACCACTAAAATATACTGGAAACCTTGCACCATAAATAATAATTGAGTCTTTAATATTTTTACCAAACTCATTCTTTTTTTCAATACTTTTATTAGGACAAGATTCTTCAGTAGGGTTTTTATCAAAAATAAATATACAATCATTACCAGTGAAGTGGATTAGATTATAATTACTTATCTTTGGATTTTCTATAAGAGAAGTTGAAAGTGTTCTTAAAGAAGAGTCGCCTAAAATGTATATGGTGTCATTTTCTGGCTTACTTATAATCGTACAAGACTCCTCAACACTCCTGTTATTACAAGACTTTCCATCTAGACTCAAAATATCTGAATCTTTTATCTTTAATAAAAATATTTTATTTGGAACATTTAAAATTTTAAAGTTATCTGGAATGTCAAAAATTATTAGGCCTGAAAAAATAACAGTCACAAAGTAGACAGCAACCATAATTTTAAAAAATTTAAAATCTTTAAAAGAAATTTCAATGAATTTCCAATTAAAATAAGCTAACACAAATAGTATGAATATTATTATCAATTTTGAGTAAAAATTCAATTCACTTATCTTGTCATTTTGAATAAACATGAATGCAATTATTGGTTGGTGAAATAGATAAAGAGAGTATGAAATATTTCCTAATGTTTGTATTAATTTAAAATTTATAAAATAATTATCTAATTTTTCAAGTAAAAATAAACTACAACCCAGTAATGCAATAAATTTAGGAAAAGTGTTGTTAATTGCAGTGTCCTCAAATATAAAAAAAGAAAATAGTATTAAGAACATCCCAAATGCTGAAGTCTTAGCTTTAATGTTATTTCTCAAAAAATTTTCGAAAATCATAAAAAGTGATCCAGCCAAAAACTCCCAAAATCTTCCTAGAGGGTTATAAAATAAGTCTTCTGAAATATTAAAAAAACTAAATACTAATGAAAAAATAATTAATAAAGTAAAAGTACTTACAATTTGTTTATTTTTTTTATATACAAATACAAGTATTATCGGAAGCAAAATGTAGAACTGCTCTTCAATACCCAAACTCCAAGTATGAAGCATTGTAAGGTATTTATTATTTGGCGAGTTATAAAAATCTAGGTTTGTGTAAAAAAAATTTGATATATAAATTAGAGAATAAAATGCAGAATCAAGATGTAGTTTCAGTTCTGTTGGACTCAAAAAATTGTATGCGAATAAACTTGAAAATATTGAGGTGGAAAGAAGAGCAGGTGTAAGTCTTAAAAATCTTTTTTTAAAAAAAATTCTAAAATAATTATCTTGAGTTCTCAAGCCGAGTATTAATTTATTAGAAATCAGATAACCAGAAATGAAAAAAAATAAATCTACACCTAACCATCCACCACTTAAAAGATTTTTATCAAAATGGTATATAAGAACTCCAATTACAGCTATTGCTCTAATTAGGTTTATATCTTTTCTATATGAGAGTTCATTAATATTTATTTTGCTAATCATGTTTCAAGTTGAGTTTTATTTTTTATATTCTCTTCCGTATCCATGGGAATTATCATAATAAATTAAAGGTTTATCTATGTATTGGCAATCTGTAAATTGTAGGACACCTCTCCAAAGATCATAGTCTGCAGCATATGGAAGATTTCTAAAACCATTGAGTTGCTTGACTAAATCAGTTTCTAATAACACTGTAGATGTAATAATTGGGTTTACAGTGGAAATGAACTCTTTCGTAAATATATCAGGATAAATTAATTTTTTGAATCTATAAATAAAATAATTTCTAAAAACTGATTTCTTAATTTTCTTATAGTAATAATCATTCAAAAAACTCTCATACTCCAACTTTTTGTCGTAAACTCCGTTACCAATTAATGCATCTGTTGAAGACATTTTTAAACCAGTTCCGTTGAGACTATTTAATTGAATTTCAAGTTTGTCTTTTAGCCATAAATCATCATCGTCAAGAAAAGCAATCCAGTCTCCACTTGCTTTATTTATTCCAAAATTTCTGATATTACCAGGACCAAATCCATTAATATTTTTTTGATTCTGTTCTAGATTGATTTGTATTATGTCTTTTATATACTTGTGTTCCAAATAGCCATCTTCTGTAGACCCATCATTGACTACAATGACTTCTGTTTTAGAGTAGGTTTGATTAAAAACACTCTCAATAGAACGTAACAAATAATCAAGCCTATTGAAACTTGGAATAACTACGCTGACTAAAGGGCTATTCATATATTCATTATATTAATTTTTTCTTTAAAAATTTAATTCTAAGTTTTTCTACATAAAGTAACGTGTTTTTTTTCCATATACCGACATTAAAAAAGTAAGCTTCAGCTTATCCCTTAAACCATGGTTTGAAGCCCTTACAGTTAGTATGGGAAAATCGAATTGCATTTCTTTTCTTTTTCTAAACTCTGTTTCATTTTCTAATATGTGTGAATTATAAGTTTTTCCTAATAAACTAAAAATACTTTGGTCGTGCCTGTTTTCTATAAAAGTCTCATGTTGTTTATTGACGTAAAAGTCGGTAATTAAATTCTGATCGCTATTTAATATTTTCTTGTAATCTTGAAAAAAATTCATGTTTGTATCATTTTTTTTAAAAAACATTACACCTGCTTGAAGCTGAGTAGTAGTGGCTATTTTAGATTTAATGTCTATATTAAAGATATCGAAGAGCTCTTTTGATGTATAGTGACTTTCTAAAAACTGTTTTTCTGTTTCAAATCTAAGGAAGTCCGTTTTATTGTCACTTATAATATCTAGATATTCCCTGAATCTTAATTTAGCCTTAGGTAGGTTATTTATAGATGATCCAGCATCACAATATAAAATAATATCTTCTTTATTTACTTCGTTAAGCAAATTATTAACAATTTCATGTTTCCAAACCCAATACCCACTCCCTCTATTTTTATGGAGTATATCTTTATAATTTTTTTTGAAATTATTATCCAAATTTTCAGGACCTAGGCTTAAAATTTTATCAAAAAAACCAGAATGTTTTGCTAAAGCACACAGATGCTTTTTTGAATATTTAAATGATTTATCACCATAAGTTAAAAAATATATTTTCATATCAAAATTGAACTTTCTCCCATGAATTATCTGTTAAAAAGTTTTTATTTTTCTTTACACTCCATCTATAAGGCATTAGAACTTTGGAGTCTTTTTTTTCTCCAAAAAATGCTGCTAAATATGAATATGTACTGTTTGCAATAATAAAGTGTTTATAACATAACATTTTTTTAAATGACTTAATAGGGTCATTATCTTCACCGTATATATTTCTAAAATCTGAAAATATACTTTGGTTTAGCACCCAATCTTTGTCGTCAGTAAAAATGTCAAATTCAAACTCTTTAAGCTCTTTTTTTAACAAATTAATAGAATTTTTATAGTAATTTTCCGGCAAATTAATCCCTAGCTTTAAATAATCCTGTCTTCTTACATGAATTAATACTGCGTTATTATTTAAGCTTTCAGTGTCCTGGTTTCCAATATCAAAAATATTTAATAGTGATTCTTTCTGGGTTTTTAGATGATTAATATTGTTCTGCCAATATCCATCAAAATAATTTATTATTAAATAATTTTTATATTCTAAATCTTTGTCATAATCTTTTTCTTTTAAATATTGATAAATGTACTTATTTATAAATGGAAAAAAGCTTTTTACTTTCCTGCTATTGATCAAATAATTAAATGTATCAGATAACTTTTGTATAAATTTACTTGCCTCATCAACCTCACAAGAGAGTTCTTTAAGAAGAAACTCTCTTTCGGTAACATTATCTGAATTTTTTGAAGATTTAAAAAATGCAAGATTATATAAAACTCTAAATCCAATATTTTCTAAATATTTTCCAAAAGAATATTGAAAAACTTGATTACCTAAGCCACCCTTAATTTCAACAATTGCATATTTTCTCATTGTTAAAGTAAAAATTCTTCAGTTTTATTCGATATTAATTTATATTTAAAATTTGGTACAGGATTGTCACTAAATTGCTTGAAAGTTGAAGTTTTAACAATAATTTTCATTAGTATTTAGTTTAGTCAGGACACTAGATCTAGTATTTTAGACTTTCCATTTTTATATTATTTTTTAAAATATGTAAACCTACTCAATATGTAAAAGGTAATACTTTTTTGGTTCATAAAATTGTAAATATGGGTTAATGCAAGTTTTAATAATGTTATTTTATTCTTTTTAATATATAGTGCATCTCCCCAAGGAATAGTCTTCCTCCACCACTTTGTAACAATTCGAACATAATTAAAATCTTTTAGAAAATTATCTATTTCACTTACATGTGGGCATCCTTCATATAATTCTTTCCTGTTTATTTCAACCACAAGGGCTTCTACATTATTTAGAGATTTTTTACTTCCTTTTAATACGTTAAGTTCATATCCTTGAACATCTATACATAAAATATTTGCGTTATCAATATTAAATGAGTCGAGAGTATCAACATAAATTATCTCTTTGTTATCTTTTTCAAATTCAATATATGAATGGTATTTTAAATGTTCTTTTGGTTCTAATATAGAGCTACTTTGAGAATCATTATTGATATCTTTATACATTGTCTGCTTTTGTTTTGAATTACCTAATGCCAAATTATATAGAGAAACGTATTCATCATTTTCATATTTTATTTTTAATTTTTGAAACAATTCTTTTTGTGGTTCAAATAAATGTATTTTTGCTTCATTATTTAAATTTTTAAATATTTTTACTTCCTGTCCAATATGAGCTCCAACTTGAATGAATCCTTTTGGAAAAATATTATATTTTTTAAACTCTTTTTCTAGGTCAATTAACAATCAAGCCTCATCTTTCTTTGTAAAGTTCTTTTGATTTTTTTTCTTGGGCTAGCAACTTTATTCCAAAAGTAACTAGAGCTATATAATTTATTGACTACATCATCAGATATCGATTTACTTAATCTATTTTCGATAATTTCGCAAATACGGTTATAAAGGTTGTAATCATTTAATACTTTTTCCTTCTCTAAATGAAGTAAATTTATATTTTTTTCATAAAGATTATTTTTAATAATATTTTCTATAGTGGCTATAGAGCCGTTAATGTCATTTATATTTATTGTTTTTAATGAATTTTTATCAAAGTAATCATTTATATTGGGAGCTCCATAATAAATTGGGAATGATAAACCCAAATAAGCATCATATAGTTTTTCTGAAATAAGGTTATGTTTTGAATCATTTTCAAGTACGATATGATATTTCGAATTTGATATAACTTCAAATTTATTATCAATTTCGTTAAACCCACTTCCAAACCATTGCAACTTATCTTTAAAGTGATTTTTTAAAATTTTTAGAAATTCAATCCTTAATTCATGATTTTCTGTGTTTTTTTTGTTAGAACAAATTACACTCAGCTCAATCTGCTTTTCCGTATTTTTAAAATTAGTAAAAAAGTCATAATTTAAATCTGTTTTATTAAAAATAGAATCTCCATGGTTAGCATGTATCATCCATGGTAAAAATGGATAAGTATTGATGTGATTTTGTTTTAAGTTTGGATAGCAACCATACGTGAAATTAAATTGTTTTAAAAATTCAATCATATGATTTTCAAAAAAGTAATTTTTCTTAAAAGATGTTTCGTTATTCAGATATATTACATTTTCTTTAGGAACCTCACAATATTCGACCTCATCTTTCAAGTCTTCAAAAACAATCCAAATATCTGCTTTTTTTATCTTAGAATTAATATGAAATTTATATTCGTAAGAATTTTTTGTTGAGTGAAAATTATTTAAGTTTAAATTTTTACCATGACTTGGGAGTGTTATTTTAATATCAACCATTTATATAATTTTAATTTAAATATTATATAAAACTTGGTATTAAAATTTTAACAATGTATAAAGTTCAATCTCTAATGATGGTTATCACATCAGATACATATCCAGCAACGAGAAATTCTAAAGCTCAAAAAAAAATATATCGTCCGCATGAGGATAAAAGCAAACTAGTTGTTTGGTATAGTGGAGGCTATAAAGGCCTAAACAGTAAGTACTCATATGATCCAGTAAGTAGAGACCTAGTATTAAATTGCAGTGACGATTCTAGAAGTATGGGTCTTAAGACAATCATGGCCTTTGAATGGGCATTAGAAAATGTTGAATTTGAATACATTATTAGACCAACACCGAGCTCTTATATTAATTTTCCATATTTGCGAAAGCTTTATGGCGAAAAATTTTTCAACCAAAAGTTTATTTATGCTGGAACTGTTCAGAACATAGAATATCAAGATAAACCAAATTTACAATTTGTGAGTGGATCAACTTTAATTTTAAACAAACCTTGTGTTGAGTTAATTGTTGAAAATCAAGATAAATGGGATCATGATTTATGGGATGATTTAGCACTTTCTAAAGTGATGCATGAATTAAATATTAAGCCATTAGATATTAAACGATTTAATATCGAAGGTAATATTTTTAGACAAGAAATTGATTTAAAAAATTATCAATTCAGATGCAGGGCAGATACTCACTTTAATTACCCAAGATATATTGAAGCTCACTTGCTTAAAATTATTTCCAAGTTAGTTAACAACACATACATTCATCCAATACAGAAAATAATTTACTATTACTATTTTGAATTATTAAAAACAATTTATATTAGAGAATTTTCTTGGAAGTTATATTTGAAAATAAGAAAAGTATTAAAAAGAATCTTACCATCATTGGTTTACAATAAAGTTAAAATGATATTTTCAAAAAAAATTATAAAATTTCAATATAAAAGATTTAAATATTGAAAGGATGAGATGAATAAATTAGGTATAAATAATAACAGTAAATTCTTCCAACTTTTTGGTTATGCTTTGTCCATAATTTCCGTTTTTCAAGTTGCCAAGGCAACCGTGCTTGAGAGAAATAACTATGAATTTATTGATATTAACCCTTGGTCATTTACAGAGCTTTTAATTAATTACGAAGGTGGATTTGTTAGAAGAGGTTTTATTGGGAACATAATTTTTCAATTTGACAGTGATGGTATTCTTTTTGACACTTTGTATTTCGTTGTCTTTATAAATTTTGTTATTTTTATTTCTTTAATACTTTTGAATTTAAGAACAAGCTCTTTGAACTATTTTCAGAAGCTTCTATTTCATATCAGTATTTTTGCTCCATTTAATATAACACTGTTTGGCAATTTTTATTCAAGAAAAGAAATGTTTTTAATAAATTTTTATCTTTTGTCTCTTCTTATATATAAAACTAATAGAAAAAACTTATTTTTATACAGTAGTTTTCTATTTGGAATTTTAGCCCTATTAATACATGAAGGTGTTGCATTGTTTATTCTGTTCCCATTTTATATTTTTTTATTAAAGAAAAAAAATATAAAACAAAGAACTATAAATTTATTTAATTTTTCAATGTTTGCTCTATTTATGATTTTGGTTTTATATAAAGGAAATACTCAAATAGTTAGTCAAATATGGTCTTCGTTAAGTAGTGAAGATATTGTACTTATCAATAATCTAAACCCAAATGCGATAACTTCAATTGGCTGGGGGGTTTTAGAAACTCTAAAAACCACATATATTGTTGTTTTCTCAGGGTCAATTATTTACTGGAGTGTTTTTTTCGTAATGATAGTGTACACAATCTCAATAGTGTTAGATAAGCATGTAACTGAAATCTATATAATTTTAAAAAATACAATTCTAAATAATAAAGAGTTCCTAATAATTGTCCCATTATTTTTCTTTACATTTGATTATGGTAGATGGATTTTTACTATTTTTTATTTAACATTTTTTACGATGATTATCTTCAAAGAAAATACGATTAATAATTTAAAGTTAACTTACAATTTAGGTTTTTATGTAGTAATTTCTTTTTTGACGGCAATGCCACCATGCTGTATTGCGATGGAGAGCACCCAGGTTTCTTCAAACTACTATAGAATCTTTAAAAGTATTTCAATTACAATTACTCAGTTTTTGAATTGAATAAAATTTTAGTAATCTCTCCTACTTATAACGAAGCTGAAAATATCCAATCACTAATCGACTCTGTATTATTGAAAAAAGACTTGTCCTTATTAATAATTGACGATAATTCACCTGATGGAACAGCTGATATAGTACTGTCAAATATGAAAAAAAATACAAACCTACATCTTATCAATAGAGAGCAAAAACTAGGTTTAGGAACAGCCTATCTTGAGGGGTTTGAATGGTTTTTAAATTCAGATAATGATTTTTGTGTTCAAATGGATAGTGATTTTTCTCATACTTTTGAAGATCTGGAGAAGTTATTGAAATATAGAAAAACTGCTGATTTAATTATTGGGAGTAGGTATGTTCAAGGAGGGTCTACAAAAGGGTGGAGCACATTTAGAAGGTTATTATCAAAATACGCAAACATATTATCCAAAACTATACTCAACTCAGATATCCGGGACCTAACTGGAGGTTTTAAAATATTAAGCCGAAAAGTAATTGCCGAAATCCTCAAGTCGAAGCCATCATCAAATGGATACACATTTCAAATTGAAGTTAATAATTTGATTGAAAAAAAAGGATTTAAAATTATAGAAATTCCTATTACTTTTGTTGAAAGAGAGTTGGGTAAATCAAAAATGAGTAACAAGATTGTTGTTGAGGCTGTTAAGTATCTGTTGACAAATATTTTTAAAAAATCGTAATTAATAGTTTGTTAGTTGAATCCATTTTTTAGGAATATTTTTAATTTGTACATTTGAATTCCTCATCCAAGGAAATGGATAATATATTGTAGAGCTTTTTTCTTGACCTATAAATGCAGCCAAAAATGAAAAGGTTGAGTTTGAAATAATAAAATTTTTAA
>MDTB01038730.1_pt1 | contig 52671 bp, 47 predicted proteins | sample 811161 | NCBI WGS metagenome assembly MDTB01 (sample SAMN05326650, study PRJNA326480) | marine metagenome | isolation source: seawater | place: Mediterranean Sea | collected 2009
AATGACAATGACAATGACAATGACAATGCGGTTAAACCCGCTCTAAACAAGTTGAATAAACTAAAGCGGATGAGTGTTTAACTATCTTATGAGATATACGAATAAAAAATCAATGCCTGAAAAAGTCAGCGTTAAAGCGCTGACAAGCGTCTAATCCAGTGGAGTTTTTGAAGCCTTCATTAATTATCCTTTATGCGTTGCCAGTATTTCTTTTGCTCATGTCTGTGGAGTTTTTGTATGGCATTTTCCGAAAGAAAAACACTTATCGATTTAATGACACATTTTGCAGTCTGACACTTGGAGTATTAAGTAGAATTCCCCCAGCTTTACATCTTGGTATTAGTGGCTTCGTATTTGGTATCGCTACTGATCATTTTAATATCGAATTATTGTCCTCACAAAATTGGCTAACTTGGGTCATAGCATTTTTTATATATGACTTCCTTTATTATTGGAAGCATCGCCTCTCACATGAACGTTCGATACTCTGGGCCAGCCATGTGGTTCACCATCAAAGTGAAGATTTCAATTTGGGGACTGCACTTAGGCAGACTGGTAGTGGATTTTTGTTGACTTGGATTTTTTTCATTCCCATGTTCGCTTTAGGTATTCCTGTTGAGGTATTTATATCAGTAGCGGCGGTAAATCTTGTTTACCAATTTTGGGTTCATACAGAACATATAGGTTCCTTAGGTGCGCTCGATTTTCTGTTTGTTACTCCCTCTAACCATCGTGTGCACCATGCGAGAAATACTCATTACATTGATGCTAATTATGGTGGTGTTTTAATCGTCTGGGATCGGATATTTGGTACCTTCCGACCTGAAAAGGATAATATTCCACCGATATATGGGACTACAAAGCCGCTACAAAGTTGGAATCCAATCTGGGCAAATATAGAGATTTATTGTCAGCTCATACGCGACTTTTGGGTCACCAAGCTTTGGAGAGATAAGTTGAGGGTACTCTCTTCCCGCACTGGATGGCGTCCAGCGGATGTTGCTACGCGATTTCCGAATTTGTACTATCAAGATTGTGATGACCAGAAATATGATGGTAATTCCTCTCTCGCAACTATGGTATTCGTTGTTATACAGTTCGTCTCATGGTTTGTATTAGCAACGTTTTTAATGAGTAATTTCAAGGAATTATATTTCGATCGTCATTTACTCGCGCTTTCAATATTATTATCGGTAGGCATTACTGCATGGCATCTTGATGGAAGAGTATTATCGTGGATGTTTGAGGGTTTTAGGTCTCTTTCAGTAATTCTTTTGATCTTCTTGGTTGGTGTTTGGGATTTAGGGGAAGAAGTCGTGCAGGTTTTGGCTATCCAAGCCTCGTGTAATCTGGTGTTCTTGAGTATTTTAGGGATTCGACCACTGATATCCCTGTTTCGAAAGTGGACAAGCAAAGTAGTTTTTTAATCATTTACACAAACTATAGTTTTGGAGGGTTCTCCGGGTGTTTCCTTGACGAGCCTGGGCAATAAAAACCCGGGTAAAACTCTTTGCATCTCAGAGTAAACCGCTTTAATACGCGCTTTATCAACATGGAAATGAGCCGCACCCTCCACGGGATCAAGTAAGTGAAGATAGTAGGGAGTTACTTCACAGCTGTAAAGGTGTTCGCTGAGCGCTATTAAGACATCACTACAATCGTTAACATTTTTTAGTAGCACCGATTGATTAAGTAAGCGAATTCCAATATTGCGCAATCGGCGTAATGATTCCTCTAAGGCACTATCGATTTCATTAGGATGATTAATGTGTAAAACTATTATTGGTTTAAGACGAGTGCTTTGCATCCAAAGTAAAAGTTCGTCATCAATCCGAGACGGAATAACAACGGGAAGCCGAGTGTGAATCCTCAGCCGTTTGACATGTGGGATTTTAGCGATTCTTTTAGAAAGCCACGATAGCAAACTGTCCTTTGCCGCCAATGGATCCCCTCCGCTAAAAATAACTTCATTAATTTCTGGTCGTTTAGACACATATTCTAGCGCTGAAAACCACTTTCGTCGGTCTTGGTGTTGCTGATTATAAGGAAAATGTCTGCGGAAACAATATCTACAGTTTATTGCGCAAAAAGAACTTACGACCAACAGCACCCGATTTCGATATTTATGTATGACGCAAGATTTTGGGTTGTGGTTTAGCTCATTTAAAGGATCTTGCGAGTAATCCTCGTATTTTTTCAGTTCCTCCTTGACTGGCAAGATCTGGAGCAGGAGGGGATCTTTTGGGTCACCCAAGCGGATACGTTTGATAAATGACAAAGGCACTCTAACCTGAAATTTTAATGCGGCTTTTTGTCCTTTGCTTAGTAATTTAGGACTTAAATTAAGTCGCGTAACCAGCTCCTCAACGCTTGTAACCGACTCAATAAGTTCCGTTTGCCAACGACTTTTAATTTGTATAACGTCGGTTTTTACATGCATTTGTTAGTGCCCTAATATAGAAAAAATAGTATAAATCATTTTTTACTGAGGGTTTGATTGGATGCTAAAAAAAAGTATGAATAATGACAAGGCGTTTATGGATGTTGCGCTGGAAAACGCTAGACTTGCTATGACTGCTGGAGAGGTTCCAATAGGCGCGGTTTTGGTTAGAGGTGGGGAAATTATAGCGCATGGCCATAATGAACCGATTTTGAGTTGTGATCCTACAGCCCATGCAGAAATTGTTGTTTTAAGAAAAGCAGCAATCGCGGAGGGTAATTATCGTCTTGTTGGCTCTCAACTTTTCGTGACTATTGAGCCGTGTATTATGTGTGTCGGCGCCATGTTACATTCCCGCGTCAGCCGAATTATCTTTGGCGCTAAAGAACCGAGATTCGGTGCACTAACTAGTAATATGCAGATCCTAGATAATATGAGATTTAACCATAAAATTGAGTGGCATGGTGGAGTGCTTGCTGAGCAAAGTAGTTTGTTAATGCATAATTTTTTTCAATTAAAGCGTGGGAAAAAATAATATATCCCCATTGAAGACTCGCTTGGTTTAAACATGTAAGTCGGTTGATTTGCTATTACGCAATTTCCAAGCAACGTTGCGCACTAGTATTTACGGCCACGACAAAAACGACAATTATCGCGACTGATATGTGCCCAAGCACTTGATCAGCTTTAGATCAGTAAAATTCAACGTTGACTCCCATGGCCACAAATAACCTTGAGTGTCACTTTGTAATTTGACGATGGTCGAGAGCAAAATGAAACTGCGCTTAATAGGATTGTAGTATAAACTAGAGGTTTATAGCTTTGTCGTGTTTGGATTTTCAGTGAATGATTATTTTTGACGGTGGTCCCTGTTTTTCAAACTTTAGAAAGCATAAGTTGTTATTGAAATTACAGGCTACCCAGTCTGGTGTGCTCTCTTTACAAGCAAATTATAAATATTTCGTTGATACCGCTTCTACGCTTTCGGCGAGACAGACTAATGTACTCCAATCATTGTTAAATTGCCGAAACCAATCCATCGCAAATGATTTTTCGAAGCACTTTTTTTTGGTTGTCCCGCGTCTTGGAACTATATCGGCCTGGTCGAGCAAAGCGACTGACATAGCAAGAAACTGTGGTTTAGATTGTGTCCGTCGAGTCGAACGTGGAATCGCTTTCTCTGTTGACACCTCCATGACACTCGGTCGGTCCGAAGAGATAGCACTTGCTACGTTATTATATGACAGGATGATTGAAACTGTTTTTTTTGATTTTAACGAATCGATTAAGTTATTTGTGCACGAAGATCCTGTTCCTGCCAAAACCATAGATATATTAGATAATAGTTTTGAAATGTTTAGACAGGTAAATTTAGATTTGGGATTGGCATTGAGTGATTTTGAAATGGAATTTCTCTGTAACGAGTTTTCTAACTTGCAAAGAAATCCAACCGATGTCGAGTTGATGATGTTCGCTCAGGCAAATTCAGAACACTGCCGACACAAAATATTTAATTCTCGATGGGTTTTAGATGGCAGTATGCAGAAGAGGACTCTCTTTGAGATGATCCGTAACACTTATCACAAGAATAGTGCGGGCATTTTGTCGGCCTATTCTGATAATGCAGCGGTGGTTCAAGGATCTTTGGGAGGACGTTTTTTCCCAGATCCAGAAACGCGTGAGTACACATACTCCTTGGAAGATATACATTTTTTGATGAAGGTGGAGACACATAATCATCCAACTGCAATATTCCCTCATGCTGGTGCTGGGACTGGTGCGGGCGGTGAGATACGCGATGAGGGTGCTGTAGGTCGAGGGTCAAAGCCAAAGGCTGGTATTACCGGATTCAGTGTGTCTAATTTGAATATTCCAGGTTATCTACAACCTTGGGAGCTGAATTACGGTAAGCCAGACCGGATTGCATCAGCCCTGGATATTATGCTTGAAGGTCCTATCGGAGCGGCAGCATTTAATAACGAATTCGGCCGACCTAATATTTGTGGTTACTTCCGGTGCTTTGAGCAAGAAATGAATGGGCAATGTCACGGATACCACAAGCCTATAATGATATCTGGGGGATATGGCAATATACGGCCGGAGCATGTGCTGAAAAAACCTTTTCAATCGGGTACCAAATTGGTTGTTTTGGGAGGTCCAGCCATGCTAATTGGACTTGGAGGAGGCGCAGCGTCCTCCGTCACTGCTGGAGACAGCTTAGAAGAATTAGATTTTGGCTCTGTACAACGACAAAACCCTGAAATGCAGAGAAGGTGTCAAGAAGTTATAGATCAGTGTTGGCAATTAGGAGATAAAAATCCAATTGCATTCATTCATGATGTGGGTGCAGGTGGATTATCAAATGCGTTGCCAGAGTTGATAAAGGATGGGGGAGTTGGCGGGTATTTCAAACTGCGTTGTATCCCAAATGCCGAGCCGCAGATGTCTCCACTTGAGATTTGGTGCAATGAAGCTCAAGAACGATATGTTTTAGCAATAAAGTCTGATCACATCGATGTTTTTACTCGCAGCTGCATCAAAGAGCGGTGCCCTTTTGCAATTGTAGGAGAAGCAATCGAAGAGAAAAAGCTAGTAGTCGAGGACGAGCACTTTAAAAATAGACCGATAGATGTGCCGTTGGCTTTGTTATTTCCACCATCATCTCTTACAACTCGAACCGCAATTTGCAAGGCCACATCATTTCGCCCTATCTCAATAAAAGATATGAATCTTGATGAAATGATCGACTTAGTTATTAGACATCCGACTGTAGCAAGTAAAAATTTCTTGATTACTATCGGAGATCGTTCAGTAGGCGGTATGGTAACGAGGGACCAAATGGTTGGCCCATGGCAAGTGCCCGTTGCTGATTGTGGAGCAACTACATTAAGTTTTGATAGTTATAGGGGTGAGGCAGTTGCAATGGGGGAGCGTTCTCCATTGGCCTTGGTGAACGCACCGGCATCTGGTCGTATGGCCATAGGTGAGGCGATTACAAACATTGCAGCGTCCTCGATTGCTTCGATGTCTGATGTGCGATTATCCGCTAATTGGATGTGCGCGGCGGGGTGCTCTATCGAAGAGGAAAAGCTTTTTCGAACTGTGGAAGCGGTGGGTATGGAGCTTTGTCCGGCCTTGGGAATTAGTATTCCGGTTGGAAAAGACTCAATGTCTATGCAAACACAATGGGGTGATGGTGCCGAAAGTAAATCAGTTATATCGCCACTCTCTCTAATTGTAAGTGCATTTGCTCCGGTAGTTGATGTTAGAAAAATTTTAACGCCCCAGTTGAGAACCGATTACGGAGATACTCGATTGATTTTGCTTGATTTGGGAGCAGGTTTGGATCGACTGGGGGGGTCTATATTAGCTCAAGTCAATGGCCAAGTTGGCGATATAGTGCCCGATTTAGATGATCCAGCTGTTATTAAAAATTTTTTTGATATTTTGCAGATGCTGAATAGAGAGGGTGAATTGCTTGCTTATCATGACCGTTCGGATGGTGGTCTTTTGGTTACTCTTCTTGAGATGTCGTTTGCCGGTCGCGTTGGAATTGACATTAATATTGAGACCGGTTGTAAGAACGATAGTTATATACCTGGATTGTTCAGTGAAGAATTAGGTGCAGTCATTCAGGTAAAGGCTGGAAGTGTCGCAGGAATTATTGAGCGCTGTAGAGCTGTCAATTTATGTTGTCATGAGATTGGAAGGTTAAACAGTCGGCAAATTATTCGGGTTAGTCGTTCGGGAGTTGAATTATTTTGTAAGCCAAGATCTGATTTATATAAAGCTTGGAGCGAACTTTCCTATCAAATGTCAGTACTGCGTGATAACAGTGGTTGTGCGCAAAGCGAATTTGATTACTTAATTTCAGAAGACCCCGGGCTTTCGGTAAAATTAAATTTTCAAGTAGAGACTCCGGTATTCATTGGCACTGCTCGTCCCAGAATAGCGGTTTTGCGTGAGCAAGGAGTCAACGGCCAACTAGAAATGGCAGCGGCATTTGATAGAGCGAAATTCGCTGCCGTTGATGTTCACATGAGCGAATTATTGAGTGGTGAAGTTCAGTTATCTGATTTTGTCGGCCTTGTTGCGTGCGGAGGGTTTTCTTATGGAGATGTGCTCGGTGCTGGTCAAGGGTGGGCCAAAACTATTCTCTTTAATTCTTATTTGAGAGATGAGTTCAGAGATTTTTTTCATCGATCAGAAACGTTTTCTCTGGGTGTGTGTAATGGGTGTCAAATGCTTTCTCATCTCAGGGAACTGATACCTGGCGCAGAGCCATGGCCATTTTTTGTAAGAAATTTGTCAGAGCAGTTCGAAGCACGTTTTTCTCTTGTAAGGATAGAAAAGAGTTCCTCTATTTTTCTCAACAATATGAGTGAGTCACACATACCCATTGTTGTTTCCCATGGTGAAGGAATGGTTAAATTTGATAATGAAGAGATGCTTATTGATCTTGAAACTTCGAACATGGTTGCCCTGCGTTTTTTAAGTAATGAATTGGCGGAGGCCAGTTCTTATCCCGCAAATCCAAATGGATCAGTAGGTGGTATCACTGGTATCTGCAGTAGAGATGGGCGTGTCACTTTAATGATGCCTCATCCGGAACGTGTCTTTAGAACAGTATTGAATTCTTGGTATCCCAACGAGTGGGGGGAAGACGCGCCCTGGATGCAGTTATTTTATAATGCTCGTCGATTTGTGGGGTAGCATCATTTTTGGGAGAAATAGATTTGGGTAAGTTGGAAGATGAGGCAGAGCTGGTCAAGAAAGCAATTCAAGTGGCATCACACTATGCCAAAAAACGAGGATATGGGTATCCGGAAAAACAAGATAGTGCCAAGTTAAAAGTTGAATTTATATACCGAGTACTTGTAGAAGACAAATTAATTCAACCGCTGGCAAAGGATAAGATTTCTGATCCAAACATGCGACATAAGCTGGCGCTTTGGATTTCAAAACATCACGGCAAAAAACCAACATGAATACATGTTAATCTTTTGATCAGTTTTAAAATCTTAAATAATTGGAAATTCATGGTATACTTTTTTGAGAGTTGACTAGACAGTCGCTGCAAATTTTTGATTTCGATAAAGAATGAATTTTCAATTTTGCAGAGGAAAGTCCGGGCTCCATAGGGTAGAGTGCCAGGTAACGCCTGGGGGGCGTGAGCCCACGGAAAGTGCCGCAGAGAGAAGACCGCCAATGATCTTTGTCCGATCAGGTAAGGGTGAAAGGGTGCGGTAAGAGCGCACCGCGCTGTTGGTAACAACAGTGGCAGGGTAAACCCCACTCGGAGCAAGACCAAATAGGTCTCCTTTGACGTTGCTCGCGTTGGAGACGGGTAGGTCGCTAGAGGCAAGCGGTGACGTTTGCCCCAGATGAATGACTGTCCACGACAGAACCCGGCTTATCGGTCGACTCTTTATTCATTTTATTTTCTTAGTTTAACTGAAACCCTAAAATCTATAAATTACATTAAGTAATTACTGCATCTTTATGTTTTAAATTGTTAAAAATTTACAGCGTTTCCTATGGTACTTCTCTTTTGAATCGAAGCTCTTGAACTGTCTGATTTTTAAGTGTTTTTTTCTTAATTTCTTTACTTGACTTTGAAACTTACTATGCCTAACCTGCATAAATGGTGAAATGTGGTAAATAGTGGGTTTTTATGGCGTAAGTGTGGGATAGAGGGGATAATGTGTTCAGGGGAAGTGATCCAATCAACATGGATTCTAAAGGGCGGATGGCGGTTCCGACCCGCTACAGGTCTGTGCTCGATAATTTGTGCCGGGGAGAACTTGTCGTGACTATTGATATGAAATCAACGTGTTTAACATTATCACCGCTTCCTGAGTGGCGAAAATTTGAAGAGAAAGTTGCCAAATTGCCTGCTTTAGACGAATTAGGAGAGATGCTAAGTCGTTTTGTTATTGGTCAGGCAAAGGATTTGCAGGTTGATGGAAATGGTCGAGTACTCATTCCAACAGAGCTACGTGAATATGCACAACTTTCTAAAAAGTTGGTTCTCGTGGGACGTACACAGAGATTGGAATTATGGTCAGAGGACAATTGGAACGCTGAGAGAGAAAAGTCTCAAGCTGGTTATCGAGCAATTCTCAATGAGCGAGAGGGCATGTCTGACGCCTTAAAAAATTTGTCCTGGTAAATTGGTAGCTCTATATGATTTTGCATAACCCAGTACTATTGAAAGAATCTGTGGATGCTTTGGTTATTAATCCTGACGGGTTATATGTGGACGGGACTTTCGGGCGTGGCGGACATTCTTCAGCAATATTAAACAAGTTGTCCAAGGAGGGATCTTTGTTAGCTCTTGATAAGGATTACGAGGCTGTTGCTCATGGTCGAACTCAATTTCCACAAGAATTGAGGATCACTGTGATACATGCGTCTTTTGGAGGGCTCTCGAAAGTGCTTGAAAAGCTGGGTTCGAGAACCCCCTCTGGTATTTTGCTTGACCTCGGTGTTTCTTCTCCCCAGATTGACACTTCTAGCCGAGGTTTCAGTTTCATGCGTGATGGCCCTCTGGATATGCGAATGGATCAGACGAATGGTGAGTCTGCTAAAGGTTGGCTCAATAAAGCCTCTGAAAATGATATTGCAAGTGTATTGAAACAATTTGGGGAAGAGCGTTTTGCAAAACGAATCGCAAAAGCTATTGGTCATGAGCGTTTGGATTCACCAATTGAGAGCACGGTACGTTTAGCGAAAATTGTTTCTGATGCTCATCCGGCGTGGACGAGTAGTCAGCATCCTGCGACGAAAACATTTCAGGCAATCCGAATATACATCAACAAAGAGCTTGACGAACTTAATGATTTTTTGAGGGCAGTAATTGACTTATTAGAAATTGGAGGCCGATTGGTCATTATTAGTTTTCACTCCCTAGAAGATCGTTGTGTAAAGCGATTTATACGCAACCAGCAGCGCGGGTTAGAGACTCCAAAGTATCTTCCAATTAAGGATTTCGATAGAAAAGTTCGATTGGTTGGAATTGGATCTGCGGTCAAACCAACAAAGGAGGAGATCGCAAATAATTGGCGCGCCCGCAGCGCCGTGATGAGAGTGGCTGAGAGAGTAGCGTGAAAATACTTGAATATAAGATTCCCGTAAGCTTCAGTGCAATAGGAGTTGTGCTCTTGTGGCTATTGGTGGTTTTTTCTGCGACCTCAGTTGCTTATGTTGAGCACTTGTGCCGGCACTACTACGAGAGAATTTCAATGTCAGTGAAAACTGGCGATCAGCTGCAGGCAGATTATGGTCGTCTTATTCTAGAGTTAAGCACTTGGGGATCGCTACCACGCGTTGAGACTATTGCGATAAAAGAATTGAACATGAGGATTCCATTAGGGGATGAAATTATTTTAGTAAATCCGATATCTTTTAGAGGCTCTGATAGTGATTAAAACGGGGCATCAAAAGCCTGAAGCAAATTGGCGTTTTTTCTTGGTCGTTTTAATTGTATTAGCATTACCAATTATTCTTCTGATAAAAATAGCGTCATTACAGGGAAGCGAGTTCTTACGTAATCAGGGCGATTCCCGAGCACTACGATCTCAAATAATACCTGCGCACAGAGGAATTATATCAGACAGGCATGGTGTTCCCCTTGCCGTGAGCACCCCTGTATCAACTCTAACAGCTGACCCACAGCTGTTACTCTCAGCGAGTGCTAACCAGCTAATGCTTCTTGCCGAGGCGCTGGGGCAATCTCCAAAACTTCTAAAACAAAAGCTTAAAGCATATCGTAAAAAATCATTTATGTATTTGTCGCGTCAATTGCCTGTTGAGGAAGCAGATAACGTGCTGGATATGAAGATACCTGGCGTCAACGCTGTGCAAGAGTACAAGCGTTTCTATCCTGCAGGAGAGGTGGCGGCTCAGTTGGTTGGTATCACCAGTAAAGAGCAGGATAGAGGACAAGAGGGTGTAGAGCTAGCTTATAACGCATGGTTGAGTGGTGAATCAGGGTTGCGGAGAGTGCTTCAGGATAAATCGGGACATGTTATCGAAGAACTCGAAGTAGAGAGAGACGCGAGACGTGGCAAACCTCTGAGCTTGAGCATTGATCTTCGTATTCAGTATGCGGCATATCGAGCACTTAAGACCGCTGTTCACGAGCATGATGCAGCGGCAGGATCAATAGTGGTGCTTGATGTGAAATCTGGAGAAGTTTTAGCCATGGTCAATCAGCCATCTTTTAATCCAAACGATCGCTCTACTGTGTCTCCAAATGCTCTACGTAACCGAGCTATGTTAGATTTGATTGAACCGGGCTCTACAGTAAAACCGTTCACTATTTTGACGGCATTACAGTCTGGAATTTTTAGTAAAGATTCAAATGTCGATACGAGCCCAGGCTATATCACTGTAGATTATAAGACATTTACAGATATTAATGACTATGGAGTGCTCAATCTTACGGAGATATTATCCAAATCGAGTCAAGTAGGAACTATTAAGGTTGCTTTAGAGTTGGATCCAAGCTTAACCAGAGGCGTTTTTGAAAAGGTAGGTCTTGGTCAGAGCACAGGTAGTGGTTTTCCTGCTGAGGCAGTAGGAAACTTACCGACATTCCATAATTGGGACCCAATTTCTCAAGCTACTTTTGCTTTCGGATATGGATTTAGCGTCACTTCACTTCAGCTTGCACGTGCATACTCGGTGCTGGCCAACGATGGTATTCGTCGCGAGATTTCATTAATTGCTGATGATCCTCCCCTCGGTGAAGAAAAATTATTTGACCCAGATGATGTTCGAACAGTTCGAGGTATGCTCGAATCCGTAACAGGGCATCGCGGAACTGGGCAAAAGGCCTCCATATCGGGATATTCGGTCGCAGGTAAGACTGGTACTTTGCACAAGACGAGAGAAAGTGGCGGATATGCTGATAATCGCTACACGGCAACTTTCGCTGGAATAGCGCCTGTTGCAAGGCCGAGAATAGTAACTGTTGTCGTTATCGATGAACCAAGTCGTGGAAAATATTTTGGGGGCCAAGTGGCCGCACCTGTCTTTGCTGAGGTCACAGGTAATGCACTTCGATTAATGCGGGTAACGCCTGACTCGGCTTCGTCAATGCCGATATTGTCTGGTACGAAAATTAAATTATTTTCGGCAGGTGAATCATGACAACGCCTTTTAATCCAAAAGGATGGGCCGTTGGCAAACTACTCGGTGATGAAAAAACTGAATCACCATTCGCGAAATTGTTTGTTTCAGGATTATGCCAAGACAGTCGTTTGGTAAAACAAGGAGACTTATTTTTTGCGCGCTCCGGTAAAACAACGAATGGAATGCTCTATGCTGATGAAGCGCTGAGAAAAGGAGCGATTGGCATTGTTGTTGATCAAGCATGGGTGGGTGATGTTTCTCATTACCCCATTCCTATAATACGTGTTTCTGATTTAGAGAGTAAAGTTTCTCGTATTGCTTCGAGATTTTATGAGAATCCATCAAAAAAAATTCACACAATTGCCGTTACAGGCACCAACGGAAAGACTTCATGTTGTTGGTTGCTCTCTGATCTTTTGACGCGCCTTGGAGAGAAATCAGCATACCTTGGTACCTTGGGATACGGAATAGGGGGCTCAAGGACTGACGGCATGTCAGCAAGCGAGGTGATTAAAACTTCGTTCACTACACCAGATGCCATAACAATACAGACTATTCTGAATAGGCTATCTAATTCCGGTGTTTCGAACGTCGCACTAGAGGCTTCTTCACATGCTTTGGCTCAGAGAAGGATAGAGGCTGTTTCTGTAGACACCGCTATTTTTACCAACTTAAGTCGTGATCATCTTGATTACCATGGTGACATGAAAAGTTATGGTGCTTCGAAGGCACTGTTGTTTCAAAAACCTGAGCTAGAGACAGTCATAATTAACGCTGACGACGATTTTTCTAATGTGCTGGAGCGAGAAATATCGTCAGACAAAGAAATTTACCGGTATAGCTTAGACAATAATAAAGCCGAGATTTTTTGTACTTCTATTGAGCTAGATTCGCTTGGAGTGATAGCTAAGGTGTCTACTCCTTGGGGTCAAGGCACTCTTAAGTCTTCTTTGGTGGGTCAGTTTAATCTATCTAATTTATTAGCTGTGGTGGCTGCGGCGGCCAAAAGAATTCCGCTTTCTGACGTCTTAAGAGTAATTCCATTGATTAAAGCGCCCACTGGTCGTATGGAGGTAATCAACATGGAATCGGTGCCTGGTGTGGTGGTTGATTACGCACATACCCCAGATGCTTTGGAAAAAGTGTTAATAACTCTAAGGGCTCACAGTATCGGAAAACTCTGGGTGGTTTTCGGCTGTGGCGGAGAGCGGGATACCGGAAAGCGTTCTAAAATGGGAGCGATAGCAGAGCGGTATACAGATAGAGTAGTTCTGACTAGTGATAACCCTCGCGGTGAGCCAGAGCACCAGATAATAGCACAGATAAAACGTGGAATGGTTGGAGATGCCATAATTAAGACTGACCGCCGCGACGCGATTCGACATGCTATTTTCTCCGCAGCATCGGATGATTTAGTTCTAATTGCGGGTAAAGGTCATGAGGATTTTCAAGATCTAGCAGATGGACAATTACCTTTTAGCGATCAATATCAGGTTCGTTCAGCGTTATCGGATCGTCAGGATGGAGTAAGATGACAACCTTTTTTTTGAGTGATGCTGCTGCTCAGTTTGGGGGAACACTCCTAAATCCCGATGCCAAGTGTGATAGTTTTTCTATCGATAGCCGCAAAATTAAGCATGGCGACATTTTCGTTGCACTCTCGGGTGAACATTATGATGGTCATGAGTTTATAGACGGTATCGCTAATGAAATTGCCGGAGCGATCGTTACAAAGCCGGTTTTTGAGAAAAATTTTCCACAATGGGTTGTCAAAGATAGCGAAAAAGCCTTGGGGTGCATGGCTAGTTTAAAACGAAATTCTTTCAAAGGACAAACTATTGCCATAACGGGGAGTAGTGGAAAAACTACTGTGAAAGAGTTTATTTTTTCAATTTTAAAACTCTGCGGGTCGGTGCATGCAACAGAAGGTAACTTAAATAATCAAATTGGATTACCCCTGACTCTGTTGGCCCTTCCTGAAGGAACCGACTATCTCGTGCTAGAAATGGGAGCTCGTAAAGCCGGTGATATAAATTATTTGTGTTCGTTATCTCGTCCAGATATCAGTTTGGTAAATAACATTCAAAACGCGCACATAGGGAGCTTTGGAGATCTTGGTTCGATAGCGAATGCAAAATCGGAAATTTACCGAAGCTTACCCGAACATGGAGTAGGAGTTTTAAATTTAGACCTTGATTACTCGAATGAATGGAAAAATCTTTTAGGGCCGCGTCGTTGCATAACGTTTTCAGCAGAAGATGAATCTGCAGATGTTTTGGCAATTAATCTCAAATCAGATGAACATGGATGTTACAAATTCGATATGCGACTTTCACCTAGTGCTACGACTTTGCAAGATATTTCAATAGAGTTAAATGTTCCTGGAGAGCATTCCGTTGGTAATGCAATTGCCGCAGCCGCTTGCGCGCTTGCTGCAGGCGCGGGTATCGATCAAATAAAGCAAGGTCTGCAGATGGTGGAACCTATATCGGGCCGCTTGATGGTCAAAAAATTGCGCTCCGGCGGCTCCCTAATTGATGACTCATACAATGCGAATCCGGAGTCTGTGAAGGCGGCGATTAATTTTCTTTCAACGCGTCCTGGTATCCGTATTTTTGTGTTTGGAGATATGGCTGACTTAGGAAATCGCGCTTTAGAATTTCACTGCTCTGTCGGTGATTACGCACTTGATTCAGGGATTGATGCGATGCTCACATTAGGTTGCCTCAGTGCACACGCCAGTAAACAGTTTAATGGTCAGCACTTTTCATCTTTAGATGCATTAAGAAATTATTTATCAGAATTTAAAGACACCTCAGGGTTAACGTTCTTAGTAAAAGGGTCGCGTTCTTCCTCTATGGAAAAAGTGGTGTTCATGCTCGATAGTGGAGAAATACTCTGATGTTTTTCTGGTTAAGTGATTATCTTGGACAATTCTACAGTCCGTTATCAGTATTCCAATACCTCACCTTAAGAGGTATTTTCTCGATCCTTACCGCGCTTGGCATATGCTGGATTTTTGGACCACCGCTTATTCGCAGGTTAAATTATCTTCAAGTTGGACAGGCAATTCGCAGTGACGGGCCGAAGACGCATCTCTCGAAAGCCGGCACGCCGACCATGGGTGGCGCATTGATTATCATTGCGATGTTCTTCAGCACGATAATGTGGGCAGATATGCAAAATCGGTATGTCTGGATAGTGTTAGGGGTGACGATATTTTTTGGCTCAGTTGGTTGGGTTGACGATTATCGCAAAGTAGTTGAAAAAAATCCTCGAGGGTTACCCGCTCGTTGGAAATTCTTTTGGCAATCATTAATTGGGTTGGTAGCGTCCTTAGCGCTTTACGTTACTGCTCAATCGCCCGCAGAAACCGAATTAATAGTTCCATTTTTTAAGTCTTTTGCACTAGAGATGGGACCATTTTTTGTGGTGCTGGCTTACTTTGTAATTGTTGGAACAAGTAACGCAGTTAATTTGACTGATGGACTTGATGGATTGGCTATTATGCCGACAGTGCTTGTCGCGGGCGCTTTGGGTATTTTTGCATATGCGAGCGGAAACTATCAATTTGCTAACTATCTAAACATACCATTTATCAGCGGTGCTGGAGAATTACTTATTATTACTGCTGCGCTATGCGGTGCTGGATTAGGATTTCTTTGGTTCAATACCTATCCGGCGATGGTTTTTATGGGTGACGTGGGTGCGCTTGCTCTTGGTGCTGCACTCGGTGTTATCGCAGTAATTGTAAGGCAAGAAATCGTTTTATTTATTATGGGCGGAGTATTTGTAATAGAGACCATGTCAGTAATTATTCAGGTTGCTTCATTTAAATTCACGGGAAAACGTATTTTCCGGATGGCACCCTTACACCACCATTTTGAATTAAAAGGTTGGCCAGAGCCAAGAGTTATTGTTCGGTTTTGGATTATAACATTTGTCCTCGTTCTTATTGGTCTTGCGACTTTAAAGTTACGATAGGATTCAGGAGTCTATTAAAGTGCAGTCGGAAGAACATATTTCAAAAGTGTTTGCGATTCTCGGCACGGGAGCCACCGGGGTATCTGTTGCTAAGTTTTTGCAATCCCGCGACCTTAACTTTGTGTTTCTTAATACGTGCTCAAAAAATAGACCTTCTGCGCTCGATCAGGTTACAAAAATTTTTCCGACCCATGATGTTCTTTACGGCTCCGTTGATAAATATTTTTTTCGAAAAATTCACACTATCGTGGTAAGTCCAGGCGTTCCCCTTGATATTCCTTTACTAATTTCAGCACGTGAGCACTCCGTGAAAATAATAGGAGATTTAGAGTTATTTTTTAAATCGGTTAATTCACCGGTGGTAACAATTACTGGGGCTAATGGGAAGAGTACGGTCACTTCTCTGGTAGGTACGATGGCAGAGCACGCGAATATCAAAGTTGGTATAGGCGGTAATATTGGAATCCCAATGCTAAATCTCGTAGATAAAGACTTCAAACTCTTTGTATTGGAGTTGTCTAGTTTCCAGCTCGAGCTTTTTGAAGGGACGGGCGACCACATTTGTGGATTTCTTAATATTTCTCCAGATCATCTTGATCGACATGGAGATATGCAGAATTATTTGGCGGCGAAGCAACAAATTTTTTTGGGCGCCAAACAAGCTGTGGTAAACAGAGACGATCCACTAACCTATCCTCAAGGCCTCACTCAGTGCGATCTTGTTACCTTCGGCACAGATGAGCCTTACGTAGCAACGGATTTTGGTGTTATTTCGCATAATGACATTCGATGGTTGGCATTAGGTAAGAAACGCTTAATGCCCGTTTGTGATTTATCGTTAAAAGGATCCCATAATATTTCTAATGCTTTAGCTGCTTTGGCTCTTGGTCAATGTGCTGGATTACCTATGGAATCTATGTTGAACACGCTCCGCCAGTTTAAAGGACTACCTCACCGTTGTGAGGAAATTGCATGCATCGATAATATTCTGTACATCGATGACTCTAAGGCGACAAATATAGGAGCGGCATGTGCTGCCATCGAAGGATTTTCCCTTTCTAAAAAACCTAATATTTTACTTATTGCAGGTGGGCGCACGAAAAATATTGATTTGTCTGACTTGACAAAATTAGCGAGTCAAGCGGTGAAACATTGTTTTTTGTTGGGAGAGATTGCAGATGAACTTCACAATATTCTGTCCGAGGTTATACCTGTGAGCCGGCACACCAGTATTGAAGGATGTGTTACTGAGGCCTCAAAAATTGCATGTGCAGGGGACGTAGTATTGCTATCTCCAGCGTGCGCTAGTTTCGATATGTTTGAGAATTATGTTGATCGAGGGCTACATTTCCAGGCGGCAGTTAATAATTTGAGTGCGAGCAGGCGCCCCCCCGATGAGTAACAAAATTTTAAAACATAAACTTATTCCAGAACCACAAGAATGGTACTTTGACCCGTTTCTATTTATTCCTTTGGTTACCCTTATTTCTTTGGGCTTTGTGATGGTGGCATCTGCATCTTTTAGTTTTGCAGAGCATCGTTTTGGCAATGTTTTTTTCTTTACTGGGCGCCATGCAATCTACATTTTATTAGCAATACTTGTAGCGATCATTGCTTACAAGGTTCCACCCAAGCGATTAAGGTCTTATGGTAGGTTATGGATGCTTTTTTCCATTCTGATGCTCATAGCGGTTTTAATTCCAGGGATTGGCAAGGAGCTCAACGGAAGCAAGCGTTGGCTCTCTTTTGCTGGGCTGACTTTTCAAGTAGCGGAGTTCACAAAAATAGCTGTAATCATTTTTCTTGCAGACTACCTGGCGCGGCATAGGCAAGTCTTAACTAAAGAATTCAGTAAATTAGCTTTCATCGTCGGACTCATCTCATTGGTGGCAGTATTACTCATTTCCCAACCAGATTATGGCTCAGTTGTGGTAATTGGCGGTATTTTCATGGCACTTCTTTTTATCGGTAATGTGCGCCTTCGTGATTACTCAATTCTTGTTTTACTTGCCGGCTCTGGATTGTGGTGGTCAGCGGGCGCAGCCCCATATCGTTTGGCTCGTTTGACTTCTTTCTTAGATCCGTGGGCTGATCAGTTTGCGGCTGGATATCAGTTAACACAATCCTTAATTGCTTTCGGCAGAGGGGAGTGGTGGGGTCTTGGACTTGGTCAATCTGTTCAAAAGATGCGTTATTTACCAGAGGCTCATACTGATTTCGTTTTCGCAATTTTTGCAGAGGAATTTGGCTTTTTCGGAGTTCTTATTTTACTAACCGTTTTTATGACTTTAATTTGTAGGATATTTAAATTGAGTCTTCGCGCTATTCAAATTGGTGACTGGTATGCGAGTTACTTCCTCGTTGGTGTTGGCTTGTTCATTAGCGGTCAGACTTTTATAAATCTAGGTGTAAATGCAGGGTTACTTCCAACAAAAGGTCTGACTCTTCCCTTCATTAGTTACGGTGGAACTAGCCTTATTTGTTGTTGCGCACTTATGGGTATGTCGATGCGAATAAGTAATGACCTTAAAATTGTATTAAATAAGAGTGTAGAGAGATACAGAAATGCATGACATTGTAGAGCCTCGGATTTTGATTATGGCTGGTGGTACTGGTGGGCATGTGTTTCCGGGACTCGCTGTTGCCTTGGAGCTCAGAGAGTTGGGCGTTGAGGTGTCTTGGCTTGGAACGAAGAAGGGCATTGAGTCTGAATTGATCCCTACCCACAATATTCCTATAGAATTTTTGAATGTCGAGGGTGTTCGAGGACGGGGTTTAGTAGCCTTAATTAAGGCGCCTTTTCTGTTGTGGCAATCAGTAAGGCAGGCCGTGACAATTATTAATCAGATAAAGCCTGCCGCAGTTCTTGGTATGGGGGGATTTGGATCCGGTCCTGGCGCATTAGCGGCTTGGCTAAAAGGCATACCGATTATAATTCATGAACAAAATGCTGTCGCCGGAACTACAAATAGAATAATTAGTTACTTTGCTCGATCAATCCTGGAGGGATTTCCGGGGACAATTAAAGGAGCTCATTGGTCTGGAAATCCGATTCGAAAAGAAATTTTAGGCATCAAAGAGCCAGGCCTTCGTTTTCAGGGGCGGCAGGGGTCCGTAAATCTTCTTGTATTGGGAGGAAGTAGAGGCGCAAAAACAATAAATGAATTGGTTCCCGGAGCATTAGCTCTTATACCAAAAAATAATCGTCCGAATGTGTTACATCAGACGGGCAAACAACATGCGGAGTTAACACGAGCGGTCTATGCTGCGGTGAATGTAGAGTGTGAAGTTGTTCCATTTATAGATGCCATGGATGAGGCTTATGAATGGGCCGATTTTGTTATTTGCCGGGCTGGCGCGTTGACAATCGCTGAGTTAGCTAATGTAGGGTTAGCCGCAATTTTTATCCCTTTTCCGTTTGCCATCGATGATCATCAAACTGCAAATGCCAAATGGATTGAGTCACTTAGAGGGGCTGTGGTTTGCCCACAGGGTGAGTTGTCACAAGATAAGTTACGAAATTTGATAGTGGAATTCGTTGAAAGCTCCGATAAACGCTTAAGGATGGCTTTAGCGGCACGGAGTGGAGCAAAAACAAGAGCGACAGAGGAGATTTGTAAAGTTTGTTTGGGTTACTTAAATGTCTGAGCATAATGTTTTATTACCGCCTGAAATGCGACGAATTAAAAAAATTCACTTTGTGGGTATTGGCGGTAGCGGAATGTGTGGCATAGCTGAGGTTTTGCATAATCTTGGTTATCGCATCTCTGGCTCAGATGTTGCTGATGGCGCAAATGTTGCGAAGCTGGAAGCTAACGGCATAGAGGTTACTGTAGGACACAACGAAATTAATGTTGATGACTCTGATGTGGTTGTGAGGTCCTCTGCGGTGAGTGCGGACAATGTGGAGATTAAACGAGCACAGGCAAAAGGTATACCTGTGGTTCGTCGAGCGGAAATGTTGGCCGAGTTGATGCGCTACAGGCACGGAATAGCAGTAGCTGGAACTCACGGAAAAACTACCACCACAAGCCTTTTAGCCGCAATTTTTGCGGCAGATGAAAAGGACCCCACATTCGTTGTAGGTGGTCGTGTAAATAGTATCGGGAAAAACGCTATGCTCGGTACCAGCAAATATCTCATAGCGGAAGCGGATGAAAGTGATGCTTCTTTTTTACATTTACAGCCTTTGGTGGCGATAATCACTAATATTGAACAAGATCATATGAGGACATATGACTATGATTTTGGGAAGGTAAAACGAACATTCCTCGAATTTTTACACAATTTGCCATTTTATGGTCTTGCTGTTTTGTGTTTAGACGATCCAGTAATTCGCGATATTCTGATGAGTGTCGCCCGCCCGATGCTCACTTACGGATTTACGAGGACAGCCGGGTATCACATTAGAGATTTGGTGATGTATGAGGAGCAATCTAACTTTGTTGTTGATCGGCCAGATAAAAGACCATCATTGTCAATCAAGTTGAACATGCCGGGTCGTCATAATGTGCTCAATGCCGTTGCTGCAATTGCTGTGGCAAGTGATGAGGGTATTAGTGATAAAGCCATAATAAACGGACTGAAAAAATTTGATGGAGTTGGTAGGCGTTTTGAAATTCTGGGGAATTATCCAGTTGCATCCGGTTCGGCTATGTTGGTAGACGACTACGGGCACCATCCCACTGAGGTAAATGCAACTATTCAAACTGTCAGAGACAGTTGGCCCGGAAAACGTCTCGTAATGGTTTTTCAACCGCATCGGTACAGTAGGACGAATGATTTTTATGATGAGTTTGTAGAGGTATTGTCGCGAGTGGATGAACTTCTTCTTTTAGATGTCTACGCGGCTGGCGAGGAACCTATTTTTAACGTTTGTAGTAGGCGGCTAGCACACAGCATTAAGGATTTTGGCAAAGTTAAACCAATTTATGTGGAAAATTTCGACGTTGTTCCTGAACTGCTGCATGATTTAGTTAATCCTGATGACATGGTGCTCACTCAGGGCGCCGGAAGTGTCAGCCATTTAGTATCAATTTTACAGCGCCGGTGTGAGGGCTAATGACTTCTGTTGACGCATATTTTGGCCGAGTTGCTGTACTTTGCGGCGGCAAATCGTCGGAGAGAGAAATTTCTCTTAAAAGCGGTGCCGCAGTTTTTGATGCACTCAAACGATTATCAATTCACTCGCAGTTAATTGACGTTACTGATAATTTTTTCGATGTTGTTTCTAAAGAGACATTTGATCGTGCTTTTATAGCGATGCATGGTTCAGACGGAGAAGATGGGTCACTTCAGGGTGCTTTGAAATTATTAAAAATACCTTTTACCGGTAGTCATGTCTTAGCTTCTGCGCTCGCGATGGATAAAACGAGGAGCAAGGAAGTTTGGTTTAGTCATGGATTGGCCACTCCAGATTACATTGAAATAAACTCAAAATGTTGTAAAAAACAAAAATGGGGTGAAATTCTTTCTAAACTCGGTGGGACTGTCATTATTAAGCCTTGTCGAGAGGGTTCAAGTATAGGGATTAGTAGCGTTAACACCGAGGAGGCATTAAAGCAAGCCAGTTGTCGGGCTTTCGATTTCGATGACAGAATTATCATTGAAAGAAAAATGACCGGACAAGAGTACACCGTGGCAATTATTGCAGATCAGACATTGCCGTCTATATGTGTAAAAACAAATGCAGAGTTTTATGATTTTAAATCAAAATATAAATCAACTAGTACTGAGTACCTTTGCCCAAGTGGCCTGTCGAAAAGGCGAGAGCTCGCTTTACAGGCTTTTTGTTTCGATGCCTATAGCGCACTTGGGTGCACTGGATGGGGACGAGTAGACGTCATTACCGACGACAAAGGTCTCTTTTACCTTTTAGAGGTTAATACTGTACCTGGTATGACCAAAAGTAGTCTCGTGCCAAAAGCGGCAGAAGCTGCTGGAATAAAATTTGATGACGCTGTGTACCAAATATTGGAGACATCATTATCATGAAAAGCGCCAAGAGGGGCGGTAATTGGCGAAAACCGTCGCTCAAGAAAAAAAATAGGTGGTTTCTGACTCGCAATCACTTCTTATTAACTTTTGTTTCCATGCTTTTACTAGGTTTTATTGGTATTTCTTCATACCCTTATATAAATCAACGAATTACAAAAATATCGATTATCGGAGATTTGAATCATGTTAGCAGATCATCTCTGACTGACATGCTTAGAAACAAAGTCAAATCTGGATACATCTCTACTGACCTTAATGAATTGAAAAATGCACTTCAGACAGACCCTTGGATTGAAAAAGTCAAAATTAGAAGAGTTTGGCCGTCAAGCTTGGAGATAACTATTATCGAGGAGACTCCTATTGCTCGTTGGGGTGTTGAAGGATTTTTAAATTCTATGGGAAAGCAACTGACCATATCTGATAAATCAAAATTAGTAAATCTGCCATTGTTAAAAACTGATTTTTTGACCGCAGAAAAAATGATGAAGCAGTATCAGATTTTTAGCGAACAACTTTTCTTGAGTGGATTGAAGATTGTAGAGCTAGAGTACGACCGATTTGGCTCATGGCGTATTTCAACTACTAATTCTATTCAAATATTTTTGGGCAGAGATGGCTTTTCGGAAAAATTAAAAAGGTTTAATCAGGCCTGGCTTTCAGCGCTTCGAGAGCGTCTCAATGATATAGACCATGTGGATTTACGTTATTCAAATGGACTTGCAGTTGCTTGGCGAGAGAATCGACTATCGAGTGTTGAGATTGATGAATACAAACAATATTTTTTATTCTCATTCGGTTAGTGACCATCATCGGAGATATTACATGACGGATAAAAACTTAGAAAATATGGTAGTCGGATTGGATATTGGTACATCCAAAGTTGTAGCTATTGTTGGGGTGATAGCCGCGAATGGTAATTTAGAAATCATAGGTACTGGAATGCATATTTCCACAGGCTTGAAAAAAGGCGTTGTAGTGAATATTGAATCGACGGTTGATTCAATTCAAAGGGCAGTTGAGGAGGCTGAGTTGATGGCAGGCTGTTCAATCCATTCAGTTTATGTGGGCATCGCTGGCAATCACGTAAAAAGTCTCAACTCCCATGGAATTGTTGCAATTAGAGACCGAGAGGTGCAGTACCTCGACATTGATCGAGTCATTGATGCAGCAAAGGCCGTTGCCATCCCAGCAGATCAAGAGATTCTTCATGCCCTGCCTCAGGAATATATCATCGATAATCAAGAAGGAGTACAGCAGCCTAAAGGGATGTCGGGAGTAAGACTTGAGGCCAAAGTGCATCTTGTATCGAGCGCGGTTAATGCGGGACACAATATTAAAAAATGCGTTCGTCGATGCAGTTTAGAAGTTGATGATCTCATCTTAGAACAATTGGCGTCAAGTTATGCGGTACTCACTGAGGATGAGAAGCATCTCGGTGTTGCGCTGGTTGACATTGGAGGTGGTACCTCAGACATCGTGGTATTTACAGAAGGGGCAATAAGACACACAGGTGTCATTCCTATCGCAGGAGATCAGGTTACAAACGATATTGCTATGGCTCTTCGTACACCGACTGCACATGCAGAGGAGTTGAAAGTTAAGTATGCATGTGCCTTGGCAAAATTGGCACGACCAGAGGAAACAATTCAAGTGCCTAGTGTTGGAGAACGCGCCCCTAGAGAGATGTCTCGGCAGCTCTTGGCGGAAGTTGTAGAACCTAGATATGAGGAATTATTTACTTTAGTTTTAGAGGATTTGAGGCGCAGTGGCTTCGAAAATCTGCTAGCGGCCGGTATTGTGCTGACCGGTGGCACCTCAAAGATGGAGGGCGTCACCGAATTAGCGGAAGAAATCTTTCACATGCCGGTTCGTGTCGGAGCACCGGTCAATGTTTCAGGGTTGGCCGACATTGTAAAAAATCCAGTCTATTCAACCGGCGTTGGTCTATTGCATTACGCCAAATTAGAGTATGAAAAGCGAACAGATATCGAAACAAGTAAGAGTTCCGCAAACAGTTTCTTTAGTAGTATCAAAAGTTGGTTTCAGGGAGATATTTAGTTTTATCTTGGGCACCGAAGCTATTCGTTTAGTTGACGTTTTATAGGAGGAGATGATGTATGTTTGAACTTGTTGATAGTATACCAAAAAATGCTGAAATAAAGGTCGTGGGCGTTGGTGGTGGAGGTGGAAATGCTGTGCGACACATGATGCAAAGTGATATCGATGGTGTCGATTTTATCTGCGCAAATACTGATGCACAGTCCTTGAGTGGCTTGGAAAACGCGACTATCTTGCAGTTGGGTCAAACACTAACTAAAGGTCTAGGCGCTGGTGCCAACCCCGAGATTGGTCGGCAAGCAGCCCTAGAGGACAAAGAACGTATTTCTCAGGCGCTCGAGGGAGCAGATATGGTTTTTATTACCGCAGGGATGGGTGGTGGCACTGGGACAGGGGGTGCTCCGGTTATCGCAGAAGTCGCAAAGCAGTTAGGTATTTTGACTGTGGGTGTTGTAACGCGACCTTTTTCATTTGAGGGGAAAAAGCGTATGGCCGTAGCTGATGAGGGTATTACGATCTTGAAAGAATGCGTGGACTCTTTGATCATCGTGCCAAATGAGAAGCTACTTCAGGTGCTTGGGCAGGATATGACGGTTATTAATGCTTTCAAACAAGCAAATGATGTGTTGTTTGGCGCAGTTCAAGGTATAACTGATTTAATTCTTTTAGATGGATTGATAAACGTGGATTTTGCGGATGTAAGAACGATTATGGCTGAGATGGGGATGGCTATGATGGGAACCGGAGAGGCAAACGGAAGTGATCGCGCGATAGTAGCTACTGAGAGTGCAATTCGTTGTCCATTATTGGAAGATATTAACCTTGAGGGTGCTAAAGGAATCCTTGTGAACATAACTAGTGGTCTCGATTTGACTCTAGGAGAGTTTGAGGAAGTAGGAAAAATTATTCGTGAGTTTTCTGATGAAAATGCAACTATTATTGTTGGTAGCGTATTTGATACTGAAATGGTTGATAAACTGCGAGTAACTGTTGTGGCAACTGGATTACAGATGGCAAGCGTAAAATCTGGTCCGAGAAGTGTTATTGACAATACGGCGCGAAAAACTGGAAAAATACCTGACTATTCTCGATTGGAGCAACCTGCGATTACCCGTCGAGGAAAATCAGCAAAGAGTGGCGCGGTAGCGCAACGTTTGGATATGCAAGTTGATTCAGAATTAGATTTTTTAGATGTACCCGCATTTCTAAGAAAACAAGCGGATTAGTAATATTGTTGGTTTTCATGCGGAATGTTTTATGATTATTTCAGTAAATGAAACCCCTTGGCGGTCAAGAACATGTCTGCTATGCTCTTATTTCGCTGGTAATATGAAATAGGAAGCATGGTTAAACAACGCACATTGAAAAATACGATACGTGCGTCAGGGGTGGGTTTGCACTCTGGAAAAAGAGTCGCTCTTACCCTTCGTCCAGCCGACGAGGGTACCGGAATCATTTTCCGCAGAGTAGATATGAAGCCGGTCGTAGAAATTCCTGCCCTTGCGGAGAATGTAATAGAAACTAAGCTTTCTACAACCCTTATGAGTGAGGGAGCGTGCGTTTCAACAGTTGAACACTTACTTTCCGCTTTAGCAGGTTTCGGTGTTGATAACTTGAAGATCGATTTAACGGGTGATGAGGTGCCTATTTTAGATGGTAGTGCCGCGCCATTTGTTTTTTTATTGCAATCTGCTGGAATTATAGAGCAGCGTGAGCCGAAGACGTTTGTCCGCGTGAAAAAAGTGGTCCAATTTGAGCATGAGGAAAAGACCGTAAGGTTTAGTCCATATAAGGGTTTTAAACTGAATTTCGAGATCAATTATGATCATCCTGTATTTCAAAATAACTTCAATATCGCAACGTTTGAACTTTCGTCCACCTCTTTCGTGAAAGAAATCAGTCGAGCACGAACCTTTGGTTTTTTGCGCGAGTATGATTTCATGAAATCTCAGGGGCTTGCAAAAGGAGGAAGCTTAGAAAATGCAATTGTCATTGATGAGGACAGAATTGTGAACAAAGGTGGACTTCGATACGATGATGAGTTTGTCAAACATAAGATCCTAGATGCAATAGGGGACTTATATTTGATGGGACGTAATTTATTGTGTGAATTTACTGCCTATAAATCCGGTCATACGCTAAATAATGCCTCCCTTCGTGAGCTAATTCTTCGAGAGGATGCATGGGAACTGGTTACTTTTGAAAGAAATAATGGTCCAGCGCCCATCAAGTTCAGTACGGTGAGTTAAAATAGAGATGGATATATTGCTGTGAAAATAATTCTTATTAATAGCCGGTCTTATAAAACGCAAACGATTGATCTATCTGTTGTGGGACGGCTTTCTTTGGCGGTAGTTGTTTTGGGCATTCCACTCATGTCAGGACTGTGGCTGGGTTCCTCATTGGCAGATAAAAATTGGGAATTAATTTTTGAAAATACTATTAAAGAGATGAGGCAACAAATATTGGTTCAGCATGAAGACGTTGAATCTGGAAAGCATCAGGTTGAAAATACGTTGTCAGCTATGACTGCGAAACTCGCTCAAATGAGATCTCGTCTTGTTCGCTTGGACGCCTTAGGAGAGCAACTTACGCAAATCGCAAGTCTTCAAAGCGGGGAATTTGACTTTTCAATGTCAGCTGGCCTAGGTGGTCCAGATGATAGCTTAAATTCAGAGTTGACAAGATCGATGTCCTCTCAAGAGCAGATAAAAATGATGTTCGCTTCTCTTGAAAATAATATCAGCGATCGCGAAGCTCAGCTAAATGTTTTACAGTCAATGATGTCTGACAATCGACTTAAAAATGAAGCTATTGTTGCTGGTAGGCCAATAGTGAAAGGATGGCTATCTTCTCAATATGGAATGCGTACAGATCCCTTTCATGGGAAACAGCAGTGGCACTCGGGTATTGATTTTGCTGGAAGAGAGGGTTCAGACATAATAGCAGTTGCAGCTGGTGTTGTTACTTGGTCAGGCACTCAAAGTGGCTATGGAAATATGGTTGAAATCAATCATAGCGATGGATATGTCACCAGATATGCTCACAACAAAGAAAATTTAGCAAAACTCGGTGCTATTGTAAAACGTGGGGATGTGATCGCCAAAATGGGAAGCACGGGTCGTTCTACGGGACCTCATGTGCATTTTGAAGTATATAAAAACGGAAGAACTGTTGACCCGTCGACATACATTCGCAGGTCACTTCATTAAGAATTTGCCAGTTGTCCCTGTCATTTCTCCAAACATTCTCACCTCTTAATTTATCTGTTAGCCTTGATCTATCAAGGTCTTGGATGCCAGTTTAATGATCTTTACAATTCTGAAGAAAATAATTGGAAGTAAAAACAACAGAGACTTGCGTCGAATTAAAAAGATAGTCGCAGAGATAAACTTGTTAGAAGCTTCATTTGAATTGTTAAGCGATACGGAACTAAGGGAAAAAACAAATCAATTCCGCGATCGTTTGGCAAGTGGAGAACGATTAGATTACCTATTAGCTGAGGCCTTTGCTACGGTGAGAGAAACCGCTCGGCGAGTACTCGCCATGCGGCATTTTGATGTTCAGTTAATCGGAGGAATTACTCTTCATGAGGGCCGCATTGCCGAAATGAGAACTGGCGAGGGGAAAACTTTAGCAGCCACGTTATCAGCGTATCTGAACGCGTTACCGGCAAACGGCGTCCACATCATTACGGTTAATGACTATTTAGCTAAAAGAGATGCGCAGTGGATGTTACCTTTATATCGGGCGCTTGGTTTGTCTTTAGGTGTGATTCAGTCAAATAGAGGTGGAGATGAAGCTCATTCTTTTTATTGTTCTGCTCATGATGATAATGGTTTGACGGCCTCAACACGGAAACAGGCGTATTTGGCTGATATTACTTATGGCACTAATAACGAATTCGGTTTTGATTATCTACGAGATAATATGGCCTTACATCTTGAAGAAAAATCTCAGCGATCGTTAAATCATGCCATTGTAGACGAGGTAGATTCTATTCTTATCGATGAGGCTCGCACACCTCTAGTAATTTCGGGAGCAGCCCAAGATAGTTCGCATCTTTACAGAGAAATAAATCGTTTGATTTTAGATTTACAACCGGAAAGTGTGGATCACAGCGGTGATTTCTCAGTCGATGAAAAAACACGACAAGTCGATCTTACGGAAAGCGGACATCAAAGAGTAGAGCGAAAATTGGTTGAGGCTAACATGCTTGGTAGTGATCAAAGTCTCTATCAAGCGTCAAATCTAGGATTGTTACATCATGTGTCTTCTGCTCTGAGGGCACATTATTTGTTTAGAGTTAATGTTGATTACATCGTCCAGAATCAGATGGTGGTTTTGATAGATGAGCATACGGGACGCACGATGCCTGGGCGCAGACTGTCTGAAGGATTACACCAAGCTATTGAAGCAAAGGAAAATTTACCTATCCAGCAAGAAAGTCAGACTTTAGCGTCGACAACATTTCAAAATTACTTTCGGTTGTATAGAAAACTATCTGGTATGACTGGTACAGCAGATACAGAGGCCTTCGAATTTCGGCAAATCTATGGTTTGGACGTGATGGTGATACCTACGAATGTTCCTGTTGAGCGGCAGGACCTCGATGACCTAGTTTTTCTTAGCGAGGAGGAAAAATTTAGTGCCGTGATCGATGACATAAAAAAAACAATTGCCAAGGGGGCGCCGGTTTTGGTAGGGACCGCCTCTGTGGAGACATCTGAATGCCTTTCGTCAATGCTCAAAAAAAAGAGGATTGAGCACAGTGTTCTCAATGCCAAGCACCATGAGCGAGAGGCGAATATAATAGAAAATGCCGGCAGACCAAGTTCAGTCACTATTGCTACAAATATGGCTGGACGTGGCACCGATATTGTATTGGGGGGAAACCTTGAAGCAGAGCTCAAGTTGCATCAAGGTGAATCCTCTGAGTTTACAGAAAAGCGAAAACTTGCGTGGCGCGCGCGACACGAAACTGTGTTGGCGGCTGGTGGGCTGCACATAATTGGTACTGAGCGTCATGAGTCAAGACGGATTGATAATCAATTGCGAGGGCGAGCTGGCCGGCAAGGTGACCCTGGTGTAACTCGGTTCTACCTTTGCCTCGATGACTCATTAATGCGGTTATTTGCGTCTGACCGCGTAAAAACGATGATGCGCTCGATGGGGATGGAGTATGGAGAAGCGATCGAACATAGTATGGTGACTAAATCTATTGTCAAAGCACAGCGTAAAGTGGAAGGAAGGAATTTTGACATGAGGAAACACCTCTTAGAGTATGACGATGTGGCTAATGATCAGCGGCAAGTGATTTACCAGCAACGCAACGAATTGCTCGAGGACGCAGATATTTCAAATGTGATCACTAATATTCGTCGTGATGTTTTGAATCAGTGTGTTGAATCTTATATTCATCCCGAAAGTTTAGTTGAGCAATGGAATATAGCAGGTCTACAGAGAACTTTAGAAGCAGATTTTGCCATTAAAGTCGATATTCAGAGTTGGCTTGAAAATGATAATCGCCTTGACGAATTTATGCTCAGGGAGAAAATTATTGGCTTGGTAAGCGCGAAGGATGAGGAAAGAAAATTACGGATTGGTGAGCAGATGCGGGAGGTTGAGCGGCAAATTATGTTGCAAGTTTTGGATAATCTTTGGAAAGAACATTTAGCTGTGATGGATCAGCTCAGGCAAAGTATCGGCCTTCGGGCTTATGCGCAAAAAAATCCAAAGCAGGAATATAAGCGTGAATCATTTTCGTTGTTTGAGGAGCTTTTGAGCAAAATTAAATATGAGACGATTAAATTCTTGAGTCATATTCAAGTATCCTCGCAAACCGATTTAGCGGTTGCAGTTGAGCGACGTCAGGAAGAGGGTATAAAGCGAGAGTATAAACATGGTGAATCAGCTGGACCAGATCAAAGGCAAATTAAAACATCGAACCGTAGAGAGCCTGTTATGCGCGAGGGGGTAAAAGTGGGTCGCAATCAGCCATGTCCTTGCCGTTCAGGCAAGAAATTTAAGCAATGTTGCGGGAAGATATAAAATATGGATCTAAAGACTGAGCTCAATATCAGATCATGAAAGTTGATGACAAAGTAATAAAGTTGCCTCACCTTAAATCAATCTCAGGATTCGAGCTAGGCACCGTGAGTGCTGGTGTCAAAGAATTTGGAAGACCGGATTTTGTCATGATGAGATTAACCAAAGGGTCAGGAATCGCAGCAATTTTTACACGAAATGCTTTTTGCGCCGCACCGGTTTCTGTGGCAAAAAAATCATTATATTCCAATCACCCAACGCAATATTTGATTGTTAATACTGGAAATGCTAATGCAGGAACAGGTTCTCGAGGCATTGAGGATGCAGAAGCTGTTTGTGCGGAAGTGGCCAAATGTATGGGGGTTCCAATAGAAAGTGTCTTACCGTTTTCGACTGGTGTTATTGGCGAATATCTGCCACTTACTAATTTATTGTTGGCGGTCCCAATGGTAGCGGCTAATCTAAGTGAGAAAGGTTGGTATAGCGCTGCGCAGGGTATAATGACGACCGATACGCGACCAAAAGGAGCAAGTGTTCAGCAAATTATCCCATCAGTGAATTTAGGAAAAGATGCGATTTGCGAAGATGCATTAAAGGCTTCACAAATAACCATCACCGGCATCGCAAAAGGATCGGGTATGATTAGACCCGATATGGCTACATTGCTCGGTTTTATTGCAACGGACGCAAAGGTCGAATCAAAATTGCTTGATCGGGCGCTTCGACTTGTAGCTGAAAAGAGTTTTAATAGAATTACGGTGGATGGAGATACCTCCACCAATGATTCTTTAGTATTGGTTGCAACTGGTCATAGTAATGTCGTAGTTGATGAAGTTAATTTCTATGACTTCGTTCATTGTTTAGAAATGTTATGTGTAACACTGGCAAAAGAGTGCATTAGAGACGGAGAGGGAGCGAAAAAATTCGTAACAATTGAGATCATAGGTGCTTTAACGGAGGGTGAAGCTCGAAGTGTTGCGTATACGGTTGCCGAGTCCCCTCTCGTTAAAACTGCTATAGGCGCGTCTGATCCAAATTGGGGACGTATTTTGGCAGCAATTGGTCGCGCAAATATTAACGAACTTGACATCAACAAGGTAAGTATAGCTATTAATGGCGAAGATATTGTGAGATTTGGCACTAGAGCCGCGACTTATAGTGAGGAAATTGGAGTATGTTTAATGCGAGAAGATGATGTACAAATTCGTATTGATCTTGGACGCGGCGGTTGTGCAGAAACAGTTTGGACTACCGATCTTGGCCATGAGTATGTGCGCATTAATGCTGAATACCGCACTTAGCTACAGTTTTTTGTGGGGAATCGAATATGGATGTTATTTCTGTCGCTGCTGGGATTGTCCTCGATGGGGGTAAATCGGTTTTCATCACACGGAGACGTTTGAATCAAACCTTCAGTGGGTATTGGGAGTTTCCAGGTGGAAAAGTGGAGTTTGAAGAAACTCCTGAGTCAGCGCTTTCGCGTGAGCTGAGCGAGGAATTAGATATTCGTGTAGGAGAGGCCCAGCATTATTTGACAGTTGATTGGCATGATGCCAATAAAAAGTTTGTGCTGGATTTTTTTTTGATACTCAGTTATTCGGGATATCCAAAAGGAGCAGAGGGTCAACATGGAAAGTGGGTACCAATCAAAGATCTCATAAGTAAAAACAGCAAATTTACATTTCCTGACGCCAATAAGCCGATTATACAAAAGCTAGCTTTGGACAAAGAGTCAATTTGTAGCTTGTGATTTATTACTATCGGTTTTGTGGATATTTTAGTGTGAGTTGTGAGTGGCGGTTTGAGCAAATTTAATCTGTAACCAAAGCTTCAGCCGCTAGATTTAAGAAAATTCTATGTAACCAAAGTATGTTTTGAGGAATGTCTTCCTCCAGACCACTGTTATCAAATATATAGTCTGCTTTAGCGAGTCTTTCTTCACGCGTGATTTGGTTATTAATTATCGCCTCAATTCTTTTTTGAGAGGTTTGATCTCGAGCTGCGGCTCTTGCTACTTGTAATTTTTCTGGAACATCTATCAACAACAGGGTATTAACTAGACGATGCTGATTTGTTTCTAGCAAGAGAGGTGACTCTAGCATGACATACTTACTTTTTGCCGACACAAGTTTCTCCTGAATCCATTCTGCAATTAGTGGATGAAGAAGATTTTCAAGCCAATTTTTTTCCTTTAACTCTGAGAATATTATAGATCTCATTGCACATCTATTTAAACTACCATCAGAGCAAATCATATGCGAGCCAAAACGATCCGCAATAATGTTGAGTGCAGGCATTCCTGGGTTAACAACCGCTCTGGATGCTTGATCTGCATCTACAACATCAATAGCTAATTTTCGAAAGGCCGCGGCTACTGTGCTTTTTCCACAACCAATTCCCCCAGTTAAGCCAACTATATAAGGATCTCGATACACTTATTTGGTACTCCCACATCTGTATTATATTGAGCGTTTCAATTATTTTTATTAATTATTTCTCCGAAAACAAGCCCAAAAAAAGCATCACCGGGCTCTGCATAGAGTAATATCAAACCAACTGCTGATATGAAAGCACCAAAAGGAATGGGGTCCTCTTTTTTCATGAGTTTAAATGACAAAGCTATAAAACCAGTTATGAGAGCCGTCAAAGAGGATAAGACAAGTGTGATGGGCAACAGTTGCCATCCCAACCATGCCCCGATAGCAGCAAGCAGTTTAAAATCACCATAACCCAACCCATGTTTTCCAGTCACAAGTCTAAACATTTGAAATACTGTCCACAAGAAAAGATATCCAAGCAAGGCCCCTAAAACAGCGCTGTGCAAGTTCGTGAAGTGGTCTTGAGAATTTACGAAAAGACCCATCCACAATAATGGGATTGTTATTATATCAGGTAGTATTTTGTGACCTGCATCTATGGCAATTAGAGCAAGTAATGAGTAAGAAAATATTAGAGCGTAAATCGTGGTCGAACTGAGACCAAATTTTGTTGTGCTTAGTATCGTAATTAAACCAGCAAAGAACTCTATGATCGGGTAAAGCAAAGAGATTTCTTTTTTACAAGTACTGCAACGTCCCCGAAGTAAAAAGAAGCTTATGAGGGGGATATTCTGCCACCATTTGAGAATAGTTTTGCAGTTGGGGCAATGTGACTTGGGATAAGATATTCCCATCTCCTCCTCGGCAATATCCGTATCTGATAATTGTAAATAATCCAAGGATTCTCGTCTCCATTGATTCTCTAACTTTTTTGGAAGTCGAGCAATAATGACGTTTAAAAAGCTACCAAATACTACACCAAAAATGAAACTCAAAAGAGTCAATGCTCCGGAGTGAAGTCTTATGAGCTCTGGTTCCATTATTTTTTGTCCCTCATCAGGAATTTGGCGAGTAAAATACTCTTGTCGACAATTTATTATTTGGAACGACAATCTTAAAGTTTCAGTACATTTTTGTCATGCGGACTCCGGGCTGCCTTGCCACTCCCGTATTTCAATGATCTACGTTTCCTTTAAATTGTTAAATAATCTAGATTGGTTGTTTTTGTTATTTTTCACGCTTACGATCCGCATGGATAGATCAATAGCATTAATATGCTTGGTTAGACTGCCTGAAGAAAGATGTGAGATGGGAAACCTGCTGTATTTTTCAATATCCTCTGCAGTAAGATTACCTGATATCTCGATTTTTATGTCGTCGGTAACCAAAGAGTTGACCCTTTGTAGATCTGAGAGAGAAAAATTGTCTAGAAGGACGGCATCTGCGCCAGAAAATACTGCTTCTTCAAATTCTTTGACCGTCTCTACTTCTACTTGAATAGTTTTGCTTGGGTCAATTAATCGCGCTTTCGAAACCGCTTGAGTAATCCCGCCACAGACTGATATATGATTCTCTTTGATCAAAAAAGCATCGTAAAGACCGATTCTATGATTATAGCAACCACCCACTGTTACCGCATATTTCTGAGCTAGACGTAAGCCGGGGATAGTTTTTCGAGTATCTAAAATTTTAAGACGGCACTTAGAAGCGGCAAGAGAGTAACGCCTTGCGGATGTTGCTGTTGCCGAAAGAGTTTGTAAGAAATTAAGCGCCGTTCGTTCAGCACTCACAAGGCTCCTGGCGTTACCGGTGATGGAAGCTATGATTGCTCCTGGATCAAATGACTGTCCCTCTTCAACATGCCAAATTAGTTGAACGTTTTCATCCAATTGCGCAAAAACTTCAGTGACCCAGGCTTTTCCACAAAGCACCGCTGTTTCATTAGCGGATATTTCGGCCTCGGCGATCTCGCACTCTGGCACTAGCATTGCACTTATATCTCCCGCGCCAATGTCTTCGGACAAGGCTCGACTTACGCAGTCCGGAATATCAAGTTCTGTTTTTTTTGGTAGTTTGTGATTCAACATAAAAAAGCATCACTGTGTTAACTAAGTGTGGAATGTAAAGAAGGTATAATTATAGCAGTAATTTTTCTGATTCATTGGAGAACTGTGAAGACAGAGAACATGGTAATTTAGATTATGCTTGCTTGACGTATTTTGCATAACTTATACGATGGACGCTGTTAAATAATAAATTGATTACGGGTAACGCCACAAATATGAACAAAAATGCCATAGGGAATTTTTACGTAGACAGAACGATCTACTCTCCAAATGCTGATGATAGACCGAATGACACTGACGTAAACCTGCTTGTAATTCACGGTATCAGTCTCCCTCCGAATGATTTCGAAAAAAATTTTATTGATGATTTCTTTACAAATCGTCTTGATTTTTCAGTGCATCCTTATTTCCTAACTATAGCGCATTTAAAGGTTTCTGCACATTTGTACATCGATCGTTCTGGCATCTTGACTCAGTATGTACCGCTTGAGAAAAGAGCATGGCATGCTGGCAAATCTTCTTTCCAAGGTGAGCATGACTGTAATAATTTTTCCGTTGGAATAGAATTACAAGGATCAGATCATGTTCCTTACACTGACGAGCAGTACTTCCGACTTTGTAATGTCTCACGTCAGATCATAAGACTTTATCCAAATATTACTATGGATAGGATTGTAGGACACTGCGATATTGCGCCCGAACGAAAGACAGATCCCGGTAGATTGTTTGATTGGTCTCGATTTCGCGCTTTGCTTCGTGATTAGTGGATTATTGATCGTTGTGGTGCGATTGATTCCTATGCCATGGGGCGACGATCACTAATAGAAGCATCCCTGGTATAGCGAGTAGCGTACAAAGATAGAAAAAATATTCCCAACCAACTATGTCAACTATAATTCCGGCCGTTGAATTAAAGAGCGTTCTCGGTAGGGCAGTTAGAGCGGTGAAAAGGGCAAGTTGCGTTGCCGCAAACGCGGGATTCGCAGTTCGCGCGATAAATGCGACAAAAGCTGAGGTACCAAGCCCGACTCCTAAATATTCAAAGCTTATGACTAAACCCAAAAGCCATAGCCCTTCTCCTATTCGGGCCAAGACTGCGAATCCCAAAATAGAAATAATCTGAATGAAACCAAATAACCAAAGCGCGCGGTTGATCCCTATTTTAATCATTATTATTCCGCCCGCTATACCTCCAATAATCATTGGCCATAGAGCAGCATGTTTTGCCACTAAACCAATTTCAGTGTTCGTAAAACCAAGGTCAATATAAAACGGAGTAGCAAGAGCGGTCGCCATGCTGTCTCCTAGTTTATAAAATAGCATGAACGCGAGTATTAAGACTGCGGTGCGAAGTGGGTGCCGATTAAAAAAATCTTGGAAGGGTTCGGTGATAGCTCTTCGTAAATTTTCGGGCTGTTTCTCCGTTACTTTGGGCTCTGAGATGATCAGCGAGAACCCAACGCTGATGAGCATGAATGCGCCAGTGATGAAAAAGACAGTAGACCAGGGCAAGAAATCGGATAGGATCAATGCAAGGGAGCCAGGAATTAATCCCGAAATTCGATAAGCATTTACGTGGACTGAATTACCCAAGCCGAGCTCATGATCTGGAAGAATTTGACGACGATAAGCATCTATGGAAATATCTTGCGTTGCGCTCAGAAATGCGATGAACGTACATAAATATGCTATGGACCAAAGGTGAAGCTTAGGGTTCATTGAACCGAGTATAAATATGCAAATGAACAGGGTTAGTTGAGTTAACAACATCCAACTCCGTCTAATGCCAAGGTTGAACCCCAAAAATGATAGAGAGTATCGGTCTAATGCAGGGGCCCAAATAAATTTCCAGGTATAAGGAAGGCCGATTAATGCGAATAAACCGATTTCTTCAAGTCCCACGCCCTCGCTTCGGAGCCAAGCAGGAATTAAGGTTATCAGTAAATACAATGGCATCCCGGAAGAAAAACCGGTAAAAATACAGATGAGCATACGGCGGTTGAAGAGCGATTGCCAGATGGTCCACATGCCGGTTCCTGCTTGTAATTGTAATGCTTTTATGAGTTTTAGTATCAATTTGGGCGAATATGTGTCTGTGCCCATGGGGCCGTGTCGTTTTTGCTGAAGATTTTATTCATAATTAGTCAAAGATTACGCTATTCTGCGAGAATTGGAAACATTTGGACAATAAAGTTCAAACGCTGGACGTAATTTTAAAGGTGCCATTTTAGTGCGCAAAGGATTGTTTTTTTTTGTAACGATGTTCGTTATTGATATTTACTTGCTAATCAATATTAGCGATGCTGTCGGGCCGAGCTTGGTAGTGTTGTGGCTTTTTTTCTCAAGTTGTTTTGCGATCTATCTTATCAAGTGGCAAGGTTTGCGCGGAGTAAAGTTGGCAAGACATACAATCGAAAAAAGACAATTACCTGAAAATGCTATCTTCACAAGTATGCTAGTGTTTTGTTCAGGAGTACTTCTTTTACTGCCGGGATTACTTACTGATTTTTTTGGAATAGTTTTACTGATGCCAAATGTTCAGTCCGTTTGTGTGGCTCTAATTCAAAGAACTCTTGCTTCTTGGGTTATTTCATTCTCTGTTGAAAAGTCAACCAATTCTTCATCTTCATCTGTATCGACCACTTCTACACAAGTAATCGAGGGCGAGTTTGTAGAAGTTGATGACCAACTTAGGTAATTTCTGAACAGTTAAATATCAGGAGATATACTTATTTTTAAAAAAAAACTAGCGTGCCCTTGAAAAGTGTTTAGAACGCCTCCATTTACCAATCCATATAGGGGTTGCGTAACTGCTCACATGTAGCATCACGTGATCAGTAAGTCATTAATGGCAGATAGACCAACTGGAGAAAAGAAGTATGAAAATTCGCCCATTACACGATCGCGTGATCGTACGTCGGCAGGAAGAGGAACAAACAACGTCTGGAGGGATTCTACTCCCAGGATCTGCTCAGGAAAAACCAAATCAAGGCGAGGTAGTCGCGATTGGCTCAGGTCGTGTGCTTGATAGCGGTGAGACCAGGGCGGTGGATGTATGTGTTGGCGATACGGTTGTGTTTGGTAAGTACGCTGGAAGTGATACCATAGAGATTGATGGAGAAGAACTAGTTATTTTGAGCGAGTCAGATATCAAGGCCGTCATCGAATAAGGTAACCGATTAAAAAAATTAATGTGCTTAACACTTTTTTTTCAAACTGTATAAATTTGTAAAGGAAATAAATCATGGCAGCGAAACAAGTAAAATTTGGCGATAGTGCTCGACAAGACATGCTCGAAGGAGTCAATGTGTTAGCTAACGCAGTGAAGGTTACACTTGGCCCGAAAGGTAGAAATGTTATTTTGGATAAGTCATTCGGAGCCCCGACGGTCACTAAAGATGGCGTTTCCGTAGCGAAAGAGATCGAGTTGAAAGATAAGCTCCAGAATATGGGAGCCCAGATGGTCAAAGAGGTTGCATCGAAAGCGTCAGATGATGCTGGAGATGGCACTACCACAGCAACGGTGTTAGCTCAAACTATCGTTACCGAGGGTTTGAAATCCGTCGCTGCGGGCATGAATCCCATGGATCTGAAACGTGGAATTGATAAAGCAGTAGTTTCTGCGGTGGCAGAAATTGCCGCAGTGGCGAGACCTTGCTCTGATACGAAAGAAATTGCGCAGGTTGGTACAATTTCTGCCAATAGTGACACATTGGTGGGGGATATTATCGCAGAGGCAATGGAGAAAGTGGGGAAGGAAGGTGTTATCACCGTCGAAGAGGGGTCCGGATTAGAAAATGAGTTAGATATTGTTGAGGGGATGCAGTTTGATCGCGGATATTTATCTCCTTATTTTGTCAATAATCAAGAAAACATGAGTACGGAACAAGAATCCCCATTAATTCTTCTGGCAGACAAAAAGATCTCAAACATAAGAGAGTTGCTCCCTCTCTTAGAGTCTGTAGCTAAAGCCGGAAAGCCGCTGATGATAATAGCGGAGGATGTCGAGGGCGAAGCACTTGCCACCCTTGTTGTAAATAACTTGCGAGGTATTGTAAAAGTAAGTGCATGTAAGGCTCCCGGTTTTGGTGATCGAAGAAAGGCGATGTTGGAAGATATTGCAATTCTTACGGGAGGTACAGTTATTTCTGAAGAAGTGGGTCTTGATTTGGAATCAGCGACGCTAGAACATTTGGGAACTGCCAAGAGGGTCACGATGACTAAGGAAAACACGACGCTTGTAGATGGAGCAGGTGAGCACGCGGCAATTGAAGCGAGAGTTAAGCAAATCCGCATTCAGATTGAAGAGACCAGTTCGGATTATGATAAAGAAAAGCTTCAGGAACGAGTCGCAAAGTTAGCCGGTGGAGTAGCTGTAATAAAAGTGGGCGCCTCGACGGAGATCGAAATGAAGGAGAAAAAGGCACGAGTCGAAGATGCGCTTCATGCGACTAGAGCAGCGGTGGAAGAAGGAGTTGTAGCCGGTGGGGGCGTAGCTTTGATAAGAGTAATACAGTCTATGGGCGGTCTCAAAGGTGACAATGAAGACCAAACCGTTGGGATTGGTATTGCGCTCAGAGCTATGGAGGCTCCTCTCCGTCAAATCGTTGAAAACGCTGGTGCTGAAGGCTCAGTCGTTGTTGACAAAGTTAAGCACGGTTCCGGAAACTTTGGCTACAATGCGGCTAGCGGAGAGTACGGAGACATGATAGACATGGGGATCCTTGATCCAGCAAAAGTTACGCGAACTGCTCTGCAGGCAGCGGCCTCAATTGCTGGTCTAATGCTGACCACCGAGGCCATGGTTGCCGAAGTCCCAGAGGATTCGGCCGCGCCAGCGATGCCTGATATGGGTGGCATGGGTGGTATGGGTGGCATGGGTGGCATGGGTGGCATGATGTAATATTACCCGGGCAAGCATCTTACTAGAGGCCCTGTCTTATTTAAGGCGGGGCTTTTTTTAGATTTTAATAATGTCTTTTATGAGTGTAGCCTCTCTTCTTACTCGTTATACTTCAGTCTGGAAAAATTAAAAGCATGATGGAGATTTCTTGAAATGGTGGATCGCTCAAAAGGTCGAATGGAACCAATAGTACCTCAAAGAGATGGTGTTACCGTAAATCCAAGTTCCGCTACTCGATCGAATGGTAGGTCAACATCCATTGGTGCGAAGACGGAGCGCGCGGGGATGAGTTTGATTTGGAAAGTAATTTCAGCGGGATTTTTTATGATAACCATGACAGGTATTGGCTTTGGTTTGAGAGAATTTTCTGTTCTGCAGTTTAATCATAATCAGCTTCTTCAACGTTTCGAGGAGTTAGAGTCCAGATTAAATGTTGCTGACGAGTCATTGGTGCAGTCCGGCGCAGCGTTACAATTAAAAATTAGTGATCAACAAGACGAGTTACAAAAACATTGGTCGGAGATTAAAAAATTGTGGGGGGTGGCAAATGACCGTAACAAAAACACGATAGCGAAGAATCAAACCGACATAACATTTTTGGCGACTAGGCGTGTTGCTAATGAGGAATTTGCCGGTCAATTAGAGGAAAAGCTCCGTGTTCATACTAAACGACTTGAAGTAGTGAGCGCCAAATATTTAGAAATAAGCGCAGATTTGACGAGCGTCTTTAATCAAATACGTGTTTTTAAAGATGATCAAAACAAAGAGATGGAACTTATTAAATTGGTGGAATTACAGCTTAAAAATCATCAGGAGGCCATTGAGTCGATGGATGGTTTTCGAAGAAATATAAATCAAAAGATTTATCAGTTGGAGCAACAAAAACTTAAAGAGACTGGTGCCGTTTTAGTTGAATAGCTTAAAATTTTTTGAAATCTCCTCGGTTACGGTAAATTAGGAAATTAATGTTAAACAAACTAACCCAGGGCATTATTTTTTGTAGCTGGTTAGAGATTGTAAGTTCGCATTATTGCTGGCATTCTTTGCAAATTGTGTAGCCCTCCAAAAATATTGATTCAACTGCGAGCCTTGCTTGTATCTAAAACAACTGAATCGCGCGTCCAAAAACTTTTTTGAGCTTTATTTCTACTTAAATTAATTCGGTTTACTTTCTAAGCAAAATCCCTATCCAGAAGCTGTCTTAAATGGAGGAGCGATTTTATGGACATGACTACGAGACAACAGGCTTTAATTCAGAAACCGATATGCCTATTCAGTTTGAAGGATTACGCACTGATTGGGAACTCAATGTAATTGGTGAACCGCGGGTAATCTATTGCAAGCCGCAGGAAGACATTCTACCCTCTTCTAACGCCTCTATTATCACTGGGATAACTCTGCAATAAGCAGAGATTAAGGGTTACTATGAGCCACAATTCATCACTAAAATCCGCTATGAGTTGGCTACCCTCAGAACATGTGGTGTCACGTATAACAGTATAAAATTTGATGACGAGATTACTCGTCATGTACTGTGTCGCAATTTTTTTGATCCTTAACGCGAGAATGGCAGAGAGGTAATTCTCGTCGGGATATTATGGATTTGGTGCGTTTCATGCGGGCACTCCGGGCTAAGGGAATCGAGTGGCCCGATTACATGCAGGGACTGCCCAGTTTTCGTTTACAAGATCTCACTGCAATTAATAGTATAGAGGACGATCAGGCACATGGTGCGTGGGCTGGTGTCAACGCTAATATTGATTTGGCGAGAAAAGTAAAAAAAGAACAGCAACAACTTTTTGCATATGTACTACAGTGTAGGAGTAAGTTATTCGTGAGCCGTTTTTTGAACGTAAAAATAGGAACATTTTTCTTTACAACTCTAGTAATTTGTCGCCTAAAAATCATTATACAGCTGTGATGATGCCGCTTGTGATACATCCAACAAACCAAAATGCAATTATTTGTGCAGATCTCTCTCGTGCTCCAAGTGTTTTTAATCATTCGTCTGATGAATTGTAGGATCGGATTTTTATTAGTAATCAGGTGTTGAGAGAAGGGAGTGATTTACTCACCCTGTGAACTGTGCATCTAAATAAATGTCGGGCCAATTGGCATACTCATAAAAACTATGGATCTCAAGGATAAATTGCATCGACTGTACTTACGCAGAGGGTACCCGCAAAAGGATTTTGTTGAGTTGCAATTGTATGACGGATTTCCGCTAAATTCAGGCAAACCAATTTTGGAGGCTATCCGAGCCAATTCAGCGATTTACTTTGCTCTTGCAGATGTGGATTTTTCCGATCCACGCTACATGCAACTTTTGACTAACTATTGCGCGCGTTTTTTCCAATTTCACTCTCTAATCATTAGAAGTCAAGATGGCTCGAAGATTGTTACTTTAGGCTGACAAATAAAAAAATCCTAATAGTTTACAATAAAGCAATTTTATAGCGAAATAATAGAACTATTGAATGCTGAGATCTCAGCGAGACACAAGCTAGATTACTTTGTGAATTAATTTATTGGGGAAAAAAAGTGCTTACCAAATCTAACTTGCCGTCTTAATTTTTCTATCCAGATAAAGTACAGTCATCTAATAAATAAATCTAAGACACATAACTAGAAAGATTGGAGTCAGATAGTGAAGTTTACAGGAGCCCATATTGTGTCTATCGATCAGTTTCATAGAGCTGATGTGGACTTTATTTTTCAGGTTGCCGACACTATGGAACCTTATGCTCTTCGAAAACGCGTAACTAGAGTTTTAGAGGGAGCAATTTTGGGAAATATGTTTTTTGAGGCCAGTACTCGAACTCGTATAAGTTTTGGTTCGGCCTTTAATTTATTGGGCGGACAGGTCCGAGAAACGGCAGGTTTTGCTAGTTCTGCACTGGTAAAGGGGGAGTCCCTGCAGGATACTGCTCGAGTGCTTTCTGGGTTTAGTGACGTGATATGTATGCGACATCCTGTCGCAGGATCCGTAGCTAAATTTGCTTCCGCGAGTCGAGTGCCTGTTATTAGTGGAGGGGATGGTGATAATGAGCATCCCACGCAAGCCTTGCTTGATTTGTATACGATTCGTAAGGAAATGAAGGGTAAAGGCAGATCAATTGACGGATTAAAAATTGCAATGATCGGAGATCTCCGATACGGACGAACAGTGCACTCGTTATCCAAATTACTCAGCTTATATAAAGATGTGGAATTTGTTTTGATCTCTCCTCAAGAGCTATCATTACCTGAAAATATATTGGAGTTAGTTCGCAGTTTGGGATTAAAAGTCTCATGTTCAGACCACCTGACTGAAAGCATCGTGGATGTTGATATAGTGTACTCTACTCGCATTCAAGAAGAACGATTTCCTAATAGGGAGCAAGCAGACTTATACAGGGGAAGATTTCGATTGAATCAGGCAATCTACACAGAATTTTGTCAGCCAAATACAGTTATTATGCATCCGTTACCGCGTGACTCTCGGAGTGATGCGAATGAGTTGGATAGCGACTTAGATAATAATCCTAATCTCGCGATTTTTCGTCAAACAGATAATGGGTTATTGGTGCGGATGGCCCTTTTCGCTATGGTTCTAGATGTTGTTGATAAAGTAGGGGAGTATTCATATGCTGCTCGCTGGTACAATGAACGCCAGAATTAAAATAAGTCGCGGGAATAAAGAATGGATGACTTTGAAGATATTCGTCCTTATCGTGATGCAGAAGTGCCAGTTGTCTTAAGACGCTTAGTGGCCGATAAGGAATTCCTTGACCTCCTCATAGAGCGGCAATTCCCGCGACTTTTTGATTTTTCCCCGAATATGATGCGCTTTCTTTTTAGATGGGGAATGACATGGTCCTTAAGAAACATCAACACAGTTTATGATTTCCAAAAATATCTTTCTTTCAAACTCAAAAAGATACTGTCAGAGACAACAGATCAATATACTTTTAGCGGTATAAATGGGTTGAAAGCCAGTAAAGCATATTTGTTCATGAGTAATCATCGCGATATCGCTCTAGACCCCGCTCTAATTATTCTTGGTTTGGTGGAATCAGGGCGAGATTCTCTCAGGATAGCAATAGGAGATAATCTACTTACTAAACCATTTGCTTCCGATCTAATGCGGCTAAATCGCAGTTTTATTGTGAAAAGGTCACTCTCTGCGTTAAGAGAGAAGATGATGGCTCTTAAGCAGCTTTCAGGCTATATAAGGAACTCAATCTGTCGCGAATATATTTCTATTTGGATAGCGCAGGCGGAGGGCCGCGCTAAAGACGGGCATGATAGAACTGAAACTGCTTTGCTTAAAATGTTAGCACTCAGTAGATCGAATGATCAAACATTTGGAGCAGCGATGAAAGATCTCTGTTTAGTGCCCGTTGCCATCGCATATGAATATGATCCCTGTGTTTTCGATAAGGCTAAACAGCTTAAAGCGCAGCGGTCGGGTGATACTTATGTCAAGGGCGATTACGAGGATTTGGAATCGATTAAAAAAGGATTTATCGGGTATAAAGGGAGAGTACATGTCAGCTTTGGCAACGCAATTGACATTGAGGTTGCGAGTCCAGAAGAGCTATCCACTGAGATTGATCGCCAGATCTTTTCTCTTTTCCAGTTATTTCCGTCGCATATAATAGCTTGGCACCTATTAAATCCAGATCGAGAGGGGGGCTATCTACAAGATATTTGGCCTGGAGAAGATTGGGAAGCTGCTCGCAAAAAATTTGCAGGGCATATGGCTGAACTTCCCGTTGATTACAGAGAGATTGTGCTACAAAGTTATGCGGCGCCTGTTGTTGACCAACTGGCGTCTGGCGGCTCAATGTTATGAATTCTTTGTTGGATGCAAAGGTGAAAAGCACTATTCAAGATGGATATGTCAAGTTCTTGACAACCCTAGGCCTTACCTCAAGGGTTTCGCAGAGGAAGATGATCGCTTCAATCGCCAGCACCCTCGGATCAAGCAGTCGGGAGTCTCGCATTGGTGTTATTGAGGCAGCCACAGGCACTGGTAAGACAGTTGCGTATTTGTTGGCAGCTCTGCCTATCGCTAGGGAACTCAAAAAGACATTGGTTATATCTACTGGGACTATTGCGCTACAAGAACAGCTTATAAACAAAGATTTACCAGCGTTATTGGCGGCTTGTGATTGGGATTATAAATTCTCGCTGGTGAAAGGTAGAGGACGTTATGTATGTAATTTGCGTTTACATCAACACACGAAAAAGGACAGCGGCAATTCACTTATAAATTTTTTGAGTGATGGAATCAGTGATCAGAGTAATAATCTAAATGAGAGGCTTTACGAAGAATTTTCAGATGCGTTGTCAAAAGGGAAATGGGATGGTGACCGTGACTCCTGGAGGGTTCATATATCTGAAAGAGATTGGAATCCTTTGACGGTAGACAGACGTCAGTGTTCAGGACGTAGTTGTAGATTCATCAACGAGTGTGCATTTTACACTGCAAGAAATGATGTAGAGGAGAGTGACTGTTATGTAGTTAATCATGATTTGGTGATGGCTGATCTTGTTTTGGGTGGAGGAGTAATTTTGCCTAAGTTGGACGACGCTGTTTTTATATTTGATGAAGGTCATCGTTTGGCAGAATGTGCGGTTCGACATTTTAGAACCGAGTGCAAGCTAAGCGCTAGTATTATTTGGTTAGAGGACATTGTTAAGAAATGTGCCTTTGAGGTTACGAATTTCGCCGATGACGGAACCTTGTGCGAAGCACTTGTTAATGTGAGAGCGGTTACAGAACAAATTTCTTCGTTATTCACTGTAGCACTGCCGATGTTTCAAAAATATCAAAGGTTAAAGGCCTCTGGTGAAAACAAATACCGATTTCCCTTTGGCGATATCGGCGATACGGAAAGACACCTTTCCAAGCAAATTTCCGATACTTTGCGAGTGTGGATTAGCCGCAATACCACTCTCAAAAATAACTTGAGTGAAAAGCTCGGAATGGTTGATTACCAAGTAAGATCGTCAAATCTGGAGCATCTTTTTCAGGCAGTGGGAGCTTGGCAATCGCGGGCTGAAAAGCTGTTGTCACTTTGGGATCGTCTTAAAATCAAGATCTCCCGCGAAGAGATGCCTATTGCATGCTGGCTGAGTTTTGATGATGCAGTAAATAATGTTGAAGTGTGTATAAATTCTAGTCCGTTAAGTGCATCATCGGTGCTTGCTGAGGGTTTGTGGAAAAATGTGGCCGGAGCAATACTGACTTCTGCTACATTGCGCTCACTTGGAAGTTTTAATAGTCTTCAAATTGAGGCAGGACTACCAGACAAGTCAGAGTTTCTCGCTTTGGATGGACCTTTCAATTACGCAAAGTCGGCTAAGCTTCGAGTTCCAAAAGACGCCATCGCGGGTAATTTGGTTGAAGCACATAACCTTTATGTTATGGAAAAAATTGGACTCACTTTTGACGAACGTTATGGAACCTTGGTGTTATTTTCTTCAAAACGACAAATGCTTGAGGTTTTTGAGGGTATGTCAAAGCAAGACGGAAAGCTCGTTTTAATGCAAGGTCAATATCCAAATGGAGAAATCTTAAGATTGCACAAAGAACGGATTGACCAAGGAGATTGTAGTGTGATTTTTGGATTAGCGAGCTTTGCGGAGGGTATCGATTTACCGGGAGATTATTGTCGTCATGTTGTTGTGGTCAAGCTTCCATTTGCAGTGCCCAAAGATCCGTTGTTGGAGGCCCGAAGCGAGTGGATAGAGGCAATGGGGGGTAATGCGTTTTATGATATTGCATTACCTTTTGCATCTTTGCGGCTAAATCAGGCATGCGGGCGGCTACTGCGAAAAGAATCCGATTCCGGCATAGTGACCATCTTAGATCGTCGTATTATAAGCAAGCGTTATGGATCTAAACTGTTGGACGCGTTGCCACCTTTTTCTTTGGATTTGCGCTCCTAAAGGGTTCTTCTGGCCCGGTCATGTACTAAATATCACTAAGTATTGAGCAGGCTGATTTTAAGCTCTTTTTGTCGTATTTTTACTTTCCGCAGATGCCCTAATAGCTGACTAGGCATCCCCGCGGGAAGTTGCACTGTGCAAAATTCTTTTTGAAGTTTTATTTGGCCAATATAGCGACTGTCTATGTCAGCTTCGTTTGCAATAGCCCCTACAATATTTGCTGCAGTTATACCGTCTTCAAGCCCGAGTTCTACCCGATATGTTAACATTTCAATGTTAGAGGACACACGACTATTTTCAAGAAGGTTTTTTTTCCGTTTCTTTTTTGCTACCTTTTGTTTGGAAGGATTTTGCGATTTGGAGGGGTCAATTGTACGGTTTTCACCACTTGCTGAGGTGGATTTACTTTGTTGTTTAAAATTTTGCTTAACGGATGTAGCACTTTGCTGAAAGTCAAAATCGATCTTAGTTGGAAAAATTGGTCGATCCTTTTGCCTCTCATAAAGAAGAATTGCCGCAATTTCAGTCGCATCCAGACCATTCTGGACGCCTATAGAGTCTACCAAAGCCCTAAATTTGGTTAGTTCTGGTCTCTTTGAAGTTCTCATTAGTTCTTCAGTTATTTGCTGTATTCGAAGATCACTGACTTGAGAGTTGCTTGGTAACTTAAAGGGGATAATTTTTTGTCTGGTGGATTTTTCAATTGCTCGCAGAAGCCGATTTTCTTTCTGTGTTACTAGAATAATTGCGGTACCCTCTCGACCAGCTCGTCCGGTGCGGCCTATCCTGTGGACGTAAGATTCATTATCATATGGCACGTCATAATTTATTACATGACTGATGCGGTTTACGTCAAGCCCCCTTGCAGCAACATCAGTTGCAACTACAATATCCAATAAACCCTGTCTTAATTTTTTAATTGTCCTCTCGCGCAAGCTTTGGCTTAGATCACCATTTAAAGCGGCCGAAGTATACCCTCGTGCCTCAAGTTTTTCGGCTATTTCAAGTGTTGCAGACTTTGTACGGACAAAAATAAGCATACCATCGAACGGCTCAACTTCAAGAATTCGAGTCAATGCATCAAGTTTCTGGTGACTCTTTAGCATTAGGTAACTTTGTTTTATTTGTTCGACGGTCTTTGTTTTGGCAGAAATACTTACGTGCTGCGCGTCTCCTAAATAAGTTTCTGCTATATTTCTTATTCTTTCAGGCATGGTAGCTGAGAAAAGAGCCCGCTGACAATCAGTGGGAGTTTGTGCAAGAATTTTTTCAACGTCATCAATAAAGCCCATGCGTAGCATTTCATCTGCTTCATCAAGTACAAGAGTTTTTATTTGAGTTAAATTAAGGCTTCGGCGGCGTAAATGATCAAGAATCCTGCCCGGTGTTCCAACAACAACTTGCGTGCTTCTCTTTAGACCTCGCAGTTGGACACTTAAATCTGCACCACCATATATGGGTAATACATGAAAATTTTTTATATTTCGAGCATAACGCTGGAAGGCCTCCGCTACCTGAATAGCTAATTCTCGGGTTGGAGTAAGAACCAAAATTTGAGGTGTTTTTTGCTTGTTATCCATTTGACTAAGCATTGGTAATGCGAATGCCGCAGTTTTCCCAGTTCCTGTTTGAGCCGTACCTAAAAGATTTTTCCCGCTCAACAACGCTGGAATGCAAATGGCTTGTATAGGTGTCGGTGCCTCATAACCAAGATTTTGGATTGTTTTTAAAATCGCTGGCTTAATTCCGAGCGATGAAAACTTAGATAATGTCATAGATTCCTTTCAACGATAATAAGGCTGAAGTCTGAGAAGATCGCGATTATACGGGTATGTTCTCAACTATAAAAGTCACTTTTCTGCAATATATTTTTGTTAAAATTACGATCAACACTTGACTATGATTAAGATCTCAAGATCAAATATATAATTCACGTCAACGCAAAAAAAGAAAGGTTCTTCCATTGAGTGAATTATATTTAGTGCGTCATGCTCAGGCATCATTCGGGTCTTCAAATTATGACCAACTCTCTGGGCTCGGGGTGCGCCAATCAGAATGGCTGGGAGCTTATTTCGCCTCATTGGGTATTCATTTTGACAGGCTGATTTGTGGTGATATGGAGCGTCATCGACAGACATTATTTGGTATTTGCAAAAGCATGAATTTATCGGTTGATGATAGGGTAGAGATATGTGGATTGAATGAATACGATTTTTCTAATTTGATAGCAGCATTCTCTGACCAGTTTCCTGAGAATTCGCGTTTGCTTGAGCTTCAGGCAGATAGTTCAAGTAAAGAAAAACATTACCGACTGCTTAGAGATGTGCTCTCTGCATGGGGCCACAATCAGATTACTGGAGTAAGAGAAACTTGGCAAGTCTTTAGCGGCAGAGTGCTCGGGGCACGACAACAAATTCAAGCTCTTGCCAAGGCAGGAGAGACGGTTCTTGCAATAGGCTCGGGGGGCTCAAACAGTGCATTCATGGGACAGGTTTTGAAGGCTCCAATTGAAACAATTTTCGATTTAAACTTGCAATCAAAGAACACAGGAATCAATCGCTATTTTTATAATCAAAGCAAGATTGGTCTCGTCGGATTCAATGGTGTTCCTCATCTTGAGACGCCAGAAAGACTACAATATGTCACTTATGGTTAGGTGACCTTTTAAAATAAAAATAGGAGGTATTTTCATAAAAGTTGATAGGATAATTCGTTATTGACATGGTGACTTCATAGCCATTTTGGAATTACGGGAACACGGTAGTTAAGTTTTTGTAATCTCTAAAGTGAGACTAAAGCCAATTGGATTTAAAAGCATGTAAATTTCGGAGTAATGTTAGATGGCTATAGAAGATAATCGCAGAGAATATAATTTTGCAACAATGCAAAGAGATTCAATGCGGGATGATCCGATAGATCAATTCCGCATATGGTTAGATGCTGCTTTGGCCGCTGATCTGCCGGATCCCACAGCGATGTGCCTCGCCACCGTTGATAGTAGTGGCCATCCGTCCCAAAGAATGGTGCTACTAAAAGAGTTCGGAGATGATGGTTTTGTTTTTTTTACTAATCTCAAAAGTCGTAAGGCATCAGAAATTATTGGTAATAATTCGGTTTCCTTGCATTTTTCGTGGCTTTCTTTAGAGCGTCAGGTGGTCATTCGCGGTGATGCTGAATTATTATCCAGAGAAAACGTAGATAATTATTTTCGAGGAAGACCAAGGACCAGTCAAATTGGCGCATGGGCTTCGCGACAAAGTGAAGTCATTACCAACAGAGCTGTGCTAGAGAATCGGTATGCACGAATTGAACAGCGGTTTGCGAAGGTTGCCGTGCCAACGCCCGAATTTTGGGGTGGATACAGGGTTTCTTTAGAGAGTATAGAGTTTTGGCAAGGCGGTGAACAACGGCTTCACGACAGATTTTGCTACACTCCAGATGTACTAAATCGGACAAATCCAAAGTGGAACATCGAACGCTTGGCTCCTTAAATTTTTGTTAATTACTGATAACGAATATTTAGGATGGTCAATTCTCTCGTGCCAGCAGGCGTCTCAGTGATTACGGTATCATTAATTTTTTTTCCTACAAGGGCTCTCGCGATCGGTGAATCGATGCTTATCCAGTTCTTCTGGGTATTGATTTCGTCTGCTCCAACAAGCCGATATTCGAATTGCTTTCTTGCTTGATCCTCTAGGGTTACAAACGCAGCGAAAAATACTCGACTGGGATCGCTCGGCAGTTTTTCGACGACGGTTGCTGTCTCGATTCGTTTTGTAAGATATCGCACTCGACGATCAATCTCGCGAAGACGGTGTTTACCATAGATGTAATCACCGTTTTCAGACCTGTCACCATTTTTTGCCGCCTCATGAACAATCTGAGTAACCTTTGGACGCTCAATTTTCCATAGTTGATACAATTCTGACCTAAGACTTTTGGCTCCATCCGCGGTGATGTAAGGGGCACTTTTTGGCGTTCCTGGGCGGTAAACGGGGTGGTAAAGAGTCATATTAAATTTGAGTCTGTTGGTCAAATACTTCAAGGTAAAATGCCAGCTCTGTTTCAAGTGCGTGGACGATGTTGGCCGCTTTCCGAAATCCGTGGCCCTCGTTAACGTACTCTACATGTTTGTGATATATGTTTCTCTTTTCTAGTGCTTCAACCATTTTTTTTGCTTGATCGGGCGGCACTACTTTGTCCTGCGATCCTTGGAAAAATACGACGGGACAATTGAGCTGGTCGATGTAGTTGATGGGAGAACGTTGCATGTATTTTTCGCGTTCAAACGGGTATGGACCTATAAGGTCCTCTAGGTAGTATGACTCAAACTTGTGTGTGTCCTTCGTTAATGCCTCTAGATCACTAATTCCATAGTAGCATGCGCCCACGTTAAAAGTGTCTGTAAAGGTTAGCGTAGCCAATACAGTGAAGCCTCCGGCGCTGCTACCTCTGATTATGCATTGGTTGCTATTGACGAGACCTGATTTAATCAGATGAAATACAGCGAATTTTGCGTCCTCCACATCGGCGATTCCCCAAGCCCCACTGAGACTTTGTCGATATTTTCTGCCGAACCCACTACTTCCGCGGTAGTTGATATCAAATACAGAAAATCCTCTACTGGTCCAAAATTGAATTTTAAGATTTAATGATGTACCAGTTGCGCCGGTAGGACCTCCATGACACATGATTATTACAGGAGGTAATGTATCTTCTGGAATTCTATATTTTGCGATCGCAGGAGAATACAAAAAACCATGAACTAGGGCTTTGTCGTTACTCTTGAACCAAATTGATTTCGGTTTTGAAAAATTCTGAGAATCGAGATGTACTGCTGATGTAGCTATTTTTTTTATTCCGCTGCATGGAATATATACTGCTGAAATGACCTCTGGGATGTTTCGAAACGGAATAGTCAAAATTCGTGGGGCACACGAAAAATTTGATGCCACGCAAGATAGTTGCCCGTCAAGGATGCTAATGCTATGCAAACTATCAAATTCTGTTTTTATTTCTTTAATTTCACTCCCTATCGTGTCTAGTAAGGCCACGTGCCAAAGACCACCTTTTGTGAAAAGACAGGCAATGGTGTTGGAATCAATAAAATCAAAGTAAGTTGCTCCTAATTGCCAAAGGGGAGCACAGAATTCAGCGTCCATTTCCATAAGAGGTCGTAGGTCATATTTTCCGTCAGCATTGCCGGGTATTATTTTGTAGATATTCCACCAATTAGAGCGATCAGATATTACATATAGGTCGCCATTTGGCGCCCAATGGGGCTGCATCAATGATTCATTTGGGTTACTAATAATGTTGCGAGCATTTGTTAACTCGTAATTGGTCAGGTCCGCCATTACAAGCTCACTTTGGTCCCAAGGCATATTCGGGTGTTGCCATTGAAGCCAGCATAACTCATTACCAGATGGACTTAATCTAGGGTAAGCAAAAAAATCGGATCCAGAAACCAAAATTTCTGTTTTCGAAAATGTTTGGTCGAAACGATCAAGACCAATTGCCACGATAACATTCTCAGGATCTTTTCTTTCGTTGTGGGACTCTCCGACTGCAATAAGTCGGTTGCTACGATTATCTATAATTATATCCGCGTATCGCCATTTATCATCTTTAGTTATGGGCAGCGGACACTCTCCTGAATTTAGGTTGATTTGATAGATGCGCTGGTCTGCTGCATTAACGAAGTACAGAGAATTGGAATGAACGACGTAGGCACAACCGCCGTATTCATGCACTCGACTCAGATGGCTGAAGGGAGCAGGTAGAACATCGCAAACAGTCCCGTCTTCAAAACGACACATAATTACATTTCTTCCATTATCCCATGGACGGCCCTCAACCCAATATAACTTGTTGTCATGCGATTTTAGAAAATTAAGGTTAGGTGACGAGTCAGTAACCATCTGGGCAGAAATCGGCGAGTCCCAAGAACCACATGCTTTGTGAGCGAGCGCATTATCCATTAGAAGTATTAGCCTCCCACTTTTTGCGTTTGAAAACCCATATTGGTAAGTAGCTGTATAAGCTTATCTCGTTGATCTCCTTGAATTTCTATCTGATCGTTTTTAATTGTCCCTCCGGTACAGCATCCCCGTTTTAGATGTTTGGCAAGGTTCCGAAGTTCGGTCCGTGATAAGTGGAAACCTGATAAAAGTGTGACTCCCTTAGCTTTCCGGCCCTTTGATTGCCAAGAGATTTTGATTACCGTGTCTCCCTTTATCCCTAATGATTCTCTAGCTACAGGTGAGGGAGGTGGAAAGTGAGTGTCTGTCGAGTACACTAATCTTGACGAGGACATAGTTATTAATTCTCGTTGCGAACTGCTTCTTCGAGATCTAAAACCTGTTTTTCAAGTTGATCAATCTTTTGACGGGATCTCTTTAGCACCGCATTTTGCGCATCAAACTCGTCTTGGGTGATTAAGTTTAAACGTTCAAATGCTCGCATCATGGCTCCTTTTAAATGTTCGTTGACCTCTGTGCTAAGCGTCTTTGCGCTTGATCCAAAAACATCATTAAAGTGCGCCTCAAACTGGTTAAAAAGATTTTTCCTCATAAACCTTGCGCCTGAATATCTATTAAAAAGAAGTTATGAGTTTACCAGAATTTTATAAAAGTTTTTTTTTTTTGAGTGAAAACGATGAAAAATTTCTTGGCGACCTAAAGCACCAATCAAGTGCAATTACCTCAGATATGGTTGATTTTATCGCTTATTTGGTGCATTTAAATGACGAATATGATTCAAATTGACAGATATAGCAGG
>MDTB01186540.1_pt1 | contig 52635 bp, 45 predicted proteins | sample 811161 | NCBI WGS metagenome assembly MDTB01 (sample SAMN05326650, study PRJNA326480) | marine metagenome | isolation source: seawater | place: Mediterranean Sea | collected 2009
ACTTCGCACCATTGGCCTTGCGGATGCCGCAAGGAAGAGGCACCAGCTAGTGCAAGCAGTCGCCAGCGAACTAACCCTGATGAGTCCTTCGCAATAGCCCGAGCCGTCGCGCGCTGAAGATAATCCGGTGCGTTCGGAATTACTGCCAACCCTGCCCTGCTTGGCACTTGTGGCTTTTAGGTCGCGGCGGCGCCGGCTTCGCCTACAGCCTTGCCAGCGGTTTTACCTGCCGGTCCGACCGTTCAAAAAACCAAGCCAGTAGCGCCCTGAACGGCCAACGATCAGCGACCGATGACCTGACCTCCGCCATCGCAATACAAGCGCTCACCGGTTAAGTATGAGTTGTGTTCCCCGACGAGGAAGCTCACGACATTGGCCACGTCCTCTGGCTGACACACGCGTCCGAACGGCATGCTCGCATCGAGTTTGCGCAGATCGTCCACGCCTCCCACAGCTTTCATTAAACGCTCGCCCATATCCGTCTCAACCAGACCCGGCGCAACAATATTGACTCGAATATTATGCGGCCTTTCTTCTTTCGCAAGCGTGTAAGCCAATGCTTCCATCGCCGTTTTAGCCATGTTGTACGGTGCACCATTACCCCCAAGCGAACGCGTCGCCACACTGGAGATCATGATGATGTCGCCCCGCGGCAGGGTGCGCATTTTTGGAATTATCAACGAGCACAGATAATGCGGGCCGAAAGCATGAGTCGCCATTACCCGGCGCATCTCAGCCGGATCGGTATCCACTACTGCCTGACCCCGACTGGCTATGCCCGCGTTGTTCACCAAGATGCCAATGGGTCCGTAATCCGCTTCGATTTGCGCGACCATTTCCGCATTTTGATCGTAGTCGTCGATGGATGCAGCATAAGCCTGGGCTGTACCGCCAGCGGCAACAATTTCAGCCACCGTGGCGGCTGCCGCGTCTGCATCGCGACGATAATTCACTGCTACGGTTGCGCCCTGAGCCGCGAGCACTTTGGCGATGCCTTTTCCTACGCCACGACCGCCGCCGGTAACTAAAACCACCCTGTCTGCTAAAGACATCCTGTCTCCCCCACTTTCGCCCATTTTGGCGCCCACTTCGCGAAAAGTGGGCGATTTTATCTTCTCACTCGCCGGCAAACTGCGCATCGCGCTTTTCAACAAAGGCACGCACGCCTTCTTTGAAGTCCGCTGAACGTCCCGCTTCGTTTTGTAGCTGAGCCTCAAGATCCAGCTGCTGCTCGTAAGCATTTTGCCAGGTATTCCAGTAAGCCTTGCGAATCAATGCCAGCGAGCGCGGGCCGTTCGCCAGGCGTTGCGCCACATCCATAGCGCCGCTGGTTAAGGCATCCTGATCATCAAAGACTCGGTTCACTAGACCCCAATCGTGCGCCTGGTCCGCGTATAAACGCTCGGCCAGTAAAGATAGCTCCATAGCTCGCCCCCAGCCGACTAAGCGCGGCAACATAAAGGTAGCTCCGCCATCGGGAATCAGGCCAATGCGTGCAAACGCCTGCAAGAAATAAGCGTTTTTAGACGCGCAAACAATATCTCCCATCATAGCAAAGCTCATGCCGACGCCAGCTGCGGCGCCGTTAACGGCAGTGACGATCGGCATTTCCAAACCGCGCAGTTCAAACAAAATTGGGTGGTAAGCGTTGCGCAAAGAAGTGCCTGCTTCTGATCCCGGTGGCCGCTCACGGTCATCATCGTCCTGCAAGTTGGCACCGGCGCAAAACGCGCGGCCTTCGCCAGTAATCATCAAGCAACGCGTTTCTTTGCCGCGAGCTTTTAGCTCAGCAATCGCTTCAACAAAATCACGCAGCATTTTACCGCCGACAGCATTCATTACCTCCGGGTGGTTGAACTTCAACACGGCCACACGGTCGGAATATTCGAGTTGCATTCTTTCCATCATGTTCCCCTATAGTTGATCCGCCATAGGGTAACCGCAAACTTTAGATTGGGACACTGTTACAGAAGCGGGGCGCGGCGGCTAAGCACTGCGTAATACCGCGATCCTTAGCCTTCGTGCCCACTCTTGCACGGGTCACACGAAACTCAAGTATCTTAGCGACAGCAATAGTTGCTGAATGACTATGGGAAAAGTACGGTTGTATCTGCTTAGAGCAATCAATTTGGCAAGTTCCATGGAACAAGATCCCTTGCATAAATCGGCTGCGATAAGCAGGTCGTAATAGGCAGATAAACCAAAGCTTGTCACTTAATGCGCAACCTATTCGATCAAGACGCGGCGCGGACTTACAACGTGCCCATGCGGGTCACTTTGCGATAAGCTTTCGATGACCGGCTGCTCGATCTGAAATCCTACCGATCAGCCCGCCAGCGCTATATTACGTAACGATCAGAGACCGAACCCGCATGGCCCATCATCACCATCCTAGCCATGGACATCATTTCAAGCACGACGAACCCGTCGACGCGAAACCGTTGGGACGCGCCTTCCTATTGATCAGCTCATTTATGGTGATCGAGCTCGTCGCAGGCTGGTGGACTAATGCACTGGTATTAATTGCGGATGCTGGCCACATGTTTCTGGATGCGGCTGCTTTAGGACTCGCCTGGTGGGCGGCCAAAATCGCAGCCCGGGGCGCAGACCAAAAACGTTCTTACGGGTATCACCGCGTACAGGTGCTGGCCGCATTTATCAACGGCATCACACTGGCCGGGCTGATCATCGGACTCAGCATTGAAGCCGTGGCACGACTTCTTACGCCGGAACCGATGATGGCCATCCCGACTTTGTTGGTAGCTACCGCGGGGTTTGTAGTCAACGTCATTGCGTTTCGTCTATTGCACAGTGCGACAGATAACAGCAATGTGCGTAGTGCGGCACTGCATGTGCTGGGCGACTTACTGGGTTCAGCCGTCGCGATGACGGCGGCAGTTGCCGTGTACTTCTTCGGCTGGCTGTATGCGGACCCGATTTTAACCCTGCTAATTATGGTGATTTTGACGCGTGCTGCTTACCGCGTTATCAAGGAATCAACGCATATTTTGTTGGAGGGCGTTCCCAGAGGTGTTGATCTGGCCGCCATCCGCACTACCCTCGCGGATCAGGTTGCTGGGGTCCAGCAGATTCATCACGTGCACGTATGGGGACTGACCGAGGAAAAACCTTTGGTGACCCTGCACGCTCTCGTGGAAGAACACGCGTCGCTGCAAACTGTTATGACCGAGATCAAAGCCGTGCTGCGTGACACCTTCAATATCGAACACTCCACCGTACAAATCGAACACGGCCAATGCCCAGACGATTAGTATTTGCTGCCATAAAAGAAATAACGGCGCACGCGATCGGGCGAGCCATAGCGATTAGCTTATTCCAATCGTTGGTAAGATATGCCGAAGCTAGAGCAGATCGGCGGAAAGTGAGCAAGACGGCAAGCTTATAACGCGTAAAGTCGGTAACGCGGAAAATGGATCCTTTGGCTAGCGGCAATCACAGCCCCCCGAAATCACTAGACTGGCAATAACGCCAGGCCGCGCTCAATAAGCGGCGTAGTCGAAAGTGCGGTGGTTTCCCACGTTTCGTCGACCCGTTTGCCGCGACGATGCAAGCTCAGATTAAACCCGCTGATGATGGCAAATTTATAAGCGGCCAACGCACGATACCAATTGAGATCAGGCACCGGTCCGCCAACAGCCTCCTCATAGAACCCAATCAGCGCATCCGGGTCTAAAAACATAGGCCGTGGATTGGCAGCGTCCCAGGCCAGTGGATCACTAAAAGTACAAATCCAGCCGACATCATTCAGCGATGCCCCAATACCCGTCAGTTCCCAATCAATCAGCGCCAACAGTTGCGCGTCGTTAGAAGCAAATAAATTCGCGGTCTGAAAATCCCCGTGGAAAATGCCGACGGGCGCATCGGCAGGCATCTGCGCCAGCAGGCGTTGACGCAGCTCCGGCACTCCGGCAAGACGCTGCGGCTCCGCGGCGCGCTCGTAAAACTTATCCCAACGCGTCACGTCATCCTGCATCGCCACCGGTTCACCCAAATACGGCACTTTAGCCACATCTATCTGATGCACTTGTGCCAACGCTTGCATCGCCTGACGACCAAAAGCCTGCAACTGACCTGCAGTCAGCGTGCTACCCCAGTCATCCGGACCAATCCGCATCACATCACCCTGCAGCCAAGGCACCACAAAGTAAGGACAGTCGAACCACTGCAAATCATCGCCAGACCAGCGCACCGAACAATGCGGCACCGTAGTATCGTCCAGCGCATTGAGCACCTCGACCTGACGTAACACATCAGCGGTACCCACCCAGTTGACGTTGGGCGGCGGCAGACGGATAAACCAAGCGTCTTCACCCGCCTCATGCAGAACCCTAAAACCGTAAGCAAACCCCGCATGACCAGGCATGGTCACCACCTCGGTAACTGTCATCGCACCGGAGTAGCGTGCCTCACAGAACGGGCCAAGGCGTTGTTTGAGTTCGTTCAGGTCCAAGTTGCTATACCGCCGCTGGATGTGGGAATTGTTCGCGCAGCAATCGCTTCAGAATCTTGCCGCTTGGATTGCGCGGGATTTCGTCGACAAATTCCACGGCTTTCGGCTGTTTAAAACCGGCCAGCTTGTCACGACAGTATTCTAACACTTCTGATTCGGTCAAAGCGGAGTCGGATCTAACGATAATAGCAAGAGGTGATTCGCCCCACTTTTCGCTTGCCTGGCCTATAACACCTGCTTCGCCAACGCCCGGGTGGCCCATCAAGACGTTCTCAATCTCGGCGGGATATACGTTTTCCCCGCCGGAAATAATCATGTCTTTGATGCGGTCCTGAATGGCTACAAAACCATCTTCATCCATGGTCGCGACGTCACCGGTGTGCAGCCAGCCATCAACAATAGTCTCAGCTGTGGCTTCCGGACGATTCCAGTATTCGCGCATGATGTGCTCACCGCGCACCAGCACTTCTCCGGACTCACCCGGCGCGCAGGTGCTACCGTTCTGGTCGACCACCTTCACTTCGGTGTGAAAAAACGCTTTGCCGGTCGACTCAGGCTTAAGCACTGCATTAGCTGAATCCATCAAGCAGGCTGGGCCGCAAGTTTCGGTGAGGCCATAAACTTGTTGGATGTCTATGCCCATGCTTTGAAATTGCTTGGTTAAAGCGACCGGCACCGGCGCGGCACCGGTCATAATCCAACGGAGCGACGACCAATCGTGTTGCTCGAAGTTCGGCACCTGCACCATAAAGTTGAGCATCGCGGGTACGGCGAGGCCGCTGGTCAATTTCTCACGCTCGATGGTTTCCCAGGCTTGCACCGGATGAAAACTGCGCATCACAACAGATGTCGCGCCTTTATAGACGTTCACCGCCAGCGGCGTCAGCGCGCCCACATGGAACATGGGCAAACACGCCAGAAAACGCTCCGGATCGTAATAATTGGCGGTTGCGGCGATGGTGATCATGCCCCACAGGGAAGTGTGATGCGTATGGACTACGCCCTTGGGCAAGCCCGTGGTGCCGGAGGTGTACATGATGTAGAGCATGTCGTGATCCGCTGCCGTGCACACCGGCTCTAGCGGGCTGGCGGCATCGCGAAACGCACGATAATCCTCGGCGAAGTGAGCGGCCCCATCAGTGTTGGCGGCTCCAGTAACTTGCAGCCAATGTTTTATATCGGTTTTATCGCCACGACTATGTAAGTCAGCAACGGTATCCACAAAGTCATCATCAAATATCAGCCGCTGCGTGCCGCTATCTTTCAAGATGAATTCCAATTCGTCCGCTACAAGACGCCAGTTCAATGGCACGACGACGGCGCCGATCTTGGCCAGCGCGTAGAATGATTCCATGAATTCGCTGGAGTTCATCAACAACAGACCAACGCGTTCGCCCGTTACTATACCGGCGCCGGTAAAGGCGTTTGCCAGCTGGTTGCAGCGCTGATTCAACTCGCTGTAGGTCAGGCGTAAGCTGCCGTCGCTCTCTACATATGCCTCGCGCTCCGGATTCAGGAATGCGCGCTTGGCCAAGGTCAATCCCAGATTGTTTTGCATGACGTTACCTCTGTTAAGTCAGACTTGATTACTGGTGCGGAGATGTAGTGCAAAGCACGGCGGTTTTTCACTAGCCTGGCGGCCACGGTCGCTAACGGAACGATTCAGGCCGCGGCCCGACAAACAAGTTCCTGGACGCAACGCTAAGCTCCCAGCCGTCTTTCTACGACTCTTATCAACCGTTCTTATATTCGGCTTATACGGCCCGCTGTTTTAGCCCACTCATTATATCGGTTAACCCGGCCATCTGGATGCGCCAGCCTTTTTGCTGGCTATCAGCTTGGTGACCGTTAGCAAACCGCAAGTTAACGCCAGTTAGATGAGCAGGTAGCGAGCCGCAACCGCCCGTCTGTGCATTGCTCAGCACCCCTCCTACGAGACCATAGACTAACCACCGACCTGGCAATGAACAATACCCACACCCAACGCATTTGCAGGCGCAGTTTAGTCGGCAACACCAACCCAACTGCGTATTTGTTTACTGGACTCCGAGCAAGGCTATTTGGGCAAGGCGTTTTGAATAAGACCTGGTGCTTACAGAACAGTTCCGTTGCCACAAAGTTTGCAGAAGTGGGCGTTCCACGCCGATTCGCTGCCAAAAAAGTCGGGCGAACGGAAAACCGCTTAAACGGACAACCGCTTAAAAGAAAGACTGGTCAGAAGCAGAAAAAGAAACAGAAACAGAAACAGAAACAGGAAAAAGAAGCCAATAGAGAGAGCAGTAATAGGAGATCGAGCCACTAAAAGGTAGAGAAAAGCGCATAGGTTGAGGCGCATTTCTAAAAGGTAATTCCATCGCACAAGCACACCGCAGTCGCCGCATTGCAGCCTTACTAAAAAACCTGCACGACAAACTGCGTTTAGACCCAGCTACGGTTTGGTAAAGTTGAACACCTATCTCGACACCTCACCCGCCCAACGATTTGCTTAGCGGTCAGTATGGTGCCGAGCGACTGCGCGCTGCGGCTCTGTGTATAAACCTAGTGGATCATTGCGTCTCTCAAAGGCCATCTAAACTCGCTCAAACCCAACTCTTAAATCACGCAGAAGTTGCGCACAACAGGTCCGGGCGGCTTCTGGACATAAAATATTGCTATTGTACACTCGCAATCCGTACAAAGCCTGAACAATCCATGCCGACTCATTCTGAAACCACGCTATATCGCATTGGCACGGTGGCCTCACTCACCGGTGTATCGGTGGAGCGCCTGCGTGCCTGGGAAAGACGCTACGGGTTTACGCCCACCGCTAAGCAGGGTCGAATCCGTTTTTACGATGCGGCGCAGCTGCAACGCCTCGGCCTTATGAAACGCTTAACCGACTGCGGCCAGGCCATTTCCAACCTCATCGATTTGGATAGCGATCAGTTGCAGGAGCAGCTCGACCGCCTGCTCTCGGTGGCGGCCGAAACGGATCCACGAACTGCGTCGGCGGTACGCTCAGCGAATAATACTGCCAGCGATCCTAGTGTTGCGCCGGATGTGATAACCGATATGGCACCAGATGTGGCACCAGATACGCCGACAGATGTGAGACTTGAAGCCTTGCCTCACTCAACAGAAGCGCAGGTCAAAGTCGCTTTAGTCGGCCCGCAGCTGCTGCATCTAGAATTTTGCAATCGCGCTGCTACGGCACTGGATGTGGTGGATCGCTGGGCCAATAGCACCTCTTTGCTGGGCAGTTCGACAACGCACTTGGACGCCGTCACCACCGTTGTGCAGTTACCCGTGCTTACGCTGTCTGAAGTGGACGCTTTGCAGCACAAACTGCCGCATTGTCCATTAATTTTGCTGTATCAGTTCGCCAGCAGCAGCCAGCTCAGCGCATGTCAGGACCGAGGTCTGACGGTGTTACGCTGGCCGGTCAGTTGGACTGAGATCGAACACGCCTGCATAACCAGGCAGAAGCCACAACCAAGTGGCAATGCCCTGCTACCGCGCCGTTTTAGCGATGAAGAATTGATTGCTATGGCAGCCGAGGTAAACGATCCCTACGCTGCTACTGCGCATCTGATCGAAAGTATTCATCACCTGAACGGCTTAAGTCATTTTCTGCTCAGCGAAGCATCGAGCAAAGCCGAGTCGCCCAGAGCATCAGCCACAAGTCAGTTCCAGCCACTGCGCGCTGCGCCAACTGCTGGTTTCGCTGAGCTAACGGCAGCCAGTCAACATACCAGTCGAGCGCGCGCCTTTCTGGAACACGCGTTGGCTAGCATTGTTTCGGAGTCTGCAAGCTAGGCCGCCCTGCCGGAATGGTTGGGTCGACTAAACGTTCTATCAATCGTCCTATGGTTGGCTCTATTGATGCATTTGATCGCTCTAAGGAAGAGTCTGTCTATACAAATACTGTACAGGATGCTTTTTTGTTTCCAAAGTCGGTTGACTGGCGATTTTTGTACTGTACATTAGCTCGAGGCGTGGCGTGGTCAGTGAGTTTCGATGTCCTTCCCAGTTATCTGACCGCCGTTCGTTGAGCCAACACTCAGCGACGCGCCTTTTACCCCAACTTGATTCCCTCGCGCTCTGTGTCTCAGTCGTTACGCCGTTCTTTGTAGCGATTTAAAATACAGCGAATGATCCGTAGCTTTCGGTATCAGAGCGCATCCAGCGCTGCTTATCTCCAGGGATGTGAGGCACATGCATCAAGGCTCGGTGAGTGGTTCGCATTCATGCGCTCGGCAGGGGCTTGCTGTAAAAACGTTGGCAGTAATCTCGCTTCTGCCGGCAAGCTCATCTTAAAGTAAACAAGCGTTGCGCCCGGCTCAGCTCATGTTGATTTAGCTCATGCTGAGGAATTCTAGCGCCGCTTCTGCACGCAGGGTGACGCCGCGCTTTTGGGCATCTAAGTCCACATCGCGGTCTGCGCCCATTGCACCGACCAAGTAGCGTTTGTAAACACCCTGATTAATTGCGGCCAGTCGCCAGTGTGAAAATGCACGGTAGTAGTTAATCAAACTCAGGTCTCGGCCTGTCGCTTCGCTATAGCGCGCAGTCAGTGCATCGCGATCGCAAAATCCGCCGGCAGCGGTAGGAGTTAGATCTTCTTCCCCTTCGCCTGGTGCCAACCAGGAATTCAGCAAATAGCCGACATCTGCCAGCGGATCGCCAAGGGTGCATAACTCCCAGTCCAATACAGCCTTAACCTGCCCCTCGCCAACAATCATGTTGCCGAGGCGGTAATCGCCGTGAACAATTGTGGCACCAATTTGTTCTGGCATGCGTTCGCCAAGCAGTCGCGTGCTCTCATCCATTGCTGGCACTTTATGGGTTTCGGTCGCTGCCCATTGTGCGCTCCAGCGCTTGAGCTGCCGCGCCAAATAGGCTTCTTTGCGACCGAGATCACCCAACCCAACTGCATCCGGGTCAATCTGATGCAACGCCGCAAGGACATCTATCACATCTAATCCGAGCTTCGCCCGGTCGTCCATGCTAATGGGGTGGGTGGCTTCAGCATCATGCAAGACCGGTCCAGTCACATAGGCCATGACGTAAAACGGCGCGCCATTAACTGTTTCTTCACTACACAGCCCGACCACAGGCGCGACAGGCACCGACGCGCCTTGCAGAGCCGAAATAATTTTGTGCTCACGCCCCATGTCATGCGCGCTTTGCAACACGTGCCCCAGGGGCGGGCGTCGCAAGACATAGATTTTGCCCGCCGCATCAGTCACTCGATAAGTCAGATTAGAATGACCGCCAGCAATCAGTTCAAAGCTCAACGGTGTGCGCAAATCGGCTATTCGTTCTGCAAGCCAATCGGTCACTGGTCCGACGTTCACACCTTCTAATTCCGTTTGTGCTTCACTCACGCTCTCATCCCCCTGACTTTGACTTACAATCGCGGCGGAATGTTAACCTGATGGCTGGCTTGGTGACCATCGCTGTAAGCAGTGATATTCGGCATACCGAACCAAGCGGCGGAGTGCGATATGACTTGGATAACCGATGGACTCAATGGCGCTGGCTGTTTCTTCACTGGCCTCAGCTTAGCTATGTCACCAAAATTGCGCCGGTTCATCGTTATGCCCTTCGTGCTCGGCCTGATCATCGCGACGTCTGCCAGCTATTGGTTGGTCGCTACCGTAGAGGGTTGGCTGGCTGTGGACGCGGACAGCGTTTGGCGCTGGATCGTGACCCCATTACTGTGGTTGGTGGCACTCATCGGCAGCGGTTGGCTTGCGGCGTTATTGGCTGCCTTAATCAGCGCCCCGCTACTCAGCCATCTGGCGCTCAAGGTCGATGCCCTTACCAACTCCGACGCAGAGATGCCAAACGAAGACAGCTTGAGCATTGAGGTCGTCCAATCCATCGGTCGCGAGTTCAGCAAATGGAGATACCATCTGCCGCGTCTTTTGGGCCTACTGTTGTTAACCGTCGTACCAATAATTAATCTGGTGGCGCCGTTTTTATGGGTGCTGTTTGGGGCCTGGATGACGAGCGTGCAATTTAGTGATTACAGAAACGAAAATCTAAAGCACGATTTTGTCGTGACGTTGCACCAACTAAAGCAAGATCGATGCATGAGCCTCGGGTTTGGCATCTGCTGTTTCTTTGCGCTGTCGATCCCTTTGCTCAATTTTGTTGTGGTGCCGGTGGCCGTGGTAGGCGGTACGCTGCTCAATCAGCAGCTGACGCAGCAGGCCAGTCCAAACCCGGCATCTGACTAAAAACCAAATCCAGCGTTGCCAATGCGCCACCAAAAGCGTTACAAGACGCGCACTAAACAAGGCAATGCTATGCAAATGACTCAGTTCCTCGGCAATCGTTTCACCACTTACCTGCACATCGCTCTGCTGGCACTAGGCCTGTGCGGGGTTAACTACGCCAGCGCGAGTGATTTTTGGGCTCACGGTTTAGGGCTTCGCCTAGACATGCCCTACGGTGAAGACCCGGCGCAGCGCATGGATATTTATGTGCACGGAGAGCGCACCGGCGAGCCAAATTATTTTGCGGCCGACGGCATCACTAGACCGACGTTAATCTGGATTCACGGCGGCGGCTGGATAGCCGGCGACAAGGCTGCGGAAACCGCGCAATTCATTCCGTTTTTGCAACGCGGCTGGAACGTGGTCAACATCAATTATCGTCAAGGCCTGGCCACTGCACCGGCAGCGGTAGACGATGCCATGTGTGCCTATCGCCGCGTCGTTGAAATTTGGGCGGCACAAAATCAACCCCTGAATAATTTCGTTGTCAGCGGCGCTAGCGCTGGAGGGCACCTGGCTTTGACGGTTGGTTTTTTAAATGCAGACAGCGAGCATCCCTGCAAAACAGATCATCCGCCTCAAGCCATCGTGAATTGGTACGGCATTACGGACATAGAAGAGGTGGATCGATACTTAAATGACCTTGCGCCTGCAGGCAATTACGCGCGCGGCTGGGCCGGTAGTGCAGCAGCGATTAAAGACCTGTCTGCGCAATACTCGCCGTTGTTTCTGATGTCTGAAACAACTCCGCCGGTGATCACCATCCATGGCACGCTAGACAGTGTCGTACCCTACGAACAGGCCACCGCGCTCCACGAAAGCCTAAGCTCACCCAATGAGCTCGTTAGTATCGAAGGCGCTAATCACGGTGGTTTCAGTGACCAGGCTTTCCAACGTGCCTACACAGATATTTTCGCTTTCCTAGCGAACTACATTATGCCGCCCAAAATACCGGAATAGCCGCCAAAACGCGGCAACCCGCATGGCCCAGCGGTGACGGCAACGAGCGTGAGGGACGAACGAAAGCGAACTGACCTCCCCAAGACAGGCAACCGCACTGAATAACGCAGCCTACCCGAACAAACCTCCCTGCGTGAGCACGGTTATAGGTGGAGAATCCGGGTTAGCCAAGGGACGCATACGGTAACGGAAAAATTCCCTTGAAACCCGCTAATCAGAACGGCTTCAGACGCCGGTGCTTCGTGCTTACTCAAGGTACTTACTCATAGTGCTTACTCATATTACTTACCCAAGTCGGAACAGACGTTTGTGTCGCTGTACTTTAGGCTTGGATCTCGGCACTGGTGTTGAGCGAACCATCCGGTAGCCACAACATAAACACGGCCCCTACGCCCAACGCGGCACGCTCTAACCACAGGCAACCCCCATGGATTTCAACAAGTTCGCGGGTTAGCGACAACCCTAGGCCGGTGCCCGATTGATGCCCGCCGCCGGCATACTTAATTTGTTCAAATTTTTCAAAAATGATGCTGTGGTTTTCCGGCGCAATACCGATACCGTGGTCCTCCACGCTAATCAAGACACCGTCACGCGGCTTCGGCGCAGCTAATCTGGTCGCAATGGACCGATTCACAGCGAATAACTCGCTTGAATCGACAGCGGTTAGCGTAATCTTTATTACGCCCGCTTCGTTGGAAAACTTAATAGCGTTGCTAACCAGGTTAAACAAAATTTGAGTCAACTTTTGCCGATCGATCAAACACACCAACTCAGTCGGTGACACGATTTCTAAGCGTAAATTTTTTTGCTTAAGTTGCGGCATAAACCCTTCATGCAGCTCGGCTAACGCTGCAACCAAATCGACTAAGCTCAGCTTCAAAACCTCCTTACCCGCTTCGGCCTTGGACAAATCCAGTAAATCATTCACCAGGGACAAGAGAAGTTCACCGTTTACATTGACGTTGTTCACAAACTTTTTCTGTGTCTCATTCAGCTCTCCGGGACGGCCGCTTTCCAACAATCCACTAAAGCCGATGATAACATTGAGGGGAGTCCGTAACTCGTGGGTCACGTTATTGAGAAAATCTGTCTTAGCACGATTGGCGTCTTCCGCTTTTTTACGCGCATCCACCAGCTCGCGAGACCTTATGGCAACCTCGGTGTCGCGTTGTTGCAACTGATCTACCATCCGGTTGAAAGCTCTCACCAAACGACCAATTTCATCATGAGACCTACCGATAATGGGCTGAATGCTTGCAAGGTTATCTGCGGTTATCGCTTGGGTACGATCGGTCATCACGGTCAACGGGCGGATGATTCTGCGAATAATCGTAAAAGAAATTGAGGAGCTCACGGCGACGACCAAGAAAAACAAAATCATCGCGAAGGTCCGAACCTCGCTGATCAACCCCTCTAGGTGATTTGCGGAAAGCCCAACGCGAACATAACCCACTGGTGCCTCAGCGCTCGGCAAGTCATCATCCAAAAAGAAATAATCATCGTTCTGTGAATTGGCGGCTCTGGCAGTCGCGCTCACCCTTACGGTATAAAAGTGACGACCACCAATCACCTCTTTTAACCGGACCAATCCCGGTGACGTGAGCTCGTGATGTGACGGTGGATCAACGGCGTCACCTCTATCTGCCGCCAACAAATTACGTAAGTTTGAATTAAAAACGTCGACGGCAACCAAGTCCGGTTTGGCAAGAAAACGATCTGAAATCTCGCGCAATAGCCGCTTGTTTTCGATCAGCAACGGGTAGCGACTCTCTGACGACAATGCAAAAGCCTCGGTAAAACCGCGCTTATCAAATTCATCTCTGATGATGTCTGCAGCGGTATTTACAATCAGTACAGTTAAAATACCGGCAGCCAAGGTGACCAGCGTTGCCGTATACGCAAACGTTTTCGCTCGGAGGGAAGTAAGGCCTAACATGGTTAACTACAGAATAGTCGCGGTAGCCAGTACGATCGGGTCGGCCTGAAGCTGAAGCCGTTTAAGCGCACGTGAGTTAACCAGTAAACGTCCTCGATCTCCTGCCTGTTGTGCGTGTTGCGAGGCTTCCCTCAACGAACTGTCCAAAATCGTCCGTTCCGGCTTGTGCTGCGAGAGCGCCTGTATACGCCAATTTTTCAACACCGAGTTAACAAGCCCTAGCGCACGTTCACCAATTAATTCAGGAGACGGCAGATATGCCATCACAAAACCGGCTTTAACCAGATATTCGGAATAGACCAAAGTCGGTACGCGCTGCTGCTGCGTCTCTGTTACAACGTATTCTAGGGAATAACGATTAATGACGCTGGGATTCGCCGTAATCATTAAACCCAATTTGGCGCTCGGCAAATTGAGCAACACGTCAGGTAACGCCGCTTCGCTATCAATTCCTACTATTCGCAGTGGGGATTTCCCAGCGATGTCAGCGTCAGCGAGCTGCGCACTGAGATCGGCCTGGTCTTCGCTTCCGGCTAGTATCGTGAGTCCTGCCATAGTCGGAAATAAACGGTATAGCGCGCGGATTTGCTCCGCCACCGGCAAGACGGTAGATAGATGATAGAGACCCTCCTTGGATCGCAAGCTCCGCTGTTGGGCTTGAGCGACCAAGGCATAAATTAACGGACTCCCTGGCTCTTCCTGCATAACAACTTGGGTAGCAGGCCAGCCAACAGCAAGCCAAATCACTGATCCCGGCGCAGTATCGGTAACCGATTCAACAATCTCTTTGCCTCGGCGCAACTGCCCGTTCATGTCATGGCTAAAAAAAGGCAAATGCTCACCGACAGCCTGGCGCACAGCGCCGACCAGTTCATCGACCTGAGGATGACTACGAGTTGCTAGAACATGAACTTGAACCAACGTTTGCTCGTCTGGTTGCGTTGATACGCCCGCAGATTCCCGGACAACCGCGCGGTTACCAATGGTTTGCGCCCAGCTATTGATGGGATCGAGAGCGGTCCAGCACAGTAAAAGAATTGCGTAGCGTGCTGCACGTAGCTGCTTGGTCGACAATGCCTCCAGCGTCGCCTTGCTCAGAGCAACCATTCAAGTCCCAGTACAATCGTCCGGTCGGCGCGCAGCCCATTTTGATCCTGGGGCACGCTCACACCAAAATGCAGTAAACGGTCTTTCTTGTAGGCCAATTTGAGACTCAACCCCAAATCACTCTGCCTTGCACCAGGGCCGTCACGTACCGACAGATTCCGTTTATTAAGAAAATCCAACGCAATCGCGGCGTCAATAGAGCCAATTTTTCGATTTAGCTCAACGCCATAAGCATGGCGAAGCACCGTTGCCGATACGACGCCGGAGTTAAAATCGACGCCACCAAGAAAACGCAGCACCCACAGATTGTGACGCTGCATAAATTGTCGGCTCGTATGCCAGCTGACCTGACTGCCAACTCCTGGGACACCCTGCAAATTACGCAGATCACCAGTAGGCAAACGGATTCCTAAGCTGATGCCGCTGTAGCCATTCTCATGTTCAAACAATTGATATTTGCTGGTCAGCCGCATATCGCCAATGCCAACATGTGATCCGCGCACGTGATCATAAGGCGAGTCTTCGTTGTCTGGATCAAACGCATGCAGGGTCCTATCAAAATACTGTTTAGACGGATCGTTGCGGATGCTTGCTACAGAAGTGATGCGCATTGCAATGCGTTGTACCGGTAACTGCGCGCTAATTTCCCAGCGATCTGTCAGACCGTGATGCGCAGTCATAAGCAGATAATCTGCTGAGATGTCGAGATTCAGCTTGAGCGCCACCACATCTTTTTCAAACGCATAACAAGACGGGGGATCTCCGCCTAGGCACGGCTCGATTCCACTATGACCTGTTCCGACGTGGTTAAGGATCAGTTCGTAGTTGGATAACGAGCGCCCCTCCAGTGTCGTATAACGCGTGCGGCCATAGCTCAAACCGAAAGCCCAATAGCCTTCAGGCAGAGTTTCAGGCCGTTCTAAAAATAGTGACCCCAAAGCACTGCGCGCTCGAAAAAAGCCCCCTACGACCGGATCGTAATCGAACCGCAGACCTGAGGACGCGGCGACGCTGGGCCGTGACAGATCAGATATTGATCGCGCCACATCTTGCAGTTCCGTCAGGCTATCTGTGGTGAAGTGAGCATGATGAGAAAACTGAGGTGCAACTGTATTGCGCTGGAGCGTGATGCCATCGCCACCATAGAGCGTGCCCAATAGATCCTGCAGATCTCCAGCGAGTGTGGCTGCAGGCAGCGTGAGGTGGAGTAGAAGAAGGGCAATCGCCAGGTGTTTGCAGCGCCGACCACTAGAAACGGCGGGCCACTGAGAAGTGCTGTTTGCAGCGCGTTGAGACATGTAAGTAGTGCTGCAGGGCATCACGTTTCGCTATCAGCCGAAATACTTCCAACAGGACAATCGCTAGCCGCTTTCGCATTTGCACAGTTATTATCTGTCATTGAGATCGCGCCCTTCCGTTGACGCTCGTCTTGAGATTCGCTCGCGGCGCCACTGTCTGTCAGCTCGGCTTGATCACTCGGTTTGGTATAAACCGAGACATTTTTAGACTGGCGGACCATGCTGTTTTGCAGTGTCAAAGCAGATTGATAAATTTCCAGCACTTTCCTCCGTTGCCCTTCATCCAATTGCGCGTCGCTTTGCAGCAAATCGGCGTAGGCAATGATCGGTTGCATAAGATTAAGCCACTCATGCATAACGACATGCCATTGCTTCTGGCTCGGATCAAGGCGCGGCTCTGGCTCTGGCTCTGGCTCGACTCTTTCCAAGTCATCATCCTCGTCAACTACCGCCGCAGCATGAGATCGATTAAGTAACCATAGTCGAATCGTTTGTTCCAACAGCTTGACTCGAAACGGTTTGCTTATAAATTGATTCATACCAGCCGCCTTACACGCGCGCCTTTCTTCGTTATTAGCGCTAGCGGTTAAAGCAATGATGGGGACGGAGCGTAAATCGGCAGAGTCGCTTCGCGTCGTATCGCGCTTCGCCGCTTGATCGCGTCGATCCGCCTCAATTTTTCGAATTGCTCGAGTCGCGGTGAGCCCATCTATCTCATCCATCTGACAGTCCATCAGAATCAAATCAAAATCTTGCCTCGAAAAACGCTCAATCGCGACAGCGCCGGAAGTGGCTAACTCGCATAGACACCCTAGACTCTGCAATAAGTAGATCACCAACTCGCTGTTGAACCGGTTGTCTTCAACAACCAGAATGCGTTTCCCTTCAAGGTCGCTCATACGAGGATCTCCCAAACACTCCCAACCTCCCACGTGGGCTAATTCAAACTAGGAACAGCTCGGGCAACCGCGGAGTGATCATGTCAACTTTAGCAACAACGCATAAGCTAACGGTTTTTATTTTTATACTGGGTATCCAGAACAAAAAGGGCTTTTGCATGCTCTAGCGGGTGCTGACTCCGCTACAAAAAAGCGCTTGAGAGTGACTCTTTTTGTCTGAAACTTTTGATGCACGCCTGCGGCTCTCGAGTCATTAGATTGAAAGCCATTTGGCACGACTTACTTAGAGCGGGACTGTAGGGGGAAATGAATCTTTCTCTCTTTTACAGCAGACCAAGTGTATTATTTTGGCGACAAAAGGTAATTTCTAATCCGATTAGCGGAAATAATTATAAAAACCCGAAGACCTATTTCGATCTGGGCTGAATCTTTGTGGTCGCGAGATCTGCTTGAAAATCAAAGGCAATTCGAAAGCAAATGGAGAGCAAATCAAAAGCGAATAGAGCGTGGGTTCATTCCCATATCGTGGTGATCCCTCCACAGCGCACCCATGAGTTGTAGCGAACGCGTCGCGGTTTTCGAGCGTCTAAACAACCAGTAGGCCCCGAGCAATCCGCGCATAGCGTCGTACCTAAGGGGCATGATCAGAGCCGTAGCCAGGCAAGCCCGATCAACGGCCCAAAAGAGTTAGCTCAGTGGTTAGGCATCCTACGCGGTAAAGTCATCGCCGACGGCGGTTTGCGCCAATGGAACCGGCTTTCGGCAGTCAATTTTTGCTGCTTTTGCTAGGTGAGTCCGGCAAAGAGCTTTGCTAGTATCACTCGCAGCAATTTCGCCATGGAGAGGATCCCATGAAACATTTACTTATACTTACCAGCCTATTTTTCGGGGCACTGGTTACTACCGTGTCTGCAAATGCAGCCCGCGTCGACAACTTCATGCTGCTCGACCACAGAGGCGACGCGCATGAGTTGCACTACCACCGCAACGCGGATGCAGTGGTAATCATGGTACAGGGCAATGGCTGCCCCATCGTGCGCAACGCGCTCGGCGACTTTGCCCAACTACAAAGTGAATTCGCTGACGCCAATGTTAAATTCTTCATGCTCAACGCCAACCTACAGGATACGCGCGAAAGCATTTATGCCGAGGCGGAGAAGTACGGCATCAAAGTTCCCGTGTTACATGACGAAACCCAGTTGATCGGCGAGTCGTTAGATCTAGTGCGGACCGCAGAGGTGCTAGTCATCGATCCAAAGACCTGGGAAATCGCCTACCGCGGCCCCTTGAACGATCGCCTGGTGTATGAGCGTCAAAAGCAAAAAGCGTCACAGCACTTTGCCGCGGATGCCATCCGCGCGGTCACACAAGGCAAGTCTGTCGCCGTTGCACAACGCGACACGATGGGCTGCTTGATCAATTTCGCTGCGGCGAACACCGATCATAGCCAAATCAGCTACAGCGAAACCATCGCGCCAATCCTGCAAGAGAAGTGCGTGGTCTGCCACACCGAAGGCGGCTTAGGCCCGTGGGCTATGTCGGAATACGCCATGGTGCGTGGCTTTGCACCAATGATCCGCGAAGTCATCCGTACCAAGCGTATGCCGCCCTGGCACGCCGATCCACATATTGGCGTCTTTAAGGACGACAAGTCATTGAACATTGAACAGACCCAAACGCTGGTGCATTGGATCGAGGCCGGTGCGCCGCGTGGCAAAGGGCCGGACCCCCTTGCCGAAACGAAAATGGCTCAGGTGGAATGGCCGTTGGGTGAGCCGGATCTAATTTTGGATATGCCGCAATACACCATTCCGGCCAGCGGCGTTGTGGAATACAAATTTCCTCGCGTCGCCAATCCACTCGACAAGGGTGTTTGGGTTAAGGCCGCAACCGTTATCCCGGGTGATCGCGAAGTGGTCCACCACATACTCGCCGGTTCGATAGACGCGGAAACGTCGCAAGCTCGCCGTGATTCTGGTGTTTTTGACAATTACCTAATTGGCTATGCACCAGGCAACGAGTCACATACGTTCCCGCAAGACACCGGCGTTTACATTGCGCCGGGCGGTGAATTCACATTCCAACTCCATTACACCCCAGTAGGACGCGAAACCGTCGATACGTCACGCATCGGCTTGTACTTCCACGACCAGCAGCCAGAGAATTTTTTTCGCCAGGATGTTGTGATCAATCCAACCATTAACATTCCAGCAAATACTGCGCGGCATCAGGAAGTGTCCTACTACCAGTTCGACAAGCCCGCACTGATTCACGATTTGGTGCCACACTCGCACTATCGCGGCGTCGCCTCCAAGTTCGAGATCTGGAAGGCAGATGGCAGCAAAGAAGTTATTTTATCAGTGCCAAATTATGACTTTAACTGGCAGCGCACCTATGAATTTGTCGAGCCGAAGCGCATTGAGCCGGGCAGCCGCTTAGTTCACACCACCTGGTATGACAACTCGGTCGACAACCCCGGCAACCCCGATCCCAACAAAAACATTACCTGGGGTCTGCAAAGCTGGGATGAGATGCTGTATGGCGCATTCAGCTATACCTATGTGGACGAAACCACCGAAGCACCGGTATATGACCGCTCGTTGGCGCAAACCACTCAGTCCTTCGGCTTCATGGACAAGAACATGGATGGCAAGCTGAGTTGGCAGGAGTTGCCACGATACTTGAAAAAACGTCTTGCACAAAGCTTCAAGCTGGCAGATCGGGATGGTGACGGCGGCCTCAGTCTGCAAGAGATGGCGCAGCTGAATCAACGCGCGGAAGAGCAACGCGCTTCAGCTGGAGGGCAATAACCGCCGCGCAGATGTTTCCCGGATAGAATTATCTAGCCAACAGCCCCGCATCAGCGGGGCTTTTTTTTGTGCAAAGGTAACTCGCAAAAACGTAATACACTGCCGACCCTATTCGGCATCTCTGCACAAAGCGAAGGCACCGCAGGAAGACTGCGGCATAGCAGCACGCAAAGACTGCCTTTGACGAAATATCTCGTAAGCGAACCCGCCAAACCTTAACCAAGTTAAACCATTCGTAACTAGGGCTTGTTCAGAACAAGCTCCTAAGCCACCATTTCAGGATATGCGAGACGCTTGGAGGCGTTATGGAAAGTGCAAGCCTAGAACGGCAATACGATATCATCGTTTGGGGCGCGACCGGATTTACCGGTCTCCTGGTTACGGAATATATGGCAACCCGCTACCTCGATAGCAACGTGCGCTGGGCGATCGCCGGGCGTAACTCAAGCAAGCTCGAAAGCCTCGTCGCCGGGCGCAATATTCCTATGCTTACCGCCGACAGCCATGATCCGGCTAGTCTTGCCGCATTGGTAAAGCAAACCAAAGTCATATTGACCACTGTAGGGCCTTATGCCCGCTATGGCTCGGAGTTGGTCGCGGCTTGTTCTGAACAGGGCACCCACTATTGCGACCTCACCGGCGAAGTGCACTGGATGCGCAAAATGATTGATGAGCACCAGACAACCGCTGCTGCCAGCGGCGCCGTCATTGTGCATACCTGCGGATTCGACAGTATCCCTTCCGATATGGGCGTGTATTTCTTGCAAAAACAAATGCAGGAAAAACACGGGGTCACCGCACAACAAATCAAATATCGCACCCGCGCATTTAAAGGCGGCTTTAGCGGCGGCACTGCCGATAGCATGATCGCTATGATGGAAGCCGCGCAAAAGGATCCGAGTATTCGCCGTATTGCAGGTAACCCTTACTCACTTAACGACGGTCCTCCGGGGCGCGACGGCGGCGACCGTTTCGGTGTGTATTTTGACGAAGATTTCGGCGCATGGGTCGGGCCGTTCGTGATGGCCGGCGTAAACACCCGAGTGGTTCGCCGTTCTAACGAACTGCTTAGCGCCCGCAGCGCTGGCTACGGCGAAAACTTTCGCTACGACGAGGGCTCTGTGGTGGGCGAAGGTGCTAAAGGTTTTCTCGGTGCGACGGCCATGAGTGTCGGCACTGGCGCATTTGTCGGCTTGGCAGCGATTCCGCTGACCCGCAAAGGACTGCAAAAGTTTCTGCCGAAGCCCGGTGAGGGTCCCACAGTAGAGCAGATTGAAAATGGTTTCTTTACGGTGGAACTCCTGGGCAAACACCCCTCCGATTCCAGTAAAGACATCCGCGTTCGCGTGCACGGCGACCGCGATCCCGGCTACGGGTCTACGTCGAAGATGATCGCTGAAAGCGCTATTGCCCTTGCTCAAGAAGAGCTACCAGTCGGCGGCGGAATATGGACTCCGGCGAGCGCCATCGGCGACGCCTTGCTGGCGCGGTTGCCCGCGAACGCAGGGGTGACGTTCGAAGTAATCTAAGCCAGCTAATCTGACTGATTAAGATTCTTGCAGGCAATGTGACAGCGGGTCTCCCTACCCGCTGTACACCAGGATTTGAGCGCTGACCCAGCTAGATCAGTTCTTCTTGCTCTTCAATACGATACTCAAAATCATATTGCGACACCGGCAGTTGCCTAACCCGAGTGCCGGTAGCGGCATAGATCGCATTGGCTAGTGCGGGCGCGATGCCCGGCGTCCCCGGCTCTCCAGCACCACCCCAAGGCGCATCGCTATTGACGATGTGAATCTCAATTGCCGGCGCATCACTCATGCGCACGACCGGATAATCATGGAACGCCGTTTGTTGAACTGCGCCATCGGCCACCGTGATTTCACCGTACATCGCGGCACTCAGACCGTAAATAATGCCTGACTCCATTTGCGCTGCCAGACCATTTGGCGATACCGCAAAGCCCGCATCGACAGCACAAACGACTCGATCGACGCCAATTTTGCCATCCTTCAAACTAACCTCGACCACCTGAGCGACAAGTGTGCCAAATGATTCCTGCAAGGAAATGCCTCGACCCTGGCCTGCCGCCATCGGCTGTCCCCAGCCTGCTTTATCCGCGACCTCATCGAGCAATTGACGGTGCCGCGGCTTATTCGCAAGCATTTCGCGACGCATCTCGTAAGGATCCCGCGCAGCAGCTGCAGCCACCTCGTCTAGAAATGCTTCGGTAAAAAAGCCGTGCTGGGAGTGATCCACGCTACGCCACGGACCAAACGGTACGTGGGTAGGGCTATCGGTATAGCGGATAGTTTGAGCAGCAACGCTGTAAGGAATCAAGGGTGCTTCAGCGGGCTCGTGCTTTTCGTGGAAGACGTTGTCCCAGCCGATCAGTTGCCCGTCAGCATCCAGTGCCGCGCGGAATTGAGAGACTGTCGCAGGACGATAAATATCGTGCTGCATGTCCTGTGCGCGAGACCAGATCAACTTGACCGGGGTCCCCGTCGCTCGTGCAATCCGCGCTGCTTGTACCGCGACATCACCAGTCGCCCGACGGCCAAAGCCGCCACCCATAAAATGTTGGTGAATGGTGACTTGCTCGTTTTCCAGCTCTAACGCTGCGGCGACTTCATTGCGATAGCCCAGCGGGTTTTGCGCACCCACCCATACTTCGCACTGGCCATCCGCAAAGCGCGCAGTCGCATTCATAGGTTCCATACAGGCGTGTGCCAAAAACGGCACCTCATAGGTGGCTTCCAGCACTTGGGCAGCCGACTCAAACGCCGCAACCGAATCACCGACTTCACGATCCGCTCCGGTTACTGCTTCGCCTCGGTTAGCGGCTGCCAAATCACTACGGAACTTCTCGCTGAACTGAGTGCTGCTCGCCGTGTCATTGTCCGTAGCAGTCCATTCGATCTGTACATCAGTTAGCGCTTGTTCCGCTTGCCAATAGCCTTCTGCAACAACAACCACCGCGTCGCCCAAACTGAGAACGTCGCTCACGCCGGGGCGCTGTCTCGCAGCGCTGTCGTCAAAGCGCGCCACTTGCGCACCGAAAACTGGTGCTGCCTTAAGCGCGGCGTAACGCATGCCAGGCACCTGGGCATCGATACCGAATTGAGCAGATCCGTTAACCTTGCTAGGCAAATCGCGCCGTGGCACGTCGGTTCCCATCAAAGTGAACTGCGAAGGATCTTTAAGGGTTGGCGTTGGTGACGGCTCAAAACGCGCAGCAGCAGTCGCCAACTCACCGTAGCTGGCCGAACGATTGCTGGCCTTATGGGACACCCGGCTGTTTGCTGCAACCAACTCGCTCTCTGGTACCTGCCAGAGACCTGCAGCAGCTTTTAGAAGCATTTCGCGAGCCGCGGCGCCAGCAACGCGCATACCGTAAACACCGGTGGTACGAATACTCAGGCTACCGCCGGTAATTTGCTGAATCAGAGCTTTAGCAGCTTGATGGAAAACACCAGCCACTGTCGGAATCAGGATTGACGGCACCTTGGCATCGCCGAGCATAAAGCCCTGCCCCAAAATACCATTGGCATATTCATCGTCCACGGGTGCTTCAACAAAGCTGACATCTTGCCAGTCAGCATCCATCTCGTCCGCCAACATTTGGGCGAGGACGGTTTGTGCGCCCTGGCCCATTTCACTATGCGGTAGAATCGCTGTAATCTGCCCAGCCTCGTCAATCTTGATCCACATGTTCAGCATTTGTTCGCCGTCTTCGGCAACCATGTCGGCTACCTGCTCGCGGCGATCTCCGCGACGTAGCGCCACGCCAAGGATTAAGCCGCCACCGCCAACTACTGCACTGGTGCCGATAAATGCGCGTCGTGTGATTTTGCCGAAATCAGCCATGGTCCACCTCCTCACCCTGGGATACTTTGCTTGGATCGTAGATGCCCACCATCGCTTGGTCGCTCGCGGCGCGCTTGATCGCCTTGCGAATGCGGCCGTACATGCCACAACGGCAGATATTGCCGGACATCGCTGCATTGATCGCGGCATCGTCCGGATTAGGATTTTGTTCCAGTAGTGCCACGGCTGACATAATTTGCCCAGATTGGCAGTAGCCGCATTGAGGCGCTTGCTCTACTAGCCAGGCCGCTTGCACCGGATGCATGGTGCCATCTGCGTTGCCTAGGCCTTCAATCGTTGTCACCGCACCACCCTGCGCCGCAACCACAGGCGTCACACACGAGCGTATCGGGGTGCCGTTGAGGTGAACCGTACACGCGCCACACTGTGCCAAACCGCAACCAAACTTGGTTCCAGTCAGAGCCAGATTTTCGCGCAATGCCCATAGCAAGGGCATGTTGGGATCAACATCCAAACTCTGCTCTTCTCCATTGACCGTCATCGTAATCATTATTGTCGCCGCTCTTATTTGCGTAAATTGGCAGAATTCTATCACCGAATGGAACGCTTTCGGCACCCCTATAACGGCTAGGGAACAGGCCGCGGTCTACGCCGGAAAAACGTCCTAAAAACGTCCTAAAAAGGTCCTGAAAAGCCCAGGAACAGAGCGAAGGCGTGAATTAAAAAAGCCAGGAACAGCTCTTTGCAATGAGGCTTTGGGGCTGACTCTTGCGCACTGACCATCTGAATCAGTTCTTCTTACATGGACTTTTCAAATTGGTTAACGGCACTCTACAAACCAACTTCCGTCCGGTAAGACCACTAGTGACGCAAACGGTCGGACATCCTCTCTACTGAGGGAAGCACCGCCCAATGCACGAACATCCGCCTGGTTTTTTCTAACCGATCATTTAAGCTAACTGTTGCCGGACCTCTGCGAGCAGTTCAATCGTCGTTAACGCTTCGCCCTGATCGCGACTCATGTTGCGCACGATGATGTCGGTAAACCCTGCTGTTTGAAATTCTGCCATGGCATCGGCTACCTGACTAACGCCGCCGACCATAAGCGCTTCGGGTGGGAAGCCCCGATAACCTTTTGCCAAAGCCGCTTCGCGAAAGGTATCCGCGGCTTGCGACGTGCTGCTGATCATAATGTCGCGGCGTATCGCCACTGCGCTAGGCGTTCGGCTGTATTCGGCACAAGCTTGTCGATATTGATTCAATTGATCCTGCGCCTGGTTTAATCCCATGCCCGGTACAGCAAGCCAACCGTCTGCCAGACGTGCGGTTCGATTGATCGCCGGCAGCGCACTGGACCCCATCCAGATCTCCACCGGCTGCTCTGGGAGCGGCGCAATACGCGCCTCTTGAATGGGCCAGTAGCGCTCGTGGCTTACCGTTTCGCCCGCCCACAAGGCTTGCATGATGCTTAAGCTGTCTTCGAACATGCCAACACGCTTGCCCATATCGATCCCCATGCCTTCGCTTTGCTGGCGGTCGCCACCCAGCGCGCACTGCAAAATAAACCGCCCCGGCATGATCGCCGCCAAAGTGGCAATCTGCTCTGCCAACAATACCGGGTTCCACAATGGTAAGAGGTGTAGCGCTCCTGCCGGCTTATTATGCCATTCCGCAAGTAGGCGCCCGAGCATGGGTGAATTTTGATAATACGGGTAGGCTGTGACGTGATGGTCGCCAACAAAAAGATAGTCCAGATCAGCATGACGAGAAGCTCTAGCTCGCTCGATCATATGCCGCGCTCCCTCACTCGGCGTTGTCCCCGGATGCGCCGAGTTCAACGAAATACCGATTCGCATGCCCTACCCCTTAATTGTCGCTTTGCTTACCTGTTTATACCTGGCCAACCCAGATAGCGCTGTTGCGGATTTAGACTCATTTCAGTCTGCGCCAAAAATTTATCGGCAATCAACTCATCCGCACGCAACAGCACATCAATGATAAACGGCGGGCCGGCGTCACTCGCCAACACGCGCGGCAGCCAGCGTTTATCGTCTGGCCACATTTTATCGAACGGGATTGCGTCGAGCGGGCACCAAAACGGCTTGGCCTCCTCCGTTTCATAAGGATCGCCGCTGAACTGGGTAGCAATAAATGCGTATCCCAACCACTGTGTTCCCTGCTCTTCTACAAACCGCATCTCTGCTCGGCAAACCACATTGGAAACCGTGACACCTACCTCTTCTTGCACCTCTCGCACCGCGCACTCCACCAGCGACTCGCCGGCTTGCAGCTTGCCGCCAGGACCATTAATCACGCCGGCGCCGTGTCCGGTTTTCTTGTGAATCAGCAGCACCTGACCATCGTGAACAAGAAACAACAGCGTCCCTATCCGCTCCGGGCGCCACGCCGATTGCCACGTGGTTTGGATTTGCAGGGGTTGTTCTGCGGTGGTGCTCATGGTGTCCTCTATAACGACTGCTCTATTCGGTTACGCATCAATCGACGCCGTCTCGTCGGCAACGGATGCCAGATTCAGGCTTAAATCTATGTGGTTTGTGTGGCTTTAGCGCACGTGGATTGAAAGGCGCATACTCACTCGTCGCCCTCAATCTTGCCGCGGCAACGGCCAGGTGATTGGTACTAGCTGTTTTTCCAAGCGATTCGCCACCGCACTCCAAGTTTGTGCGAGTGCGTGCGCTCGACATGAATCACGAGGCACTGCCAGAGCACGTTGCACGGCGGCACCTAGTGCTTCGTCGAGCGCGCCATTGTGACCATCGGCGACCACATCGATTGGCCCCGTGACTGGATAAGCCGCTACCGGTGTGCCGCACGCATTCGCTTCCAACATAACCAACCCAAAGGTATCCGTTCGTGATGGGAACACAAACACGTCTGCCTGAGCATAAGCATCGGTCAAATCCTGGCCGTGCAAATAACCCAACCATTGCACGTCCGGATAGTTAGCCTGAAGTTCAGCGCGCTGCGGGCCGTCGCCAACGATGACTTTATCCGCGTCGATCGACAGCTGTAAAAACGCTTCGATGTTTTTCTCAACTGCAACCCGGCCAACATATAATAAGCGCGGGCGTTGTCGAGACTGTAGCGGTTGTGGTTTGAATTTGGATACGTCCACCCCACGTCCCCACACGATCAAATCGGTTAAGCCCCATTGCGCTAGCTCTTGCTGATGCGACCAAGTCGTGACCAGCGTACTCCGCGCAGGTCGATGAAACCAACGCATAAAGCGATAGCCAATAGACAGCGGTAAACGCACACGCTCATGCACATATTCAGGGAATTTGGTATGCAGCGAGGTCGTGAACGGCAGACCGTGTTGCACCAGTAGGTGTCGGGCATATAAACCCAATGGCCCCTCAGTCGCGATGTGAATGTAATCCGGCTGATAATCCCACAGCATGGGTTTGAGTCGCCAAGGGTTAACGGCGACCCGCACCTCGGCGTAAGTCGGCACCGGCAGCGTCTTGAAGTCGCCGGGGTGAATCACCTGTACCTCGATGCCAAGCTGTTGGAGTTCTGCCAGCACCGAATTCCAGGTGGTCACGACACCATTCGTTTGCGGGTACCAGGCGTCGGTGACTAAAGTAAATCGATGCATATTGTCGTCGTCAGTGACTTCGGATTGATTCCCGCCAGCATACTGCGACTAACTCGCCGTCTCGGCATAGCGTTGCTCAAGTGCTGTGTACAGCGCCGCTGGCACGGCTTCCGGAGCGCAATTTAATGCCGCAATCAACTCGATCAGATGATCGTTATCTTCACGGCCCGCCCAGGTTTTGCGGTACTCGCCAGTCTTATAACCGTGAGCTTGGCGAAACCGGTTCAACATATTTTTACCTACGTAGAGTTCGAATAACTCGTCATAGCTCATTGGCAGTGTTTCCATGGCCGCTCTGAAATAAGTGACCGAGAAGCTTTGGGTCGCGATCGAATCCTGAGCGAGCGCTTCGATGGCAAGGCGGAACGCCTCGCCGTCGCTGGTGGAATCCGCGACAGAAGCGCCGAGTACATCCGCCACATGTGGATCTATGGCGGCGTCCGCACGAGTCATAAGTTCACTCAGACCGAAGTGCCAGATATCAACCAATTCCAGCTTTACCTGATCCAAATCCGGCTGCTGTTTTTTCCACCATTTCCATCCAAAGTGATCGAGCATCTCCGCACATTCAACCCAGGCCGCACGATAAAAAGGATAGTTTTGCGAACGCCATTCGGGATGCACTTGCAAGTTATGTTCCTCCTGCATAGCCGCCATCGTCGCGAGCTTTACCTGCGCCACTGTCTCAGTCATACCCTGATCTCTCTCGTTTGCTGTGGAAGTCTAGTTACTGTTGTGCTGCAGCCAATCCGTCTGACTTGGTTAGCATCATGCGTCCCGTCAAAGTCCGCCGCAGCCCCCAGTACCAGTCATAGGGCTACCCAATGTCCCCGCGCCGCTACCTTAACACTTGCTAATAATACGCAGCACGCCAAGCAACTGCACACGAACCCGCAGGTATACACCGCTTGCTCATACCATAGGTTGCCGCTAGATTGATGCTGCCGTCCTAACAGATGACGGCTCCAGACTCGGCCTCCAATTCGCGTCTGGTTAGCGGGAGATGCATCCAAACTTTCCAAAGCATAGAGGAGACCCAACTCATGGATCTTTCATTCGGACCAGAGTACGAAGTGTTTCGCGAAGAGGTTCGCACTTTTTTAAAACATAATGGTGACAAGTCGCCACGCGCCGGCAATCTGCGCGGTCAAGAGGCGCTCGACTGGCAAAAGCTTCTAATCGAAAACGGCTATGCCGCGCGCACCATTCCGCAACAATACGGCGGTTTCGGCGCGGAACCTAATATCATTCAATCCCGCATTATTGCGGAAGAATTTTCCAATGCCAAAGTCAACGCTGGCCTGGGTGGGCAAGGGATTTCGATGCTGGTACCGACGCTGTTGGAAATGGGTACCGAGGAACAAAAGCAAAAGTTCATTCGACCAACGATTGCCGGTGAGATGATTTGGTGTCAGGGCTACTCTGAACCCGGGGCGGGTAGTGACCTAGCCAGCCTAAGCACCGCCGCAGCGTTGGACGGCGACGAGTGGGTCGTAAATGGCCAAAAGATCTGGACCAGTACCGCTCACCTGGCAGACTGGATCTTTTGCTTGGTGCGTACCGAACCCGAGGCCCCAAAACACAAGGGCATTTCCTTCCTGCTGTTTGAAATGGATACTCCAGGAATTGAGATTCGGCCGTTGGTGGACATGACTGGCGTCGCCAACTTCAACGAAACCTTTTTCACCGATGTTCGCGTGCCTAAGCACCAGATCGTTGGCGAACGCGGCCAGGGTTGGCAAGTCGCTAATGCAATTTTAGGTCATGAACGCGACACTTTGGCTCCTTCAAATACCGCGCAAATGCGCATTAACTCGCTGATCGATTTGATGCAGTCAGAGACGCTAGACGGTGTGCCGCTGGCAGAACACCCGGTGTATCGGGATCGGCTCATGCAGATCCAAGGCCGGGTTATGGCGATGCGCTTTAACGAACTGCGCGTGCTGTCTTCGCGTTTGAACAAAAGCCAGGATGCGAGCATCGCCCGCATGATCACCAAACTGCAAGGCACCGAACTGCGCCACGATCTGGAAGGCCTGGCCATCGACGTGATGGGAGAGATTGGTTTGTCGTATGAAGACAATCCGCACCTGCGTGGCGCCGGTAGTTGGCAGCGCGAGTACATGTACTTCCTCGGCCTCATCATCGGCGGCGGGACCTCGCAGATTCAGAAAAACATCATCAGCGAGCGCGGTCTGGATATGCCGCGTGAGCCAAAAATCGAAAAAGCACGCTAGGGGGAAGCTATGCGATTTGGATTATCAGAAGAGCAGGTCTTGCTGCAAGACAACGTTAACCGCTTCCTGAGCGAACAAGTGGGATTGGATGGCGCACGTGCCTACGCCGACGGCGGCAGCGACGCCGGCATCTGGCAAGGTTTGGCCGAACTCGGTGTCGCCGCTCTCCTCATTCCTGAAGCTCAGGGTGGTATTGGATTAGGGTCATTAGACGCCGCAATCGTCGCCGAGAGCCTCGGCTATCATGCAACCCCTGCGCCGTTCCTTGGCAGCGCCGTTATGGCGCCAACTGCACTTGTCGCCGCTGGCGGACAAGAGGACCTGTTAGCAGAACTCGCTGCGGGCAGTAAACGCGTTGGTATTGCTTTTGGTGACGCGGTAGGCCGACGCAACGACGCGCAAGTGAACTTCGCAGACGGCAGGCTCAACGGCAAAGTCTTATTTGCATTTGATGCGGACGCCGACTTCTACTTGGTTGCGGACCAAGCCCGCAATTTGTATCTGGTGGATAGCCAGGCGGCAGGTTGTGAACGATCGCCACTTACGACCGTCGACAAAACTCGTCGGACCGTCGAGCTGGCTTTTAGCAATACGCCAGCCACCGTGATTAGCGAAGACCCCGAAGTGTATACCCAGAGCCTCGATATCGGTCGCGTTATGCTTGCCGCAGACACCTTGGGTGCCGCCCAAAATATGCTGGATCAGGCAGTGGACTACGCGAAGCAACGCGAGCAGTTCAACCGACCAATCGCCAGCTTTCAGGCGGTTAAGCACATGTGCGCGGAGATGGTCGCCAGCCTGGAACCCTGCCGTTCCATGGTTTGGTTCGCTGGCCATGCGCTGACTGACTTGCCCGACGAAGCGCGACTGACCGCTTGCCATACCAAGGCGCATCTCGCTGAAGTCGGCAAGTTTGTTAGCAAAACAGCTACGGAGGTGCACGGCGGCATGGGCTTTACCGATTTGTTAGGCCTGCACTATTGGTTTAAACGCATCGGCGCGAACCGGCAGTGGCTGGGCTCACCGGAAGGCATTCGGCACGAAGCTGCTGTGCTGCAAGGCCTCGTCGCTTAAGCCACTTCCTACACGGCCAGCGTTGGCGTTCGAGCGTTCGCTTTAACCGGAAACGTCAGTCGACGCATTGGGTGCTGCTTGCCTAAGCAGGCAGCACCGCACTTTTGCAGGCTTTCCTTGCAGCGTCTAAACCGCTTGCTCAAGCAACCGTCACCTGGTCAATCAATACGCCGGTAAATCAGGGCATTGGCACGCTTGCCACAAACCTCTACTGCACTTGATTGACGCAGGCAATAAGCCATTTTTTGCGCGAGAGAACGGGAAGCTTGAAGAGCTTCCGCTAAATCAGCCGTGGTGAATTCCGCTGGCAGCGGTGCTCGCAGGAATGCAAAAAGATCTGCAGCGGCGTTAATACGTTGGGTCGCTACCACTTCGACCAAATGTTTCGCCACAATACGCCATGCGCCGCGACCACGGCCTTTGCGAGGATCCCAAACCCGCGTTTCTTCCTGAGTGGTCAACACCACCTCAACGGCGAAATTTTCGTGATTTAGGAGGTCGCCCAAATAAACCAATTGTTCGACGATATGCAACAAAGAGCCGCGTTTCGGCGAATATCGAGGTTTTAAATTAGCATTAGGCTGAAGTTCCGTGGGTTGCTTGCGCATTAAAGTGCGTTTGGCAATTGGGTGAACCAACACCACGCGGGTGTCATCAAGCAGCGTGCGCAGCTTGCGTTGCAGGCCGCTGAAACTGCCGGTTTGAATTTCATAAATGACGCCATCCCGCACCACATCTGCAATAAAAGACCCGATGGATTGCTCGGTCAAGCCATTAACTCCTCGGTAGCGCTCCTTAAGAACGCCGTGCAAAGGCCCCTCATTTAAGGTGCCTATGATCTTTTCACACAGCAGTTCGTAGCCCGGCTTAGGCCCCGCATCAGACATCACGGTTTGGAGACTGAAACCGTGACTGCGACATTGGGCTGAAGGACAGACATAGCATGGCTTGCAGTGTGCTGCATCGTTTCGGCAAATTCAAAGCGACCGGACCAAGATGCTATTTGCGTGTCGCCAGACTAAACTTAGACGCTATGCAGTAGGGGAAACAAAACTTAGCACGAGCAGCTAATCGTCGCCGACGTTGCACAAAGTGGCACGACATTTAAGGGGAGTAGCAATGAGTTGGGAAGATGAAATCAAAGAATTGAAATCGCGGGAAGCATTGGCCTTTGAGATGGGTGGCGCTAACAAGGTCGCACGACAGCACGAATTCAACAAACTCACCATTCGCGAGCGCATTGCGTCTATCAGCGATGCCGAAAGTTTCCACGAAATTGGCACCCTCGCAGGGGTCGGCCAATATGATGCAGAAGGCAATCTAAAAGGATTTACGCCCTCTAACTTTGTGTTCGGCACAGCGGATATTAACGGGCGTCCTGTCGTGCTGTCAGGCGACGATTTCACTGTGCGCGGTGGCTCTGCCGACGCGTCAATTGCGGGCAAACGGATGCGCGCCGAAGGCCTGGCAATTGAGCTGCGTTTACCCCACATCCGACTAGTAGACGGCATGGGCGGCGGCGGTTCAGTAAAAACCATTGAAATGGCCGGCCGAACCTATATTCCCGAAGTGCGCGGCTGGGAAACTATTGTGCAGCATCTAGCGGTTGCACCCTCCGTGTCCTTGGCATTGGGTTCCGTCGCTGGTATCGGCGCGGCTCGCGTTGCCACCGCACACTACTCCGTTATCGTTCGCGACAGCGCGCAAATGATGATCGCTGGACCAGCTCTGGTTGACTGGGCCTCGCTGGGTGATGTCAGCAAAGAGGAGTTGGGCTCGTACAAGATTCACACACGTAACGGTTCCATCGACGACGAGGCCGGTAGCGAAGAAGAAGCTTTCGCCATGGCAAAACAATTCCTATCTTACTTACCAAGCAGCACCGATGAATTGCCGCCGCTGGCCGACTGCGACGACGATCCCAACCGCCGTGACGAATCGCTAATCGACTTGATCCCTAAAGATCCGCGCAAGGTCTACAAAATGCACGATCTATTGGAGCGCGTGGTCGACGCTGGATCATTTTTCGAAATCGGCCGCAAATGGGGGCGATCCATTATTACCGGATTAGCCCGGTTCAACGGCATTCCAGTAGCCATTTTTGCCGAAAATCCGCGCGTTTACGGCGGCGCCTGGACCGCCGACGCTTCCCGCAAACTGGTGCGTCTCGTAGATCTGGCGGCGAATTTCCACTTACCACTGATTCACCTGGAAGACTGCCCCGGCTTTTTAATCGGCAAGCAGTCTGAGGAAGAAGGCACGATTCGCGCCGGTTCGACCGCTTTGGCGGCATTGGGCCAAGCGCCGGTTCCGTTCTGCTGCATCGTGATCCGCAAAGCCTTTGGGGTAGCCGGCGCGGCCAATCATAAACCGGGCAGCCACCATTTCCGCGCGGCATGGCCCTCTGGTGACTGGGGTTCCCTACCAATCGAGGGCGGCATTGAGGTCGCTTATAAAGCTGAACTGGCAGAAGCCGACGACTACGACGCGCATCTGACGAAAATCAAGGAACGTTTAAACAAGCTACGTTCGCCCTACCGCTCCGCAGAGTTTTTCGAGATCGAAGAAATTATCGATCCACGCGACACAAGACAATACTTATGCCAGTGGGCACAACTTGCGAGAAAAGCGTCACGCGCAGACCCGGCTCGGTTCTGGTATCGGCCCTAGCCGGTCGACCAGGCGCGGCATGCATAGGCCGGAGTTTGCGTCGCGAATCGCTTGGCCGCTTGATCGAGTAAAGAACAGTTCGGCGCAATAGCCGCTGCAACTGACCACGTTCATACGCTACTCAAAATCAGCTCAGTAAGACCATCAAATAAGACAAATAGGCAAAATCAATGAAAGAGTACCGACAACACAGCTACCAACCGCCAGCAGGCGCAACCGAAATTTTGCTGGTTCGTCACGGCGAGTCGCGACCCGCTAGTCCGGAAAACCCCTTTCCTTTGGTAGAGGGCCACGGTGATCCGGAACTGCATGAAAACGGACGTCAGCAGGCCAACCTGGTCGGCGAGCGCCTCCGCGATGAAGCCTTGGCAGCAATTTATGTCACCAACCTGCGCCGCACCGCCGAAACCGCTGCCCCCCTGGCTAAATACTTGGGTGTGCAACCCATCATGGAAAAAGACTTACGCGAGGTCTGTTTAGGCGAATGGGAAGGCGGTTTACTGCGGATAAAAGCGGCGGCTCAAGATCCAATCTTTGTACAGATGCAACAAGAACAGCGTTGGGACGTGATTCCGGGGGCGGAGAGTTGGGAGATGCTAAACGCCCGTATCATGCGCGGGCTGCAACGCATCCATAGCAGCCATCAAAACAAGAAAGTCGCAGCAGTCGTGCATGGCGGCGTCATTGCGCATATCGTCGCCCACGCAACCGGTGCCAGACCATTCGCTTTTAATGGCGCTGACAATGGCTCCATTACCCATATCGTATTGCACGAAGAGCGCATTATCGTGCGAGGCTTTAATGACTCCACGCACGTGCGCTCTACCCTACACGATGGCAGTGGACAACTGACTTAAACCGTTGGTCTGGCAAGCATCTCTATAACCTCGGCCAGTGTGACATCGCTGCGACCTTTCAGGTCGGCCAGGCTCGCGTAAATCGCGGCGGCGCCATGATGAAAATCAGCGGACAAGCCTAAGGCGGTGCAGGCTGCGGCGATCTCTTCCATTTCGCCTGCGAAACGCCAAGCAGCCGGCCCAATTCGCGCGGCCGTCCTCTCGCTGCCGCGCTGCAGATCCGGTTGCGATAGCGCCCACTCGGCTTGCAGTGCATCATGTACCCCGGCTTGCTCCGCCATCGCATTCACCAACATCAACAGGGCGCTAGATCCCTTCGTCTGTGCCGCATAAGCCATTTTCAGCGCAGACGCGGCGGTCAGTCCACCTTCACTCAAAGCGATGGCTTGTATAGCCCCCGCTGAAAACCAACGGGCGACCTCGGCGGCACGGGAACCGGAAAGATACAGCCTAGTTGTGCCAGCCTGCAGGGCGGGTGGGCCGATAATGCCGCCGTCCACATAATGCTCGCCAAACCATTCTGCAGAAGTCGCTGCAGTGATCGGCGCGACGGCGTTAGCGTCCACGTAGATCGTTTTAAACTCGGCCTCTGCCAAAGCGTTAGCAACCATCTGAGCCGTCGCGAGCGCGGCCGCCGGCGGACAAACAGAGATGATGCCGTCCGGTTTAGCGTTAATCAGATCGGATAAGGTGGCAAAACTCTGAAATTGGACTGCACGAGCCTGGGTTACGGCACTGCGGCCTTCGGCCAACCAACTGACAATGTGACCGGCATCCACCAGCGACTGCCCTACTGTCGAGCCCATTGCTCCAGGATGAAGTAATGCTAAATGCATGGCTATTTCCTGTAGTCCAGTGGCGGCAGACGATCGCCAAGCAAGGCCGCATACCGAAAATCCGCGCCGCGAGCCAATTGAAGCTCACGCTTGGCAGCCGCAACCAGCTGCGGTTGATGAATCAAGTCCATCGCCGTTTTTGCTAATACCTGCGTGGCACGGTGCATACCTTTGTGGCCGATGGACATCCCTCCCGCTGCCACGGCCTGCCAACTGTGCGCCGACGTGCCCGGCACCCAAGTCGCCGTGGTGAACCCAACGGTCGGCACTAGCCAACTGACATCGCCCACATCCGTCGATCCCATGCCTTGACGAAAGCGATATTTCGCTACGGTGTTTTCAGCACCGTCGGAGCCACCGCCACCCGGCAGAGACCGACGTATTTTATTCGCAAAACGAGTTTCCTCCGGGCCGTATTCGATGCCACCCAAAACCGTCAGGTTTGCGTACACCAACTCAGACAAGGTGTAATTCGGCAGCAGGGGATAATTACCATGCATAACTTCAATATCTACCCTGGTGCCTGTCCCCATGGCCGCGGCCCGCGCCGCGGTGGCTACTCGTTCAAACAATTTACCTACTTGATCTACTTTGGGATGACGCACGTAGTAATAGACCTGAGCCTTTTCGGGCACGATATTGGGCGCATCGCCCCCGTCGGTTATCACATAGTGACTACGACTATTCTGCGGAATATGCTCGCGCATCATATTTACCATAAAGTTCATAGCTTCAACGCCGTCTAAGGCGGAGCGCCCTATGTGTGGCGCGGACGCGGCATGAGCCGCATAACCGTGAAACGTGAAGAGACCCGACTTATTCGAAGTGGAACTCGATGGTGACGCAGAATTGGTGTCGCTCGGGTGCCAGTGCAACACCACATCTACATCCTCAAAAACACCAGCCCGCGCCAGATAGACCTTACCGGAGCCTCCCTCCTCCGCAGGAGAGCCAACCACTTTTATCCGCGCCTTGGTGCCAGTCTGTTGTAGCCACTTCGACAACGCAACACTCGCACTCACAGAAGCGGCGCCAAATAGGTGGTGCCCGCATGCGTGCCCGGCACCACCGGGTTGGATCACCGAACGTTCCGGAAGCGCTGCCTGACTCAGACCCGGCAGCGCATCGAACTCCGCCAGAATGGCAATGGTAGGTCCATGACTGCCGTAGACCGCGGTGAAAGCAGTAGGTATACCGCCCACCCCCACTTCGATTTGAAAACCTGCCTCGCGCAAATAATCGATTAAAGCCGCGCTACTTTGCTCTTCCTGGTAACCCACTTCCGCCCAATTCCAAATTTGATCGGCTAGTGTTACCGCGCGTGCGCGGCCATCATCAACATACGCCATAAGCGCTTTGTCATTCCGCGAAACGTCGCCATCAGCCTCGGCGGCGGTTACTAACGTTGCGGCCGGCCAAAGCACCAAGCAGAGTCCCGCTAGGCGACGAAATGCTCTCGGTAATTTTAGGATATGCATAAGTTCACCGTTGTCTCGCGATAGTCATCCCAGTGGCAATCCGGCATAAGCCAATCACTTTCCGAAAATTAACCTCACATCCATCACTTCACATACATCAATAAAGTAACATTTTGCGGCTGCTAATTATTGCTATAGACATTAGTCCTACGCAATCGGAATACCTGGGGGATCCAACCTAGCTATGAGTTTGAACAAAAAAAGACCTGTACTGGAGATTGGAAAAGAAACGGATATGGATTCTGCTGGATTTTCTTTTTTTCCTGGAAAGCCAAATCGAGCTAATCATAACAGTAAGGTACCAATGGCTACTGTGAGAGAAGCCCCATATTCGTTGAGCGCAGCAATCCTGCTTATTGATGCAAGCAGAAGTTGAGATGATGATGGCCCTTTTTACTATAACCTCGCAGCGTTCGAGGACAAGAACGCGGGGCTTGGGTTGAAGTAGCGAGCTTGAAATTTTTTATTAGGGTTGGCTTGTTTCGAAAGCGTATAAAACCTTCTTACCACGAAAAAGCAGCAAACAACGCTAGTATATTTTCAGAGAAAAGAAAAACCGCTAATCTTAAATCAAATCAGCGGTTTCTCATTTGGACGTGCGTGACTTTAACTTAAACCCGCACCGTTATTCTGGTATATCAGTTCCCAGATACTTCCAAAAGTAGTTGTCTTTCTTATTGATTGGAAAATACCAATAACGCTTATCCCCACCCAGCCTTGCAAGGCGGAAATATTCTACGTCTCCGTTATACGGATTGGAGTATATAAAGGTTTCTCCTAATTTACCTTTACGATCGTTTTCTCCCCATCTGTGGAGACGTTCAAAATTAAATTTTGGTAGCTCAGTACCTAGATACTCCCAGAAAAAATTATCGGACCTATTGATCGGGAAATACCAATAACGCAGATCCCGACCTAGCTTCGCAAGGCGGAAATATTCTACGTCTCCGTTATACGGATTACTGTATACATAAATATCGCCAACTTGACCTCGACGGCCCCAATTCCAGTTTTTTGCACCGGCAGCTTGTTGACCGATAAGTTTGGCATCCTCTACGGAATGCTCCTGCACGGTTTTTACAATCCATGGCCAATAGGTTTTAGCTCGAGTATGAACTTGCGTGCCAGCAATGTTCCCAAGGAAGTAGATTTCCCCAGAGTGCTTATAGGCAATAGTGCCGCCCTCGTCGCCCTCTGCTACAGGGCTAATAATGTCATCGTCAGTATCACTGTTCAGTATCTCTGCTGTCAGCAGGAAAAGATCATTTACCTCTGCGTCTGTCAGTGATAATTCGTTATATAGCAAGTCATAAAGGGAAGCGGTAAATAACTGTTCGTCATCAGCACCGCAGTCGTCACATAGGCGATTTGGCGCTTCTTTGCGATACTCCATAATGCTTTTATGGTGAAACGGTCTGGCTCCCTCATTTTGTTCAGTATCATAGATATATTGATCTTGGAAAGTTGCTTCGGTATCGAAGTTGTGGTCGGACACGCCGTACATCACAAAATTAGCATTTTCTTCCAAAAACTTTTTTTCTTGAACGTAGCTAGGGATTTTGATTGGTTTTACTTCAGACGAGCTATAAGGTTTGTCTAAGATTACAACAGAAATATCATGTACTACTTTATTGTCATGGCCAGGGTAATCGTAGAATGAACCTTCAACCTTTTCTCCGGTCTTTCGATTATAAAATTCTGTTCTATTACTATCGTCGTAATCGTCTTGAATGACGGCACCGTCTTCTTCAGAGAAATATTCTCCTCCTATATAATCTTGCTCGAGACAGCTCGCTGCGGTAATGACAACTCTTGGCGAAATGAGTGTGCCGCTACACTCGATGTTACCTACGGCAAAGCCCGGCACATCATCTCCAGAAAGATTGTTTTTCACAGTCGTATATAAAGCAAAGCTTGATTTCGATACAAGCAACAGCAATATGCTAATGGTAACTTTGAATTTCATAATAAGCGTCATTCCTTCATCTATTTTTTGATCAATATATCTTCTGACTATTATTATTTTTCTTATAACCTTCGTTCTCCACCGCCGCAGTAACGTTGCCTACCCGGTCGATTTTATCTGACCAAATAACGAAAGAATTGCAAAACGAGGAGGTTAGAACGTTTACCTCACGCGTTCATGAGGTCCGCGACGACATTTAATGTCTACGTCTTGGGACGTGTGAAGTTCGAATTGATGGAACCGTCAGAAAATCAGCTAGACGGTAAAGGGTGGGAGCGAAAATAGAATGTTTCCGAATGTGGTCGCTATGCCGCCGCAACGCTTAGATAATCTGTGGTACAGCGCCATGGTCAGCCCGTACAGACTGCCGCCAAGCTACTGATGGCTACGCCTCGCTGGCCTCGACGCACCACGTTTCGATCGTGGCCAGGGGTTAAATAAACAAACGACAAACCACTAGCTGGGTCTGCCCAGGCTAGTTGACCGCCTGCGCCATTATGACCAAATGCGGCAGCAGAATTGGTTTTTCCAAAGCCTCTAAAATTGCGACTTTTATCACCGCTGTTTACAAGACCTAAAGTCCTATTAGCCGGCTTTTTGAAAGATGGGTCGATAAGCTCGCCAGAGCGAATACGCAGCGCATCCGCGAGCACCTCATCTGACCAGATCCGTTTGTCGCCCAACCCACCGTGCAACAAGCCCTGATAAAACAAAGCTAAATCGCCGGCGCCGCCAAACCCGCCACCACCAGGCACGCCGACGGCACGAACTTCCGGCCGATTAAAAGCGAGAATCGTTTCATCCGTAACCTCAGTGACCGGCGGTACAGGCAAACCCATCTCACGAAACTCTGCTGGCGTCATTGCTGTCCCGACATTGACGCAGGGTAAGGTGCGTGCGGTCGCCTCAGCCGGAAGACCGACAATGAGATTGGACAGCCCGAGAGGCGCGAGGACACGCCCCTGAATGAAATTGGTAAATGTTTGCCCTGTGCGTCGTTCAATCAGCTCCGCGATCACCCACATTGAGGAGGAGGGGTGGTATTCAAACCGACTACCGGGCACCCAGTTTAGACGCCACTGGGTAAATCGTCCGTAACGTCTGGACTTATCTATCCAATCTAACGGCGCAAACGGTGCGGAAGGAAAACCAGCGGTATGGCTAAACAGCTGGCCTACCATGACCTGATCTTTCTCATTACTGGCAAACTCCGGCACGATATCCGCCACCAATTCATCTTCGGCCAGCAAGCCTTCCGCAAACAACAGCCAGGCAGCGGACGCGGTAATGGCTTTGGTTGCCGAAAAAATGCAGATCAGTGAGTTGTCGTCGGCTTCTCCAAACGACGCTTGGATAACGAGCTTGCCGTCTTTCGCTAATGCTACTTGAGCGGACGGTAGCAAACCGTCATCGACTTCTTTACGCGCGCGGTCTAGCAAAGCCGCTACACGTTCCGGAGCCAGTCTTGCCTCGCGGAGCTGCCTATCGTGCTGTTCAATAATGGCGCCAGTTGTTTGCGGTTCCATCTCCGTCCTCCCCTAATCAACACTATTGTGCTATCGGCGTACCTTTACGAAAAGTCCGCCGAGGCGCTTATAAAAACAGAGCGATTTCCACTCACTCCCTTCGCTCAAACCGTATAAGCGAACTACAAAATCCTGGCGCAAGCGTGTTAGTAACCTAGCCAAGATGATCAATACCAATCGACTCGTCGGTATCGCCAAACCGACCATTTCCGGTCGAAAAATAAGTTTATCTTTTAGGCGCTGTGAAAGCTCGCCTCTAAATGCCATTTGCCGGGGCGTAGTCGCCACCTTAAGATAGCGGGCCACGTTGCTTAGAGGGTTTCTGGTGCCAGATTTAGCGCGACCTATTTTGAACGGTTTTGCCGACTCGATCGGTAATACGCCCTTGATCAAAATCGAAAGCCTTTCCGCTGCCACCGGTTGTGACATCCTCGGTAAGGCAGAATTTATGAATCCGGGCGGCTCGGTCAAAGATCGCGCAGCACTTTGGATGATCCAGGAGGCCGAAAAAGCAGGTGAATTGCGCCCGGGCGGCACCGTTGTAGAAGGCACAGCCGGCAACACCGGCATAGGTATTGCGCATGTCTGCAATAGTCGCGGCTATGACTGCGTTATTTACATGCCAGACAATCAAAGCACTGAAAAAGTGAATTTGCTTCGTACGCTAGGGGCCGACGTTCGTGTTGTGCCCACTGTGCCATATCGCGATGAGGCCAATTTCCAAAAGCAGGCAGGCCGCTACAGTGAAGGACTAAACAATGCGATCTGGGCCAATCAATTCGACAATGTCGCCAATCGCTTGGCCCACATTGAGACCACCGGGCCGGAAATCTGGTCGCAGACAGACGGTAAAGTCGATGCATTTACCTGTGCGGTGGGAACCGGCGGTACGCTTGCCGGGGTGTCGCGCTATCTGAAGTCGCAAAATCCAGACGTAAAAATTGTGCTAGCCGATCCGATGGGCAGCGCGCTCTACAACTGGGTTACCACCGGTGAAGCCAGCATGACGCCAGGGCCATCTATTACCGAAGGCATCGGCAATTCTCGGGTGACAGAAAATTTAGCAGGTACAAAAATCGATGATGCGGTGCAGGTTAGCGATCAAGAAATGGTCGATCTGGTCTACAGCTTGCTGCGTCACGATGGCTGGTTTTTAGGCTCTAGTTCCGGCATCAATCTAGGTGCAGCGGTCAAGCTGGCGAAACAACTCGGGCCAGGGCATACCATCGTCACGATTCTTTGCGATGATGGTACCAAGTACCAGTCGCGCTTATTCAACCCGGACTTTTTAGCAGAACAAGACCTGGTAATTCCTGCATAGCTGTTACGCAAACACTTTTTCGCGATAGTTTTTTCACGACATGCATGTTGTGATGCGGCCTGCAGGAGACGGACCAGGTTGAATTACTTTCAGCCCAAATACCGGTAGGCTCTTCATCTAAACCGCTGCCAACGGTTTAGGTCATACTCATTCAACTGGCGCTTATCACGAGGGTACAAAATTGCCGGGAGCAGATTTAAAAAAAGCAGGGCTAAAAGTCACTTTGCCACGCCTGAAAGTACTCGAAGTTCTCGAGTTGGCAGACCCTCATCATATGAGTGCCGAAGACGTTTACCGCAAGCTTATGACGTCTGACGACACAGTTGGCTTAGCCACGGTTTACCGAGTACTGACTCAGTTTGAGGCAGCCGGCATCGTGGATCGCCATAATTTCGACGACGGTCATTCGGTGTATGAGTTAGCGGCAGATGTGCACCACGATCATATGGTCGATGTTGACTCAGGCGAGGTTACCGAATTTGTCCACGAGGGCATTGAAGCTCTGCAGAAAGAAATCGCGGGGCAACACGGTTACGAGCTAGTGCACCATGAACTGGTGCTTTACGTGCGCAAAAAAAACACGGCTGACTAAATCGTCAGACTAGCCCGCAGCATAAGACACGGCATCGCTGGACACGCTGGTTGAGCTCTGCGTAGGTTGTGTCTACGGGCGTTCCCAAGCATTCGTGGTGACCCGCCCCAGAGTGGCGTCCTTTTTATCAGGCTGCTCGCTAAGCTCAGCGTCTAGGCTGTAGCTTCAGAAGCCCTCTTGTTCGACTAAAACCTGATAGCGTCGTAGATGACGGCGGGCGTTTATCTCGTCCCCTTCGAGTTCGTGAATGCGTGCCAAATTATAATGGGCATCAGGTATATAAGGTGCCCGTTTGTAATATTCCGCCGCGGTGCTGGGTTCTTCCAATTCATCGAAGATCGTACCCAAATTATAATTCGCGAGTTCATGTTCTGGACGAACTTTCAAAGCCGCCTCGTAATGGTGCTTTGCCATTTTTAAATCACCGTCAAGTTGGTGCAAACGGCCTAAATTCACGTGAGCATCGGCATTTTCGGGATCCAGTCGAATCGCTTCCTTATACGCATTCGGCGCATGCGTCGGATCGACTTCCTCCAGGTCCAAACCGAGGTTGTACCATTCGTCCGAATCTAATTCGTCAGGCTCTTTGCCGCCGCCAAAGTTGGCTCGCACTAATTCGGCGACTTCGCTCGCCAACTCACGCACAGAAAAATCGAAGTGGGCTTGGCCGCTTTCCGCCTCCCAATAGGCGTTGTCCTCATGCACCATGACCACGTCGCCATTAGCAGAAATGCGCACCGCGCTGAGTGATTTAACAGGCGCCAATTCGGTTTTAATTTTGGAAAGCGCTTTGAATGTTTGCCGCGAAGTGCAGGAAGCAGCCAACAATCCTTTTACGGTTCGCAAAAACACCACGTCTTGAAAAGAAAACCGGAACTCGCGCCGTTTACCGCGCGAGGGCTCAAGGAGACGCCGCCGAACATAGTGGCGGATTTGCTGCGGGCTCATACCGATTAGCTCAGCAACTTGCTTAGTACTGTACCCACTCATTGCCCATCTAACCCTATGTCTAATCCTGTGTCGGTCTGGATAACGGTCGCATCGTGCCGACGGATGCAAGCGTCGAAACTATAGCCCAGGTCGGCTCGCTTACCAACCAACCGCGGTAATCTTGGAGCGAGTTTTTACGACTTTATGACTAGAGGTTTAGTGCTTTACAGAGTAACTTTAAGCCATCTATTCCTGGTAGTACGTGAATTCTGGAATAACAGGCAAGGGGGGCCTGACTATGGAAGCTACGCAATACAAAGAGAAGGCGGGCAGTATCTTCAAACGCCCAGTAGTTTGGTTTTACGGCATCGGGTCTATCGCCTACGGCATCAAAAATAATGCGTTTAGTTACCTCCTGTTGATTTTCGCTAACCAGGTACTTGGCATCCCTGCAGTTTACGCCAGTTTAGCGCTTGCAATCGCTATGCTCTGGGACGCTATGTCTGATCCACTCATCGGTCACTGGTCGGATAAAACGAATAGTGCTCTAGGTCGCAGACATCCCTTTATGTACGCTTCCCTGGCCATCTTCCCACTATCATTTTTTGCGCTTTTCACCCCGGTAATAACTGTCAGTGCGGAGGACGCGTTACTATTCGGTATGTCCTCTGCATGGTGGTATGTGCTGGTCCTAGCAATTCTCATTCGCACCGCTACCACGCTATTTGAAGTGCCTAATTCAGCGTTATTACCAGAGCTCGAAAACGACTACGACAGACGCAACTCCTGGTTAATGTTGCGTCACGGCTTCGGCTGGTGGGGTGGTAACGGCTATCACTGCATTAACTTTTTCTTTTTCCTCGGCACCTGGGGCTATGTCTCGCATACCGGCTATAGCGTTTATGGCACCGTCGGCGCCATCATCATCGCGCTGGTGATCATCATATCGGCAACCGGGACCCAGAAAGTTGCGTCGTCTTTCCCCCGCCCGCGTGAAACCTTCAAGTTCTCAGCCCTCTACACAGAGGTAAAACAAATCGTCGAAGCAGTGTGGGATCGGAATTTTGCGGCCATTTTCTTCTATGGATTAATCAGCGCTATTGCCGGTGGTTTGGGCACCGCGCTATACATCTATTTAACCGCTTACTTTTTCGCTTTTTCGCCGGTGCAAGTTGCGACGACAGCGATCTTCGTTATGTTATCACCGTTTTTTGCCGCACGAATCATTCCGTTTCTCGCCGCACGGTTTGAGAAGAAATACGTTTGTATGGCTAGCGGGCTGTTTTTTATAGTTGTTTACCCAATGCCATATCTTATGGTTCTTGCCGGCTTTTGGCCCGAATTGGGTTCGACCACAAGTTTGATCATTTATACCGTTTTCATCGTTATCGAAGTCACCGGCCTAGTCGTTAACGGCTCGTTGCGCGACTCGATGATCGCGGACATCGTCGAAAACCGCGAAATCAAAACCAATAGACGCTCAGAAGGACTATTTTTCGCTTTCACCGGATTTGCGGCGAAGGCAACCTCTGGCGGCGGTATTATTGCAGCCGGGTCTATCATTACTCTGGCCGGAATGGACAATGTCCGCGACGTAGCGCAAATGACCATGGAGATTCGAACCGATCTGATTGCACTTTTTCTGCCTATTTATCTGACGCTACAAATTCTTGGCCTGCTTTGCGTGATGATGTATCGAATCACTAGAGACCAGCACAACGCGAACTTAAGCGCGCTTGCCGGGCGGAAAGCAGACACCCTTGCAGCCGAAAGTTCGGCGTAACAGCCGCCGCGCGATTTGCGTTCGAGCGACACAACCCGGCGGCAAGCGGGCAACCGACAGCATAAGGAGGACATGCGATGAGCAACATGAAACTGGGTTTATCGCTCGGTTACTGGGGGCCAACGGCACCCATGCATCATGTCAGCATGGCGCAAAAAGCGGAGCAACTGGGCTACGACTCAGTTTGGACCGCTGAAGCATATGGCAGCGATGCGCTGACGCCTCTTGCCTGGATTGGCGCACAAACCGAAAAAATTCGTCTCGGCACAGGCATTTGCCAAATCTCTGCGCGCACGCCGACAGCAATGGCTATGGCCGCCATGACACTGGACCACTTATCTAAAGGGCGGGTGATTCTGGGGCTTGGCGTATCCGGCCCGCAGGTTGTAGAAGGCTGGTACGGCGGTCCATTTTCAAAGCCATTATCCCGCACTCGTGAATACATCAGCATCATTCGGAAAGTGCTCGCTCGGGAAGAGCCCGTTACCAACGACGGCGAGCATTACCCGCTGCCTTACACGGGAGAGGGCTCCTGGGGCCTGGGCAAAGGCCTAAAATCAATCGTACATCCGCTGCGTGAAGACCTGCCCATTATGCTAGGTGCGGAAGGACCCAAGAATGTTGCCTTGGCCGCAGAGCTAGCGGATGGCTGGTTGCCACTTTACTACTCGCCTTTCCGACAAGACGTCTATGCGCCTTCTTTGTCGAACGCCAAACCGGATTTTGAGGTGACTCAGGGACTAGCGGTGAAAATTACCGACGATGTCGAAGCAGGCTTAGTGCCGGTCAAACACTCTCTCGCGCTTTATATCGGGGGCATGGGCGCCAAAGACCGTAACTTCCATAAAGAACTGATAAGCCGCATGGGTTTTGAAGCGGAAGCGGAAACCATCCAATCACTCTATTTGGACGGTAAGAAACAGGAAGCTGCCATGGCTGTGCCAGATGCCCTCGCAGACGAGGTATCGCTGATTGGACCGGCGGATAAAATCCGCGACCGCCTACAAGCCTGGGATGAAACTCCGGTCACGTCGCTGAATGTCGCCGCTCGCAGCGATGTTGAATTGCAACAAATTGCAGAATTGGTGTTAGACCGCTAAACCACGGTCTATGCAATGATTTACACACTTGCAGACCGCTTTTCCGCGAGCACGTTGACGGCCTTCACTCTGATCTCTTTTTGGCCTTGCGGCGCTCTTCCTGCGCTTTGCGACGTGCCTCGCGTTCAGCTTTGCGTGCTGCCCGCGACCGATCCCTTTCATCCTTGATCATGACCTTCAAGGTTTCATATTGCTCTTCGGCAATGGTCTCAAAACCAGGTACAACACACCGCGCGCTAGGCACCTCCATATTGCCTGCAAACCGGTCCATACCTTGAAATGTGTCGCCGCGACAGAGACGACCACCGCGTATTTCGTAGCGAATCATCTGGTTAGGACGCAGGCCAATACATCTGCGCTTGAGCTGCAACAAGTAGTGTTTACGTCCGGACAGAACGAATACTACGTGTCGATCATCTAAAACTTTCGAAGTGCGTATGCGTCGGGTATCAATACAGGTCTCGCTTTTGCTGTAGTCGCTGTCCTTTGGATCGCGCTGCAAGATTCCCTCGACGGTGAGTTCGGCTTCGCCCGCTGTAGAGCCGGTGTCGACATCTGCTGTTGCGGCTCGTGTCTCAGAGTAGACCGTCGCTTGAAACAATAGTGCGAGGAGGCCGAACTGTACTACAACCGCACGCTTTACAGCGCCGGCGAATCTCCTGTCGTTCTGTCGTGTGGCTTTGTGTGTGTGAGCCATAACCAATTCCTACCCAAAGAGTCGCGGGCCATTGAGACAAATACACCCCGCACCGGACCGTTTACCAGAGCCGAACGTTACCCAGACGCGGATACTTAAAGCAAGTGTGTTAACGCATCCAACCCGGTTGAACAATCCACCTGCGCCTTATAGGTAAATAACGCATCACCACGAGTCACTCCACGGTTGATCGCCAATATGGGTTTATCTAACTGATTAGCCCGTCTGACAAAGCGATAGCTGGAAAATACCATCAGCGAACTACCAACCACCAATACGCCGTCTGCTTGATCCAACCAGTCCATCGCCAATTGCACCTCATCTCGCGGCACGCTGTCACCAAAAAACACCACATCCGGTTTGAGTATGCCACCGCATTCCTCACAGCTCGGCACCTGCATTTGGCTGAAATCGAGCTCGACATCCGCATCCCCATCAGGGGCTGGGTTAAATCCCACCGTCGTATGGCGCGGATTATGTTGCTCAAGCCAGGTTTGCACGGATGCCCGCGATCGAAGCGTATGACATTGCATGCAACGCACCTGATCGAGGCGACCATGCAAATCTAGAACCTGTGCAGAACCTGCCCGTTGATGCAGCCGATCAACGTTTTGCGTAATGATCGCAGTGACGCGGCCAGCGGCTTCCATTTGCACCAAAGCCTCGTGCGCCGCGTTGGGTTGCGCACGCATGAATTCTGGAAATCCGAGCTGACTGCGCCCCCAATAACGCTGGCGCGACTCGTGTCGCTGCATAAAAGCTTGATGCTGCACAGGCTGCGGGCGTTTCCATTCGCCGTGTTGATCACGATAGTCCGATATTCCCGAAGCTGTGCTAATGCCAGCACCAGTGATCACCAGCCAGCGGTGGCGCGATTTGAACGCCTCACCCAACTGGGCTAATTCATCTGCTTGCGTTGCGCTGCTCGGGGACTCATTACTCATACTAAATACTGAAGCTCGCGGACCATACAATTGACCCTTGATAACCTAACTCTGCGGTCGTGAATGACATGTATTGAGCGCCGAGGTCGGCTAAACTCCGCGTCGAGGGACCGGGGTTTTTAGACAGCTAAAGGCTGGCAGCCAAATATCGCGACGAAGAGAGTGAGAATGCCTGAGCTTTTGCCTCAATACAGAGCAGCCGCAATGGGATCATGATAAAAACGTTATCTCGCGTATCTGCACTCGCCACCCTCTATTTGATGGCCACTCGAGGCAATCGAACCAAGCGGTTTTACTGACCAAGCTCAAAACGAAGGAGAGGAAATGATCAAGTTATACGGATTGCGGATGAGCAACTACTACAGCCTGACCAAGGCATTGCTTATCGAAAAAGGTCTAGAGTTCGAGGAGGTCAAAGCACCGCCAACCCAAAAACCCGATAACGTCGCACGTACACCAATGGGCAAAATGCCGTCGATAGAAGTCGACGGACAATATATGTCAGAGTCGCTGGCCATCGCGCAATACCTAGAGACACTGGTGCCAAGCCCATCCCTTTGGCCAGCCGACCCATTTCAGGCGGGCAAAGTAATGGAGCTGATCTGCCACATGAAACTCAACGTAGAGTTGGTGGCGCGGCGTTGTCTGCCAGAGGCGCTTTTTGGTATGACCGTGAGTGATGAAACCAAAGACAGCACCCGCACCGATCTTGCACGCGGCATGCAGGCGGTTGAACAGATCATAGTTTGCGATCCGTTCGCGGCAGGCGACACCTTCACTTTAGCTGACTTTTACGCCTTTTACTGCTTTGGTCCAGCAAGCGGTATCGCTGCCAAAATGTTTGATCAGGACCTGCTCGAGGGTCACGACAAGATCAAGGCATTGATGGCGAAAGTCGCGGAGCATCCGAGCATTGCCCGGGTTGAAGCTGAAAAAGCTGCCTAGCGGTAACGAGACTCCTAACACGCTCGCTCGAAGAGGCTGAGCGAGCGGTTAGGTGACCTAAAGTCTTGCGCTCAAAGCCCACTGAAAAGCAACTAAAATAAAAATAACCGGATCCGGAACACACTGCAGACAGAGTATTGCCTGCCATTTACTGCATATTAGCCACTGACTAGAACGATCGCTATTCCGCAGTATTAGTGACTGCACCAAGGAATCAATGATGCAAAGCCATACCAGTTTATTCCAAACTATTCGCCGTTCGCTGAGTTTAGGCCTGGCGCCCATTCTACTTGTCACCAATCTCAGCGTCGCACAGGAAATACCGACAGCGAGCCCGGAGTCCGTAGGCATGTCGACAGAGCGGCTGGCGCGCATTGGCACGGCAATGCAACGCTACATAGACGCCGACCTAACGCCCGGCATTGCGACGGCGATCATTCGCAAAGGCAAATTGGTGCATTTCCAAGTGCAAGGCGATATGGACGTCGCTAACGCTACGCCACTACGAGAGGACGCCATCTTTCGCATCGCTTCTATGACTAAACCGATTGCTTCTGTTGCGCTGATGATGTTGTGGGAAGAGGGCCACTTTCAGCTGCGCGACCCGGTCGCCAAATTCATCCCTGCTTTTACCGATATCAAGGTACAAACCGAAGATGGCGCTGTCGCGCCAAAGCGACCTATTCAGATTCGCGACATGTTCACCCACACAGCTGGGCTGGCGAACTCTTATCTCGGTGATACCAAAACATACCAAGAGGTCATGCAGAGAGCGCCACGACCACGCAACAACGCTGAGGTGATCGCCCGATTAACAGAGATACCCTTGAACTATCACCCCGGCGAGGCGTGGCAGTATTCCATCGCTACCGATGTAATCGGCAGGTTGGTTGAGGTTATCTCTGGCCAAAGCCTCGACGAATTTTTGCGCGATCGAATATTCATACCGTTGGATATGCCAGACAGCGGCTTTTACCTAGACGCAGATGCCACACCGCGACTGACCAGCCAGTACCGACCAGGCGATGACAAGACCATCGTGCTGGCCGATCCGGGTAATGCGGATAGCTATTGGATCAGTGGTCCTCGCACGCGCTTTAGTGGTTCCGGCGGTATGGTGTCTACGGTTCGCGATTATCTGCGCTTTCAACAAGCAATTCTCAACGGCGGCGAGCTATACGGTAATCGCATACTCGCACCAAGTACGGTCAGCCTGATGCTCGAGAACCATACCGGCGACTTGCCATTGTGGCTCACGGGACCGGGAACAGGATTTGGCCTCGGCTACGGGGTCATCATTGATCGAGGTGCCGCCGCAACACCGCTATCGGTGGGCGCGGCCTACTGGGGCGGCGCGTACTGCACCCTTTCCTGGCTGGATCCGGAACAGGAATTAGTAGCGGTTCTCATGACTCAGGTTCGTCCATACAACCACATCAATGTGCGCGCCGATTTCCAGGTACTGACCTATCAGGCGATAATCGACAACTAGCGCGACCGCGGTGCAAAACGCCACGGGTAAAGCTCCCCGTAAGCGCCGAGGTAACCCTAGTCGTTACGACTAAACTAAGCGGGTTACAAACCCTTTTCTAAAACACTTTAGTGAAAGTACTTTCGTTTACAGTCTTCGCCCAAAATACGGATGCCCAATATGTGGACGCGGCCTAGTAAGTGTGGCTAAGTATCTCGGGGTTAGGCGTTTATTAGTTCGCCTAAAAGGGAACCCGGACACCGACTTAAGCATCTTATAACAGCATCAAGTGATGTCCGGGTTGAGTAAATTAGCACGGTAAAACGCTATGCGATTAGCACTACAGACTGCGGTCATCGTTATTCTGATTCTTTACGCGGTGTACTGGTTTGCGCGCCTCTTGGGCGGCAAGGCGGCTCCGCAGATCACTGACTCGGCCACCGACACAAGTAAACAACCGGCTGCCGAAGATAACGACGGAGCGACTTACATCAAAATCCTTGCCGTGAGCAGTGTTGTCGCAATTGCCCTGCTCATCTTTTTCCAATCTCAGGGGTAATTTTATGGCGACGCTAAAGGTGCAAGCGCACGAAAACAATTTCGGAGCGTGTGTCGAAGGTATAGACCTGAGCCAACCCATATCTGCTGAACTGGCCGAGACGTTACACCAGGTCTGGTATCAATATCAGGTCATTTACTTTCCGAATCAGCCGCTGACACCAGAACAGCTAGAGCGCTTTACCGCGGCTATCGGCCCTTTTGGTACCGAGCCTTATCTCAAAACTCTACCCAATTATGAGCACATCGTTGAGATTCGCCGCGAGCCAGACGAACCTGTCGCGCCATTTGGCGCAAGCTGGCATTCCGATTGGTCGTTTCGTGATGCACCCCCAAGCGCCACCATTCTGTATTCGCAAATCGTGCCACCCGTTGGTGGTGATACCCACTACGCTGACGGGATTCGGGCCTTCGAGACACTAGATCCGGTGCTGGCGGCTGAGCTTGAGGAGATGCAGGCAGTACATAGCGCTCGACGCTCATACAGCCTTGAGGGCTATAAACGCAGCGGGGGAGAACAGCGCAGTGTTGCCGTTGAGCCAAACGACAACGCGATGCAAACCAAAGTTCATCCGGTTGTACGCACGCACCCCAAATCAGGGCGAAAAGTCCTTTGGATCAATCCGGTCTATACGCTAAGTATTGAAGGGTTGAGCCAGTCTGACAGCGACGCCATGCTGAAAAAACTTTATGGCCACGCACTCGATTCGCAATTTATATATGCGCACCGATGGGCCGCAAACATGCTGACCATGTGGGACAACCGCAGCGTACAACATTGCGCGCAAGGCGGTTACGATGGCCACCGCCGGGTGATGCTGCGCACCACTGTCGCCGGTGACGTGCCGTTTTAAGCGACCGGGAAAACGGTCTACCCAAAGACCATGAGTAGCAATTACCAGCAAAGCGACGCGGCGTAGGTTACGCACAAGGTACCTGACCCATGCTTCTCACACGCTTTGACTCACGTTTAGACTGCGTCGAGTCCACTGATAATTCAGGATTTTAAATGGTCACAGAAACCTTTAGCCTCCACGCCAAATTGGCGGCAGATACGATCTCAATTGGCGACCTGCAATCGAGCCGCTTACTGCTAATGAATGACGCTCGCTATGCGTGGTTAATATTGGTGCCGCGATGCGACCAGGTCATGGATTTGGATCAGTTAACGGATGATGACCGAACTGCAGTTTGGAAGGACATCATGCAGGTATCCGCTGCTCTTCGAGCATTAACCAATCCTTTTAAACTGAACATAGCGGCACTCGGGAACCAAGTGCCGCAGCTGCATATCCATATCGTCGCGCGCAATCAAGGCGACGCGGCTTGGCCGGGACCTGTGTGGGGCGTCGGAAACGCCGAACCGTACGATCCTAATATCGCCACGACATTTGTCGACGATTGTCGCCAGGCACTGGGTCTCTGACGCGCCACCACCCGGCGCGACGCTACGCCGCAAACCTTCGCCTAATCATTTGGTATCTGCACGACCTTAATCTGCCAGCGTTGGCCGCGTGAAAATCGGCTTATATTAATGGTTAGAAAAAAGCAATCTAGTGCGCACCAATGTCCTTTGTTACACCGCAACGGACGGCGCAAATCAGTCCTCCATCGGGTTAGCTCTCAAACCAATGCGAAAGCCCCGCAGTCCCCGGTAGCTTTACGGCATTTCGACTTAAGGAATGGGGATAGGGTTCACCTCAAATGGCACAGCATAACCGCGTTGGACCGCACCACGCTCGGCAATGCGCCGGTACCAGGCTAAAACGCTGGGAAATTCGGCAAGATCAATTTGCTGCCACTCATATCGAGACACCCAAGGCCAGGACGCCATATCCGCTATGGAGTAAGCACCGGCAAGAAATTCTGCTTCCGCGAGGCGCCTATTCAACACCCCATAGAGGCGTTTCGCTTCTTCATGAAACCGCGTCTCCGCGTAGGGCGCTTTGCCTTGATTGTATTTTAAAAAGTGGTGTGCCTGCCCCAAGTTAGGCCCGAGCCCGCCCATTTGAAACATCAGCCATTGCAATGTGAGGTAACGTTCGTCACCCCAAAACCGGTCATACTTGTCTGCTAAGTAAATCAAGATCGCACCAGATTCCATAAGGCCAGTCTGCGTATCGTGATCAAAAACCGCTGGAATTTTATTGTTCGGGCTAAGCGCCAAAAAGGCTTCGCCGAATTGCTCGCCCTGGGTAATATCGATAGCTGTCGCTGTGTACGCGACCTCGAACTCCTCCAGCGCAATGGAGACCTTACGCCCGTTCGGCGTTGGCCAAGTATATAGATCAAACATATCACCCCACCCTCATCCTGTGCGTTGGGCTGAGTGTAATGCACAAACCCCGCCATGCGCATCGCCGCTAAGGTACTAAGGTACTAAGGTACTAAGGTACTAAGGTACTAAGCGAGTCTTAAAAAAGACCGGTGTTGTGGCGTCTTGCAACAAAAGTTCCTAG